>VTLG01007519.1_pt1 | contig 54125 bp, 83 predicted proteins | sample 4694571 | NCBI WGS metagenome assembly VTLG01 (sample SAMN12604809, study PRJNA352737) | marine metagenome | biome: ENVO:00000447; feature: ENVO:00000209|ENVO:00000569|ENVO:01000036; material: ENVO:00002151; isolation source: viral sequences binned using virsorter ... | reverse complement strand
GTTGTTCATTAAGAGCAGTGGTAAAAAATTTTGTTTGAGCAGCCCTTTTTTGTTCTACGCTTAAAGTGCTGTTTTCAATAGCTAAAATTTGTCTTTGAATACCCTGATTACCTAAAAGAGTCGAGGCTATCTGTCCCTGCAAGGTGGCTTGCTCTTTTGCTGCTCTATTAAGGCCAAAGAAAGTTTTCAAAGAGCCAACTCCAAACTTTGCTAAATCTAATGTCAGTTTAGCGATAATAGCTCCAAAGATAGCTAACCCAGGTCCACTAATAACCCCACCTATAGCTTTTACAAAGCCTTTTGCAAATTCACTTCCTACACCATCTCCATCTAACAACTCTTTAATGTTAGTGACTAAAGTATTAAAAAAACCAAGAATATTTTGAAGACTATCCGTAACACCAATTTCACCAAGTGTGTTAGCTAACTCTTTTAAATTAATTGTCGCTTCATTAATTGCAGCAGATAATGTTTTGTTTAAAGCTATGTTACGAGAGTAAGCTTCAGTGGTAGCCTTTGATGCTACCTCTGTAACCCTAATAGCTGTAGAACTTGCATCATTAAAATCTTCAAGGATGGCAAGAAATGGCGCTATCTGGAATTTTCCTACTAAATTTTCTGCGATTTGTAGTCTTCTAGCATCAGGGAGAGTTCTTAATGTTTCTCCTAAATTTTGAATTAATTTTGTAGCACTTAAAACTTCACCAGATGCATCTGTTACTTGTACGCCTAAATTCTGCATTGTTTGCAATTTATCTAAGCTTTGAATACGAGTAAAAATTGTTTTAAATGAGTTACCTATGACCGCACCACCTCGGGCAGTTTTTTCTTGAACAGCAGTGATAACACCTACTAATTCATCAAAGGAAACTCCAGCCTGAATAGCAACAGCTCCAGATCGTTTAATACCCTCAATAAGATCTCTTTCAGAAACCGCAGCAGAAACCGCAGCGGCAGACAATTTGTTTAAAACTTCCGCACTGGTAATTCCAGTAGAGTTAAAAGAGTTAATCGCAGATGTTAATCCAGCCACAGCTTCAGCAGCCCCTAAACCAGATAATCGACTTAAAACAAGAGAGTCATTTAATCTTTTTGTAACTTCTTCCGCTTTCAAACCTTGACGGCTTAATTCCAAAGCTGCTGTTGCAACAGTATCAAAAGATTGCTCTGTATTCCTAGCCACCTCAAAGATAGTGCTTTTAAATTTATCTAGTTGTTGAGCAGTAGTCCCTAAAATAGAATTAATACTAGCTAAAGACTTTTGCACCTCAACGGTAGTTCTAACTAAATCAGCAAATCCTCTTTGCACTGCCGACAATACTCCCACCGAAGCACCAAATGCTAACACCCTTGCGTTAGCTGCTTCCATTGATTTTGTAAATTGATCTGCCTTACCAGTAATTCTACCCAAAGGTTGTGAGAGTCCCTCAATACTTTTGGCGCTGCTTCCAAGATTAATCTTAAGACTTTTACCTGCGCGTTTAGCAGCAGCTTCAATACTTGCTTCTAATCCTGTTTGTGTGACTGGTACTTGAATTGGCATAACCGTAAACCTTTAATGTATTTACACAAAGATTTACACATCATGCCCAGCTAATCGCATCATTTGTTCCATGTTTAACTGACCACCATGCTTTTTAGCTTCTTCAGTTAACGAAACTCCACCCTCTGTTCCTCCTAGATTTGAGACATCTTCTTTAGTGGCACCAAAAATTGCGGAACCAGCAGCATCATCTTTAATAGCAGAAGTGTCTTTATTTTTTTGATTTTCTGAATAGGCCAATAGCTTTTCAGGATCGTCTTTTATATTTTCAGGGATATTATCGGTGTATTGAAAAATATTAAAAAACATCCTACCAAACAGAGCAACTCTTAATTGATAGATGGTTAGCTCTGTTACAGGTTTTCCATAAAACCCGCTGATGTCCTCGCAAAGAGATAGATACATACTAAAGAAAGGTCTTAAGACAGCTTTTTGTATTACAGCGTCAGTTAATCGATCTTGAATTTCTTTTTGTATTTTGCCCAAAGCAACTACTTGCCAAGCTTCTAACTCTCCAAATTCATCTTCAGTATAAAAATGTTCTGTTAAATCTTTATTTTTAAACAATAAAAATCTTAATATTTCATCACCGCTTCTGCTGTCAGCATAATCATCTGCTGTTTGCCCTACAACTTCTTTCCTTTTCTGTTGTAAAGTAAAAATCTTTTTCTTGTTTTCCTCTATTTGCTGGTTGATAGAATCTCTTTGGGATTGTAGAAAAATAGCTCTAGCTGTTCTTTTTAAATTTTCTGTTTCTGAAGTAAGGGCTTCTATCTCTAAATCGTCTTTTTCCTCCCAAATACCCTCATCTATAACATACTTTAATTTATCTTCTTCAGATTGCAGACCCTTGGCTAAAGCTAGCTGTTTATATTTATCATGGTATTTATGTAAATACCTCTGATCTCTAATGCTTACATGCTTAACGTATACAGTTTGCCCCTCAAAGACAGCCTCTGTATATCCGTCGAAAGCTTCCCCAATTAAAGAAATGTAAAACTGTTCGTTCAAACTGCACCTTTTTCAAGGTCTTCAATCAGAGCATTGAACTCGTCAGGAGTGGAAGCTTGATTGAAAAACCAGAACGCTAGAATGGTAGTCACTTTTTTTACTATAGCTTCATAAAGATCGGTAGTGTTATCTTCCTTGCTATAGTAGTCTTCAATCTTTTGATCAAAATCAACACCCTCAAAATACGGGATTGGATCTTCATCTTCTTCTCTTTGAATATGTGTTAGCATCAAAGTATACCATAGCAAAAGTCTATTTTGAGCTTTAGTATCGGCGGTATGATCGAATAAAGATTGCATCGCTGATTCAGCATCTACAATCTGTCTTTTCGTGCTAGCCAACTTCTCCTTAAGAGACTCAAGCTTTTCTTTTTGTTTTTCAGTTTTTTTATCTACGCTTTCTAGGCGCACATATTCATTCTGAATATCAAAAATTTCTTTGTATAGCTTGCCATAGTCTTTTGCATCGTCTTCGCTCCAAACTCCTCCAGTGTCACTATATTTCTTATATAGCATGGCTTTAGTCAAAATTCCCTTTTTGACACAGCGACTCATCTCTACAGAGTATTCAAGCTCTGCCTCTTCAAGATCTCTACGAGAAGGTCTTTTTAATTTAATTTGGACAGGGGACTTTTCTTTTACCTTTTTAGTAACAGTCGTTTCTTCTCCTGTTTTTTTGTTTTTGCGAGTAGTTTTCTTTTCAACTTCTCTTTCTTCATCGACAGTGAATGAATATAATTCTTTGAATGCCATAACCTTTTTCCTTATTTAAATACAAAACTTACTGTATAATTATCTACTTCTTCACACAAATTTCTAATAGATTCATTACCTGCGTCTAAAATTCTTTTTCTTATCCAATTAACTTTTTCAGGCGTGAAGTGATTTGCTGTATTAATAACTGGATGATAATCCTCTGGTAGATTTTCATACAACTTTTGGTAGTGAAAATCGTGATCCATTTTCATGTCTTCTAGCATCTTAAGCATTGACTTAAAAAGCCTAGAAACTTCTTTTTCAGAGCGGTTGTATAAAAATTTTTTTGCGTCCATGCCTTAATCCTATCTTATTATATAAATAAAAGTGTAAAAATCAACATGGCAGGATTTTTATCAGAAGACCAAATAACAAAAATTACAAATTTAGCAGGTACTTTACACGCTACATTCGCTAGAACCATTACAGTTTATAAAAACGCAAAGAAAACTTTGATAGCATCAAACGATTCTTGGAATGCTTTGTATAGAAGAACTAATACTGGTTCAACTAGCTCTGTAGAATACACGCAGGTTTCTCAAACTTTTAATGCTAGGATCTACTATGATAACATGGATACATCCTATTTAACAGATGATGGTCCAGCGGAACAAGCTGGGACTCAAAATAAAGTGGTAGTTTCTGACGGTAGCGTCAGAATAGTCGTAGAACAGGATGGATACGATTATATAAACGAAGCTAGAAGAGTAGAATTTGATGGGACAATGTTTATTATTGAAAGTGATGGTGTGCCGAGAGGTTTGACATCGAATCAATTTTATACCTTTTTTCTTACTCCTGTTGAGTAATATGGCTAGATTACCACTAGATGTTCGACAAGCTTTGGAGAGACAAGCCCCCAAGGAACTTAGAAGAAGTTTTGAAAAAGACTTTAAAAAGAAATTTAAAGATATAAAAGATGAGATGATTAAAGAATTTATGTCTGACCCTGTTACAGTAGAAATACTAGATGGTCCAAGCGCCACAAATATAAGCGGAACATTAGGGGGAATTAGTAACCTTTTTGCATTTATAGGTTTTAATTCTGGCGATAAGCCAATAGCACCTATCTTGCAATCTTTAGAAAACATCCAATTTACTTATAATAAAGAAATCAGGAAAAAAGGCATTGGAGTTGAGTTTGATGTCTCTCTACCCACAGCTCAAGATATATTCGCGATTACTCCTTTACCTTGGGCTATAGGTAGAAGCTGGGCAGAGGGGATCGAAAGAGGTTTGTCAGGATTAGGTTTTTTATTACGTAAAGATGGAGGAAGATCAGGCGCAGCAGTGCAAAGCCGTGTAAATAAAGTAAGAAGCGGTAGATTCCAGAATAGACCTTATATTTCCGCATTAATTAAAAAATATAAAAAAAGATTTGAACAGTTGAAATGAAAGAGCAATTCCAACACAAGTTAACCACATCTTTTTCTTTGTGGTTTGATAATTTCCTTTTAACAAAAGGAGAGGCTTTTTCTAATAAAACAGGTCAACTTTTTTATTATTCTGATCCTAGATTAGACACAAGATATAAAGCTTTTGGAAGCCCTTATAAACAATGGGTAACAGATTCATCAATAGATGGAGCTACTATCCCAACTGGAGTTTTTGTTAATGGTTCTTTTTCTGGCAGAAACGATGGTATTTCATTAGATTTTGATAACGGCAGAGCTTTACTATCTGGCACCAATACAGAGTTAACAGTAACTGGAGAGTTCGCCGTAAAAGATTTCAATGTTTATCTAACAAATGACACTGAAGATGATCTAATTATTGAAAACAAATATGTTGTTAACTCAAGACTGCCATCTGCTCAAGAAGGTGCAATCGCGCCTTATGATGATGTTGTACCAGCTATATTTTTATCTGTCACACAATCAGAGAATGAAGCGTTCGCATTAGGGGGTATGCAAACAACAAAAGCTCAAGCAAACGCTGTTATTTTAGCAGAAGATACCTATCAGCTAGATGGAGTGCTATCTATATTTATGGATTCTGTAGATGAGGTTATCTCATCTATACCAATGTCTGGATACCCGATAAATGAACTTGGCGATTTAAAAGATAATACATTTAATTACACAGGCACAGCAGAAAGTTATGACGGAGAGACTCAATTTTGTGTAGAAAAAGTAAGGACATCTAAGCTAACGGATAGGGCAAGAAACGTCCTAGCAAATGATCTTTATGTAGGGTTTATAGATTTTGACATAGAGCAGCAGAGATTCCGCTTCCAATAATTTCACATTTATACAATAAAACTGTAAACAACAGAAAGAATCTTTATTATGGCCAGTAGAAACAGAGTAATTTACCAATCAGAAGGCTTATTTGTTAGCTCCAACGCCGCTTCAACAGGAAAAGCGGATCATGAGCAACTCAATCGAGTTCAGAGTGCTAACTATAGCTTTACAATTAACAGACAAGACATTAACCAATTTGGAGACCTAGCGCGGATTGATTCCATCGTTTTAGATCCTCCTACTGTTAGTCTTGACTTTAGTTATTATCTTACAGATGGATTTAACGAAAGAGCTTTAGGCTTTTTTGTGCAGAACTCCCATACTGGAGCAGGTTACGGAAGAGATATTATCGCAGGTTCAGAGACAGAGGGTAACTTTGCTTCTGGCCACTTAACTGCAAACTCTGGTTCGAACTTTTTCATCGTCACTTCTCCAGAAGGTATTGACTTAAATCAAGTTAACGCTGGTGAAGCGCTTGATACCAGTGACACTGTTATTGGTGTTGGTAACTGCTATTTAAGTGATTATTCAGTTGATCTTTCTGTTGGTTCGCTTCCTACTGTTAGCGTAACTGTTGAGGGTGCTAATATGAACTCTGTAGTGCCTGACGCTAACGGAGAATTCCAAGGTCCAGCAATCGATCAAGAAGCTGGAACAAAATTAGACCCAGTTGTAGAACTTCCTAATCCCACTCAAGACGGTGGTATTACTGGAATAAATAGTGGTCCCCCAATCGCAGCATTACGCCCAGGAGATGTTAGTGTAAATCTTAACAATATCCACGGCGAATCTTTGATTACGCTTAGTGGAGATGGTAATGCTCACGTTCAAAGCTGTTCTATTTCACTCCCTCTTTCTAGAACTCCAATCGATAGACTTGGAAGCAGGTTCCCATTTGCGAGAGAGGTTGACTTCCCAGTTAATGCTAGTATGAATATCAGTGCAATTGTTAATAATGCACACGCTCAAAACTTAGCTGATATTCTTCAATCAGGTGTTCAATCCGCGACAGTTACTGTCAACGATAAAAACGATAAGCCAGCCATTCAATACATTTTAAAAGGTCTTAAGATCGATAGTCAGTCCTTCTCCTCAAGCATCGGAGCTAATAAGAGTGTAGACATTGTTCTTTCTACTCAAGCAGGTGGGCCTCAAGATGTTCTCAATGGAGTCTTCATGAGCGGTCAAGGATTTAACCCAGTCTTTACATAAGATCTATGAAAGACTCTGACGAAAAAGACTTAAAAAAGGAAAGCTTACCCTCCCCGAAAGGGGAGGAAAAAGCTCCTGTTAAAAAAGATTTTAAGTTAAATGACCCAAATGTTCCAATGAGACCTAAGAACAGAATCTTTGGGGATGGTAAAGATTGGTTTGATACGCACCCAGATTGGTAAAATCTTCTTACTAGGCATCGTAAGTAACGCCTATTCCACTAGCGTCAATACCACCCAATTGTCTGGGTTGGGCTTGATATATATTATATTGTGCGGCAAGTTGAGTAACTCTTGACATGCAATCGTTAGCTAATCCTCTGTATACCTTTGAGACCTCATTGCGATTAACGAACGTAACAGCGCTTTCTCCGTCTCGTAATGACAATACGTTGTCTCCACTAGCAGTAGACGTTGTAATGCCTCTAAGGGCATTTCTCGCCTCCTTATTGTAGTAATTTGCTAGATATAGTTCTTTCAGCACACTCTGCGCTTCTATATCCATTTCTCCGTAGGTTCCGCTAGCTCCCTCGCCTTCGAAGTTCGTATAAAGATAATTATTTACTTGTCCTAAATTTTCAAACAACCAGCCGCTAACATTAGCAACAGTGGCTATTCCTGTGTCACTGTCAAACTCGGTGACTACTATTCCTGAAGCGAGATCTTCTAATACGTTCGGCATATAGTGTATTACACTATCTTTTAGTATTTTAACCCCCTAACCAATCAAGAATTTCTTTATGTTGTGGGTCATTTGGGTCCAGAGTCATCGCTGGGACTGGCTGTGGCGCTGTCGCAATGTTACCCCTACTCTGATATCTATGAAACTCTTTGATTAAATTGGATACTAAATTTTCTCTGTCGTATCTAGGGTTAACTCCTACTTTTTTAGAAAAGGTTTGTAAATCAGCCTTAGTCATTCTAGATAGTTTGTTTTTAAGAACCTCTAAATCATTAGTGCCAAAACGATTAGTTTCTCCAGTGCCATAGATAACTTCTACCTCCTCAACTAACTCTCTATACCTTGCTGTAGAAGTTTGACCACTTTTTTGAAGTTCATCTAACTCTTCTAAAAGACCTTTCTTTGCGGGTTTTTCTTGACCCGTTGTTATCTCTTCAAACGGCTGTTCTTGTTCTTGTTCTTCTGACATATATTATTATATACACTTAATTAATAATTTACAAAAAAAAAAGCCGCCCCCGAAGGGACGGCTTCTTTTATATTTGGAAGGTTTTTTACTGACCTTTGATGAGTCCGAGAAGGACACGGTTATCAAGAATAACACGACCCTCTTCGATCTGACCGTAGTAACCAATCTTATTCTGACGAACGCTATACTGGTCATCTGCGATCAAGTTCATCTCGCTGTTGCTATCTGGATCAGTAGCAATAACGCGCATGAGTGAATCGCGAGTACGATCAACACCAACGATGATTTCATCAGATGCACCATCAAATGCATTGGCTCTAGTTCCCGCGAAGGTTTTGTAACTAGCAGACCCAGCGGCAGTGTCAAAGATAGTGTTAAACTTCTGGCTTTTGCCCATCTCGTTGAATTCCAAGATGTTAACACCCATGAAGCTATCAAGACCTGCGTTCTGATAAAGCTCGTTACGGAGCTGCTCTGGAGCAGCGAGAACAGTAGATTCAGAAGTGTCAGGCACAGCAGTGGTGTTTACAGGGTTGTAAGCCATTGCACGGATGCTTCCAACAACCTCTGGAGAACAAATGATATCAGTGATACCACGGGTACGAGTGGTGGGAGTTCCACCAACCCAAGAAGTGTTGATACGCTTGGCAACAGTCATGAGCTTATTGAAATCATCAATAAGAACAGTGTCTGCTGTAACAGTCCTGAAGATCTGCTTGTCCTCAAACAAAGGAGAAGTTTTGATTTGAGCGCCAGCAAGAGAAGTCATAAGAAGAGTAGCAGAAGTGCGCTCTTGCTTAAGAAGAATTTCTTGTGCAACGCGAGTAAAGGTTTTTCCAACCACATCCATACGACTCTTTGCTGCATAACGGCGATCAAAATCAACAGCGGCATCAAGAGTGTAAGTAGCTAACTTAAGCTCGGAAGCTGTAGGAAGCACTTGGTTACTTGGAAGACCACCTGCATGACTTTGACTCCACACCTTGACGTAATCTTCGTCAGCGATATCGTAGTAAAGGTCAAGCGGGATGCTTGGATTGTCATCCGCATCAAATTGAAGCGAATTGAAAAGATTGCTTACGGTAGGGGCTTGGTTGAGAACCTCGGCCAAAACTGGTCCGATGAATTCAGCAAGCGCTACTTGAGCCTCGTATGCCACAGTGCGGTTACGAGAAGCCATAGCTTTAATAAGCTCGACTTGTTCTGGAGTTCTTTTTAAAGTAATTTTCATGTTATAAAGCCTTTCTAAAGTTATTAGTTACAGTCAAAAGATACAACGATGTAATCACCAGAGAACTGATCTGTGGTCGGCCCCACGTTTGCGCGAGTACCTGTTCCAAGAACGTGTCCAAAGTTTCTATCCTGCTCAACTAGCTCACCAGTAGTCATGTTACCAACTGAAACATGAGCGAAACCAGTGACCTTACCAGCACCATCAGGAGAGATTTTAATCCTATTTCCTGGGGCATAGCTAGTGATAGGTCCGTCAAACGCAGCAGAGCTTAAAGTGAAGATACCCTTAGTTGCAACAGGGACAGCTTGTCCTGGTAGCATTGCTTGGAGTTCTTCTTGCTTCTGCGGATTGTAGAGCAGCTTTTCGCCGTTCTCATCGTTTTTAGCGGTTTGATAAAGCGTTAATCCAAGAGGACGATCCCCCTCGGTTGCTCCTGTAATTTTAAGATTAACTTCAGGATACATCGCTGTAGTACCAAGGAACGGATAGTCGGTATTACCGAGATAAGAGTTCGTTTGATAAGTTACAGGATCGTTATCGAAGTTACCGTCTGACACTTTCACAAATACGCCAGCATCGCCAGCGCCTGTTCCAGTGGTGCTATCGAGAACATCACTTCCAATAACGGAGTACATGTTAACGACATCGTGATCAGAGTATTGTCTGAATGGTAGAATTCGTAATGCCATAATTTTAGTTTGTTAAATTAAGAAATTTCAATATTTTCACGCGAGAAAGCTGCTTTGAACTTATCACGTAAAGAGGGTTCTTCAGATGCAGTAGACTCATTTGCATTAGAGAGTTCTGCGTCCACAGTTTCAGCAGCGTCTAAAGCGTCTTCAATTTCTACTTCTTCAGTAGATGCGTTAGAGAGCTTTTTAGCCACTTCTTCATCGATACGAGCTTGAATTTGAGAATTAAACTCTTCCTGAACTTCTTTGTTTTTATGCTTCCAAAGAACGTCTAACTTAGAGGCAAAAGACTCATAAGCAGAGTTATCTTCTAAAGTTTTTAACTCTGAAGCAAGAAACTCACGATCTTGATCGTCAAGCTCAAATTTTTCATCAACTTCGTCCATACGAATATTAAAAGCAGCTATAGCCTCTTGAGCTTTTTTCTCATTTTCAAAAACAGAGATGCGCTCATTAGCTTCGCCAAGCTTTTCCTCTAGCTCTGAAACAGATGCTTTAAGGTCTTCGTATTCTTTAATTTTACCTTCTTTCTCTAATCTCTCTGCTTCAAGATCCTTACGGTATTGTTCATCCCGCTGACGGATTGCATCTGCAAAGGTATCAGTCATGGAAGCAACCGCTTCCTTAGAGAATTTCTTCTCATTAAGAAGATCCTTTAGTTCTTTTAGAGTATTTTCAAGTTCCATATCGATAATGTTCTTTTCGTTGTTTACATTTAAATTATTATTTTGTGAAATTTTATCCCTCTTATCATTTATAAAAATTTGAGTTTTAGGTTCTGGTTTGGAATATAAACCTTTTACATCAGCAGCAGGATTAAGTGTGTAAGCTATGCCCAAAGGATATATATCACCCATGATAAGCCTATTAATTTTCTCTCCCTTATCAGTCTTACCGCTACCACCATAACTTCTTAAATAGCCTTGTAATTTAGCTATTTCCTCTGGATCTGATATTATTCTAGAGTTTTCTAAATTATCACTACCAACAGCTAAAACATAACTATTAAATCCAACTTCCCAACTAGCGGAAACCTTTTTGTATTGATCGCTTTCTGGGTCTATAGATTTTTTAACTAAATTAGTAAAATTAGGATTAATTGTTTTATATAAAACTGCACCTAAAGAAATATTAAAAGGTTGTTTTAAATTTTTTACTTGATCTTCATCCATTAGCTCGCTAGAGCCAAACTTGCTATAACCAGCAGAAACAACATGTCCTACAACTTTTTGTTTATCGTGCTCTATGTTTGTAGGCTTATGTATAAACTTATTAGTATATTTTATAGCGGTCGATGTGTTCATGCCATCGCCGTTTCTATTAAATTGATTTATGACCGCAGCATTGAAAGCCACGCCCATCAAATCTACGTTTTCACTATAATCAATATCCTTTGGAACCAAAGGTTCTAAATTCTCTAAAGAAGCTTTAGAAATCAATGAAGCTTCACTTATTTCGCAAGATGTTAAAGGGGCTTCAAAGGTGGTAGTATATTTATACTCCATCGTTATACTTTTGAGAAGCTATGTCCGTAAGAAGTTGGGCATAAGTCATCTTAGGCTTAATTTTCTTAGCCTTGTCTTTATCCTTATCTTTATCTTTATGCATCATGCTTTTAGACTCCTTCTTTTCCTTTCGGAGTAACTCAAAATCTTCTTTTGAAATTTTGCCGTCTTTATTTTTATCAAGAGCGCCTTTTTGTTTAGGAGTCATTTCTGCTTTCATTTTCTTATCTCCTTTATGATAAGCGGCTTTAGTATCTTTATCTTTGTGGTAAGCAGCTTTCATTTTATCCTTATCTTTCCCGTGATGAGCAGCGTCCATTTTTTTCTTATCATGCATACCTGCTTTGGTTTTCTCATCTTTATGCATACCAGCCTTCATTTTTTCATCTTTATGCATAGCAGCCTTAGTTTTCTCATCCTCTTTATGCATGGCGGCTCTAGCCTTTTTATCCATCATTTCCTTATGTTTTTTCATAAAAGAAGCATGGTCTTTACCAGCCATATACATAACTTTACCATTTTTATCTGTATGAGTGTGAACTCCAGCAAGACCCATTTTTTTACCATCTTCCATAGCTTCTTCTTTAGTTTTGAAGTAATGTTTAGCCATGTCTGGACTGTTTTCTTTTCCATGTTTCATGGCTTGTGAAATATCTACTTCAATTCCATGTTCTGTATATTTAAATATCTTTTTCATCGCTATGGTATAAAATTGCTGCTGGGTATGTTTCTAAAGTATGTTGTGCAGAAATATCTAAAACCTCTTTTAAAGGAATTAAATTTTCTATTTCGTTAAAGTCTTTTACACAAGATTCTAGCGTTTCGTCCCAATATTCTTTTTTATTAGAGCAAACTATAGTTTCACACAACTTAGACACCATTTCTTTTTGGTCTTCATTAAGCTCTGAAACCCCTAAATGAGATATCATTTTAGCTTTAGCGTCATGTATAAAACTATCAACATCATAGATAGTTTTTTGTATATTAGCTCTAGAATATGTGCCATTTGCTAATGGTATATCAGTTGTCCCCTCTGGTCTTCCAGCGGTTTTTCTCGGACCTTTTGCTGATTTATCTGGAGAATAAACAGGCACACCACCTACAATCGGATTGTAATAACCTTTTTCTCTATCCTCTAAAAAGTCTTGTTGCGCTAAATCTAATTTATCTGGCTCTGGGAATTTACCGTTATGGAACATTTCCATCCCCTGCTCTGGTGTGATTATCCCAAGCTCCATGAGACGGGTAGATGCCCTCATAAGTTGCACTTCATCTCTCATGTCTATATCTTTCATCTTCGCCTCTGGCCAAGAGCGGAAACCTAGATCTTTAGCTATTCTTTTTATTTCTTTATTTAAAAAATCATTTAAAAACCCATACCTAGACTCCTGTAGCCTATCAATGAAAATTTGAGCTTTAACTTGTGTAGAATTAAACTTCTCCTCTCCTACAACAATATTCTGTAAACCTTGCTTGATGTCTTCATTTAAGATTTGATATTTTTCAGGTCCAAGAACTAAGTTAAGCTCTGGGATAACAAATTCTGCTTTAGTGGTATAGTCAGAAACTAAAACTCTGCCGACACTCTCGTTTTTAAATAGGTTTTGCATCGCGGCCATGTTATTTGGATTGATGCCTCCCTTTTCTGGGTCTGCGCCCATAGTGATAAGCAAAATTACATTTTCCACAGTTCTTGTAATCGCTTGATCCATTTTCTTTAATTCCATCTTAGCGTTGATGTCTTCTAAGACTGGAAATCCAAAAGGCACTGCAAATGGTTCGTAATCCTGCTTTTTATAGAAAGAGTAAGATAACCTATGTGGGTCTAAATTTATTTTAATACCTTTATTACTATAAGACCCTTTTTGAATAGACTCTTTAATCTCTGGATCTAAGGCTTCAAATATAGCTAGATCCTCCTCTGATTGTGGACTACCAAGTCTAGCTATTTCATATTCAGATAATACTTTCTGATATACGCCCCCAGTGGTAAATGTTGTAGATCTTCTAGCAATAACATCATAAGGATTTAAAAGAATGTATTTTAAAGGTATTTTATTGGTCGCAGCACCTATTGTTCCTACTTGATTAATTAATCTAGCGTAGTCGTTAGCTTTAAACTTACCATCAATTCTATAAAGAAAAACATTACCGCTTCTATAATACTCTCTAAAGTATTGATCCTTTAAAGAAATAATGTTAACTCTCTTAAACCACTCATAGAAGAACTCCCTACTTTTCCTAGTGCCACCCTCTAGATAAATATCAGTGTTTGTAAACTCTGCCATGATGTCTATGGCATTTCTAAAGACGGCCACATTGCAATATGCTTTTTGACAAAGCTCAATAGCGTCTCTGCAAGTAATACCATCAGAACCATACTCATAAGGAAGCAAACCTCTACGTATACTAGAAAACCTTTCCTTTTGTGTGGTATACGCAGCTCTGTTTGTTCTACTGCCTGAAAACTTGCTTTGAGAGGCGTTTTGTCTTCTAGCCTCCGATACCGCACTGTAAGAAGCATCAGAGACATAAAAAGGCTCTCCTAAAAGTTCTGGAGAATGCTCTTGACCATCTGTCTGTGCGGGGTGTTTAAACTTGTTCCAATATTCAGAACGCTTAGTGTATTTTCTTTTAGCCATAAATATAATTTATCTTACACGACAAAGTTAACTTTCAACTTTTAAAAGTTAAGAAATAAACATCGGAGTAAATGTATTTTGGACTTTAGCAATATCATCTGACTCCATGTCATAAAAAATGTTCATCATCCAGTTGCCTAACACCAAAGCAGAATAAGAGTCTTTTCTAGCTTTATCAGCGCCACTTTGCTTTCTTAAATTCGGTGGCAAATCAAAACTTTGAGTGCCTTGAACTGATGTTGTAATTTGTATCAAAGCACACTGCACTTTAATTAAATCCATCATATCTTTTTGGTGCTCTACAAAGTCAATCATCCTAGCGCCTTTGCCACCCTTTTCATTAGGATCATTTCTAATAAATTTTAATTCTTCTATTGGGACTCTAGATTTTCTTTGATTATTATAATCATCATTCATAGCTGCCCCAGCAAAGAATATTCTCTTGTGATCAAACGCTGATTGTAAAGATTCATTGGCTAACCTAATCCACGCTGATGTGGGCTTTCTAAGAAACACAAAATTCTTTTCAGACTTATTGTATTGATTTTTAAGTCTTCTCAAGTTTTTATCATAGTCTTTAGATTTATCTAAGTCTGCTTCTATAACACCAAGTTTTAAGTTCTTCGTTTTAAATATCTCGCTTTCATTACAAGAGTTAACAAATTGAACTCCTCCATTGTAGTCTCCCACCACAGCAGCAATATTAAAATGAGTGAGGACATATGCCATGTATTTTATGTGTGTTTTTAGACTAGCACCTGAAAGCGCATAACTGTGAACAATAGTACCTTTTTTAGTATCACGATTTAATTTTATTAATAACATCGCAAAATCATCTGAACTTTCACTTTCTGACCAAGATGGGTCAAAAGCTAGTATATACTCGTCCTTTGGGTTTCCTTTGACTTCCACAGATTGACCTTCTCCATCAGGTATTGTGCAAGCAGCCATTTTACTAACTTTAAAGTACCCAGAGCTGTCATCAGTAAATATAGCGCCAAACTCTCTATCAAATTGAGAGTCGCTCATAGTTGACTTTGATTGATTGATTAAATTTTGATCGTATAGCTGTTCTGGAGCACAATCATAACTAAAATGCATAATCGTTCTGTGTGCGCCATCTTGTTTATCTTTGTTTAGGATAAGTGCTTCGTATTGTTGATATATTTTATAAAGATACTCAAATTTATATGAAGCTGAAGACAAACCAATAATTTTGTTGTTCGGCCATATTTTTCTCTCCTCCTCTTTCATTTTACCCTGCTCGATCATCTGGGTTTCTAAATCGTAAACTTCTTGACGTTCCGTAGGGTTTTCCACAACAGATAGGAAAGGTATTATAACTTCATTATAAATTTTTTCAGGCATCAATAGTAACTCATCAATAATCATCCTTTGGAATCTAAATCCCCTCAACTTTTCTCCATCACCTAAAGGCAAAGCTCTTATGCTGCTTCTACCTATTTCCATAACCCATTCATCATTCATTTTAGAAACCCTAGTAATACATTGAGAAAAGAAAGTAGCTTTGGGGCTTTTAGATATGTCTTCAATTTTTTTAAAAATCATTTTAGATTGTCTGAAAGATTTAGACAAAATACCTATCTGAACACCTTGATTTAAAATAGCGTCTAAGAGCGCGAAAATGCCCGTAGAGAAGCTTTTGGACATTCCTCGACTCCATATTCCCAAAAAGTAGTCAGACTCCATCATGGCCTTAATAGCCATATGTTGGAAAGGGAATAATTTTACCCCAGTAAACAACTCACAAGCAAAAGACGGATTTTCCCTTAGAAACTTATAAAGCAAAACCTTAGCTTCAGTTTCTTCTATAAACCCCTCTTTTCCTAAAATGTGTTTGTTTATATCCTTGTACTTTCGGTTTAGTTTCTGTTGTCCTGTTTCCCAAGCCATCTTTCTTTAATTGTTTGTCCCAAAAATATTGTAGGTCTACCTCCCAGAGCTTCGTGCCTAAAACAAGAATTTTAGGAATTATCTCTTCACTCTTTTCTCTTGATCCACTAAACACAAATTGACAACAATCTGTATAGTTAGCTTGGATATCTCTCATGCGGTGGTAGACATAATCTAATTTAAATTTTTTAAATACTCGCCTATTTACAGCCCACATATTATCAAAAGCGGTTTCTGTTACCACATACAAGTAACAACCCATCGATCTACACCTTTCTAATTCTTTTATAAAACGATTGTAGCCATTTGTTATGGTTGAGCAAAAATCCTGGTAAGATTTCCTATCCACGAATGTATAGTCATATAAATCTCCTCCAACGGCATAGTCACCAACATCGAGTTTAAACAATTCTGAATTGTTGAAATGCAGGGGCTTTTGTTCTCTTGTATCTATTAAGATGGGGGTTTCTGAATAATCTTTGCCAAATTCTTTTGGCATCGGTTTAGACAGCATAGGCTGCATGTCTAACTGTTTGCAGACCTCTTTGTAGCTGCCAAAGATTTGTTTGCACAAATCAATGTCGGGTAAATTAGCTGTGTGTAAATAAGTAGAGGGTGGCCCAGCAGTTATGCCCTTGGCATGTAATTTTGTTTTAAGGCTATTGACGATAAAATCTTTTACCTCTTCCTTTGGTGCTTCTTTGCACCATTTTTTCATATTTCTTTTGTTTATGAATTCTGTAGAAAAATACTGCTTGTAATTTTTGAAAGGTATTAATTCACCAGTTAGTTTATCTTTTCTCTGATAATTATCTACATAGTAATCTCCAAGCATCTTATCGTGCTTTTTGATGTGTGCGTGAAGACTCCTCAATGAATCAAATGAATCCCCACACTCTTTGCATTTATATGACATCTTGCTGACTAATTCCTAATACTCTTGCTTTCCACTCTGCCATTCCCTCTAATCTTTCCGCTTCCTGCTTCACAGCTTGCTTTTGCATCTCTGCAATTCTAATCATTGTCTCTCTTTCCTCTTCTTCTTGGAAAAGCTGCACTATAGATAAAAAAGAAGCATTTTCTTTGTTTAACTTCTTCATCCTCTCGCTTCTGTCCCCTTGGAGCTTCTTTGTTAGATTTTCAATACGAGTTTCGCATTGATGATACTCTGAACTCTTCGCTTTGATAATTTCTGCAAGTCTGATAGACATTTCTTGCTGCTCATCTGCCTCATCAAACATATTGTTAAGTTTATTCAAGTGAGCGCTAATCACTTCTAAATTAATTACCTCTTTGCACACATTTAAATACAAATTAATTTCATCAGCAGTTAAATCTGGCTTGTCCCAAGTTAACCTGACAAATTCATGCTCAAACAAAACTCGATCTTCTTGATTCAAGTAATTGTTAATAATTTTGAGAAATCTTGAGTTAGAAAGGTTTACTCCGAGTTTTTCGACGCAAATTTGCTTTTGTCTGTTAAGTTTCGATTCATCTAAGCCCAAACCAGTAGCATCATTGATTTTTTTGATGATTCTAGACGAAGACTTCGGTGCAATGTATGAATTAAGAGCGCCAGAATCTTGTGATGGCATAATATCAGGATTAATCTCTCTAATCTCTGCTAAAACTGCTCTTTGCTCCGCACTTAGTGGTCTTACAATCCTTGACGGGAAAACTATCTTGGCTATCTCTAAAGATGACAAACCTTCTTCGGCTTGTTGTAAAATAAATTCTTTTTGTTCTTTTGTAAATTCAATAACCTCTGCTGGAATTCGTCCAGTAGTTTTAAAGTCGATAGAGTTTTCGACTAGAAACTTTCTTACAGCCCTGCCCTCTTTAGAACGTCCATCTAATGAATCATCTTCAAAGCATTGCTTTGTCAAATCTATCAAGTTTGGGATCGCAGATGCGTTATCTCGCAAAAAGTTTTTTTGTTGTTCAGTCAGATCCATCTCCTATGATATCTTGCTCCCTTAGTATTTCCATAGCCACCTGTAGGAACTTCTTTTTTAGATTCTTTACTTGTCTATAGCCAAGTTTTCTTTTTTGAGCAGAAATTTTATAACCCATGAATTTAGCTACGTCCTCTTCGCTGTTTTTATCAAAATACAGCATTCTATAAGCAACATAGTGGACACTGCTCAACCGCAGCTTCATTTGTCCATTTAACTTTTGCAAAGAAGCAGAAAAATCAAAATCTATATATTCTCTGCTAGTTACCTCCTTAACATACTCCTCTGTCGATAATGGTAGCTTAAGCTCTAATGCTGTTTTTTTAGATTTTTCCCATTTTTGGCAAATTGGACAGATTGATGAGTCATGATCTGCCTGTTGGTATTCAGGACAAGGATTTATATAATTACCATAATGGTTTCTTATAAGATTCCTAATTTGATTAGAGATTATCCTACCAATCCAAGGTTCAAGGGGTCTCTCTTGATCCCACATATGCCACTTCTTAGAAATGTGTAATTTGATGATTTGTTGAACATCATCGAAATCAAACCATCTAACAGCATTTAGTCTCCACTTGTATTGCTGTTTTTTTATCGCGGCATCAATTACATCAGAAAAGTCCTCGTATGTATACTCACCCTTCTTTTTTCTTTTCATCAATAAATTCATTAATAGATCTAGCCTTCTTTCTCCGAGGTTTCTCGGATTGAGTTGACTCTCCTATCAATGAACCAAAGGTCATGGGCATTTTGTCAGAGGCTTGCACCTCAACTTGCAACTTAGAAATTGCTGGAACATGTTCTGCATCTGTCTCGTCTTGAGAAATGACTACAGATTTTTCTAGAACAGGTAATCCTGCCGAAGTATTAGAAGAGGTTGTAGAAGCTAAAGAATTAAGCTGCTCGCCACACTTTTCACAAAAATTAGGTTTTGCGTTTAAGTAAGTCAGTTTTGCACCGCAACTGTGACAAAATAAATGAGCCATACTATATATTTATACAATTAAAATAATTTTTTTCTAAAAAAAACAAGTCAGGTGCCTTTTTGGAGTAGAAGCAGTTCGCCGCTTGCGCGTAACACTTTTTCCTTGCTTATATATATAATATTACACTTCCTTACCTTTTTCTAACTTAGAAATGATAAACTTTAAAATTTTACTACGAACAATGTCATTTCTATTAAAAGAGAATGAATGAATCCCGTTCTCTTTTGATTTATCGTCAGAGAAAATATTAAACATATCTTTAAACCCAGTTTTGCCATTAATATCGCTTTGCATAAAGTCTCCGCATATGATCAACTTAGTATCCTCTCCAATTCTAGTTATAAGGGTAGTTAACTCTTTGAATGTAAAGTTTTGTGCTTCGTCTGCCACAATTAACTTATTGTTCCAGTTTGCCCCTCTTAAAAAATTTACAGGAATAGCGGTTATCCTTTCTTTTTGTTTTAAAAACGCCGTGTCGCCTTCATATATGATTTCCTCCAACTTGTCGTATAGCGGAAGGGTAAAAGGGTTAAACTTTTCAGACATATCTCCTGGTAGGCTACCCAACCCTTTATCTGCACTTTCAACGATGCTTCTGATATAAAGTAAATCTTTTTCTTTATCTTCAGCCATCAAACGTAAACAACCATATAAAGACATGTATGTTTTACTAGAACCTGCTGGGCCAGACACAAACATGATTTTCACCTCCTCATCTAGCAGTGTCGCTAGAAATTTGCGCTGATTTGGGGTGAACTTAAATTTCCGCTCCTTAAATTTGATAGAGTGGAATGTATGAGGCTCTAGACGAAAATTAGACAATTTTTTAAGTGCCATATGTAATAATAATTACACTTAAATCATAATTTTATTTGTTTAATTGTAGAACTGCTTGTTAAAGTTTGTCCCCCTTGAGTTGAATAAGATTCTGTCAATACTTTAGAACCAGCATTAAATTGAATTAAATTTGAAATCTGTGTCATAACAGCAGTGCCTCCTATCCCACAAATAGATACAGTCAAAGAATTAGATAGATTATCTCCACTAAAGTTTATTAAATTATTTAAACCTGTTGACGCAACAGTAAGTTCCTCTTCGACCCCATCAAGCAGCATAGAAGAAGCGTTTACAGAACCGATCTCGTAAATTGGCGTTCTAGCATAGTTTCTTTTAAAACTTATTTGGCTTTGTGTATTATTTAAAATATTCGCATTATCATCTATAAAGGAAGTGTGTCCGTATGCAATAGCATCACTATCTAAAGGAACTGTTGAGCCAGCGTAAGGATTTAAATCTCCACTTATAGGACCATCAATAGCAGGGTTCAAAGAGACAAAATTAGCATTCAAAGTAACAGGCTCAAATGGACTAATATTAATAGATACATCTGTGGCATAACATTTACTATGAATGTTATCGCCTAGCTTTATTGTAACAAAATTATCTTGATTAGCATCTTGTAAAAAATCAAAACCAGAAAGCATACCTGTATGAAACATGGAGTTGATGCTTATTTCAGCAGTAAGTGCGGCATTGAAGCCAAACTGATCATCGGAGGCTATTGTTTTCCCCAGTTTACGTTTGGGGCTATGATTTGTATTGTAATTTATGCTTGCTTGTGTGGCGGCAATATATCCGTTCACTTCCGAAGGAACCGTGCTAACACCAGCACCGCCAATATAAACAGGAAATTCGCTATAACTTAAACTCATTTGTTTAATTTACACCGTTTTACTGATTACCAACTACCATAAGACCAAAATTTGCCGTAGCATAAGATATCCATATTATGCCCCAACCATAATCCCTCTTCATGAAATAAGCAAAGGCAACGAGAGCATACATGATCCCAGCCACCAATGGCACATACTTTGTTATATCGTCAAGAGTCACTATGAATTATAGGGTCTGATTATTTTTTTTAAACAATAAATGAACTCATGCCCCCGTTTACCACGCCCAGAGAAATGGGTGGGGGTTTCACTGTTGATAGATTGATGATAGACTCCCCCCGCGACTTTGCTACGCAAACACAAACTAATTTTTTCAGAATTAGGGTAGGGTGTTTGTCAAGTAAAATATTAATAAAAAAAAAATAAAAAAAAATGTAAAAAAAGCTTTACTTTTATGTTTTTTTGTGATATAGTTACTACATGAAAATAAGCAATTTTGAATTAAATGACAGCGTAACTTTTAAGCACGGCGAGAGTCTTGAGTTTGTTGACACAGGTATAATCTTTCACATCGAAGATAATTGTCTACACGTTGAGGTCAAAGAACTCGATGAGGTCTTTGAGGTAATCGCCGAAGAAATCGTAAAATAATACAAAAAAAAACTTGCTTTTAACTTTAACCTGTGCTATAGTATAAACATGAAAAATAAAGAATTAATCAATCGTTTAGGAAATGGAACCGAGATCACTGCTCGCGGTGAGTGGTTCGTTGTTGTAGATACAGACTTTGAAAATGGGTTTGTGTGGGGTATGGATCAAGACGGAGGCGAGCAAGAAATTGCCATCGACTCCATCGATGACATCAGCGAGAGCTTGGCTGACATGGTTAGCCGTGACTGGTCTCCAATGCTCAACAAGTTGAGCATCTAAAAAAAAATAAAAAAAGACTTGCGTTAAATCAGAATCTAGAGTATATTCAAATCATGACAGAACAAGAACAAATCGACCACCTCCGCGACCAAATCTTCACGCTCCGTATGACCCTCTCGGGCATCTCGGGATCGGCTAGCTCAAGTGCCATCTGGACAGATGACGCACAAGCGAAAGCTGACTTTCTCAAGATCGAAAAAAATATCGACAAAGCACTTGATCAAATCAAGATGACCCCAACCCACTAACACACACACAAAAAAAATCATGAAAAAATTCTTTTATATAATCAATCACTTCATCGACCGCTTTCTATTCTCTGCTATGGTATGCATTAGCATCAACTTCGCAATCATCTGCTTGGCTGTCTTGATCGGTAGCGGTCCCGCGCTTTTCGAAAGTGTTATGCGCGGGTGGGATGCTGGCGACTTTCTTGTAGTAATGTTAGGACTGCCAACGCTGTGGGCTGTTGTGTTAATGTTAGGAGACACCGCCATAAAAATAGTTAATAAAAAATCTTGACAAGGTAACTTGTCGCTGTCATGAAAAAACCTTCGTAACTCGTTGACTATCAACGGGTTACGGGGGCGCGGCCCCCGCACCCTCGTAAGTCACTGATACTCAACAACTTACAACATGAAAAAAAAATGCGTAATAACGCAAAAAAAGGCTTGCGATTAGCGGGGGATGCGATATAATACCCACATGACAGAGAGAGCCTACTACGTAATTCTGACAGGTGAGATCGGTAACCCCGTTGTGTTCGGCGGTAGCCACAGCCTCCGCAAGTCCGAGCGCATCATGCGTAACCCGCTCGCCTTCCGCAAGGGAGCGTGGAAGGCGCTTCTCACTTTCCCCAGTCAGCGAGCCGCCTACGAATCGCAGTATGGCCCTTCCCTTGAGATCGCTAACGGTCGCTTTGACTGGACACCGCTAGTAAGCGGTTGATAACTCACTGATAGTCAACAGGTTATGAGGGGCGGCCCCCGCGACCCTCGTAACTCGTTGATACTCAACGAGTTACTAAAGTATACAAAAGGCGGTTATCGAGCATTATAGTGTCAAGCACTATTTACTATTTATCTATTTATCCCCTGACCTGCAATCTGCGGCGTGTCAAGTAAAAAATAAAATAAAAAAAAAGAAAAAAAAAGAATAAAAAACACTTGCACTAAAAACAAATGTGTGGTATAGTTACCACATGACAGAGACAAAATCAGACTTCGAACAACTCCTCCAAGAACAAACTGCTGCCACACTCATGAGAGATGACATCGCTTTTCTCATCGGTTGGACTAAAGCAGACAATCCAGAAATTGCCAAAAGACTTGAGGACATCTTGGCTAAACACACAGAAAACAGAAACAAGTAACATGACAAAATTCGAAAAGCTATCCGAAACAATTAACAATCTTTCAGCAACAGGCGACGAGCCTCTATACACAAAAAAAGAAATCATGATAAATCGAATCGATCAAATCCTAGCAAACCTAAACTGTGCTGCCGTAGATGGTGGCTTCTGCCTCTTTGTAAAAGATGGTGAAATCGTAGCCAAGGATCTTCTTAGTGAAGAGCCTCTTGAGTTTAACATCAGATTCGTCGGAACCGACATCTCTGACATCGAAGCAAAACCACTCACCAAAAAGTAAAATGGGATTAGACCAATACGCAAAAAAAGTAAAGAGGGAATACAATCTCGAAACCCTCACCGAGACAATCGTCAAAACTGAAATAGGTTACTGGCGTAAACATAACGCGCTAGAGGGTTACATGGCTGACCTTTACCGAACTAAGACAGGTGACGAAGGAGAGTTTAATTGTAAGACTCTAACCCTCGACTCTGATGACTTGGACACATTGGAGGCGGTGATAATAAGAAATAACTTGCCTGAAACCGTAGGTTTCTTTTTTGGTAGTTGCACCAAGGACAACGAGGAATACAAAAAAAATGATCTTGAGTTTATAGCCAAGGCAAGAAAATGTCTTGCCAAGGGTTACGAGATAGAATATTCATCTTGGTGGTAACATGGAAGAAAAACCTTACAAAGTATACTTGAAAGAAATTCACTGGCAGGAGGTGGTAGTGGATGCCGTGAGCCGAGCCGATGCGATCCAGAGAGCATTGGATGGTGACGGCTCACCCACCTTCTTTTCCAGTAATGACTTGTATGAGCCAAGCACCTGCGAGGACGGCCATAAAGTAGAAGAGTTTTAATAAAAAAACTTGACACCGTAACTCCCTAAGTCTCAACGACTTAGGGGGGCGCGGCCCCCGCGCCCTCGTAACTCCTTGATAATCAACGACTTACAAAGTGAAAATAAAAACAAAAAAATACTTGCACTGTTCTGACTTCGGGGTATAGTTACATCATGAAAATTCAAAATCCTATCGGCAAATTATCACCAATGAATGAAACTGACTTACGCGAAATGCTGGATGACGGCCCACGCGCTGGCTGCTGGAACCCCTCACCTGATGAGGTGCAGAAAGTCCTCGCGGAAATCCATGATGAGATGGGCGACCGCAACCCGCAGTGGTCCTCTGATGTTGAGGATCAAGATGATGACATCCCCTTTTAAGTCGTAACTCCCTAAGTCTCAACGACTTAGGGGGGCGCGGGGGCCGCGCCCTCGTAACTCCTTGACAGTCAACGAGTTATGACTGAAAAAAAAATCATTTAAATGTAAAAAAAAGGTTGCATTACCTATTTAGTGTGATATACTACATCCATGAAATTGAGATTCCCTTCTATTTGGAGCAAAAAAAATAATAAATTACCCCTTGACTTAACCCCACTTTTGCCTTATACTTCCCTTATGAATGAAACAACCATAACCCAACCCACCCTTCCTAATAACCCTGTAGCCCTTGCTTCAGCTTTGACTGGCAAGACTTTGGTTTACAACGCTCGTAAGTCTACTGTTACCAGTGACAAGTTGCGTGTCTTCAAAGTCGAGAAAGTAGATGATGTGTTTACATCCAACTCTACTGGTCAGCAGTGCGTAACGCTCTGGGCAAAGGATATCGACCAAGGCGGTTGTTTGGTGCCTCGCACCTTGCACGTTGTCGGTATCGAATCAGTTTCATAGAGGGGTTATGATACGTAGGGGGGTGAGGTTTTTAGTTACCTCCTCACCTCCCTACGACCCTTTTAAAAAACAAATGAGAAGCTGGGAAAAAAGAGATATAGTTGATGTTTTAAAGGATCATCACACAGATTTAATTAAAGCGTCTAAAGAACTGGCTAATGGTGGCGATAACGAGGGTAGCAACGAAATAGACAATGATGTGATAGTGATAGAAAACTATCTTGAGACCGAACATGGTCTTGTGTGGGACGGAATAGAATTTTTAAAATAGAAAATAAATAATTTAGCACTTTACAAACAATAAACAATAAACTATACTTGTATCATGCCGAAATCAACCGAATCGATTCGTATCGAAGTTAAAAATAAAGACCAAGCCGCATTACTTAACTATGCCTTGGGTATCGTCCACCAAACTCTAGCTGAAAGAATGTCAGAGGTGGCAGACGATAAGCTCGACAATTTTATGGACAATGTGAAGTGGACACGTAAACACGCTTCCGCATTGAACGAAAAGTTTTCTTTGGCTTCAACAGAGTCATAGGAATACAAATCTTACGCCAACCCAAAGTCGCTTCGGCGATGAGACTCACCGAGTGGTGGTGAGGGGCTAAGTAAACACAATCCCGCGAAGGTCTCTGTGACTAGCGGGAGGGTAAACACACAGAGGCTCCCAGTGGTGAGCAATACCGCTAGGTGGTAACAGTGACCAACTCTTAATTGACTGGCACTCGTCAACAAGCCGATTCTCTCCCATCACGCTTTTCTAGACAGCCTCTGGTGGGAGAGGAAGAATTTCCTCGCCGTATAACCTACGCCCTGTCCCCTTTTCTTATGTTTTTGGGGGGCAGGGTTTTTCTTTTGTAACCGTTTCTCTTTTGTAACTCGTTGATACTGAAGGACTTACGAGGGCGCGGCCCCCGCGCCGCCCTAAGTCGTTGATACTCAACGACTTACGAAGCAAAAACAAGCACACGTTTCTAGGTCTGTCAAGCAAAAAAAAATAAAAAAATAAAACAAAAAAGGGTTGCATAAATCTAATTCTGTGGTAAAGTTCCTACATGAGCTTAATCCTAGCCAAAAACAAAGTCACTCGCGAACAACTTGTGAGTGCTGATTCAGACGCAGGTCTGATCATCGAAGGATTGGGTAAAAACGGCGTGGTCGCTAAGACCCCCGACCCAACCGACACCCACACCCCTATTCCCCATGCGCTTCTCGTTGATGAGGCGCATGAGGCTTTGGACCGCGCAGGTCTAGAGGTGTTGGAGGAAGAACACGCCCTTGGGCGTGGTGGACTCCGCTACTTTGGTGGCTTCGCCATCAAGGGGACGGATATGGAAGCAAGCGACCGCCGTTTGGTAGTCGGGCTTCGTAACGCGCACGACAAGTCCTTCGCGGCTTCCGTGTGCATCGGCAACCAGATGCTGGTCTGCGAGAATCTTTGCTTCTCTTCTGATGTGAAGCTCGCTCGCCGTCATACAGCCAACATCGTGCGCGACTTGCCTCGCGTCCTTTCTTCGGCTGTGTCTCGCGTCATCTCCCACTGGAGTGACATGGGCAAGCGCATCGACGCTTACCAAGCGACCGAGGTTGCTCGCGACCGCGCCGCTGACCTTATCGTCAGCCTTGTGGACGCGAAAGCGTTTCCTGCTCGCGATGTCTACAAGGCAGTGCAGGAGTTCCGTAACCCTCGCCATGAGGAGTTCAAAGGCGGCTCTCTGTGGACCCTTTACAACGGGATCACGGAGAATCTCAAAGGCGGTGACTTAACCAAGTTGCCACAGCGCACAATGACTGTGCAGTCTGTCTTCGACAGGATCGCAGGGCATCGCCCTGAAATCGTCGATGCCGAGGAGGTCGCGCTTCCCGCATAAGGGGTGAACCCATCACAAGACCCGCTCCCCGAAAGGGGGGCGGGTTTTTTTGTGCAGAAATAAAAAGATTTTTCTTGACATGCGTTTAAGTATAAAGGTTCGTAACTCGTTGAGTATCAACGAGTTACGGGGGCGCGGCCCCCGCGCCCTCGTAAGTCCTTGAGTGTGAACGACTTATGACTGTAAATTAAATCAATTAAAATTGATTTAATTGTTGACATACTCACTATTTACTGTTAATGTTGTTAGATGATAGAAGAATATCCAATCAGTATAGATAAAAACAAAAGAATCTTTCAAGTCAGAATGCTACATGGCAATGGCGACGAGAGCTTACACGCATGGTTCACTTATGATGGCGCTGTTCAACATATTGAAACACATAAAAACAAAAACTTAGGTACAGACAGACAAGTCAGCGCCTATGAAATTTTAATTGACAATTGCACAAATGATGGCTAATCACATTAAAGTTCACTTAGAAGAAACAGGAGTCTTACTACATATCACATATGATAATAGTAAAGGGCTTATGAACGCTGTAAAAACACATAAAAAAAAGATGTATAAGAAGATCCCCCATATAGACGGATCAGAAGTTACAGTTGAGTTACCATCGTACTTTGTAGATAATGACCCAATCGAAAGAATGGTGGTTGAGTTAATCTATAAAGACAGACGAGGAAATTTAAAGATGGGCCAGAGAATATGAAAACATTTAATGTATCCCGTGTTGGTCATAACCTAGACAAAGATCATTCTTTATATAAGCCCCCATTTGATTTTATATTCGAGTGGGACAATGGAGAGGAAAAAACATTTATAATTGTTTCTTTGCATGGAGCGAAAAAGCTAGCCGAAGCTTTTCAAAGCTTTGGTTATAAGCAAGAAGAGGACAGTTTGGAATTTAAATTAATTTAAATTGACACAGCACCTGCGCGAGAGTATAGTTAAGCTATGTCAAAACTTCTTAATTCAGGAAACTATAAAACAAGTAAGGGCGAGAAGTATGGTTGGAAGACCTACGGCTTGCACCTTGCACCATTTAACTTATCAGGATATAATGTTTGCGGTTCTGCTTCTATTGGTTGTTCTAATGCTTGCCTTAATACTTCTGGTCGTGGATCAATGCATTCAGTACAAGATGCCCGAGCTAAAAAAACACGAAGGTTTTTCGAAGATCGGGATGGATTCATATCGCAGCTATACAAAGAAATCAAAAGCTCGGTTAAGAGCGCAGCAAAAAAACAAATAAATTCTTGTTTTAGGTTAAACCTTACAAGCGATATACTGTGGGAGCGTTTTGTTATAAAGGACTTCCCCGAGTCACAGTTTTACGACTACACTAAACACTTAAAAAGATTCATTCGGTTCTTGGAAGGTAAACTGCCAAGCAACTATCACCTTACTTACTCAAGAGATGAGACAACACCTGATACATTAGTTAAGAGCTTGTGTGCAAGTGGTGGTAATGTGGCTGTTGTGTTTAGAGGAAAAAAACTACCGAGCGAATGGCTTGGAATAAAAGTTATAGATGGTGATGATTCTGACTTGCGTTTCCAAGATGGGTGTGGTAAGATAGTCGGGTTGCTTGAAAAAGGACTTGCAAAGAAAGACGAAACGGGTTTTGTTGTTGAGCCATGCTAGACCCGCATTTGTATGTAATAATAATGGCTCTTCTACTTGTAACAGTTTGCTATAGAAACAGATGAAAAAAACAAAAATGACATGGGAAGAAGGCATGACAAAATGCCTGGAGCTTTACACGGAAGCACTCTTCAAATGTGAAGGGGGCAAAGCTATAGAGATTGGAGAACAGATGATCGCTATCGGGAAAAGTCTTGATAACACGCAAAAGTTCTTAGAAGAACAAAACAAAACTTATAATAACGCCAAAGCACTTTTAAACTAATGGATACATCAGCCGAACCACTTATAGGAGACTTGAACGATATACTATCTGACTTTAAGAGTCACATGGTAGAAGCGTATGAAGAAAGAGAAGATGAGATGGAAGAGAAGATCGACAATCTCATAAAAGAAGTAAATGAATTGTTTAGTTCTAGCTACGTATAAAAAGATTTAGGTTGTTACAAGCATGGTGTGCGGGGAGATCCCGTAACGGAGGGTTTTGTTGATTGCATTTGTCCCACTCATGAAACACTTGTAACTACCTGAAAAAAAACCAATTGAAGCCGGCGATAGTGACAGAGCGGTCTTTAAATAGACCTTAATGACTCGAAGCTATCGGCGGTTTCTTTTTGTTCTACTAGATGCTTATGTAAGTCGTTGAGCATCAACGACTTAGCGGGGCGCGGCCCCCTGACCCCCGTAACTCATTGACTATCAGTAACTTACGAGGCAAAGATTGTAAAAGGCACAAAAAAAACCCGCATTTCTGCGGGTTTACTTATTTAATTGATTCTATTTGATCCTGCGTTATATTATTTAGTCAACATCGCACGACCTGCAACTTATTTTCAGTCTCTTGTTTCTTCCCACGCAACCATACTCCATTCCAATTCTTAGTCCTGGGTCTGCGGTAGTAATATCTATAGACTTCGCCTGTGTCTTTATTAATCAATTTATATTTTCCTTTTGTGGTTTTGACTGTGCCACCGTTTTCTTCAGACTTGTAACAGCGTTCGGGTCGTGCGCCCACCTTGATACACATTCTCTTCCACACGGCATCGTGTCCATGTCCTCTCCCTGTAAGTGCATGGGCGATCTCATGCAAAACAACATCTTTTGTTTCTTCTATTGTATTGATGTTGGCGAGCTTCTTCGTAATGCCGATCTCCTTTTTGCTATACCTGCACTGCCCGTATCTCCGCACAGCTCTAGTATCCCATACGAATTTCCAATCAGCTATGCCCCACTTGTCCATCTGCTCTAGAGCAAACACTTTTATTTGATGCAATTTAATTAGGTCCATTTTCTTAGTGTGCTTATTAATAGTAGAATAGTTAAAATTAAAACTTCTATCACTGGTTTGCTATGTGCTCTATGTGTTGATCTATATACTTCCCGAAATTAGCTATGGCTCGCAAGTGCTTCTGCCTTTCATTGTATGCTCTAGAGAATGCGTTGTCATCATGGAATGCATCCATAGCGGGATCATTGTCCTGCACATAATAGTCTCTGCCGTGGAACGTGCAATCTTTAACTGCATCGCTTAAATCACTTAAAGCTTTTTGTATTTTTATGTTGCCCCACAATAATGTTCTTTTATCTGTGCCATTAAGGTGGACCGTGGGTAGTGGATAGTTTACTGTCTCATTCATGCCTACATATTACTACCACCTACGGTGGTAGTCAAGAATAAAAATGAATTAAAATTCCCGCCAGAATAAACAAAACAAATAGTGTGATTGGGCGCGGGGCAAAGACCTTATTATACTCCCTAGCCTCATGTTTATTTCTCTTCCTTTGGGTAACTCTAGCACTGGGCGACAACATAATAGTTATTACGCGATTAATGTCCCGACCTGCAAAAAAGAAAAGTGTCGATTCCGTAACGCATTATTTAGTTATTTACGTTCGATCCTACGACCTGGGCCTTTGTTTATTTAGATTATTTGAGTTGAACTGGACGATCTGGATGCGGTGGGATTCGAACCCACACTTTACAGATTTTAAGTCTGTTGCCTCTGCCGTTGGGCTACGCATCCTTGGTCTTATATCCTAACCATCAGACCAGTAATCGTTTATCTCTTCGTCCCTATGTGATGTCTTCTCCCCCTTACAAAAGGCAAGTAAAATAAAAGAAAAGAAAAGAATAATAGTCCCCCAAGGGGTTCCGTCTTCCATAAATTGTTTTAAATTGTATTAAAATGTATTTAATTAATTAAAAAGGAGAGGGTGTAAGTAATCCACTGTTTTAAAGCTTTCCCTATCTTTACAGTATATTGTTTCTTCTATACTCTTATACTGTCTGTTCTTACAAATGATCAATAAAGAATGTGTTTTTATAATTACAAACGGCGGTTGAATAAATCTATACTCTTAGCGTTGGAATACTTGTTGTTGTATTCTACTAATTCTTTTACTCTGTATATCTCTCCTAGTGTCTCTTTAGTTCTACCAGAGTTGTCTACTTGACGTAGTGCTATCAGATCTGCTTCAGCAGATGACAGGACGTTGACAAGCTCTCTGATAAGCTCATCTGGAGATTTGTAATCACTCATTCTTTTTCTTCGAAATTAAATGCTGTGACATCTTGATTATTGTAGATATCAAAACAGTATTTTATTAACTGATCGTAAACCTCCTCTTCGGTTTCGGCTTCGAATACGTCTTCAAAAGTAACTTTAAATTTCATAGCTCTTTAATTAGTTTAGTGAAGGAACACATTAAACAATAAAGTATAATTACAGGGACGAATCCCAGACTCCACCATGCTAAAATAATCTTAATCATTAATAAGAATCTTTATTGTATCCTTACTCTTCTTAAGTGTCACTACATCTCCTGCCTCTGCTTGGTGCTTTAGCTTGGTAATAGAGATCCTCTTATCTCCTCTAGTCTTAGCCTTATAGAAGGTTACTCTTGCTTCGGTTCCGTCAGCATACTTACCTGATACTGGGTGCTTGGCTCCACAATCTGCTTCTGAATAATCAAAAGAGAATTGTCTGGCTAGATCGCAAACTGATTTGTTTGCATCTATGATGCTCTTATCGAGCATTGTTTTTGTTACGTTTATGGTCGCTTTCATATTGCTATTTCTGTTATGGTTTGCTAATATAATTAATTGTTCCATGCATTTACTGTTATGGTCACAGGTAACAGGATACTTGCATTTAGATTGTTTGCAGATCATCTATTTCCTCCTGTCTAGAATCTGGTTGATCATCTTCATATGCGTCACACTTAACACAATGTTTTGTTTCTGTTTTTTTGTGGATGTAATTAGTCTCACATTCACAATCCCAATAGTCTGCGTTCATCATAAATTCTTTTAAATTAATTAATAATATGTATATGAATGATCTTTTCGATCACTGTGTAACTATCCTCTTTCCCATCCCAATTCATACCAATCAAATCATTGTCTTCGGTTAAGTCATCCTTCTCAAAGTAATAGCTGATAACAGAATCCAAATCAACTAAATCTAAATCTTCTTCTCTCTCTGGATCAAAGGTTTTAATGTCCTCTGAAAATTTATCATCCCCCAACCAACAAACAATTCTGGTTTCTCCTGCCTTATCTAATACTGTAATTACTTTACTCTTCTGCATATCCCTTTATCTCACTATCTGCTAATATCTGATCTTCTGTTCCAAGTATCTCTGTCAACACCAAGCTCTCTGCTCTGTCAACAGCGTCTTCGGAGTTACCTGCTACGACACGCACTTCTTTAGTCACATTGACTTTTACTGTATACCATTTCATTTGCTATTAATATACTTCTTATATTCTTCTTTGACAATAGGAATAACCATATAATCTACGATTCTTACTAAAGCCTCTTCTGTATTCTCACAATCAAGAATGTTTGATAGGCCACTAACTCCTAATGCCGCATGGTGAACCTCATGAATTAAAGTATCCAATTGATCCTCTGGACTAAGACCATTCCTAATAGAAATAATCTTTTTATCAAAGTCCATCTCGCCGTAGTCCTCCATGTCTTTAAAAACAATCTTGAATTTCATCCCCCCCACGGTTATCGTGGGAGGGATTGAATAACCTTTTTTCTTTCTTGTCATCCACCAACCCTTTCTAACGCTTTGACTCCTTTACCAGTGATCTCTCTCTTACCATCTATCTTCATAAAACCATTCTTTAAAAGATGCACTTCTGCGTCTTTCTGTATGGCTGTTCTAGACATACCAGTAACCGCACAAATCATTTGTAACGTGCAAGCTCCACGATCTTTCAAGATACGCATCACCTGCAACTCTGTTTGATTGATACCGTAAGGCATGATACCTAAGAGATCGCAAAGTTTGTTCCAGTCTTCTCTAGTGAAGTTGGATTTGTTATTGACCTCCGCATATGCGCTAATCTCTAACGACCGCTTCATGGCAGACCGTGCATTGCCTCTCACTGTTTCGGCTATGTCAGATATCACTCCGTCTTTGAAGTTAATCCAGTCTAGTTTCTTAGAGATGATATAACCCAACTGATCTGAACTGTATGGCTCAAGATCTAATTGAGTAAGCCTATCCTTAAAAGGAGGAAACAATTTGTCTAGCTCGGTAGTAGCAAACAAGAAAGTCTGCCTTTGGAAGTCAAACAAAAAGCTAGATTCACCAAATTCAAATCGTTTGGTCTTAGCATCCTCTACATTGAAGATTGTTAGAAACGACATTTCTAAATCTTTTGGTAGTGCGTGTGCTTCGTCCAGTAGAACGGTGACATCTTTGTCCAGAATCGCAGGAATAAAAACTTGCTCAAAGAACTGTTCTGCATTACGTATGGTAGAGCAATTAATCTCGACCAATGGTTTCTTCAGAGACTTAGCAAAAGATTTTGCAAACTCTGTCTTTCCTAATCCCTTTGCTCCATTGAAAAGAAGAAAAGGAAGTGTGCCTGTAGCATTCTTAGCTTCGCTATAAAAATGCAATCGTTTTTTTAATGTGTCTTGTCCTATAAGACCCTCAAACATATCGATGGTTTTGCTCATTACTCGAATGTATTAACAGAGAATTGGATCTTCTCCTCTGGCTCTGTTGCTTCTTGTATTGTTTCTGTCTTAACAGGTGCAGGATCGATTGTCAAGCCAATGTCCTCTAACCACCTCTTAGACACTACAATGTTTACTTGGTTGGTCATCCCCAAAGCACTCAACTGATCAGCTAAATCTTTTAACTTGATTTTACTGAATGAAGTTGAACCCGCAGGGCGACCTCTTTTTTTAGGTGTGTTGTTCATATGCCGTATATTATATTCATTTAAAATGAGGGCGCAAGCATTTTTTTGACTTTTTTTTATTTTAATTTCTTTTGTGTAATTATATATATGACCCTCATAGTAGTTTCTGAACTCACCACAAACGAAGGATTATATTTTAGGTATCTGACAAGCGCAATAAAATTACATTACAACATGGATGTCATAGTGGAGGCTCAAAAAGAACAAAGAGATTATTATTATTCTCTATTAAAAAGAAAAGGTTTATACGATTTTGTATCAGAGATTGTATCACCAGAGGCAAACGAAGAAGGAATAAGATTAGATACGGAGATGAATTATCCTCTTACAGTAACGGCAAAAAAGATTTCTGTTACTAACGTAGCCAGTTTAATATTACAAATAAAATCTTTAGCCTACATTAAGAAATCAATTGATTTAATTTAGATTATTCTGTGCATGATGCGACAGATAAAACTTGTGAACGGATGCCAGTTAAACAAATCTATAACCCAAATAAAGAATTTGTATCGTAAGAAAATTTCTTTAGCGTATTCTTTATCATCTTTTATTCTTTTCCATATCGTATAATGCTTGCCTTCCGCACGAATTAAATACTTCCGTTCTCCATATACATAGCACTGCTCTATCCAGATGCGATGTCTACGGATATTTGATTGTTTAATTATTTTCTTTTCTTCATACATCGGAAAAAAGCATATTAATTTACACTTTTATCTTCAGTATAACCGCATGAAATAAATTCATGAGTTAAAAGAAAACTATGAATTATATTACCAAATAAATAAAAACTTTAGGTTAGGAAAAGAAATATTTAATTATTTTTTTTAAGTTTTTATTTTTTTTTATTAATTTATAATCGCTTATTTGAAAAAATATCGTTCGATCTGGGACTTTATCAATGATTTCTGCCACCCTCAAAAACACAAATAAAGTAAAGATAAGATCCCGTAAGGTTTTTTACTTTATGAAAAGCCCCATCAGGAATTGTTACAACATCCTCTGGCGATACCATAAAAGTTTCACCATCTATAGTCATTTCTCCTCTTCCCTTTAAAAAAAAATATATCTCTTCTTTTCCCCTGTGGGAATGCCCTCGGGTTTCTTGAAAGGGCTTTAAAAGGGTGCTACTGACAACTAAATTATTTAAAGTAGTATTATCCTCAAGAATGTAAGTGTCATTATCTTTAACTATTTTACCTTGTATATCGTAAATATTAAACTTCATTTTGTGCGGGGGTTTTGAACCAAGACGGTATCTTTCTCTTACTCCACTTACCAGTTGATATATTCACTTATTACTCGCGCAACTCCCCATGTTAATTCAGATCCTATCGTCGCTGAATCATTTAAAACATTATTGTTGCCATCTTTTACTGATAAAGTCCACCATCCCGTTGGGTCATATATTTCTGTAGTATATCTTAAACCTATTTTACCGTTCCAAGAACCAACAAAATATAAACTGTTACTTAACTGACCAAACCCCCACTCAAATCTTGGCTGTATGTCTGCTTTGGTAGGAGCTAAAGGGTCTGTTTCTTTAGGTATCTTATGAAAATTAGATGGAGATTGTATTCTTATCACTTTATCAGAGTCTTGTGAGTCTAAAAGAAAAGCAGAAGAAGTAATGAGCTGATAATTGTAATCTTTATTACCAGAACCGATTTTTTTCCAACCTTCGGTTAAAGGAGGGAATTCACTATCAAGAGCATAATAATAAGCCTCCCAAACCCCTTCGTTCTGAATCCAAATTAAATCTGCCTGTGATTGTTTACCTTTTTTAAAACCGTTTGAATTTTGTATATTTGCCTCTGCAAATGTAATCGGTATAGGTGTCCCTCTATTTATTATAGTAAATGATCCTACTCCAATATGAACTTGATCTGTTATGTTTACATAACCTCCTATAGCTAAACCCCAGTCAAAATTTTGTTTTGATTCTATAAAAAATCCTTTTTCAATAACTAATCCAGACATATCTGTATCGCCCCAACCTACCGCTCTCCATCCCTGTGTTATTGGGGGAAACTCTAAATCTCTATCACTATAAAAAACTTGAATCCATTGTTCATCTCTTTGAACCCAAATTATATCTGCGTCTTGGTAGTTAGCATTGGCAGTTAAGTTTGAACTATTATAAACACCAAAAAGTTCTGATATTGTCCTAGTATCAGGAGTGTTTGGTATTCGGGGAGTATTAAGACCTATTAAAGTTAAAGAATTTGCCCTAATTCTTTCTGCTTGGAAACCTATGTAGTTGGAATAACTTTGTTGACCGTTACAAAAAATTATTAAAAAATAATTTAAAATAAAAAAATATACAGATAATTTACTCACTACTTATAGTTACACGCAAAAAGGATGCCATATATAACTTTAAATTATTTAATAAACCAATTAGGTGTGTTTCTTTTAGTCCACGTAGCGAAATAAGCTTTCTCTCCATTGTAGTAAGAGCGGTAAGCTGTAACAGAACAATCATTTTTGTATTCTTCTGGCATCGCTTGCGCGAACTTAGTCAATCCTTTGCGCGGTATATTTAGCTTGTGGTAATTAGATCCGCACCATTGGATAGTGTCAAGAGACTTATGCACCTTGCCGTAGCGTCTAGTATACTCTTGGCACATAGCGTAAGCGTGATCTAGTAACCACTCATAGTTCTCTGCGGATTCTCTAGCCCATTTTGTGCAGGGATGATTGTAGAATGCTCTCTTGTATGGTGCATTACCGTTAGGGAAAACAGCACAAAGCATTTGCGCTGATTCTAAAATCATTTTAACAACGTGCTTATCGCACAATTGTTGTGCTGCGGTCTTGGGGTCGGTGTCTACTGCAAATATATTCATGTCAGATTCTTAATGTCTTTTTTAATCTGTGTTATTCTCTTATGGACTTCTCGCTGATCACATTTAATGTCATAAAACATATCATGTTCTAACTTATCTAACTGATCATAAACAAGTTTGTAACTACAGACTTTCCTTATGAATCTCATATATGGCGCGACATTAACAAGACCAGACTTTGGTTTCTTTGGTCTGCCACCTTTCCTTGCTCCCTTACTAGTTTTTAGTGCTTTCATTATTTGGACTTTTTTTGTTCGATCTGGGATTTTTCATTTCTATTGGTCACCGAGCCACGGATAGATTTTTTTATTTGCAGAATTCTGTTCGATCTGGGATCTTTCGTCTAATAGCATTGCTTTTGCAAGGATAGCGTAGTTTACAATATCATCGCAAGCATCTTCTACTGTTTCGTTTGGAACAGAAAGTTCTTTATCGTTAGTGAACGAGCGGATTCTCTGCACCTTATCTATCATACGTAATAGTAATCCCTGAACAGGATGGATGTCAAGTATTTTAGATGAATTAAAATTAGCAAATATATCTGTAGCTTTCTTGCCACCAGTATAATCATTATTTTTCTTCAGCATGATGTCCCTACAAGATTTGCAGGTTTGGTCATGCAGTTCAATTAGTTGTTTGCTCGTCATTTTCTGCTTCTTCTAAAAACTTATCTATTTCTTCTTCTTTGCCCCGAAAGTCACCAAAATATTTTATCTCTGCTTCTCTACGACTTTTTATTGCATCTTCTTTATTGGCGAAAATTCCTAAGTGTTTTTGAAAGCGATCAATCGTAATTCTAGCTGTCCACTTTTTTTTTGTTTTATTCCAAACCACTCCTGTTGCACCACTAGTATTGTTAATAGCTAAACTAACACGATTCATACCATTTTGAGAGTTAGTCGCTAATCTTAAATTATCAATCTTGTTATTAGTCTTATCACCATCTATATGGTCTACAAGTTTTTCCAGTGGGTGTATGCCATAATACATATAGTAAGCTAATCTATGAGCAAGATATGGACTATTTTTAAATCTAATTTGAATATAACCATTTGAATTCATTGCCCCTGCTTCTTGACCGACTTTAATGTTTTGGGCTACTTGTTTTTTCCAAATAAATATCCCTGTATCTGGATTATAATCTAAGAATTCTTTTAATTCTTCTAGCGGTGGCAGTGGTTTATATCTCATTTAATTGGCTTCCTAGCTAAATGCGTAGAAGAAATACTATATTCTTCTGAATACTGACTGCCTTTAGCTATTGAAGTAAAGGTGAAGCTATCTTGCGGTGCGGCAGGGCCACCATACCCATACTCTTCGTCAACCATATCCAACATCTTTTCGAGTTGGTATTTAGTAAGGGTGACCTTCACTGGGATTTCTTTTGGTTTTTTATTGTCATAGGACACAACAATTTCATCTACGATAACTTCTTCTTTAAATTGCAACGCACCAAGGGTTGCCACCAAAAAGATCACACAGGCAATAATAATTATTTGTTTCATTAGTCTACTAGTAGTTCGAATATTTGTTCGTCTGTATATTTATCAGGATTATTAGAAGCGTCAATCAATAAATCTTGGTGATTTAATAACTCCTGTCTAATTTGGCCATAAGTTTTGGAATCAAGAACTAATTCTTTTGTTTCTAAATCATAGACATACAAGTCCTCATGGAATCTTGTATACTCACTTAGATAATCTAAAACATCTTCTATGGTAGGAAGGACTTCTAATTGTTCATCGTCATATGAATTCTGTATTCTGATTTCATATTTGAATGTGACCGCTGTGATATCTGACTCTCCTTCTTCGTCTAGGGGGTGAACCTCTGGAACCACGACTTCGACTTTGATTTCTGGTTTTAAAACCTCATCTGTTTCAAACTCTGTATCTACAAAAAACAAAAAGATTTGAATGGATAGGAATATGAGCAAACCAAACGCTAGACCACTGCCTATAGCTTTTATTAAATTTTTTTTATTCATCTTTTACAAATTGGCCATCGACCATTTTTCCAGTTCTATCTTTAATTTCATTGTATGCTTGGTCCAAGCAAGTCGTAGGATCAAGCTCTAACATTTTGGCGGCGATGATAATAGTCACAAGCATATCACCAATGCCATCAGCGATTTCCAGATGGTCACCATCTTTAACCGCTTGGATTGTTTCATCTAGCTCCTCTTGAGTCTTAGCAAGTTGAGCCAATGGTTCTCCATTATTAAAGATCCCTCTTTCTTCTGCCCATTTAAGGACGTATAAACTTAATTCGTAAAACGATTTCATTAGTTATTATTAATATTATTTTTCTTTTCTTCCATTCTTTGGATATGTTTATCCCAAATAGATTCTTCACTTGGCTGTTTAGCATCGGCAAACTGGTTGTTTTTAGGAATACCAAAAACTTTTTGCATCCTTCTGGCCGTATGTTGCACAACACATTGCTTGTAAATTTGCACTGGAAAACCAACCAAGGAGTTAATAAAAGAACTAATTCCAATAAATACCGCCAACAACACGCCAACTGTTAGTCCTGCAAGCAAACTGAATATTGCATATCCTATTTTATATAAATTAAATTTCATTTTTATTATATTAAATCATATATAATTGTATAATTATCTGGCTTTATACCCACAACATTGAAGTCAATGTATTCAGCAGCATCATCTGTGGACATATCTCTAGAGAAATGTGTCAGCATTTTTTTATAAGAATAAACAAGAAAGCCTCTTTGATCTGAACCTACAATGCAATCATCTAATCCGTCAAATATTATGGCTTCTTCAGATAATATTGATGTATCTATTTCCATACTAAACTTATAAATACTATAAAGGCAAATAAAAAAAACAACAAGTATATGAATGATTCTAACCTAGACATGTCGAAATAAAGTGTGCTATTCGACATGTATTACAGTTATCTAGTCATCCTCGACATGTGTTCGTCAGGAAAATATTTTTTAAGACATTCAAGTCTATCATCTGCATCGACTAAAAGCTCTAGAGCTTGAGTCGCATTTTTCCAATAATCATCTGTAGAGTGATCCCCGATACCTGCGGGGTAATCTACAAGGAGATCGAAAGAAAGCAGGGCTTTCTTTTTGTCTGCAACCGCTTGGGATCGCAACATTTCATACAACTGTTGTTTCATTATTTTTTTTCTCTTGTTCGTATTTCTGTTCTAGATGCCGTTCTTGCTCTGTATTGATGCCAAGGAAGCGGCACACTAGTAATACAAACGCTACCCAGGCGATGACAATAAATATCCATAATAGCATGGCTTAGATTATACTTCAAGAATATAAATGCGTCAAGAGAATTTTTCAATAATGCCGAAAAAAGTGTAACTAATGAAGTAATGCCTAATGATTTAAAATCAGAAATCCACTCAAATTTTTCTAACGACCCTAGCGTTTGGTCTGATTTAAGGTCTCAAATAACAGGAGCTTATATCGTAAGTGGTAGACATGATGCAGATGCGAGACAACATCTATTAAGAGAATTTAACAGGAAAATTCATGAAATAGATCCCTCTCAATCTACACAGGGTTTCTTTTTTGAACCTAAAAATGATGGATTTTCTTATTTAGGCACACCTGATGCATACACTGGTGCTCATTGTGCTTTTTCTGCTAGGACAATAGGTTTCGGTGGTCCTATAGCGCGAGCCAGAAGAGCATCTGACAATGTAGAAGTAGATGTAGCGGGTGACAATGAGGGAGTTTTATCTTTAGAGTCTTTGATTATAGATGAAAATGAAAACTTATTGCCATATTCAGAGGATATATCGCAATGGGATGAAACAGACGGTGTATTTAGTAAAAATATAACAGGTGGCGATTCTCCAATTACTCCTGTCGATGGACATATATTCACAAGCACTAATATAGATAGAATTGTAGATGGTAAATTAACTGGTAAATTAAGCTCTAATTGGGCATCTTCAAATTCTTCTTTAGTTAATATTAATACTTATGTTTCTGGAGCGCAATTGATTCAAAACACAAACTTTGAAAGAAATACTAATAATTGGATACCACAGGACGCAAATATTTCTGTTGTTGTAGATAATTTAGTATCACCTTCCACTTACACGGAAGCGGACTACACAGAAACAAATGTTACTTTTTCAGGAGCTACAGATGATCCAGATTTCGGTCAAAATGCAGCTTCAATTAGGGAGACAACGACTAATGGGGAGCACTCTATTGGTAGTCCTAGTTTTAATTTGCCCAATGGCACTAAAATAACAACTTCAAGTTTTCTAAGAAGTGTTGGTGGTAGATTTATAGAGTTAACTGTTTTTAACGGTGGCTTTAGTAGTAATAAATCTGCTAGGTTTGAATTGACGGGTAATGGAACTGTTTTATTTCAAAACGGAGACGCAGCTACCATTGAGCATGTAGTTGATGATTATTACAAAGTCAACTTTCAAATGACAACCCCCACAACAAGTGTTGACGCTGCTAATAATTCTTCTGTAAGATTTAGGCTTAATCAAAATACTGGTTCAGACAGTTCACGGTTTTCTTATGCAGGAGATACAAGTAAAGGTCTTGATCAATTTGAATTAAGAGTTTTTGAAGGTACAGAAACTCGCGGAAAAGTATTACCTACTTCTACAAGTAGTTATGTTTTTCAACCTTTCGCAACTGAATCTGGCAAGCAATATAGAATATCAGCAAGCGGCTCTAGATCTTTAGAGACTGGGTTCGCTACAAATCTGGTTACTAATGGAAATTTTGCTTCAGATAGCAATTGGACTAAATCTGCAAACGCCGCTATCGCTGATGGTAAAGCTACAGTAACAATAATAACTGGGGAAGCGGGACAAATATCTCAAAATCTGACATACACAAATGGGCGAACTTATAGATTAAGAGCTGATGTGAGTGGAACTTCAGGAGCATTACTTCGTGTACAGGATGAGAGCAGTAACAATGGTGGGTTAACAAGCACTAATGGAACTATCTCACTTGATGGGACTAACCAAACAGTAGATATTAGTTGGCAAGCAAATGGAAATTCTGATAAAATAAATTTTGCAAGATCTCTTGCCGTTGGAGATACACCTTCATTATGGCCCACTGGTAAAGCAGTATTTGATTTTTCATCCGCTGATGGATGGTCAGCAGGTACTAATTGGAGTATAGACACTTCAGCAGGAGTTGCTAAACGTGTCGGTGGAGGAGATGGGACAAATTTAGGTTACGCTGCTTGGGCTTTTGAATCAGGCGTTACATATAAAGTAAAATTAGATATTACCACTTTAGCAGATAGTACTTGTAATGTCTATGATACAACAAATGGAATAACTTACCATAATTTTACCTCTGTAGGCAATAATCAGACTGCAACTTTTACCGCAACAGGTAATGGCGCGTTCGGACTTAGATCGAGTTCAACTGATCTTGTTGTAGATAATCTAACTATCGCTAGTGGTGGTCAATTTAGCGTTGATAATGTTTACGTCTATCAACCAAACGCAAATCAAGTGCAGTTGCAAGCGCTTGATAATGAAAATTCTAACGCTTTTATAAAGGCATCTACCGCTGTTTTTGATGACGATATCTCAATGGATTTTACAGCCGTATCAGACACTTCAGCTATGGCATTACTAGTTAGTGATAATGCAGTTCCCTCTGCTGGCTTTTTCACAAATTGTTCAGCTAAAGAAATAGTTTACAAGGCTGCATGGAATACAACGAGCACACAAACTCTAACGCAATCAGATAAACTAGGAGCAATAGGCGGCAAAAAATATAATATTAAATTTAGCATTTCTGATTATGAATCAGGCGCGATAAAATTATCACAGCCGACTCCATCAGAAGAAACTTTATTTTCAGCCAATGGAACTTATGAAGTAGAAGTTATAAATGACGCTCAATTTGCAGGTTTTAACGATGTTCAATTTAAAAACCAAGGCACAACCAACTTAAAAATAACAGACATATCTGCAATTGAATCGTTGCCAGTTGCACCATATTATCAAGTTTACAGCACTCCTAGTAATGAACCTAAGATTTTAGCTGAATCTACAGAAACTTTGAGTGTTAAGAGTGGAGATATTTTTACAGCTTCAGTTTATGCTAAAAATGTTGATACCGCAGGTGGTAATTTATTACTTCAAATAAATAGAGCTGCTGGTGGATCATTCGAGGAGACCTTTCAATCATTAGACGCAGCTTCAACTAACGAATGGCAAAGATTTACTGCGATACATGAATTCACACAAACACACACAAAATTAAGAGCACGGTTATTTGCCCCATCTGGTGCGACAACAAAAGGGCAAATATTTGGATTTCAGCTCAATAGAGGATCAGGCGCAGACCCATACTTCAGAACAGAAGGAACACCTATAACCAAACAAAAAGATCCACAAGAACTTAAAGAATTTTTATATGGTCCTGAATTAGTAACTGATACTAAACTAAGAGATTCTAGTCAATGGTTATCTCAAAGCACTGCTAGCGCTGTTAGTTTTGGTGACGAGGGGGCAGTTTTCACAATAACAGATGGAAATTACGCTAAACTAAAACAAAGCATTACTTATGAAGTTGGCAAAACTTATATAGCAACTATCAATGCTGTTGGCGTGGCAGGTACAAAACATCGTGTCCAAGATGACGATGGTAACGCTGGAGGACTTTCAAATACTGTTTTCTTTGACTTTGATGGCACAAATCAAACACTTACATTTCCATTTGTGGCTACCGCAGATTCAGATTCGATTATGTTGACTAGAGGAACAGCCGCTGGCCGTACTTATAGTACATTAGTAAAATCAATTTCTGTTAGAGAATATGAAGATGCTTTTTGCACTACATGGTATGATCAAACTGCAACAGGATCTGCTCAAAGAAATTTCCAACAACCCACAGCAGCTTATCAGCCAGCTATAACCTTTAGTGGAACGATACCAACTGGAGCAAATGGTAAAGCTGGTATAAGGTGGGACGTTGGTAAAAATATGTATATCGATAGTCAATTCACTGGCACAACATTAGATGCTTTTTTCGTGTCCGACTTTGATGTTTCTGACGCGACTGGTGAATTTAGAGAGCGGCATATTTGGTTCACCTCATCAGGTAAAGACAATTATATTATAATGGACTCTGGCAGTTCTAGTGACAGTATTGGCGCATTAGGTAATGTAAATAAAACACTACGAGTAAATGGAGTTGATTACGATCCAAATGATCCAAATTTAACGAGAAGTGGCGTATTTCAATTATTAGATGGTAATAAATTATACTCAACGGTCGGAGGAGTTAGCTCTACCTACACAGGAACTCACGATAATATATTAAATTTAGGCTTTTATGATTCGAGCACTCCGCGAGGGCTATCAAATCACTCGCAGAGCTTTAACTTTGAAGGTTTAATGCAAGAGACTCTTATCTATACTGACGATCAACTAGGGAATAGAACTGGCATAGAAGAGGATATGAATAACTTTTATGAAATGTTTTAAATGAAATATTTACTTTTTAATACAGAGATTGAAGCTCTAAACAGAAGCTCAAAAGAAGCAACCGCAAGATCTTGCGGAAAGGCAACTAAATATTGGTGGGGGGCTAGCCGAACAAAAGCTAACAAGTGGGCTTTGTGTATACCAGATAATGAAACAGCTCACCTTACCCAAGCAGAAAAATCAAAATTAAAAGATTCTGTTGTTTGGCCGCCTGACGAACCTCCTTCTTAGAGTTGTTCTATAGGGATTTGATATTCCGAATAAGGCAAAAACCAATGCTCGCAAGATTCTAAAACATCTTTGAGAAGAACCATAGACATCATGTCTTTTCTCCCTTTGCGGCGATAGCCTTTATATAGGCATTGATCTACTTTATCGACAGTATCTCTTAAATTACATTTTTCTTTTGCAAGATTATAGAGATCTATGTTTTTAGCATGTAGAAAAAACGCACCAAAATCGAAAGCTATCCACAAAGGAGTTCCGTTTTCATTACACCAACCAGTTTTTCCTTGCACAGTCAAAAACTCTAATAGAATTTTACCCTCTCTTGTAGAATTTTTTAATCCTTTTAAATCAACTGTTTCGCCATTCACAACAAAATCTACATGGCCAATATCCTGCGCTTTGCCTGTTTTTTTTATAGACAGCTTTGCAGATAAACAAGAATGATGATATCTTTTGACTGACTCATCCATCAGCTTTTTTGTATGTGCTACATGAGTTAAACCAGAAAGACCTTTGGCTTTATTTGAAATCATAAATTTTAGTATAGTCTCTAAAAAGAATTACACAAGCCACATGCAGCAAAACCCCCAACCCACAGGAAGGGGGTGCCTAGAGATTAAATTGAAATCAGTAGACTTATTTCTGCTTGGCTTTCCCAATATTTAAAGCTGCCCAATCAATAATTTTGTAAAACTTGGACAAAAAAGTCCCCTCTTTGGGGGTGGGTGTCGCAGCGGCGATAGCAGAAGCAAGAGCAATTGCAGCCGTTACAACTCCAAACCAAGGGTTGTCTTGAATTATTTGAATAATAGTATCCATACTATTATTTACACTTAATCAGGTTGGATTATGTAACGCTGATCTTTAATTTTAGACCAAAATTGTTTATCTGACCACTCTTGGTGAAACCGCTCTTTATTAGCTTTTAACCATCTATCATGCGAATCTTTGGCTATTTTAACAGCTAAACTTTTAGATTTCCAATCTCCAACTTTAGTATCCGAGTCTCTGTCTATTTTGTAAATCTTAAAAAATTGTCTATATATTTTAAGATGAGCTGGCTCTATATCGTGGACTGTTCTATATTTATCGACAGGGGACCAATGAGGGACGGCAATTAATTTGTTATCAACTTCTCCACCATCAACAAAACCTAAAACACCAAGAATGCGACAAGATACTAAGCTTGCTCTATCTATCGGGTCATGGTTAAAAATTAAAACATCTAAAGGATCGTTATCGAGAGCAATAGTTTGTGGAATAAAACCATAATTAATTGGATATTGTAGTGATGAAACTAAACATCTTTCTAATTTAAATACATTTAAAATCTCATCATACTCGTATTTTGTATTAGTCCCTTTGGGGATCTCCACAATACAATTTACATGCTCGTAATCATCTGATGTGATAGGAATGTCATTTACTAAATTCATCTAAATCTTCGTTTTTAATTTCCCAATTATCTGCTCTTAGCGCAAAAGGTTCTTTGCCTCTCATTCTAACCGTCCCTTTAGCATAAAAGGTTGCTCTCTTTTTAAAATCTTCCTTCGATACCCACCCACAAATAGACAAATTTTTCTTTTTAGTGTTTAAAGAAGTAAAGATGTAAGCCTCTGACTCATGCTTTAATTGCACATCGAAAACATTGTTTATATAAAAAGGCTTGGGATCTACGGTTCTATTCATTGATTTTATATCAGCCTTTTTGTTTTTATACATTATATCATAACCTCCGTCGAAACCTTTAGGTTCTATTAACGGAATGTCTAGATATTTTCTCACCATATTTTCAGATAGAATGCCGATAAATTGTTCTTTTGGACTACCATCGTCTTTGCCTCTTTGCCCAAAATTATTTTCTTCTACTAGCTTCTTGCTATAATCGTATAACTCTCTTTTGATTGGCAATCTTATCATCTCTTTTTTCCTTGTCCTCTATACTTCTTTACGTAGTTTTTACTTTGTTTGTGGTTAGAACTTTTGCTTTTAGCATGAACGCCTTTGTTTTTTATTTTTTTCTTGATCGAATATTTCGATTCTATTATAGATCTCTTAGGCATGATTTAAAAGGACGTATGTAGGTGCGATTTCAGCGATCTCTTCGCAAACGCTTTGCACTTCTCTTTTCTCCATTTTGCTAGATAACTGTTTGAGTTTTGTTACTTCCCAACAAAATCTTTGATATTCGTGACTCTGAAATATCTTTTCCTTTGTCTTATTGTCATAAACAAATCCATCAAACACTTCATACCTAACAGGGTCAATACATTTCTCTATGGGATCAAAAGCAGAGTTGCCAGCAACAAAATTAAATATGTCGTTACTGCTTACTAAAATCCCGACTTTTTTGAAAGGTAAATCCATCAGGTATTATATGTAACAAGATCTATATGTCTACAGTTTTTTCTGTTTAAGTTTTTCAAACGCTGGTTCGTATGCGTTTATAGCTGCCTTTAAATTTTTTTTCTTTTCTGGGTCTGAAGTTCTTTTCAAAGCAACCTTTGCCCTTTGTATCATAACAAGCATAGCTTGAACTTTATGAGCGTGTTTTCTATTAGAATTTTTAATTATTTTAATAGATTCCGTAGCGGTTTTAGCATCTTTAAATCCTAATCCTTTTATTGTTCCTTTAGGATCTTCATCTGTATAGAGATCAGAGTGCTCTGATTTAGGTCTTTTTGTGCCATCCTTTTTTTTCTCTGGTATTCTAGCTTTGTCACCTTCTGATTTATAAGCGCCACCTCTTTTTTGACGTTTGCAATATTGTTTTTCACTAAATCCTTTTGGATTATCACAATCTATGGAGCGCTTTCTTTTAGCACTCCACTTGCTGGCTCTGATTTGTTCAGAAAAATCTAGCTCTAGATCCATTATATGATTCTAATTCTACTTCTTATTTTAGAAACATGACGTTTTTTTTCTAAAACAGAACCACCCTCTCTGCTGCCAGCGCCATTAGTATTACCCTCTATGGTGACAACATAACCGCTAGAGTCTATGTCTTTCACCGCTAACCCAATGTGAGAAAAAGTAAACACCACGATATCACCAGCTTTAATATCTTCGTTTGTGGGCTTGCGTAACTCTACTCCACCACCACTTTGTTGTTTAGCCCAGTTTTCGAAATCCCACGCGCCAGCAGTGCGAGGGCGCTTGAATGAAACATCTTTTCCGTATATAGCTTCACGAACCAACCAACAAATAAAAGCCGCACACCAAGGCCACCCATACTTTGGATCAAGCCAAGTTGCAGCTTTGTATTCATCAACTCTTGGGCCGCAGTTACTACCATCGACTTCTGAAACACCTATCTCGTCTCTAGCTAAAGAAACCATTTTTTGAGCTATTGTGCTTTTAGGCACAGGGACATCCTTTGTCGAAAGTTTGGCTAAAATAGCGTTCCAAGTAACAGGTCCATCAGCTCCGTCAGCAGATACTCCGACGAGTTTCTGCACAGCTCTTACTACTTGTTTTTTACCTTTAAAATTCATTATGCACACTTTTTGCTAAAACCAGCGCAGATAGACATTACAACGCATAAGACAATAGTTAAGATCATAAAGTCCCTGTACTTTGATATTTTATTATTTAAAATTTCTGATTGAGCCTCGTTATAATACATTTTTGTATCCATGATGTTATTAATTGCATCAATTGTCGGGTCAGTCATGTCATACATTCTGGGTATGGACGCTTTTATCATCTCTACATCCCCTTTGTTAGCCCAATTAATTAGTTCATCGACATAAGCGTTTATAACAAGCTCTTGTTTAAAAACAAAATCTGCATATTCTACTTCATCAGGAGTAATATCTTTCTTGTACGCTTCTAAATATTCGTCTTTATAAACACGCTCTTCTTCTAGAATATCCACCATTTCAGCAGGGCTTATAGAACCATGAGAAGTTTTAACAACAGAATTGACTATAATTACACCATACCAATCGAAGCACATTCCTATTTCCATAATAGAAGATTCGGATTGCCTTGCATTTTCTTCTAAAGTAGATTCAATATTTTCTGTAAGAATTAATCCTTTCCACGCAAAGGACAAACAAATAGCAGCTAAACAATAAACAATAAACTTAGGTCTCATTTTTTTAAAAATTTCTCTGGGTTTTTGGCGAATTTTTCTCCTAACCGCACTATCCCACCAATTACTTCTGGACTAATTACACCAATAATACCATAAGTTATCGCTTTTGTGAGCGAAGACACATCGGTTTGCTCTAAAACAAACCAAGCAATACCAGCAGCGATAGCTGCTGTTATCACCCTTTTAAATTGTTGTTTTAAAGATAATTCATTATTACCAGACAGTAGTCTAGCAAACATGGCGGCAGCGCCTACAAGCGGCACTAACCACCCTCCGTTTAAAAACTCTTTTAAAATAGACTTTTCAGGTTCCATGTTTAATTATTTACACGGGATACAAAAAAAGCCCCCCTTTCGGGAGGCTTTTATTAAAACTTTTTTTTATTGTGTTTAAAATTTATATGATAAACCTGCACCTACAACCCACTCTTCATCTACTTCAAAAGCGGAAGACCCAAAGTTATTATCACTGAAAGATAGTTTACCAACAACAGAAATATCCTCTGTCAAAACATAGCTCGTTTTAACACCAAGCTCAAAGGCTTGATATTCGTCAGCGATGTTTACGACAATAAAAGGTGTGGCGACAAGATTTTCTACAGGAGTTTCAAAATCATAAGATGCTCCAAGCTCAACCCCAACCCAATCATTGTTAGTTTCATACCAAAGACCAACTGTAAAGTCTGCCACATAAGTGCAATCAGCAGTGAGAGAAAACTCTTCTCTGTCTCCAAAGACAGATTCAGTGTCCTCTAAAGCTGCGACTAAACCAATGGTTTCTCCGAAAACATCATAATCAAAAGAGTAACTAGCGCCAAAATCTAACTCTCCACCTCCATCAGTATCAAATAATGATGCAGCGAAAGACAAATCTCCAAAGCCAGCGGGTGTGGTTAAAGAAACAGAAGCTCCAATTGAATCCTCTCTGGTGGCTAAACCCCTGTCTGTAGTAAAATTAGAAGCTGATACTCCACCCTGAACAGAAAAATTTTGTGTCAGAGTAGTAGTAGCTTCAGTACCTGCGATGCCAAAAGCAACGCCCAATAAGGTCATAAGACCAACTAATAGTGATTTCATATTGCACTATTATGAAAGTTTTGTAATGTTTGTCAACTTATTTGTTTGAATAAATTTCTCTCTCTAAACGGCGATATCTAGCATCAGAATGCCAAACTTCGTCAGTTTGAGGTGTATATGAACCGTCTTTAGTCTTTATCAGTGACCCCTTCGTCAGTCTTAGAGTAGAAGGCTGATAAATGTTTAAACTGTTTACGTTCAGAGTTGAGTCGTTGGCGCAGGAGGTCAGCCCTATCAGCGTCCCAACTAGTGCCAGTTTGCCTAAGTTTTTCAATTTCATTTATAAGTTTATCCTCTCGGTCGTTATGTTCTTTTTGTAAATCGTAATAGAACTTGTTATTTTTAATATTTAAAAATAATTCTAATGATTTTAAAACAGATTTAATTATAAAAAGCATTAAGTTTTTACTTTTTTATTGCAATCAAAGATTGCTTCTTCTGGTCCATCTATATCATCATAGACTTCAGTAACTCGGCCATGAATTGTTTTAGCGCAATCGATAGCCCAATTGCGAGAACCCTCTAGCTTTGCGCTGTAACCGTGATGATACTCGCCCTTCTTTGTATATACCCTGTAAAGGATAACTTCTTTTTTCATTTATTTGGTATGAATTGTAGAGAGATATTCCCTACATTGTTTTCATTATCAGAGATGAGTCCATGCAGCAAAACAGTTTCAGACATAAAGTCAACACCTTTTTCATCAACAAGATAAGTTTTTTCCCCATCGCTAAATTCTCTAATCAAACCATGAGGAATTTTTTGTGTTTTTCCTAAAAAAAGCTCTTTACTAATTAAGTGTTCTGTAACTTTATTTGTACCTACTACTTTAAATTTTACGGTCATAATATTTTTATTGCACCAAACTACGGTATTTTTATCGTCGTTAAAAATAATAGCAGTCTTGTCATATTTTTCAATCCATTTTTTGTAAGGTTTGACTTTAAATGTGCGTCTTATTTCGCTTTTTAGATATTTTTTACCAGTAATAGATAAAGCTTCTTTAAATATTGCGTGAGTGGCTTTTATTAGCTTAGAGCTTCTCACACTACGCCATATACCAAATATAAAAGCTACATCTAAGCAAAACTCTTCTTCTTTTATAAAACAAAATCCCACAAGGGTATCCCCCTCACTTGCTTTATATATCTGATACGAACAAAACTCCTCAAAAATATTTTTTATTTTACGATCTCTAAGTGCTTTAGATTTTATAGAGCAGAAATCATAAGGCTTAGATTTGACGCAAAAATTATAAAAATGCGCCCATACTTCAGTGGGATCTTTTACCTGTGTAATTTTCACTTCTTTTTTATATTATATAATAATGAAGTGTAAATTAAAATATGGCGGCAGAAGGAAAAAATAAAGTAGCAAGTAGTCTATTAGATCTACAACCTACAGCTATACTAGAATTATTTAGGGTTTTCCCTGATAGAATCAATAAACCAACTTTATTTTTAGGTTTTCATGGAGGTGTTGTTTATGACAAATCTATAGTTTGGCAAGGTGTTCAATATCTTCCTCTAGCAATTGAAACAGAGGGGTTTGATATATTAGGGGATGGTAAATTAGCAAGACCTAAGATAAGAGTTGCCAATAAAAATAATGTCATTACAAATTTCCTTCAAAACTACAAAGATTTTAAAAACGCAAAAATTATCAGGAAAAGAGTATCTGTAAAATTTATAGACGATGAAAATTTTGAAGGCGGCAACCCATTTGGCGCGGCAGATTCAAAAGCAGAGTTAACTGACGAAACTTGGTTGATGGGTAGAAAAACTCAAGAATCAAAAATATTCGTTGAGTTTGAACTAAACTCGCCATTAGATTTAGAAAATTTTACAGTTAATAACAGGAATATTGTATCTAAATTTTGTTATTGGCAATATAGAGGAGAAGGTTGCAGATATGCTGGGTTACCAATAGAAACAGATGAAGGTAAAAGTTTTTTAAATGTGGACGATGAACCTGTTGTGCCAAATTACCAAGCTAGTTCAACAGATTCACCAGTTTCATTTTTTGATGATCCAGCAGCGTTATGGAGTCCTATAAGAGAATATGTTGCTGGAGATGTAGTTATACAAAAAAGCCCAACCATTACTTTACCTTCGACTAACCCTAACAAAAAAGGTGAAGCCCTTAAAACAGTTTTTGTCTGTGTTTCAGGTAATAGTGGACAAACTCCAGAATCAAATCCAAGTTTTTGGCAAAAAGACGGATGCACTAAAAAACTATCAGCTTGTAGGAAAAGGTTTACATCTATTGATCTAGTAAGTTTTGTAAATTCGCAGAATATACAAAGCGGTTTTAGTGGCGTGAGGATATCTGGAATGCCAAGTGAAGATGATCCATCTATTCCAGCTAATACTGGATTATTTCATTCGACAGTGCAAGGTCTAACTGGCCATTTTACTGGCGCGTGGACTATTATGGGTTGGGTAAATGTAAATGTAAATAGTCCTGTCGGAGCAGGAGTTTTAAGCACTTCTCCAAAAGACGATGGTTCATGGCCAAATACTCAATTTTTAAATATTAACTCTGCTACCACATCTAATGGAAGAACTGCTAGAGGAAGTAATACAAATAATATAGCTGCTGGTTATGTGGGTTATCTTTTGAATAGTAGTGATAGCGATACTAATAAAAATGCCTACAGAAATGTAAATTTACATGAAAAACAGGACGGAGGAAATGCCAGAGAGTGGGTGCAATATATCATAACAAATAGTACAGACACTGCCAACTTTATTAATGGTGAAGACAGAGAAGAAGATACTATTATTAAGTTTTACGTTAACGGCGTTAGTAAATCTGCCACCTACGAGTCTGATAGAGGTAGGAACTTATTAGCAGCCAACCAAGGTAACTTTGCTAGCTTTGCTGAAAGAATCGCCATGACTTGGGACAAGGATAATAAAAAAGCTCTACCTCAAACTTTTATGCTTGGAGCGGTTGAATATTACCAAGGAACAAGAGGTTACGAAAACCCAAATAGAGCTTATACAACTTCTATGAATGGATGTATCGGACCGTGGGCGACTTGGAGTAGAACATTAAATGATGAAGAAATAAGATTTTTATATAAAACAATAAGAACACCTAATGGTGTTGTGAATTCTTTTGATTTTGCGCCACGCGATTATTATGAATGCACAGGAGAGTTTTTCTCTGGTATAACAGGAGACAGCTTAGTCGCTTGGTGGGATGCAACTATTGGTAATGTTGGAGGTAGCAATATTGGATTGCTAGATATTCATACTGTTGGACCTTATCATTTAACAGGAAGTGGCAACTTTACAGGGATAGAGCAAACATACGCCGAAGCTCCACAAACACTTTTACCAAACCCAACTCCTAAAAATCCTAGATTTGGTGGATTCCCAGGAACTGATGGATTTACTTATGGCCGAGACGCACAAATTTAAAGGAGAGGTTTCAGCCCTTCATAAAATAAAGGAGATGGCTCACAAATATTTCACAAAAGAAATATGCGGATTTCTTGGATATGATAAGAAAAACAAAGAGTTTATTGTTCAGTTAGAGGATAATGCATCTGATGATCCTAAGTCATACTTTTTAATTAATCCTTTAAGTTATTTACTCTTCAAGGATTCTTATGAGATGGTAGCTGTTTTTCATAGTCATATATTAGGAGATGAGACCGAATCAGAATTTGATGTCAAAATGTCTGATAATTGTTGTCAAGCATTCTTGATTTATAGCTTGAATACAAAAAAAATAAATATTTATACGCCCAAAACTATAGAAGCTGATGTAAATATATTAGAAAGGATTAAGGCTGTAAAATGACTCTAGTAAAAATACATGGAATTCTAGCAAGGGAATATGGAAATTCTTTTAAGTTTGATTTACCTAATCCTAAAAATGTATTAGAGGCTATAGACTGTAATAAAACAGGCTTTATTAAAAGATTAGTTCAGTTACAAAAACAAGGTTTCTGTTACGATATTATTATTAATAAAAAAAGAGTCACTCAAGAAGAGCATATTTCTGGAGTTAGAAACCCTGAAACAATAGATTTGGTTCCAGCTATTGCAGGATCAGGCCCAGCATTCTTTTTGCCACTAGTTGGAGGTAACGCTTTGTTAGCTAACATAGCGAGCGCTTTATTTTTCGCTGTTGTAAGTTACGCTTTAACACCTAAACCTGAAGTGGAAGCTTTAGAAATTGAAGCTGATGCTGCTAAATCGTCATTAATATTTAGTAATACGGTAAACGTAGCGAGTCAAGGTTCCCCAGTTCCTATTGGATATGGTCGATTGAAAGTCGGCTCTCAAGTAATCCAAGCTACAATCAAATCATTCCCTCAACATCAAACGCCGCAAAAAGCCTTGGGAGGCTCTAGGGAAAATCCTGTTTTCATTGGCAATAGAGTAGATTCAACCTAATGAAGCATCTATTAAAAAAACTTAGTATTGCTGGAGGTGGCGGTAGTAAAAAACCAAAACCTCCTATTTATAAACCCCCAGTTATGGGAGAGTTGCAATATGGAGCGTCCTTCAGTTATGCAGAGACTTTAGATTTAGTGAGTGACGGACCAATTGAAGGTTTAGTTAACGCAAATGGAGAGACTGTAGATGGATTAAAGATGTTACAGGGTATTTATTTAGATGATACTCCTGTGGCAATCACAACTGATTCACCTAGAGAATTAAATGAGCTAACAACTTTAGAGACTGAAACTATAGAAACTTTAAATATGCAATTAGATAGCACTGAAGGTGTTACTTTTTGCAGTGAGTTTTTTCAAGAATTAAAAGAAGCTACGCAACGTAGTTCAGACGGAAGAATAACAGCTTTAAATTCTAGCACCGCTGGTGGCATAGATAATGAGGAAGGCTCCTCTTCTGTAGATGTCGGCATGGTTTTTTTAAGAGAAACATTAAATCCAAATGTTAGATCAGGCACTGCGGGACGCTCTGCGGTTGCGACACCACTAGACCCGCTAATCCCAGCGGGTTTGTCAGATTACGCTATTTATATAAGAGGTTACATGAAATTTAGAGGGGCTGCTGGAGCGCAAGTTTTCCCGTGGTTTTTAAATGGAGAGCTTCAAACTGGTTATAACGACTC
>VTLG01001727.1_pt1 | contig 54169 bp, 73 predicted proteins | sample 4694571 | NCBI WGS metagenome assembly VTLG01 (sample SAMN12604809, study PRJNA352737) | marine metagenome | biome: ENVO:00000447; feature: ENVO:00000209|ENVO:00000569|ENVO:01000036; material: ENVO:00002151; isolation source: viral sequences binned using virsorter ... | reverse complement strand
TCTGATGTATCGCGGCTCCGTGCAACTGTCAGGAGGCACAGCTACAGTAGACTTGGACGCAGCCGCAACCATGACCGATGGCACATGGGAGCTACTTTGCCGTGATCCGCAGGTGTGGGTCCAGAACCAAGATGGATGGACTCAGGTCCGTGGCTCTGTCTCAGGTTCTACGCTCACGATTACCGCACAAGACGGCGACTGCACTGACACGGTGTCATGGCTGGTTGTAGCAGAGCGTCAGGACGAGCACATGATGGATACCAACTGGACGGACAACAACGGTCGCGTCATTGTTGAACCTGAAAAGCCAGCAGAAGACGAAGAAGAAGCTGAGGACGATGGAGAGTGATGTGACTACTCTAATGTCTTTACTCGCTATACCAGCCGCAGCAGGGGCCGCTTATGGCGGGGTGAAGGCAGGACTAAATGGGGCTAAACAGTCCCTCGCTCAAATTGAGCGCACTGTAAACCGTATTGGAACAAAGGTGGATACACATGGGGAAAGGCTCGCGTCAGTCGAAGCAGAGACGGCAAACCTCAAAGAACGAATCTCAGACAGAAACAACTAACGAGGAAAAGGTGCCGCTAACTGTGGAGCAAGCAGAGATCTTTAAGCAGTTAATCCAAGAAGCTAATCAAGCACAGGCTCAGTTGAACTTTGCCATTGCTTCTGCCGGGTTGTCCGGCCAAGTAATTATAGGTGGACACTTAGATGGAGAGGAGCCGTACCTTACCGTTCAAAGAAACGCTGAGGCATAATGGCGATAACCTACCGTGGCGAAAAGTTTTCAGGGTACAACAAACCAAAGCGTACCCCTAACGCTAAGAAATCGCATGCTGTCCTTGCTAAAGAGGGAGAGAAGGTCAGGCTAATACGGTTTGGTCAGCAGGGTGTTAGTGGTGCAGGGGCAAACCCTAAGACCAAAAAAGGTAAGGCGCGTCAAAAAAGTTTTAAGGCGCGACACGGCAAGAACATAAAAAAGGGGAAAATGAGCGCGGCCTACTGGGCCGATAAAGTTAAGTGGTAGGCATATGGCTACAGTAGATCCCTTACGGTATCGCACAAACAGCGATGATCCTGAAATAGACCCGCGCCTGTTAGAGCAGGTGATGGACACACTTACCACGGCACAGCGCACAAGGGATGGGTACACAACCCCTGCTGACTCTGTGCATTCGGTGACGGCTAGATCACGAAGCATGGACATAGCTAGACGGCAGGCCCAAGCGATGATGCGTCAGGCGTTAGCGCAGCGTGAAGCCAAGGATAGTCTTGTCCAAGGCAACGTGTCTTATTGGGATCTAGCCCGACTACCCGGTGAAGTGCGAATAGCAGAGGACAACCCTTCTATTTATGAGTGGGTTCAACACTACTCTCCTGACATGAGAAGACAACTCATGGCCAAAATGTTTGGGACAGAGGGTCGTGCTTCTGGTGGCATATTAAGCCTTCTGCGAGGGTAGACGTATGCCCTTTACGAAGATATCCCCTGAAGCCGGACTGGTTACTGACGGCACTAGGTATAGTGCTAAGGGTGGCTGGTTTGATTCTGACAAGGTACGCTTTCGTAAAGGCTTTGCAGAAAAGATCGGCGGCTGGGCACGGTACGTTTCGAGCAGATATGTAGGCATAAGCCGTAAGATACATGACTGGGTAACTGACTCTGGAAACGCTTACATCGGTGTGGGCACTACCAACAACCTATACGTTAACCAAGGCAGCACCTACCACGACATAACACCGCTTCGTTCTTCGGTAACTCTTGGCACAAACCCAATAGCAACGGTAGACGAAACTGCTGTGGTTACGATTAGCCACACATCCCACGGGGCAGTAATTGGCGACTATGTCACCATAGCTAGTGCAACTGCGACGGGTGGCATTGGAACAAGTTCGCTTAATACTGAGCATCGCATTGTTGCCTTAGGAGCCCCGGACGGTAGCAACCCTGACGACAAGTACCGCATTGTGTGTAATGCGCAAGCTACTTCGACTGTATCAGCAGGTGGAGGAACGAGTGCAACGGCGGCATACCAAATCAATGTAGGCTTAGATGAGTATGTTAGATCAGCAGGCTGGAGTTCAGGCACTTGGGGTGCAGGAACTTGGGGGTCTGCATCAGGAATTGGTCAGGCAAGCCAGCTACGTCTTTGGTCTATAGACAACTTCGGTGACGACATGCTTGCATGTGTGCGTCAAGGAAATGTCTTTTACTGGGACGAGAGTGATGGCACAAGCACTCGTGCCGTAGCGTTAAGCGACCGCACTAGGCGCACGATTACGTTAGCCGGATCAACACCAATATCTGTTACCAACACGTCTAGCATAATTACGGTTACAGACAAAGGTGGTCATGGCGCAGGCGTGGGGGATAAGGTCACGTTCTCAGGTGCAGCCGATGTTGGTGGCGTACTTGCTGCAAGCATTAACAAAGAACACACCATTGCCAGCACACCCACCAAGACAACTTTTACAGTTGACACTGGTGACGCGGCCTCAAGCACGACTACTGGCGGTGGAAGCAGTGTCGTAGCGACATACAAGGCCGGGGTCTACTACACGCCGGTTGCTGCACTACAGGTCATGATGTCGGATGTAGCTAGGCATGTTATCTGTTTCGGGTGCAACCCAATAGGATCCACGACCATTAATCCATTGTTTGTCAGATGGTCTACTTCTGAAAATGCTGCTCAGTGGCAACCACTATCTACAAACAGTGCAGGTGGTCAGGAGCTATCATCGGGGTCAGAGATCATAGGTGCGTTAATGACGCGTCAAGAAATCCTAATCTTTACGGACGTTGGCATACAGTCCATGAGATATGTAGGTAGTCCGTTTTACTTCTCGTTTACGGAAGCAGCAAGGGGGATGTCTATGGTGTCTCCTAACGCAGCGGTAAACGCTAACGGAAGAGTTTTCTTCATGGACCGGGGGTCTTTCTACAGCTATACAGGAACAGCACAAAAGCTGTCGTGTCCGGTTTTGAGCACAGTGTTTGATGACTTTGACGAGGAACAAGCGTTTAAGGTTACCGCAGGATCGAACCCTGATTTTGGTGAGGTAATATGGATGTACCCATCCAAATCAGGTAACGGAGAAAACGACCGCTACGTCATATACAACTACGAGTCAGACATATGGTACTATGGCACACTTAAGCGCGGGACGTGGAATCACGCGGCCACAAAGGTATATCCATTAGCGTCTACGATTTACAACCAAGATTTGGGTGAAAACCCTATTACTACTACGACAGACGCAACAAGCAATGTGACTGTTGCGGCAACTGCTCACGGGCTAATTGCTGGAGACACGTTCCGCTTAACAGGAGCGTCTGCTACGGGTGGATTAGAAGCGGTGCTTTTAAACAACGAGCACACAGTGGTCTCAGTAACCGATGACACTATTGTGTTTACGATAGCAGACACAGCCACTGCGGAAACTGCCGGTGGTGGGGCTGTCACCCTAATTAAATCAAACGTGCTCTACAATCACGAGAGCGGGCATGACGACGATGGGTCCGCAATGACGGCTTACATTGAGACCGGAGACATGGATCTAGGTGAGGGCGATCAGGTGTGGGCAATCAACCGGGTGATACCAGACCTAGTGTTCAGGGACGCTCAGTCTACTGATGAAGTTACAATCAGCTTAAACGGACACAACTTTCCCGGTGACGCACAGTCATCATTAACCTCAGCGGCCATCACTTCTAGCACGGGACAAGCTTTTGTACGCGCTAGGGCCAGACAGGTATCTATGAAAGTAGAAAGCACAGGTGCGGGATACGGCTGGCGTCTAGGCTATGTAAGGCTAGATGGCAGAACAGACGGGAGACGGTAATGGCTTTAAAACGATATCGCTCACTTAATGATGCGCCTGCGGAATATGAAGCTTTTGATGAAAGTATGTCGCGCAGGACTATCGAACAAAACTTTGATGATGTTAGTAGCGATATCAACTCAGTGAAAACACAAACGGATAAAGATAGCTCTCTGTCATTGCGTAAGTATCAATTCTTATTGCTAGGAGCTAGTAATGGCTGATACATTAAAGGTACTGGGACAAGCGGCTCCTTCAGATACCAATGAAGCCACACTGTACACCGTGCCTGAAGACACGGTTACTACGGTGAGTTCGATTGTCGCCTGCAACCTCACAGGTAACACGCCGACGTTTAGAATCGCCGTGAGACCTGAAGGGGCTACCGTAGCAAATGAGAACTACATTTACTACGACAAGGCGATGACCGCTAACGATTCTGTTTTCACAATCATCGGCATCACCTTAAGTGATAACGATGTAGTCTCTGTCAGATCTTCTGCGGCAGACGAAATAGCGTTTAGCATATTTGGTGTGGAGACAAGCTAAGATGGCAATAGGTTTTCAGGGCTACAGAGGCATGCAGCAGATGCAACCCATGGGTATGGGTGGCATGCGCCGTGGAGGCATTGGTGGCCTTAGAGGCAACCTGCGCCAAGGCTTTAACCCGATGCAGATGGGGATGCAGGCACCACAAGGCATGATGCCCCCTCAGCAGTTTGCAATGCCGCAGGGCAGAGGGGCGATGCCGGGATCTATTGTAAATAACGCCATGTTTAACATGGCACCCGCAGCCCTGACACTTGCTTCTCCAATGCAACCGCGACCGCAACAGATGGCTGGCATGGACGCCGCTAACGTTGCTAGTCAGATGCAAAAGAGGATGGCACAGGAACAAGCCCTTCAAGCTCGACGCCTTGCACCGCAACAGTTTGGGCCTATGGGTGGGCCGGGCTTTGCCCAACCGCTATCTCCGCCACCGTCGCAGCAACAGATGCTAGGTGGACCACAGCAACAGGGTGGTCAGGCAATGGGTGGTGCCAAGTGGACGATGGAAATCAAGCCAGCAGAGGGCATGGCGACAGGGGGCATGATAGAGGGTGGAGGTTTTAATGTCCCACAGCCGCGCATACCAGAAGAATTTACTGAGGGAGTAGAAGTTTTAAACTTCGATTCTACTGCACCGCTACCAGAACTAGAAAACCCAAATATGATGACAGGGGCAGACATACCCGTCCCTGACATGCAAGAAACCAACGAGTTGTTAGATCTAATAGACGGAACCCTAGACTCTGGCATGGACACTACATCTGAGTTGATGGGCGAAGCTGCCTTGTCTGAACCTGCAATAGAAATAGAAGATCCAATGATGCAGGAAATGCCTATGGGCGGCATAGCTCAATTGAACATGGCAGGTGGTGGTTATGTGCCTATGGTGTATGCCAATGGTGGTTATATACCAGCCTATGGACTAGGCGGGTTTTTTAAGAAAGTTGCTAAGGGTGCACTAAAGCTTGCTCCTGTAGCCGCTATGGCAATTCCGGGCATTGGCCCACTAGCTTCGGGTGCCATAGGCGGACTTGCGGGGACGTTGTCAGCCAAGCTTGAGGGTCAGGACTTTGGCAGTGCCTTATCAAGAGGGTTGTCTACCGGAATCAAGTCATATGCTGGCAGCAAAGCTATTGGCGGATTCAAGGACGCTTTTGCTGAAGGCGAAGGGTCGTTCTTAGACAAACTTGAGGGTGGGTTAGGTGGACTAAAAGACGCATTTAGCACAGAAGACATCCTTAAGATGGCACCAATGCTTGCTCAGGCTGAGGCTATGGACCAAGGCCATGCAGGTGGTGCAGGTGGCGACATGACTGCTACCACCTTGATGCCGGGTGGCGGTGGAGGCAGACCATCGGGTGCTATGCCGGGGACGATAACACAGGTAGAAGCTCCAACAGCCGCCAGATACAACCTGTTTGATCAAATTGCAGCAGACGCAGGACAGACACGGGCTGGCGGTGGCCCAGTAGGTAGCTTGTACGCTATGAGACGCTTTGGTGGCGGAAAGATTGAGGGTTACCAGCTTGGTGGAGAGGTAGAAGGTGGCAGGTCGAGGCGAAGCAGGAGAATGTCTCGAAGGAGGAGGAGGCCCCGTCCTCGTCCCGCAGTTGTAAGGCCACCACAACGGGCTCCAAACGTTCAGCCTCAACCTGTTGCTCCCACACCGCCTGTAATGCCTGATATGATGCCTGCTGTGCCGGATGTGATGCCGGTTGCGCCCCCGCCCCCGGTGGCACCACCCCCACAACCTGCACCAAAGGCTCCAATTGCATTACCTATACCCTCAATACCAGCCACACCAGAGGTTCCTCCAACCAGAGGTGTCGATGATGGTGGCATGGGTGGCTTAGAAGAAGTGTTGCCAGAGGCAACCGGCGAAAGAAGGCGCAGAAGGCAAGCGTCTCCTGACGAAGGAAGCGGCGAACGTCGCGAAGAAAGAAGGTCTGGAGATAGCGGCAGGCGACGAGAAGAAGCTGGTGAGCTTGGCGGAGAAAGGGCTGAGACAACAGGTGGCGCGGAAGACACTGGAAGAGGCACTTCTAAGGAAGAAGGTCGTTACCAATTTGGCGACCGCATGACTGAAGAGCAGAAGCGGATGGCAGAAAAGTTTGCCACCAAGGATCCTGAAAGCATGTTAACCTCTGGCCCAGATGAATCGGCTGAGATGGAAAACATACGAGCAATCGCACAAGGCAAACCAGCAGATGACATAGCAAGTGTTGACGGAAGTTTTGTGGAGAACACAAGCCAGTATGATCCTACGCCAACATCTGTGCCGGGCGTACAGAACCCTGAGCTTGTAGCACAGTTGCCGGGCAACCAACTGCCACCCCCACCACCTCCGGTCGTACAGGGGACCGGCTTGGGGTTATTCGGGGCACCCTCAGAGGCCGCGCCAATCAACATGTTTGGATCCGGAGCAAGTCCGTCTGAAATGCGCACTGAGGCTGATCAGTTTGCTGAGTCCAACCCACGCATAGCAGCAATGCTGGCAAGAATGGATGCACCGGAAGCTCCGCTTGAAAAGTATGTGCCAGAGGGCAAGGCTGAAGGCGGGTTCCTAGCAGAAATGCAACAAGATGAAACTGGGGTGCAGATACTAGAGGCTGTTGCTATGGCTTTACAGAATCCGCAGGATGACGACAACGCTCAAACAATCCAGTCATTCCAAGAAGCGTTTGGAGATGAAGCTTTAGCTGAGGTGGCACAAATGCTTCAAGCGGGAGCACAACAGGAAATGATGGCTATGGATCAAGCAGCAATGGCTCCGCCTGTAGCAAGACAAACGGGAGGCTTGGTGCCGGGAGCAGGAGACGCAATGGCTGACGACAAGCTGGGTGTTGTAGACCAAGGTGAGCCTACGGCCTATCCAATTAAATTTAGCTCTGGGGAGTTCTTGGTGGCTGGAGATGTCGTAGCAGGACTAGGTAGTGGGAACACAGAGCGCGGTGCTGAGGTGTTAAACAAATTACAAGACGATGTCAGGGTGGCGCGAAACGGAACCACGCAACAGGCTCCCCCAATTAACCTGAGTGACGTATTGCCCGGTACATATGGTGAACGATATGGATAAGAAGATGCCGCGCTATCAGCTTGGCGGACTAATGACGACTCAACAGCGAGCAAACAAACAGGTTAATCGCGACCTAGACAGAGACTTGCCTGTACCAACACCATTTGGTTCGGGTATCGGCGGTCTTGTTCCGCAGGATCTTCTGCCATCGGACAAAAAAGCAAGACTTAAAAGAATGAAGCAAAACCGACTGGACAGCATGCGGACAAAGGTGCGCGAAGGAGACCGCGACAGGGCTCGCCAGTTGCTTATGAGTCGTCGCAGGGAAGAAAAAATAAAAAATGAGATGGAGGCCCCTGTTAGAAGGTCGATTGCTCCAAGGCGAGCGCGTATGAGTCAAATGGGCATTAGAAGAGCGTCTGGCGGCATCGTGGGATTCCAAGAAGGTGGCGTAACCACAAGAGGCTACGCTCCGAGTACGCTACCCGCAGGTTACGGAGGCATGACAGCGTACCAAGGGTACGGAATGCCGGGTCAGTTTGAGCAACGAAGGTCTTATGTTGCGCCAGAGCTTGCTTCTCAGTATGCAGACATTACTCAAGCAATTATGCAGACCGGGACGAGACCCTATGAGCAAACAAGGTATACGGGTCCACACCTCGCAGGATTCACTCCAGAAGAAGAAGCTTACAGGGCCGCTGTAACCCGCATTGGTACAGGTGAAGGGCCACGGGCCACACGACAGGCTGAACAAACCATTGGAGAAGCAGCTAGGGGTATTGGTTCAGTTGCTACAGCAGCAGGTGCCCCAAGCTTATTGAAAGATGCTGATCTTTCACCATACGAGTCTCAGTACACACAAGGCGTCATTGACCCACAGATCAGGGCAATACGGGAAGCAGCCAGACAGCAGGCCGCTGAGTTAGGATCTTCGGCAGCACAGGCTGGTGCGTTTGGTGGTTACCGTCACGGACTACAAGAGCAAGCAATCGGTCAGCAAGAGATACAGCAGATCGGAGATGTAACAGCTAAGGGGGCAGAGGAAGCGTTCAGGGCTGCTCAGGCTGCACAGCAAAAGGATGCAGCGGCTGAAGCAGCGGCTCGCGAACAACAGATGTCAGCGTTTGGTAGGCTTGGCGGGATGGGTGCTTCGCAAATGCAGTTGGGTCAGCAAATGGGTGCTGATGAAATGCGCAGACTGCAAGCGATGCGCGGTGCAGGCATGGACGCAAGGAAGATGCAGCAGACTGCATTCGACATACAAAAGTCTGAGTTTGAAAAGCAGATGCAGTACCCTGAAAAGCAACTGCAATTCATGACAGGAATGTTGGGCCAGCTACCATATGAGAACATTCAGACGGCGGGCACATACACACCACAGGCAGGTCCGATGTCCAGCATGATTGGTGCAGGCATCTCAGGTGTGGGTCAAGCTGATGCATATGCGAGACAGCAACAACAAGGACAAGGGGTTTCTCCGAACCAACTGTTGGGGCAGGCTTTAGGCTCACAAATGACTGGCATAGACGATACAAGGTTGCAAAACAGATCGTTACAAGCAGCCCCAATGGGTCCAATACAAGTGCCTACTATTAGTGGACCTATCTCGCCAATTTCACCCATGGGCGTAACCCCAACTCCGACCGTGCCTCCTCCGACCGTGCCTCCGGGCAACTACGGTGGCGGCTTGCTTTCACGGGCCGGTGGCGGGATGATGCCCCACATGATGGGTGGTATCGCGGCAAATAACTACGCTCGTCTTTTGAATCGCGGATAACCATGAACATTCTTCAGATCACAGAAAGCCTGAAAGATCTAAGCGATCAAGAGTTGGCGGGGGCAGGTGCGCCTGAGTACCTGAAACAGCAAGAGATTTCGCGCAGGTTAGATGTGCGCAATCGCTATCAAGCGCAGCAGGCGCAGGTCGATGCAACTAAAACTGTAGCCGAAAAAAATCTAGAACAGTTGATGATGGGCGGGATCGCAGGTGCTGATCCTATGATGGGTCAAGAGGGTGACCCCTCTATGCAAGCGGGTATCGCAGGAGGGATGGAGGCACCCCCACCACAGGGTCCGCCAATGATGTACGGTGGAGGCATACTAGGGTTTCAAGAAGGCGACCTAATTGAGCCTGATCCCGATGACCCGTTCCAGATACCCGCAGAGCTTCAAGGAACTGATTACGAAATACCTTTCTCCATAGATTCGTTTGATTACGAGCCCGACATGCAGGCAATGGGGACGAGAGTGGGAGATTACAATTTGAGCATTGCAGAGCTTGACGCCCAAGGGTTGAGCAGCGCAGAAATTGCAGAACAAATGAGCAGACGCGCTGCATTTGAAAACCAAATAAAAAGTCGTCGAGACCGTGCTTATGAAAAATACAAAGAGAAGTATGCAGAGACACCCGCAGGCTTGCGAGATCCGGATGGTCACATGACCAAAACACAATTTGTACAACAGAATCGACAGTTTGCTATTCCTGTTGGACAGCAAATGATGGCCCCTAGCCAAAGACGTTACAGGGGTATTAGAACCGCAGCGGATGTAGACTTTGTACGAGACATAGAAGGCCAAAGCGGTGCCGTTTATGGCGATTTAAGGTTGCCAAGTGAAAGGGAAAGAGAGCAAGAAAGCGTAATGCAGGCTGATGCCGCAGCGCGTGAAGAGCAAGCAGCAGCCGCTGACGCAGTAGCAGTAGCAAGAGAAGCACTTGAAAGACAGAGAGGCACCCGCGCTCAAGAAGCTGCTATAAGAGATCTAGGTCTGGGGTCAGTTCAAGGTCTATACCAAAATGCTGCCGGAAGAATTGATGATGCCATGAAGTATGCTATGGACCCAGAAAATTATGCAGCAGCAACAGAGGCTCGCCAACTCGCTGCTAACAGAGCCCTAGAGAGAGCGGAAGGCATCAATACTCTGGCTCAATCAAGAATGGAAGAGCAAGAAGGTCTGTTAGCTCAAGAGTTAGGACTAAGCAGGGAGCGTGTTGCGGAGCTTAGAAGCGAAATGGAGACGCCTGAAAGCATCGAAAAACGCAGAAGGGCTTCGTTGTTTAGTGCGTTAGGCGCAACGCTTATGGGTGACCCGAGAGAGCTTGGTGCTGGCCTCGAACGAACAACAGACAAGTTGTTAGACTTGGATGAAGAGATTGCAACCGAAAGAAGGACTGCGCTGACAGGCATCTTCGATGAGCGTAAGGCAGGCATGCAGCGCGAAAGAGCAGGACGTGGTGAGATTTACACTACAGAAAGCGGTGCCCTGACGAACCTTACGAATGCGCAAAATGCATTTGATAACGAGATGTACAACATGGCACAAGCTGAGGCAGACCGTAACGTATCTGCTTACACCAAGGCTGGTGATCAAATGGCGGCACTGCTAATGGATCAAGCAAAAACTGTATCTCAGTACATGCAAAGCAGCGCGGCTATGGATAACGAACTTGAAAAAATGCAGATACAAGGCAAGAACTACTGGGTAGATCCTACCAACTGGCCTAGGATTGATGAGATAATTGAGGACACTCGTTCGGCAGCAGAAAGATTTAAGGGTGTGGACAACGAAAGGTATGCAAAGTTAATAAACACGGCTGATCAGATGGAAGAAATGAAACTAGGTGCTGCGATACAGTCCGGCAGGGGAGTTGTAACAAGTGCTACAGAACGAACTGTCTCAACAGATGGGTTAGTGCCGTTGCAAACAGGCAACACCTCAGCCACCCCTTCTTAGGGTAATCAGTAATGCCTGACAGAGTCGATTTGCCAGACGGCACATACATCGACATTCCCGATGATATGACCAACGAAGCTCGTATAGAGCTTCAAAAAATGATTGACAATGAGTTTGGAACGAGTCATCACCAGACTTTATATACAGGTCTACAGGGAGGCCCGACCCGAAGCAGTGCATCTAGTCCGATAGAAGAGTCTGGTGGCACACTGCTTGGCTCCGCATGGGAAGGTATTAAGAGCATTCCACGCGGTGCAAGACAGTTTGGTCTCATGGCAGCACAGGGCTGGGAAGGTATTAGAACCCCTGACGAAGATACTGACCGCGAGAAAGAACTCAGGCAGCGCATGGAAGATCTCATGATGGAGATCGACCCACGTTATCGGGACTCTAACCTTGTCAATGTAGGCATGGGTCTTGGTCAGGTTGCTGGCATGATGGGTATTGGCGGAACCGCATCATTGCTAGGCGCAGGGGCTGTAGGGGCAACAGCTATTACAGGCGCGGCTACTGCACTTATGGGTGCGGGCGAGCAATCTAGCAGGATAGCTGAGTTTGAAGAGTCTACGGGTCAAGACGTTAGCGCAGCCAAAGAAGTCATGGCTATGGGCATGGGCTTGGGTATTGGGCTTAGTGAAGTTGCTTTAGGACCGATGGCTAAATTTGGAAAAGCCATTGGTGTCGCTAAGAGAAGTGGCGCACCGCTAAGACAGGTCTTAGCAGATCAAGGGGAAAACGTCATTGAGCGTGGCCTTGTTGGGTCTGTGCTAAGACAGGCTGGGGAAGAAGCGTTACAGGAGGGAGCCGCAGGCTTTGCACAAAGTGCTACGGCTAGGGCTTTGTATGACGATCAAGCACTTGTTGGCGGTGGCGCAGCAGCATTAAAAGAAGCTTTGATCGGTGGTCAGGTAGGTGGTGTAGTCGAGGCAGGCACCAAACTTCTTACACGGGCCTACGCGGGCAGGCAAGGTGCCCAAATTCGACGCTTGCTAGGCAGAAAGTATGAAGAAAAACTTGCTAACGGTGAGTACAGCACTCAAGACATCAACGATCTTCTCTTAGAGCTTGACGAAGACACTGAACTAGGTGCTCGCAACCGGGAACTGCGCGACAGCGTGGTAAGAAGAGATGAAGACACTGGCGAGTTTGTTTTACATGAAGATGAAACTGGGTTAATTGCTCAGAACAATCAAAAATTTGTAGAAGAAAACGACAGGCTGCACGACAAGTACCTAAACGGCGAGATAAGTTGGGAGACTTACACGGAAGCGTCCGATCAACTAATTGAACGCAGTGGAAACCTTAAGCGTGAACTTGGGATACTTGCTGCTACTTACAATGCACAAGCCAAGGGCATGTTTGGCCCCCAACAAATTACCCCGTCAATGGCCCCGCCCCCGGTCACTGATGAGCCAGACGTAGAAGCTTTAGCACCTTCAGTAACCACTGACGGCAGAGATTTAGTTGACAATGTCAAAGCTGTTTTGCGCAGAAGTGACGATGATATAGAGATTGACGCTAGAGAAACTATTCAGCGTCGGATCAATGAACAAAGAACTGTGCAAACAGAACAAAGAGCAAAGATTAAACAGCAAGAAGAAAAAATTGCATATCAGGAAGCACAGCTTGCTCGTCGTCAGGAGCTTGAAGCGGCTGTAGAAGACACTGTGATTGTTACGCCAGCAAACACAGAGGCTGGGTCAAGGGTGTCGCATCCTGAGTATGGACTTGGTGAGGTGGTGCAGTCCGGTCAACCTGTGTTGGTGCCTCAACTTGACGAGAAGGGCAACCCCAAACGAGACAAAAACGACAGGCTGCTAACGCAAAACCGTTTAGTGGGTCGCGTTGTTAACCACAAGAGCTTGGGGCAAGGTGTGGTTACTGACGTAAAAGGGGGTGGAGTCTCTGTAAAGTTTGGCGATGACAAGCCTAAACGCATAAAGGCTGATTTTCTTACAGATGCAGAAACAAACGAATCGTTAGAGGCCGAACTAGAAACTCAACAAAACGCTGGCCGCTTGATGGTTCAGTTTGATAACGAAGCCGAACCGCGAGTTGTGTCTACACTTACTTCGGGTGATCTGACTTCAGCCGAAATGCAAGACAGGCTTGAGACTCTCAGGGCTGATGGAAAAAGAAAAGGATCTATAAGACGAGCAAATCTTAACCTAACAAATTTGCGCAAAAAGTTTCTTAAAAAGTTGGGCGAAGAGCAGGGTTCCAGTGTCATAGAGAACACGAACGTAGGCGTACAAAAACAACTAAACGAAGACCGCGAGTGGCACAAAGACTTAAAAGCTGCGGACGACAAGCCTTTAACCGAGGAAGCGTTTGAGGCTCAGAAACAAGCAGAAGCGAACCGGCTAGATCTTATAGGACAAGCTCAGGCCGAATTAGAAACAGCAAGGCAGACAGCAGAAAACCTTCGTTCAGAAGAACAAAGGATTGAAAACAATCTAAGAGCAGGTGTATCCAAAAACCCTCTTACGGCTGTGCCCATACAAGGCAGGGCGCGACAAGAATCAAGCCAAGAAATTGCTGATATCGTAGAGCGTATTGAGCAAGTTCGGAATGGGCCGTGGAGAGGGGCTGCGATTGAAGCTGAAGTGGTAAACATTCAGCGGGAAGCCGTTGCACTACAAGTAGAACAACAACTGCTAAGAAATGAGGGCAGGCCAGAGACAGACCCTGAGCTTCAAGCAATTAACGATAGGCTTATGGAGCTAGAAGCAACGCTTAATGTCTTAGATCAACAAGACAGTCGTGGGCTTCTTGAGTCTCAGACGGCGTTTGACTCTTTTGTAATACCAGAAGGGTTGAGGTACAAAGACTTTGAGTCGGCTACAGACAGGACTCTGTCAACAAAAGACCCAAGCGGTCTCAACGCTAAAGGCAAAAAGCTTGCAGAAAACTTTGGTGTCGATGAAGCGCAGATGCTCGCTACAATCAAGGAGTACCGTGCCACTAGAGACCGGGTAGAGTCTCTACAAAAAGAACTGGAAGCGTTGGACGCCCAGCTTAATGAGCTTGATCCTTCTATACAGTTAGCGAGCGACAGAGTTACACTAAGTCAGCAACAACAAGAATTAGAAGCAATTCAAAACGCAGAGTTGTTTCCTGAGTTGGAAGGTGTTGAGACTACACTGACAGGTATAGAAAGTGAGTTAGCTGATCCAGATTCGCGCTCCGACACACCTCTACTGTTGTTAAGAAAACAGTTTGAACAACTCCGCAAGCAAGAGGACGCCGCCGATCTCACGGCACTAGAGGAACGCCTTGCAACCGCAGAGCAAAGACAGGCGTTGCGTGGACTGCTTGACTTAGCACGAACTGAAGGTGGCATGCCTGCCTTAAGCCCAAGGCAAGTAAAGCGATATGTGCAAGACATACTCTCAGGTGGAGTATTAGTTAGACCAACACCTGTACTGGAAATAGAAAGTCTTGTTGGCGAGCCTATTAAGAAACGCATACCTCGCCGCAAGGGCCGGGTGGACCCAAGCAAACCGTTAACCAAAAGACAAGAGGCAGAACAACTTCACAGTTCTGTGCGAAACAGTTGGTTGTATGGAGACACTAGAACGCCAACACCCCTTGCTCTTGACTCAGAACAAGCTGGTTTGGACGCTGCTGAAAAGGTCATTTATCACACACTAGGCATTGGATCTCTAATGGAGATAGCCGATGGCCTAGAAAACAGTGGTGCCTACGACAAGCCCGTTCCGGACAACTGGGTAGGGCCAAGCTTCGGACAGCTAGGCAAGGCTGAGTTTATCAACTTCAGGAAAAAGCTTGAAAAAGCTAAGTATGAAATAACAGCAGAGCACATCTTTGAGTTGCTCAAACTAAAAGGAATCCCTGCACCTTTTGGTAACCTTGCAAACTTTGAAAGGTCTCCGTTTTTTCGAGATCTTGTTTTTACTACTGTTGCAGACCCTGATACAGATCTAATAGCAGACGTAAAATGGAAAGACTTAGCTGAAGGCGAGAAGCAGGCTGTGCTTGCGCGGGTTCTTAACACACCCAGCCGGTTACGAGTTGACCAAGAAGGTGTGCTTACCTATGCCGTTGGCAGAGTTGGGGATCCTGCGCTTAGGGATCAAGCCAAGCGCACCTTAGCAGGCTCAGTTGACGAGGTCGCTGTCCGCGTTGAAAGCGATTACAACGTTCGGATTGAAGGAAACTACGCAAGGATTGATGACGGCCAGCTAGGTCCATTTAAAAGTGAACAACAGAAACTAGAGCAGGCTGAAGGCTTAGAGGAAGCTCGCCAAAGGATTGAAAGATTTAAAACGGCTGTAGAAAAACGTCTCAGGAAGATGAAAATAACAGCCATCCCCATGTTCACGGCCAATGTAGATGGGGTATACGCGCAGATTGAAGACGTGATTGCTAATGGTACGTTTGAGTACGAAACAGATCCTAATACTGGCCGAGTAAAACCTAAGTTAGATAGTAATGGCCGCGTAATCTATCGTCCGGGGTACGAAGACGGAGCCGTCGCATCACTGCGAAATCACGGCACCCGCATCATGTACAATATTTCCCAGATTGAAGCTAAGTACGGGAAAGATTGGGACACAAAGATGGACGAGATTGTCAGAGACCTTACTGTCCACGAAGGTGCGCACATTCACTTCCTCAGAGACTTGTTAACTGAGACAGAGCGAAAGTCTTTAGAAAAGTTTGGAAAGAAAGAAGGGTATGTGCCCGCGTCCGTTAGCCAAGAAGCGCACAATAAAAAGTTAACGTGGCGTCAGTATGTAAAAGAACTGTACCCTGAACTTTCTGAAACAGCCCTGACTGAGGAAACTTCAGTTCATATTCTAGAAGCGTTAGCATCAGGCAAGCTTGCGGCCAGCAAAACTGCTGGGATAATCGGAAAGATCAAACGCACCCAGCTAGGCATCTTCAGTGCAATATTCCAGAGTGCCGCAGAAGCAGACATAAACTCTGTAATGCAGGTCTTTGAAAGAACGCAGAATGTTGACTTAATGAAGTCAAGACAAAAAAGAAAAGCAGATCAAAAAGGTTTAGCTTCTCTGCGTTTGGTTGAAAGGGCTGACCCAGAAGACCTAAGAGCCTTACGAAAAGCTGTTAAAGAAAACAATCAACAACAGATAGACGAAATCTCTGACCGGATACTGTTAAAGAGGCAGGAGTTCTCTGACGAACGGTCACCAATGCAGCGTCTGCAAGAGTCTTTAATGACGGAGCTACGGGCGCGGCGACAGATTGAGGGCAACCCGTCTAATGTTATTGAACCCATATTAAATGCTAAAGCTATTGAGGCTGGCGAAATTGATATAGACAGCCTTAACGCTTATTTCCGATTCAGAGATGGCAGAGAGCCTCCGTTTGTAATGCCTACGGGAGAAGCTGACAAACGATCTTGGAGAATAAAATTCCAGAAGTCACTGTTTGCTCTGAGTGGTAAAACAGTAGATATGTTAGACAACACAAAGTCTGACGGTGGCTATGTGGACACGGGCACCTCAGCCGCAGAAGCTATCATAGAAAAGCTGGACGCACACAACGAGTATGTAAGCAAAAAAACAGGAAAGAAGGTACGGATAAAGACCGAAAAAGACTGGAAGGAGATGATGCAACAGAGTGGCAAGGAACGCTTTGTTACTCGCTTCTTCGATCAACGCATACCGATGTTGAAGTCGCAAATCAGAGAACGCAAGAGACGCGCAGAACTGGCAAGCGAACTTGGTGATTACGAAAGCGCATTGCAGATGTTGTCAGATCAGGTAGCTATATCGGCGTGGAGGTGGGCCGATAACGCTATGAACTTTGTGTCTATGATCGTAAGTCAGGGGCCATTGCAGTACAGCAACGGTGGTTTTTCTCTTAACAAAGAGGCTTACGGTAGAGAAGCAGCAGGCAGGGGCGACATACCAGTAAAAGCACTCAAAGATATTGAGGCACCTTTACTGCAAGTCGAACGAGGCCAAGAGATGGCTTCGCGCTACCTTAACGCGCTTCGTGTTCGGGACGTTAAGACAGAAGTTCACAAGGCTGAACTAGAGTTACAAGCGGCTGAGTTGGAATTTGAATTGCTTGGTGATCCGAATGCCGACAGAAGCAAGATTATAAAACAAAGAGCGATTGTTCAGGAGTGGCAAAGCCTGTACGAAAGAGCCAACCCTGTCGCAGGGTATGTAGAAGTTGACGGGGAAAGACGGCCTTATCGTTTGCTTCCAGAAAGAACAGTGGAAAACGAAAAGGGTGACACAATTATGGGTTACCCTGAAACAATAGAGTTTTTCCAAGAAGGCACAGACCAAGAGCATGAACTTGTGCGTGAGTTCGCAGAGGAGTGGGCTGATCTCAACGCTCACATGATTCAGTTTGCAGTTGATACCGGAATGCTTAGTCAGGATCGCGCTGACATCCTAAAGAACATGGCTTTTGTGCCGTTCTATCGGGATCAAGGCTATGACAACGACACGATGTTGTACAACCCTGACAACAGAACAGTGCAGGAATCAAACCGTGAAGCAGCTAACGACGACCCGGTTCTTCGCGGACAGATTCTTCTGAACAAAGCTATTCAGGGAAGCGTTGCTCCGATAAGCAAAGATTTGTTTGCAAACTTAAGAGCCAACGTTTCAGGTATTGTCCGCGATGGCATGCGCAATGTAGCAATGACCCGGACTATTCGAGACGAGCTTAGAAACGGAACAGCCATAGAAGTCATAAGGCCAAGCCTGCAAGAGTTGAATCGCCAGAAGTTTGTTAACGAGCAAATAACAAAACTTAGAAAGAAAGGAGCAAGGAGAACCGCTCAAGAAGAAACCTTGTTTAACGACTTGCAGTTAGAAAAGGTGGGCTTAGACGAGGTTATTGCAGAGAAACAAAAAGCATTCAAGAAGCAAGAAATAGAGTTGAACCTAGCAGGGTTCTCATCAATAGAGGTCATGGTGCAGGGCGTTCAACCAGAAGCAATTATGCAACTTGATGAGAACGGAAACCCTGTGCATGAAGGTAGGCCGATGGCAGAGCAGGGTGAAACAAAAATCTACCGTGTTGTAGACCCGGCTCTTTCTCAGGCCATGATGGACATTGGCTTTAGTCCAATGCAAGCTATTGAAGATTTCTTTGGCAAGACTCTTGGTATAAGCCCTAAGTTTTCTCACGGTCTAGCCAAGCTTCTGGTCGGATCCTCTAGGTTTCTTAGAGAGACTGTGACACGGTCGCCTCCCTTCATGTTAAAAAATATCATGAGGGATGCTATGCAGGCTTCTGTCATTTATGGCGGAAATCCGTTTGTGCTTGCCGGTAAAATTATTAAGAACACCGTGACGCCCGGATTGGTTGAACAGGCTGAGGCTCGTGGGTTAGGTATTGCCGTTGACCAAGCATTCGATGAAGCAGATGGGCGCACCTCTGTGCGGGCAAACTGGGATAGTCAAATACCAATTGTTGGTTCCGTGTGGAACACGCTTGGACGAATGGGCAAGCAGTCAGAAGTTGCTACTCGCATGGCTGTGTACGACATGGCTTTGGCAAAAACAGATGGCAACGCGGCAGAAGCGTTAACACAAGCTATAGAGATCATGAACTATGGTCGCCGTGGATCAAGCCGAATGTTTGCAACTATAGCTGCTATGTCTCCATTCCTAAATGGTCGGATGCAGGGCTTAAGCGTTCTTGTAAGAAACCACTTGGGATCACTAGACTCGCCCGGCATTATGATGGGCGAAGATGGTATGGCTTTAGACCCAAAGGTAGAGGAAAGGTTAAGACGACAGCAGGCCCTGATGCGTGGCAGCTTGATTATGCTGGCTACCCTAGGGTACTACCTCATGATGAGGGACGACGAAGAGTACAAGAACGCTCGTGAAGACACGAAGAATGATTGGTGGCTTATTCCGTTAGGGCGAGACGAAGAAGGTAAGACGAGACTTGGTTTTAAAATACCAATACCGTTTGAGGTGGGTCTGATTTACAAGGTTATTCCTGAGCAAATGTTCAGGGCTATATCAGAAGAAGAACATGACTTTGTCGATGTAGGCAGCGAAGCGTTTAGGCAGTTAAAGAACACTTTGTTCATGGACATGCGTCCACAGCTAATACGTCCAATGCTTGACGCTATGAGTAACCGTGATGCATTCCAGCGTGACCAGATCGTGCCCTCGTGGATGGAGAACTCTGTCGCAGCAAGTGAACAGTACAATCCCTACACCAACATGATGGCGAGGCTGATTGGCGACAAGCTAGAGAACATACCTGTCTTGAATAAGATGAGTGCTCTTACATCTCCCATGAAACTAGAGTACATGATGCGTCAGTACACTGGAACTATTGGTGCTTATGGAATGGCTATGGCTGATCGCGTTGCGCGTGAGGTTATGGATGAAAACATCGCTGGAACCTCTGCTGACTTTGGCTTCTCGCAAGACACATTCGCACAGATGCCTATGCTTGGCGACCTCTTTTATAGCACAGTAAAGGGTGGCGGCTACCAAGAAGACTTCTACGAAACCATGGAGCAAATGGATCACCTGATCACGACCATGGGTCAAATTGAAGACAGTGAAGGCGGCGTAGCAGCGTTGCAGTATAAGGAAGAAAACATAGGCATGTTCCGTCACAAACGCCGCTTACAGTATTTCGACAGGCGCATGAAGCGTTACAGGGAACAAAGAGACAGAGTGTTTAACAGGCCAGACCTCAGCAAAGATGAGAAACGAAGGATGCTGCACAGAATGTTTGAGCAGCGTGACGATATGCTTTCAGACATGTTAAGAATCATGGCAGAAATAAGACGAGACCGAAGTGCAACTGAACGATTGTTTGGAGTTGAACCGTAATGGCTGTTAACGGGATTGTGTGGCACCTGCGCAGAGAGCTACAAAAAGGTGACGCGATATGGGGACGCCTGTACAACGATGCTGATGGTGCAAGCTTTTGGACTATTGAAAACTCAGCCAAGCCTATCCCTGAAGGTCTGCACCCTTGCGTTAAAGACTACTACCACCGTGGCGATTACCCGACGTTTGAAATTATTGTAGAAGATCGGGATCGTTTGCTGTTTCATGCAGCCAACTATGCATCTGAGCTTGAAGGGTGCATAGCTCCCGGCAAGGACAGAGGTGAGACAGAAGATGGCAAGCTTGCTGTGTGGAACAGCAAGAAAGCATTCAACGAATTCTGGGATCTCGTACAAGACGAAGAGAAGTTTTTACTTATGATCGAAGACGCAACCGAGGATAGCAGCGATGAGTAGATTTTTGAGTGTGTTCAAGGACAACAACGATTGGAATGAAAAGACAATTGTTGGTGCAGTTTCTTTTGCGATGATGGTTGTCACTGCCGTCGTTGATGTAACAACCGGGGTGTGGGGGATGGAGCTTCAAGTTCAGGAGTTTATCTACAACAGCTTTCTGATTATAACCCTAGGGTGCTTCTCAATCAGCGGCGTTGAAAAGTGGGCACCTAAACGAGACGACTGATGCCTGCCCGGTTGAACGATAACACTGAACTCACAATGCCCTTGCGCAACCTCCTGTCCATTGTGGCAGGGGTTGCTATCGGTGTGTGGGCGTACTTCGGGATTGTCGAGCGACTCAATACAATTGAAACCTCTTTGTTAATGATGGAGAACGAGGTTGAGGCGAACTCTGACTTCAGGGTACGATGGCCCAGAGGAGAGCTAGGCTCTCTGCCTGCTGATGCTGAACAATTCATGTTACTAAACCACCTCGACACGCAACTTGAAAAGCTTATTGAAGAGGTGGAGTCGGGCAGTGCTCCATTTGATCAACAGCAAGAGCTTACGCTTGAGTGGTATGCGCAGCGAATATCTGAGCTTGAGTCGCAAGTCGAAGAAATAAGGGCAAGACGGTAATGGCTAACGGTATATCCAAAGCAACATCCCTTCCTGCAATAAGCGTAGGCTTTGCTATCTCCATACTGGTTGCTACATGGGTGGCAGGCGGACGGTTCGAGGCTATGGAGCGAGCAGATGCACAGGCCATGGTAGAGATCGCTGATGTGGCAGATCGCCAGAGCAAGTACATCGGGACAACCGGCTTGCTGACGGAGCAGATCGACGAGCTTGCTGACAGGGTAACAGAACTTGAACAACAACTGGCACTGTTACGAGTTAGGCTTGAGCTTGGCGGTGACAACCAGTAATGGATTGTCCACGTTGTGGCGCAGAAAATCATGCAGACGAAACCTTCTGCAATTTTTGCGGCTGGAACTTTCAATCTGATTGGAGCATCTGCTCCACCTGCAACCGCACAGTAAAAAAAATAGACTGTGGTGGGTGCCCCAGTAAAAAGAAAGACTGTGTTCCTGCAAGAGATGTAGTTAAATGAAACACATAGTCGTTTGTTTTGGAGACACTCATTGCGGATCTACCGTGGGGTTGTGCCCACCCGAAGGGATCCCTCTGGATGACGGCGGAATGTACATGCCGAACAGAGGTCAGGAGTGGTTGTGGAATAACTGGGAGGAAGCGTGGGCTAAGGTAAAGTCTGCCATGCGAAAGAACCGCAAGGCAAAGCTCCACCTTGTTATCAACGGAGACCTGACGGATGGCGACCACCACCGCACAACTCAGATCGCTACGGGCCACGAAGGTATCCATGTTCACTGCGCTATAGAAACACTGCGCGTACCGTTAGCACTCAAGCCGGACAGCATCCACATTCTCCGGGGCACACCTGCTCATGTAGGTAGGGCCGGGGGTATGGAAGAAGGGATTGCCAAGGCACTAAAGTCTCAAGGCTGGAAGGTGGTTGAGGATCCGGACACTGGAAACTCATCATCATACCAAAGGCTCATTAAGATTGGTGGTGTGAGCTTTGATGTGAAACACCATGGTAGGATGGGTCGGCGGGCTCACACAAAGGGTCCATACATACGATGGTACGCTCAGGACATCTTTTTCAATTACCTGATGGACGGAGAGGATGCTCCTGATTTGGCAATCCGTAGTCACTTCCACCAGTTCGCAGACAGTGGCAAGATCCACAAGATCAAGACACGCGCTGTCGCATTGCCTGCATGGCAGTTAGCTACGGAGTATGTCCACAGGGTGGCTGAATCACTGGCAGACGTAGGGCTCGTTTGGTTTGAGATCCATGATGATGATGACTATACTATGAGGACGTTATTGTTCAAGCCAGAACGACCTACAACGGTGGAGGTTTCGTGAGTGATTACGTTACCGAGACAGAGCTACTGCAACAGGTGCAGAAAGCACTCTTTGAAACATCGGACCCAGCAGGGGCCATGTCAGTCTTTGAGCTAAGTGAATCTACGGGTATGCCAGAGCCAGCGGTTCGACGACGACTGAGAAAGTTAATCAACCAAGGCGATGTAGAAGTGGTGAAGGTGCCCCGCACCAACATCGTTGGGACCGTCGCTCGACAGTACTGCTACCGGATGGTTACGCCAAAGGAGACCCATGAAGACGAGTAACATTCTTGTCGGCCTGCTCGCGCTCGTTGTTATTGTCCTTGGCCTCCGTCAAGTTGACTCAGGTCGGACCAATGCACTGCTCGCAGAGGAGAAGGTCAGGGTTCTGGAGGAAGAGCGAGCCCAACTCGAAGCCGAGTTCGAGGAGGCGGTCCAGAGTTATGAGTCCTTGAGGGACAGTTTGGACCAAGCCCACGATTCTCTGGCAAAAATCAGAGATGCGGCAAAAAACGACGCCCTCACAGCCTCTCTAAGCTACAACGAGAACCTTCAGACACTACGGGGTAGGCTGGAAGGACAAAGTGGGTTAGAGGCCCTGCTAGATACCTTAGAATTGAATCACGAAAAAGAGGTGTCTGCATATCAAACTCAGATCGCCACACTAGAGGCTGACAACGTTTTGCTCTGGCAAAGAGTAGAATCTCTGGACTCTATGTGGGTTCGGGAGCAAGAGGTGAACCAAGCACTTCGTCTTGAAGTCGCCGCACTGAACGAAGAGTCGGATGCTTGGAGGTCGGTCGCCAACAAAAACATCTTCAGGAGGATCGGCGGGGCCGTGCCCTACGTCCTAGCCGGAGTAGCTATTGGCTCGCTCGTCCAAAACTGAACGGAGAGAGAAGCAGTTTGGGCTCAAGGCTGAGTGGATCCGCACCCTGCCCTGCCATGCCTGCGGGAAAGACGGACCCAGTGACCCAGCCCACATGAAGTCGCGTGGTGCTGGCGGAACGAGCGACCACCTCGTGCCCCTCTGTCGAGACTGCCACATGGAGCAACACTCCAAGGGCATCAAGACGTTCTTCGAGAAGCACGGGGTGATCGACACGCTTGACCTAGCGCAGCAGTACCATCACAGGTGGACCTACCAAGACTACTGGCAGAACCGGAAGCGAGATCTGCTCTACTGATTCCTGAAGGTTCGATTCCAAAACGATCTGAGGTTATCGACCAGTCGGTCCCAGACTAACCTCACCCTGCTCGCCCCACGTCGGAAGTAATTCATCACCGGCTCTCCTTGGGTGTGTTGATACCAGACGTAAGTCTTATGAGAACCAATCAAGATGATTCCGGCAAGCACTGCGACCGTGAGAGAGAGCAGGAATAGATCTAACAGAATTCTCCAGATCATTTAGAGAACTCTCCTGTGAACTCTCCTGTTCGCCAATTTAATCGACCCTCCCAGATCGTCGTACTCTTAGTAAATCGCCTTTCGCACTCGCATGGGCCACTTGTTTTGTTACCGTCTATGTCACGGGGACGGTGGTACGGGCGAGACTGGGCGCACAAAGTCTTATGGTCGCCAGATGCGTACACCTTCCACAGGTTGCCGTCTCTGTCGGTGGCTTCCATATCAGACCTCCTCTGTTGGTGGAGTGAAGTAAGAGTTCCCGCACCACTCACGGCAATCCCAACTGTCTAGCAACACACCGTCCTTAATGCAGGTAAGGTGTTTGCTTGTCAGGATGATGTATGTGCCCTGCTCTGCGTAGTTAGTAAGCCGGATCTTGCGGCCCCGCCCATTCTTCATCGGGCTGTTCTTAGTCCATCCAAGCGACTTGAGGTACTTCTCCCAGATCTTCGAGTTGTTCGGCATGTTCCCCTCGCTCATCGCCAAAGCAAAGAGTTCGTCATACACCACCTTGTAGTCCATGCCGGTGCCATGAGCGATTGCTCGCATGACACAATCGTTGATCCTGTCCTTCTTCAAGTCACAGGACCAGTACTTCTCCCTACCGCCGAATGACTTCTGCCATTCAACCATAATGTTCTCCCAAACGAAATGAATGATATTTAAACATCGTATACCAACGGTAGCATGATCGTATCACCTTGTCAAGTCTGGCTAGAAATCCCACCTGCCATCATCAACCTCTTCGGTGATGTAATCAGTCCACCTCCCAGTAGCTTTGTCGAACTCCAACTGGCAGTGTCCATTCTTGCCGATCCAGCCCCACCGCACCTTCCAGACATGACACTCCGGTGGCTCTAGGTCTTGGGGGTGTCGCCATGCAGTGATGCCGAGGTCAGCCTTAGCGAACCACGCCGCTGACCCTGCAATGTCGTGCCCAGTGATCAGCACTTTCTTCTCTGACCTACGGTCAGGTGAGACCTTGGTAGGGTGCGCTATGAAGAAGACGTGTACATCATGGGACTTGGCCCACTTCTGTATCTGCGTCAGCATCTTGCTAATCGCATCTGTTTCGCGGTCACTCTTTGGTAGCTCAATAAAATTGTAAGGATCAATCACCAAGAGCCTGCAACCAAGCTGCATCACTGCGGCTGAGGCCGTGTCTAGAATACCCTCAATCGTTGTCGGTCCATCTAGTGAGTGGTCCATGAACAAGAAGTGATCGTCAATGTACTCGTATGCGTAGTCCTTTTTGGAGCACTCCATCCTAGTAGAAGGGCCTTCAAAGAATGGCTGGTTCATTAGCTTCTGCGCTAACTGCGCCATGTGCAGGGCGGGTGGCTTCTCGAATGAACAGTAGACTGTCTTGAGACCTTCCTGCCTAGCCAGATTCAAACAGATCTGGTCAATCAAATCACTCTTACCTGACGACGGAAAGCCAGTGACCACAGTCATCATGCCCGGCACGATCTGGATAAGCTGATCCAAGGATCTCAAACCAGTAGAGCTACCACTAATCTGTCCCTCTTCGTACAGAATATCGTATTCTTTTTTAAAGTCCCTAGCTCTATGCAGTCCCACAGTCGGAAACGGATCACACACCTCCAGTTGTCCAAGCAAGTAAGAGGCTCCCTTTAGTTGTAACGCCTCTGAGGTGTCCTTGCATTCCCCTAGGTCTAGGGTCCAGAGCCTGCTTGTGCCGACACGTCTCTTAATTTCTTCCTCTAACGCATTACCAGCCTCATCGTTGTCAAAACAAAGGATAATTCTCTTAGCACTTTCGAGTTGATCTTTAGCTCGCCAGACATACTGAAACTTCTTGTCTTCACGAGGGTCAACCTTGCCATCTTTAACCTTCGAAGGTGCCCCGTTGGGGATGCTCATCACCGTCAGGTTATCTGGGAGATCGCACGACATCCACGACAGGGCGTCCATCTCACCCTCAACTAGCAGTATGTCGTTGCCCTTCTTGTAGTTATGAAGATTGTAGAAGTCTTCGCAAACATTCTGTTGGCTGTAGTACTTGTTAGCACCTGCGCTCCGCCACTTAATGGCGGTAACCCCATGGCTGTCCTTGTACACAAATCCTACCGCAGGCACGGCCTTCCCATTGAATGTGTAGGTGCCCTGAATTGTGTGCTCATCCATGACACCTTCTGAAATCTTGCGACTTAGTAGGTAGTCCTTTGCTATCTCGTTAGGCTCAGATTGCTTCGGTAGCGTAATGGTTTTTCGTTCTCGCATCTGCGGACTGAACCCGTTTGTTTTGTGCATCCACCCTCCACTGGTGTCACAGTGATGACAGTGGTATCTGACACCGTCAGAATCCACCTTGATTGATAGCGATTTGTCGTGCTTGTTCTTAGACCTAGTGTGGTGGCAGGCTGGACATTTCCGTTTGTGTTGCCCAATAGACAACCTCTCCCCTAGAAGTTGGATGTCACTAGGAACGTCTGCTTTTAACATGCCCTGCCTTTTAAACTAGTTTACTAAGAGTACTTATAATCTCATCTTGTTTTTCTACTGGTCCTACTAGTAAAACAGTTCTAGGGTTTTCTTTATCTAGACCATGCAAAACATATTTCATTTTGATTGATCTATCATTCTTGTAGATCTTGTCTTGAAGCAGATCTAGTATCAGGCTTTCATCAAGATCTGGTCTCCTAGTGCAATAGTAAATTTTCATAGCAATAGCGAGATCACCCTCTAACAAATCCTCTAGCACTGGGCACTGCAAATCGACAGCCTTCTTGTACAGAAGAGCCTTCTTCGATTTAATAAACCGGGGCTTGCCACCAATCGAAACCAAGCGTCTTGAGTTTGCTTTCGAGGCTGGTTCTCCCTTGATCGTGAGAGCGATGATATCTCTGTCGCACCCCTTGCGCAATACTTGTTGGGTCATTACCATCCTTTCGTCTGTCGGGACGAGGACAATAGCAGCACAAAATCTTTATGGCAAGAAAAGGAGTTTTGCGTGAGTGAAACGGCCACACGCTTCAGGGTTTACGAGGATGCGGGACCGCCTCCAAGAAAGTCTGGACCACCAGTTAAGTGGGGCTACCTGCCGATGCATGAGATCGCTGTTAACGACATGATTGAGTTGACGATGACCGACGAAGAGGTTCGGGAGAAGATCAACGCAATCAGAAGTTATGCAGGTAGGATGACCAGAAAGACCGGAAAAAAATTTTCTATCAGAGTTACTGACTACGGCATTGGGATCTGGAGAACCAAATGACAGAAGCAACAAAGGATGGAGTGAGCATCCTGAAGGGGGTTCCAATACCTCACAGGACAGAGAGACGCACCTATCCCTTCGACAAGTTAGGGGTGGACGATTGCTTTATGATAGAGTGTGAGGACATGAAGCATGAGCGCAGTGTTCGTTCTTCGGCTACACGATGGAACGACAACGATGAGGGACGCAGGTATATCGTCAGGCGTATGCCTGAGACTGATAGAACGGTTGGAGTGTGGAGAGTTTCTTGAAGCTCACTAACCGTTACGGCGCACCAGACTCTATCGTAGACGCTATCCGGAATGACCCATACACAAAGGATGGGGCAGATTTCAGCGTGACAGAGTTAATCAAACCGCCACAAATACGCCGGTTGTGGCACCTGCATGAAGACGACATCAGTGTTGATGTCAGAGAAGAGATTTGGAAACTGCTTGGCAAGGGCGTTCACAATGTCATTGAACAAGCTGACAGTGAGGGCACCAAAGAACGTAGGTTCCATGCAGAGCATGACGGGTCTACGATCAGTGGTGCCATTGATCTGTTAGGTGACGACGGATCTATCACGGATTACAAAGTTACCTCAGCCTACAGTGTGCAACGTGGGCTGAAAGAGGATTGGGAAAAGCAGTTGAACATGTATGCGTGGTTGGTCCGGCAGAACGGGATCACGGCTACCAAGCTGAACATCGTGTGCATATGCAGGGATTGGATGCGTTCGAGGGTGGGGAAGTACGACTACCCAGAATCTCCTGTCGTGGTAATGTCTGTGCCTATGTGGAGAGACGAGCGGCAGGATGATTACATAGCCCAACGGGTAAAGTTGCACACCCAAGAGCGCACCATTCCCTGTACACCTGAAGAGCGATGGGCTCGTGGTGCCTACCAAGTCAACGGTAGTGGCAAGCCACGCTCATTCGACACCATGAGAGAGGCGACAGACTACATCAACAAACAGAAGACGGGCAACTTCTCCATCGTAGATGGACAGGCGAAGTACATCCGTTGTGAGAGTTGGTGTGAGGTTGCAGACTTTTGTCCGCAGTGGAAAGGAGAGAGGAGATGAGTCAAGAAGACATTATGCAATTTGGTTTTTTGCGAGGACTTCATGGGCAGCTTGAGAATACTGTCGGAGACATAAGCTTGCCCGATGGACCGGATGATGGCGATTTGACCGAGATGGAACTCTACGGTTTCTTGTTGGCCGACATAGCTGTCAGCTTGCGAAAGCTTTCTGGAAGGCCGTTGGAAGAGAACCCTTATAACCAAGAATGGAAGCCAGTCGAAGGAGAGAACGAAGATGCCAGCTAAGACTTTATCAGCCGGTAGTATCTGGAAGACATTGAGTTCGATTAATGTCAACGAGTTCACAGAAGAGAAGGGGGGCTTGACCTACCTAAGTTGGAGTCATGCTTACCGTCTCATGATGGAGAACTATCCAGAGATGTCGATCAAGTGGCACGGCACGACTGACTCGCAGGGTGTGACGAGGGATGTCACTTACTACGAGGGCGGTACGGCTACGGTATCATGCACTGTTCGCATCGGGGATGTCTCCCGTGAGATGTGGTTGCCTGTGATGGACTACCGCATGAAGAGCATTGCTCATCCCTCAAGCAGGGATATATCTGACGCGAAGATGCGTTGCATGGTCAAGGCGTTCAGCCTGTTTGGCCTAGCGAACTACCTCTATTCCGGTGATGGCCTGCCGATGGAAGAGGCGAACGGCGTTACCAAGGCACCGGCAAAGAAGCCGATCAAGGCTAAGGCCAAGGCTCAGAAGAAGGCTGATCCTGTTGAGGAACAGGTGCAAGCACTCAGAGATCTGGCGAACCAAGTAGTTCAGGGCGGGTGGGATCCCGATCCGGCAACCGCATCAGAGATCAAGGCGGCTATCGCTGGACGTGACCAGAAGGAGATAGCCAAGGTCATGATCAACCTGCAAAAACTTTCTAAAGCGGCACTTCAAATCAACAACGACACAGTTCAAGGGGAACTGATTGATGCCTGATTACAAGAACCAACCGAAGCTAGACTTCGCGATCTTCAGTAACAAGTTCCGGCAGAGTGACCGGCACCCATCAAAGACAGGGACCATTGAGTTCACGGAAGAGTTCCTCCGTGCGATGGTGAACAAGGCGAAGGAAGGCGCGATGCCCAAGCTGAAGGTGGCTGTCTGGGATCGCACGTCTAAGGGCGGGATGCCTTATGAGAACGCTCGCCTAGAGATTGACCTAGCCAGCACTGGATCTGGTCCAGTCAAGGTCGAGGCTGAACCGGCGGCTGACGCAGAGGGTGATGGCCTCCCCTTCTGAGGAGAAAGTTAAATTTCTCCTGAGAGTAGAGGCGGGCACCCTTGAGACTTTGCGAAGCACTGCGAGTGTCAGGGGTGTCAGCCTGTCTCAGCTACTGCGAGACATACTGAATGACTACGTCCGGACAATGGATCCTTCGGACGTAGAGCACAAAGTAGATCCGTACAGTGTCCCTAAAAAGAAAGAGGAAAAGAATTGGTGGGAATAGAGGACAACAACGGTGATGCGATATCTTGCATTGTCTTAATGATTGATAGTTTAGCCAGTGAGAACAGGGCTGACGTAACTGTCCAGACCTATCACAACGATGACTGTGAGATCTTTCGCATGATGCAGGATGAGTCTGTTAGCAACGAGTCAATCAATGAGCACGAGCCTACTTCGAGTGAGGCTCGCAACCATCTGTACTCATGCAATTGCGATGCAACGATAGAGACTACGTTTGAGCGCGATGACGGTGAGACACTAATGGTTCAGTTCGTGCTGAGTGATGTGAAAGAAAAGCATCCTTGGTTGGACGACCCAGAGCAGACTAGGGATATGATTGAGTTAGCCTCAGACGACAAGCTTGCGCCTCTGATTGAAGCGATGAAGCCGTTGTTCAAGAAGCGGATGGGCAGGAGAGTTCCTATGGGTATCGGTGGGTTCAACCTAAAGAGTGACACGGTACATTGATTGCCCTGCTCGTGATCCTAGCACTTTGCTTTTGTATCCATAAGATGGCAAAAGCAATAGACGACGAAACAAAAAAGAGAGAGGAAGGAAATGGGTGAAGAAAAAAAGAGCAAAGCCTATGGTGATTTTGTTGATGTACTATCGGTTCTAGATGGTTGGACGCCAGAAAAACCTGTGCTGATAAAGTTTGAAGATGGTGCGGCTGACGCGCTTAGGGTTTTTTCTATAGAAATAAATGATGAGCAAGCTGTTTCAGTCGCCGCCAATCTTGCGAGTACCTTTACATTATTTGATACAGCATCTAAGGGTGGAGATCTAAACAACCCAGACGCAGTCACAGAAAAAACTGCGCTCAATGCTATTTCAATAACAAAATGGCACTTAGAGCACGAGCCAGAATCTCTTTCGAAGTTAGTGGCTGGTGATACTGAGTTGTTAGCGTCTCATCTTTCGCATGACAGTTTTGAGAGTGCTTTCTTGGGTGCGTTGGGGCAGACTATGGCTCGACACGTCGCTCTTATCGGGCAAGTACGCGACGTAAAGGCTCAGGGTCTTACCAAGTATCGTCAAGAAAGTATCAAGCTTCTTGATGAGCTTGCGGAGAGAGACATCTTCACCCTTACAGAGCCAGACAAAATACCTGCGTCCTTCATCGAAAAGACAGATTGGACAAGGCTGCGGCAGATACGGGATGCGCTTGACAAGTTAAACGACAGCATAGAATTGCAACTACGCTCTAACGCAGGCTAGTGATCAAGGTGAAGGAAAGCACTAGGAAATTTTTAGATGATCTGGACAGGTTGTGCGCGTATGCAGGCGGGCCACCTTCGCCACCGACAGGGCCAGAGGTAGGGAATTACGCAGAGGAAGACGGCAAGTGGAGGCGGTATCTGGGGTGGAGGTATTCGGAGCGGGGCGAGAAGTGTTGGAGCTACCTTGAGACCATGGCCCTTGATGCCTTGAGGCGTGGACACAAGCACTTCTCTGTGCGTGATGCCGTTGCTAGGTACAGGACAAATGAAGGAGAGGGAATCACCAACTGCTTTACTCCATGGTTGGCTGACGAATTGGTTGAAACTTATCCCGCTTTGCTTGATATTATATCACGGAAGCGAAGGACGAAAACAAAAGATGACGATTGACAGAGGGGCCTATGCCGGTGGTGCCTCCCTACCACGGCGAGCCTTAAATAACCACAGAATGAGCTACGTTTTCACGAACGTGGGGTGCCCTCTGTTTCCTTCTTTGATCTCCTGTTTTGGGATGACAGAAATGACAGAATTGTTTTTGTCATTTTCGTCATGCGTTTTCCGGACATGAGCAAGTTTAGTAAGCTCACGCTACTTGGGGCCTGCGTAGTTGTCGGGGTCCGGTACGCTGTGAAGTACGGATGGCTGTGCGGATACACGCACTGGCAGGTAGAGCGCAGTAGGACGAGACGCGAAGATCTGCTTGAAAGGCTACGAGAGAGGGGCTATTGACCGGCGAGTGTACTCACTCATAGGTTAATTAAAACGCCGTGTTTCCCCTCCTTTGCGCGGCTCCCCCTAGGCTACGGTTTGGTATTCCTCTCCCCCGTACCCTAGGGGGTTTTTAGTTTACAGACTAATAAGCTTGAGGATTAACTTGCGGATCCAGTTGATCTCGCCGCAGTTGGAATGGAGCATGGGTCCGGCCACGTTGTCGGGATTGTCCCACGCCTCTAGCATGGCCCGACACTCCTGACGCTGACACCCATAGAGCTTGAGTGCCCCTGAGTGTACGATCTCAGTGGGCTTGTGCCCCCTCACCACTGCGATGAGGAGGCCACGCCTTAGCAACCGTCTTGCACCTCTTGTTCTCACAGCCCTTCCCTTGCGTCATCACGAACGTCATCAAGCTTGAGGTACAAGCTGTTCTCAATGTCCGCAAGCATCCGCTCTGACTCTTCTGTCAGTTGGGCGATTAGAATCTGAGAGCGATCACCTCCCTGCTTAACAGATGTCAGCATCATCTCTCGTGTGCGGGCATACACCTTAACCTTACTCATGAAGGTGTTGATCCACGTCTGGTGCTCATGTCTAATGGTCATGCCGGTTCCCTCGCTCTGAATTAAACATGCTTGAAATCTATATCACCACATCAACATGTCAAGGGTTGATATCTTGCACGGAACCACCGCCCTGTTTAACATGGGTGTGAACCTACAGCCGGAGACACTATGACGAGGGGCACTACCCTAACACCAAAGCAGGCCGCGTTCTGTGCGTTTGTAGCACGAGGGGACACCCAGACGGAGGCGTATATCAAAGCCTATGATGTGCAGGGTGGCAGTAGGCGAAGCGCATCCAACGAAGCGACCAAGCTCTGTCGGATGGACAAGATCAAGACACGAATCCAAGAGCTTAAAGACGACAGCGCAGTAGCTAAACGAGAACAGAAGAAACTCTCGAAAGCATGGATCATACAAAGCCTTCAGGCTGAAGCAAGCAACACCGACAACGCTCCAAGTGTGAGAGTCAGGGCACTCGAAATCCTAGCCAAGACTGAGAAGCTGTTCGACGATAGCACGTCAGTGAATATCGTACATAGGAATAGCGAGGAGATCTACCGAGAACTACAGGAAGCTCTCAGTGGTCTCGACTTTGATATGAATTGATATACCCTGTAGATGGTAGGCAGAGAACAAGCGCAGGGGCTCTTTCGCACGGGTTTTTTCGGCAAAACAGGGTCAAGGTTTCGCAACTCAAAAAAAATTCAGGGCTTGACAGGGAAGTAAAACTAGTTTACTAGTAGAAAGAACTGTTTAAGTAGATAAACTGGTAGAAATACCTAGTAGAAAAGAGATAGGTAGTTTAAATAGATTACCTTTTATACTAGGGTAGTGGTCCGACGCCCGTACCTCGGCTGATTAAGGTTGACGCCCGTACCTCGGATCATTATAAGAGAGGTGTCATGGCTAGGTGGGCTGATATCTGAGTCCAGTGGCCCCCTTAGCATGACTTAAACGACCATGGACAACCTTCGCTCTGACGTTGGTGGCCTCTCACGTCCGTACCTCTCACGTCCGTACCTCAGTCATATATATAGTGTGTGCGTGATACCTGTTGACACATGTTGACTGACATGTTATACTATTGTCATGTTCAATTCAACACGGGAGTAACGATGGACTTTGTTATGAGCGGAGACGCGAGCGTCACCGGCCTTACTCTACACGTCTTACTACAGGAGGATGATTCTTCACTCTGGAATGAGTGGACTACTACTGTAGATGACCAGCCACTAGAGGACTTGGCAACAGACGCCTTACTGGAGGCCAAGAAAGCTGTTGACTCCAATGGTCTCAAGCTTGCCGGTTACGAGAAAATCAAATCAGCAATCAAGTACCTCATAGAGGACACGGACCTGCTTGAAGGTGAGATGCTGGAGGACGTGAACAACACGATGCCAGACTCCACTATTGAAGGACACTGGACCCACGACGGGGTCCGGCTGGAGTTGTCCGGCCACTGGGAATTAGAGTACTGCCACTACTCATAGCTGGGACGCTCCCGCCCAGCGGGGTCGGCCCTTCACGGGGTCGGCCCCAGCCAGGGTTGACATCATCACACACTGACACTACTTTACATCATCATTCATTACTCACGGGAGCGAGCATGAAACTTCTAGGCTTCGGAGACTCATCACCCAAGACAACGGGAGCAGATGAGCACGGAATAGAATCCGCAATCATGTACTTGGCACCAGCTAATGAGTCAGGCAATCAGGTTTGCGCCTCATCCACTGCTGGATGTCGGAAAGTCTGCCTCTATAGTCAGGGCCGGGGTCGGATGACCAAGGTGCAGGAAGCACGGATCAGAAAGACTCGCCTATTTTTCGATAAGCGGGAGCAATTCCTCAGCGATCTTACCAGCGACATTGCATCCGTAGAGCGTCGGGCACTTAAGAAATTTTTTCAGCCCGTCGTAAGGCTCAACGGGACTAGCGATATCCGTTGGGAACGGCACGGTATCATCCAACAGTTTCCCAACGTCCAGTTTTACGACTACACCAAGCACAAGAATCGTCGCGGGATCCCAGACAACTATCACCTAACCTTTTCCTACTCGGAAGAGACCACACTAGACGACGTGGATACCGCACTTAACCACGGTATGAATATCGCCGCAGTCTTTCGGCACGAACTACCCGACACTTGGCACGGCTTGCCCGTGATCGACGGCACCCTAACAGACTGGCGGTTCCGCGATCCCAGCCCCTGCATTGTCGGGCTCAAAGCTAAGGGCTCGGCCAAGCATGACACTTCGGGCTTCGTCCTAGACATCTAACTCCCAGGGGGCCGGGCATCACGCTCGGCCCCCGCTACCACTGCCACCATGAAAGAAGACATCCAGCAATTCATCTACCTTATTCTGATTCTGATTTTCTTTTTACTTGGGTTCGGAATCCTCTAGCGTCCGTACCTAGCGTCCGTACCTCACGCGCCCGTACCTCACCATATATAGGTATGTGCGTGTCACGCTATTGCCAGGGCTTGCCTGACATTGTATATTCCTATCAGTTAATTCAGTCACCCAATTGGGAGGTATCAAGTGGCAAACGTTAGTGCAGTACTAATCGGCGGGGACAAGGTGAGCGAGGCGGATCTTCGGGCAACAGAGACGCCACCAGAAACACGGTCACACATTCCCCTACCACACGGGGAGTTCCTCGACATGGTTCACGGGACGCTCGACCGCTACAACTGGGACATCACTTCCCAGAACTTCGCACTAGAGCCCGGCAAGTTGGACGTGGACGGGGACGTAGTGAAGTACGACTCCGCCAACATGTTCGGAGTGCTTCGGATTAATCGCCCAGACGTGGCGACTGGTGAGGACTACAACCTCGCCATTGGGATCCGGAACTCTCACGATAAGAGCATGTCCGCCGGGATGGTGGCCGGGTTGGTTGTGATGGTATGCACCAACCTCGACTTTATGGGCGAGTTCGCTACGCGACACAAGCATAGCGTGAACGTCCGGAAGACTCTGCCCTTGCGACTGGATGAGTTGGCCGGGCAGGTAGACGTAGCACACACGGACCACCAAGCTTTGGTGGAGTCTTATAAGAGAGCAGAATTACCGGACACGGTAACGCATGACTTGCTTGTGAGACTGGCGGACATCGGCGCGTTCCCATGGGCATACGCTCCGAAGATCCTGAAGGAATACAGGAACCCTCGTCATGAGGAGTTTGAGTCTCGCACCATGTGGGCGTTCAACAATGCGACCACGGAGATCCTGAAGGATCGCAACATTCGAGACCTGCCCGGTTCGATGTCTCGATTCCACCGACTAGGGAAAGAGCTAGTCATTGAACGCGGGGACTGGGTGGACCCCGATCAACTATCACTCAACTAGGGGGGACGGGGCGGGGCTTCGGCCGCGCCCCACGTCCGTACCTCGCGCCCGTACCTCGCGCGTCCGTACCTCGCGGACGCCCGCACCTCATAACACAAAGGAAAACATGGTCACCGATAAAGCAGACCTAACGGAACAGACGCGCCGCATGATGGATCAGCCGATCTCGTTAGCGATAGCGTCACTTGCTAGGCACATCTTAAAACAGCACCCACACCTGACGATGGAAGAGGCGGAGGATTGTGCGCGGGCTGAACACATGGCAGCGTTGGAGGTTATGACCGATGGATAAGACAAAGAGAGAGGAGCCGCGCCAGACGTGCCCGCAGTGTGGGGCAGAGCTTGAGGCCACGATAGGAACAGGAACGCGCCACGATGTTGTGTTCGAGATCTGCGAGAGCTACACCTGCAACCTCGACCGACAGGGTCGGACTGGGGCGTTCGACTACTACCTAAAAGAATGGGAGAGAGGGCAGCCGTTCTAGTACCCACAAAAAAAAGGGGGGGGGCCGAAGCCCCCCCCAGTTCACGCTATCAGCAGAAGCAACAGCGCAAACTCCACAACTACCAACCCAAAGGTTAGCCCGAACCGCCACCAGAGAGGTTGGCGTTTGTAGGTGACCTCTGTGATCACGACGAAGTAGGCACCGCCCAAGCAAGCCATCAGGCATACAGTAAGTAGGCTTGGGAGGTAGCCCCAGTCGATGAAACCGTCTAGGAATGGTGTGTGAGGCATCACTTCACCGTCTCCTCTGCCATGCGCTTCAGGTCACGGACAAACTCGCCCGACACCTGCCCACCCGGCACATCCCGCGTCAAAGCCCGGCGCACGAACTCGGCAACCTCCGCCACCTCTACATAATCCGAAGCGCACTGTCCGCATTCGGATAGGTGGCCCGCAATCTCCGCGCGTCTAGCTGTAGGCATCCACGGCTCAGGGTGTTGCCCGTCGTCGTGGTACTCTGTTAACTCGCCCCCAGTTAGGCAACTGATTCCAACCTTGTCCATGTTTCTAACTCCCTTTGATCTGAGGGGGGAGACCGAATGCCTCCCCCCTTCCTACTATATCACGGTTAAGACCGTGAAACTTGCACACGCTTCTGGTCCTGCATTTCATAGAGTTCGTCTAGGCGTTCCAGTTTGCTTAGTCTCTCATCCCAGACATCGCCCCTATTGGTGTATCCAGAATCCAAGACCTCCCACCAACTAGCCCAAACAAGCCCCCCTAGTTCGTGGATCTCTTCTTTTACTTCTAGGATTGCTTCGTCCAGTTCTTGTTTGTTCATGATGTCTCCCCTGCTGAGTGAAGGGGGGAGGCCGAACGCCTCCCCCCCGGTGCCTACATTAAATCGTTAACCTGACGATCTTGTTCGTGACTTTGTGCCCATTCTCTGCACTTCTAATCGCGTCATCCTTATAACTGTTCAAGAGATATAAGAAACCGGCGGAATCTGGGGACTGTAACCAGTTGAGAAAATACTCCTCCCGCTCCGAAACGGACTGACTCTCTGCCCGCTTTGCGCTCATTGGAATGGTTATCGTAAGTTTAACTTCCATTGTACTTCCCCCTGCTGAGTGAAGGGGGGGAGCCGAACGCTCCCCCCCAGTCGGTTACTTCCAACCCTTCCGTTTCGCCATGATCTCCAGAATCTGGGCACCTGTTACAAGTACCCAGAAGATCACGAACACGAACCCGCCGATCACTACAGGATCTTGAGGGCTCATGAGTCTAACCCCATATCTTCCACGGCCCTCTGCATCTCTGCCATGTGGTCGTCATAGATAGACAGCACCGCCTTAAGCCCAACCCACACATCCACGGGGTCGTGGTCGTTCGTTTCGTGGATCATGCAGGCCAACCAGTACGGCGTGGTTGGGTCGTCGCGCAACTCCTGCAACCTCAGGTAATGCTTATGCAACGTTTGAAACTTGTCTTTCCATTCCATCGTTTGCTCCCTGCTAAATGAAGGGGGGAGGCCGAACGCCTCCCCCCAGTTAATCAATCCACTACCCAGCCCGTGCCCCCACACGTCCGGCATTCACGCTCCACCGTGTAGGCAGGCGACCCGCCACCACTGCCCCACGAAGCGGGCACCTCATAAGAAGCAACCATGCCTTCGTGACATTCTAGTGTGAAGTGTTCACCGTTCACCTCAGCGGGTTCGCCGTCGCATCGTGAAACCTCGGGGGCTTCCATCTGTTGAGTCTTTATGAAGTCGTCAAACACTCTCTGCATGATCGGGTGGAGTGTTTTGCTAATGTGTTCCATGTCCTGATCTCCCTACTGAGTGAGGGGGGGGCCGATTGCCCCCCCCAGTTACTTCATGACATCATGATACAATGTCAGTCAAGAGCCATTAGATCCTGTTGCGAACCGTCAGGCTGTCCGACTTGTGATTGACCCGAAGGATAAAGCATCCGCGAGTCGTCCGCGTGGCTAGGACCTTTTCGATCCTGTCCATGCGTTGCTGTCTCCCGCAGTCTGCGGGGTCCTCAGCGTGGCGCGTCAAGCATACCGCGCCAAACCTCCACGCCCCACTCTTGTTCTCGTGGAAGGTCAAGAACTCCCCGACCGACTGCATACCGTATGCCTTCCCAGTCTCTGGGTTAATGTCCCGGTTGTACTCCACGCCCTGCGACATCACCGGGGCCATCACTCGCGTAATTTCCTCGTTGTCATTCGCCCCGTGGTACTTCGTGATGATCACCCACGCGGTCCCCGCGTCGATCTTAGCGAGAACGTCGTTGTGTGTGCCATTCGCTTGCGCCATGTCTGCGACCTGCTCGTTCAGGCTGTCGATGCTGTCAGTGTTGAACCATTCCATCGTTCGTCTCCCTACTGAATGAAGGGGGGGAGCCGATGCTCCCCCCCGTGTGGTACTGTGAACTCTAGTCCTCAGTGGCGATACCCGCTTGCATAGATCGCGCTAAGCTGGACCCGCAGGTCGGTGATCATCGCCCGCATCGCCTTCAGTTCGTCGATCTCCTCCAGACGCTTCCGCTGTAGGTCTTCGATGATGCCGCGTAATGCTTCGTTCTCGACCTTCAGGATATCGCGCTGTTTTGCTAGGTCTTTGTTCGTGTCCCAGAGATTGAAGAGATGTTCGCCCGTGACTTCCATGATGTCCTCCTATTGAATTGGTGGGGTGCCGTAGTGGCTCCCTCATCTGCCTATATCATACCATGGTATGCAAGGGAGTACCCCCGACCCCCCCCTTTTTCGCGCGTGTGCCCGCCACCGAAAAACAGTATTTTACTCGCTAAATCACCAAATTTCGGCTTGGGACTCCTACCCCCAAAAAAATTTTTTGCAAATTTTCGGCTTGACGGGGTATATTCTGATGTGGATGAGCTACCGGATCTTGAGACTGTACTGGGTGAGGCTGTCAGGGTATACCTGATTGCCAAGAAGCGGTGTGTTCTCCAGAGGTACCCTAAGACTACGCCGTTCAATGCTGAGGATTTGGCTAAGCAGTATCCGGACTATTTCCAGAAGTTTAAGGGTCGTGGCGAGTCGGGCAGTCAGAAGTACAAGGTGATAGGAAAGACTGCTGATGTTATACTAGAAGAGTATCTTGAGAAGTTGGGATATCCGCGATGCAGTCCTTTGTGGCTGACTCTCGCAAACATTGTGATTGAAAGAGGGGAGTATGAAAGCGAACAAGATTCAGACTTTGCTAGACCAGAGCGACGGACACGGCGCGGTCCTAATGACGGGCTTTGACGATTGTGTTGTTGGTCTACTGGAGCGATGATGAAAGCTAGGATTCATATCAACCAGCATGTAATTAGGCGAAACAACAAGACTGGTGAGCGTGAGCCTGTAATTACGGTCAAGACGTATAAAAGCAATGAGTATGCTTCGTCAGTTGAGATCAATGGTCCAAGCACTGTGGTTTACTCACCAGACAAACCAATGTCGTGTGGGGCTAAGGTTTGGATAGAGGCGGAGTATGAAACCTTGGCTTTACAGTAAAAAAAATGCGGAAACTGGCTTGGCTAACCCTGCTTATTTTGGTTGGATGTGCTGCGAGTTCTCAGCATTGTTGGCAAGGCTTGGATTCAATAGACGAGCAGTGTTTGCTTGATGGTTAAGTGACCTTACTTGTGCGAAATGTGATGACGCGCTTTATAGGTGTGAAGGCACGAAACTTAACGGCAGAGCAAACAATGAGATTCTATAGAGTGAGCTACCAAGCATGGGGAGGGGAACACGGGCGGTATGATTTTTTTACTTCAAAACGAGCCGCTGACAAGAAAGCTAACGATTGGCGCAGGGATAACACCAACTCCGTCCCAGAAGACAATTTTTACGGTGACACTCCTAACACCAAAGATGAAGCACACGACATGGCAACCGTTGAGGCATTTGACATCACTCCTACCAAGAAGGGTATACTTAAAGCCCTTAACGACTTAGCAAGTCATGCAAACAACGGCTAATGAACATTGATGGGTTGGGCACCCTGCCCATGGAGCAGCAGCGTCAGATTCTCGAACTGATCGAAGAACTCAATGAGGCGAAGGCACGGGAGTCTTCTCATGAGGACTTCTTGGCATTCGTTAAACAGGTTTGGCCTGCGTTTATTGAGGGCGACCACCATCGGGTCATGGCAGATGCGTTTAATCGTATTGCTACCGGAGAGTTGAAGCGGCTGATTATCAACATGCCACCAAGGCACACCAAGTCGGAGTTTGCATCCCACTTGTTTCCTGCGTGGTATCTAGGCCGGTTTCCGGATCGGAAGGTGATCCAGACGGCACACACAGCAGAACTTGCAGTGGGGTTTGGTCGTAAGGTTCGTAACTTGGTAGGCTCTAAGGACTACGAGAAGATCTTCAGTGGTGTACGCCTAAGTGCTGACTCCAAGGCGGCTGGTCGCTGGAACACAAACCAAGGTGGCGACTACTTCGCTATCGGTGTAGGTGGTGCCGTAACAGGTAAGGGTGCTGACATCCTGATTGTGGATGACCCTCACTCAGAACAGGAAGCTGCACAGAACGACCCGTCTGTGTATGACCGGACGTATGAATGGTACACTTCGGGTCCGCGACAGAGACTACAGCCCGGCGGTGCGATATGTCTGGTCATGACACGTTGGTCCAAGAAAGATCTTACAGGCAGCATCCTCAAGGCATCCATAGAACGTGGCGGTAGTGATGAATGGGAGATCATCGAACTGCCTGCGATCCTGCCTAGCGGTAATCCGCTCTGGCCCGGCTTCTGGCCGATAGAACAACTCGAAGCACTGAAAGCAGAACTACCTGTCGGCAAGTGGAGTGCTCAGTACCAGCAAGAACCGACTTCCGAAGAAGGCGCAATCATCAAACGGGAGTGGTGGAAAGAGTGGACCAAAGGAAAGCCGCCACCCTGCGACTTTGTCATCCAGTCATGGGACACTGCATTCCTAGCGAAAGAGACTGCTGACTACAGTGCATGTACAACGTGGGGTGTGTTCTATGGCGAAGACGGTGATGCGAACATAATTTTACTGGATGCATTGCAGGAGCGGCTCGAATTTCCTGACTTGAAGCAACGCGCATACGACATGTACAAGGAGTATGAGCCTGATGCTTTTATTGTGGAGGCTAAGGCAGCGGGAAGTCCACTGATATTCGAGTTGAGAAGGATCGGTATACCAGTATCAGAATACACACCCGGCAGGGGTCGCGACAAAATCGCTAGGGTTAATGCGGTGTCCGACCTGTTTCACAGCGGTCGTGTGTGGGCACCCAAGAAAAGGTGGGCTGAAGAAGTGATAGAGCAGTTCGCCGCCTTTCCTGTTGGGGACCACGATGATCTGGTAGACTCATCAACACAGGCATTGCTAAGGTTCAGGCAGGGCGGCTTCATAAACTTGGAGAGTGATGAGCCTTGGGATGATTTATTGCCGACTAGAAAGGCGGCATATTATTGACTATAAGGTGTTATGTTAGCATAGTGTCTTAGGCGTTCAGGACAGAGAAGATTATACATGGCTGTAGATAAACCCCTACAAGATCTACTCAACCAAGACGATTTCGAGATGGGTCCAGAAGGACTCACCGTTATCGAAGAGGAGATGGTTCCTGAAGATACGCTAGTCACTGAGCTTGAAGACGGTAGCGTAGAGATTGACTTCGATCCAACTGCCGAAGAAAGCATGATGGATGTGGAGTTTGATGGAAACCTTGCCGAAGTCATGGAAGATGACGATCTCCGCACACTGGCCGTGGACCTTGTCGGGAAGTTTGACTCTGACAAAAACAGCAGGTCGGACTGGGAAGAAACCTACGAACAAGGACTTGATCAGTTAGGTCTGGAGATTGAGGAGCGCACCACCCCGTGGTCAGGAGCGTGTGGTGTATTCCACCCGATGTTGTCTGAGGCCGTGGTCCGGTTCCAGAGTCAGACGATTCAGGAGATCATGCCTGCTAAGGGTCCAGTAAAGACGCAGTGTTGGGGTATACAAACACGCGAACGAATGGATCAGGCAAAGCGTGTACAAGACTATATGAACTATCAGCTTCTCGAAGTCATGACTGAGTATCGGTCTGAAACAGAGAAGCTTTTGTTTAGCCTGCCACTAGCCGGTAGTGCGTTCAGGAAGATCTACTACGATCCGTCTTTAGGCAGGCCGACATCTATGTTTGTGCCTGCCGAAGACTTTGTGGTTGCTTTTAACGAAGCAGACCTAGAACAAGCAGAGCGTTACACCCATGTAATGACTCGCAGCACAAACCAGATCAAAAAGTTACAGGTTCGGGGTTTTTATCGTGACGTAGAACTCACGCCAAGCTTTATTGAAAGCAACCCAATTACAGACAAGTTTAACGATATCGGAGGCGTCTCCCCGTCAGGCGACAAAGAAGATCGCCATCAGTTACTTGAAATGCATGTGGATGTAGACCTGCCCGGCTTTGAAGACCCGGACGGGATCGCACTTCCGTATGTGGTTACCATCGACAAAGGCAGTGATACAATCCTGTCGATTTACCGTAACTGGGACGAAGAAGACGAGCACAAGACCAAGAAGCAGCACTTTGTGCATTACGGATACGTTCCGGGCATCGGGTTCTACAACCTTGGTCTGATTCACATGATCGGTGGACTAGCCAAGTCAGCGACCAGCTTGCTTAGGCAGCTTGTCGATGCAGGCACACTATCAAACTTACCCGGAGGACTTAAGACCCGTGGACTTAGAATCAAAGGCGACGACACGCCCATCATGCCGGGCGAGTTCAGGGACGTTGATGTACCGGGCGGGGTTATTCGCGACAACATCACCTTCCTTCCTTATAAGGAACCTTCTTCGGTCCTTTACCAGTTACTGGGTAACATTGTCGAAGAAGGCAGACGTTTCGCGTCTATGGCGGATCTTAAAGTAGCAGACATGAACCAAGAGGCTCCCGTAGGGACCACTCTTGCAATCATGGAACGCGCCATGAAGGTGCAGTCTGCTATTCAAGCTAGGATCCATGCGAGCCTGAAGCAGGAGTACAAGATCCTAGCAAGGATCATTGCTGACTTTACGAGCCCAGACTATCCGTATGAAACGGATGCGGGCGAAGGTATTAAGGCTGAAGACTTCGATGATCGCATTGACGTGATTCCAGTCTCTGACCCGAACGCCTCAACAATGGCCCAGCGCATTATGCAGTACCAAGCCGCACTACAACTGGCGGCACAGGCACCAAACATGTATGACTTGCCGTTGTTGCATAGGCAGATGATGGAACTAATTGGTATTCCAAATGCTGACAAGGTTGTTCCAATTGGCGATGAAGTACCACCAAAAGATCCAGTTACTGAGAACCAAGCCCTGATGACTCAGGAGCCAGTCAAGGTTTACGAGTACCAAGACCATGACGCACATATGCGTGTCCACATGGTCCTCAAGAACGACCCCCAGATGGCTCAGGAAGTACAAAACAGCCCTGCGGGTGGTGCTATCATGGGTGCGCTGGACGCGCACGTTAGAGAGCATTTAGCGTTCGTGTTCCGCAGGCAGGTCGAAGAGGAGCTTGGAGCAGAACTACCGCCTATGGGTCAGCCACTACCAGAGGATGTCGAGAAGAGGCTCAGTACCCTGATCGCCGATGCAGCAGACCAGATGATGGGCAAGAAACAGCAGCAGGCGGCGGCTCAACAGCAGGCACAGCAACAGCAGGATCCGATCATTCAAATGCGCCAGCAGGAAGTGCAGATCCGCCAGCAAGAGCAGCAGCGGAAGACGCAGGCAGATCAAGCCAAGCAGATGCTGGAACAACAGAAGCTTGCGCTGCTTGAAGAGAAGATGACGCAAGAGCAACGGTTGGATATAGCAGAACTTGGCTTAAAAGAGCAGGAGCTAAGAATTAAGGCAGAGCAGGAACGAGTACAGTTCGACGCATCACAAGAGCTAGAGGGGATAAAGTTGGGTAGAGAAATAGCAATGGATAACGACAGTGAGTGATAGTGTTTTGTCGTTGCTCAAGAAAAAACTAAGAACTCAGATGAATGAATTAGCCGACCACCTTGCTGTAGGGTCTGCAAAAGACATGGAAGAGTACCGAAAGGTTACAGGTATTATTGAGGGCTTGGCTTGGGCAGAGCGAGAGGTCATTGATATAGAGGACAGGATAGAGGAGTTGTAATGCCTGCTAAGTCGCGTAAGTCTAAACCCAAAGCAAAGTCGCGGGTCAACGAGGCTGGCAACTACACCAAGCCGACAATGAGGAAGCGGTTGTTTAACAAGATCAAAGCAGGAACCAAGGGCGGCAAAGCTGGGCAGTGGTCTGCTCGTAAGGCGCAGATGCTTGCCCTAGAGTATAAAAAGAAGGGTGGGGGTTACAAAAACTAAATGGCTAAGAAGAAGAGCCAGAAGAGCTTGGACCGTTGGACCAAGCAAAAGTGGCGGACTAAGAGTGGTAAGCCTAGCGCAGAAACCGGGGAAAGGTATTTACCTGAAGGTGCGATTATGGCTTTGTCTGCTGAGGAGTACAACAGAACAACTGCAAAAAAAAGAGAAGATACAAAAAAGGGCAGGCAACACTCTAAGCAGCCCTCCAAGATAGCAAAGAAAACTAAAGCATACAGAAAAAAGTAACGTTAGGACGCAACGCTCGTTCGGAGCGCAACAATCAACAGAGAGATGGAATGACCACGCTCGCAGAAGAGGTATTGGACGAACAGCTACAGGAGACACAGCCACTCGTCGAAGATGGGGAAGAAAAAAATTTTGCTTCCCAACTGCCTGAACCAAAAGGTTATAAACTTCTGATCGCCCTTCCTGAAATCGAAGAGAAAACGGAAGGTGGCATCATTAAGTCTGTGCAGACCCAGCACGAAGAGAACATCTCCACCATCGTTGGATGGGTGATGGCTATGGGTCCAGATGCGTATGTGAATTTTTCACGATTCCCCAGCGGTCCCTACTGTGAAGTTGGTGACTGGGTGCTGTTCAGAGCATTTAGTGGCACACGAATCAAAATTCACGGCAGAGAATTTCGACTTATTAACGATGACACTGTAGAGGCGGTCGTAGAAGACCCCAGAGGCGTGGAAAGGGCTTAACATGAGTGAAGAAACCGGACGCATGGCTGACGAAGATAAGTTTCTGGGCGTAAGAACAACAATTGAACCGCCTGCAAAAGCCCCAGAGAATGTTCAACAGGACTTGGACATTGAAGTTCTTGATGATCGGCCAGAAGACGACCGCAGACCGGCTGGTGACACGTCGGGCAACGAGTCTGGAGACGACGATGTTGCAACTGATGCGGAAATTGCTCAGTACGGCAAGCGGGCACACAAAAGAATTAAAAAGTTAAAGTGGGAGTACCACGAAGAACGCCGGGCCAAAGAGCGACAAGAACGGTTAGCTGACGAGGCTGTCACTTACACCAAAACACTCCAGACAGAAAACCAACGTTTACTTAGGCTGGTACAAGACTCACAAAAAGCCCTGAACGAACACAGTAAGTGGGGTGCAGCAAATGCTGTTCACATAGCCGAAGCTCAATTCAAGCAGGCGCATGAATCAGGGGATGCTGAACAGATTGCCGCAGCACAAAAGGCTTTGACGGAGGCACAACTAAGGGAAGCATCCTCAGCAAATGTGTCTCAACAGGTTTTAGATAACTGGAAGCAACAGGTTATGCAGCAAGACCGCGAACAACGCTCCCAGTACGTTGAGCAACCTGCGCAAGAAGCCCAAGCTGACCCACAGGCATTAGAGTGGTCACAGGAAAACCCTTGGTTTGGTAATGACAAGGAAATGACAAGCTTTGCATATGGTGTTCATGAGAAGTTGGTAGGTGAAGACGGTATTGACCCTAACACTCAAGAATACTATCAATTAATAGACAAACGTATGAGGGAAATATTTCCTAATTACTTCGGAACCGGCGAGTCAGGCTCTTATGAGCAAGTAGTTGTCGATTCTGCACCTCGCCGCAAGGTGAGTCCCGTGGTAGCACCGGCCACTAGAAACAGTGGGGCGGCTCCACGCAAAGTCACATTGACTCAGACACAAGTTGCTCTCGCGAAGCGGCTGGGCCTAACACCCCAGCAGTACGCAACACAGCTAATCAAGGAAAGAAACTAATGGCTGACGAACGCGCTCCACGGGAACCAAGAGAACTCGAAACTCGTGAACTAGAGGCCAGAGACAAGTCTTGGGAACCCGCATCAATTTTGCCTGACCCGACGCCACAGGATGGTTGGGTATTTCGGTGGATAAGAACTTCAATGGTAGGCAATCTCGACAACATGAACGTGTCAAAGCGTTTTAGAGAGGGCTGGGAACCAGTGAAAGCCGAAGACCATCCTGAACTTCAGATCATGAGCGATCATAAATCTGAATGGGCACAGAAGGGCGGAATTGAAGTAGGCGGACTGCTACTCTGCAAAGCACCGCAAGAGTTGGTGGATAAAAGGCGGGCTTACTACAAGAGCCACGCTGAGTCACAGATGGCAGCAGTTGACAACAATTACATGCGTGAGAACGATCCAAGGATGCCTGTTCTTGCGCCAGATCGAAAAACTCGCGTAGCGTTTGGCGGCGGAAGCCGTTAAGCGTTACACAATACTTTAACCCAACTTAGACTGACATGGCTACTTCAGCTTCACCTTACGGTGCGCGGCCAATCGGTACCCTTAGTGGGTCAGGTTCATGGACTGGCAAAGTCCGTCACCTGCCAATCGCTAGTGGGTATGGAACCGCCATCTTCAATGGTGATTTCGTGAAGTGTGTCGCAGACGGTGACATTGAAAAAGACACCGGCACGACTGCGCTCACTACATGCGGAATCTTTGTGGGTTGCTCTTATACGCCAAGCACAACAAATCAGAAGACCTTTAATACGCAGTGGCCTGCGTCTACGGTCGCATCTGATGCGATGGCTTACGTTATCGACGACCCATTTGTTGTATTCCAGATGCAGGGCGATGAAGCACTGAACACCACGGATCGCGGCCTTAATGCGGCTGTGGTTCAGACTGCTGGTAGCACTTCGATTGGAAAGTCCAAGAATGCTTTGGATGCTTCAACACCAGCTACCACGAACACGCTTCCCCTCCGGATCCTTGACTTTGTCGATGGACCAATGAGCCTTGCGCCGGACGGAACGACTGCAAGTGATGCCTACCCCGACGTTATTGTGAAGTTTAACGCAGCGTCGAGTGGGTCAGCCTCCAATCACCAGTACCTCAACGCCACTGGCTTGTAAGGAGATTGATCAATGGCTATTTCACGCGCACAACTCCTCAAGGAACTACTACCGGGACTTAACGCTCTCTTCGGAATGGAGTATGCTCGTTATGACGACGAACATACTTCGATCTATGAGACGGAAAGCTCCAGCCGTTCTTTCGAGGAAGAAGTAAAGCTTTCGGGCTTCGACGCAGCCCCCGTCAAAGACGAGGGATCTGCAATTTCTTACGATGCTGCACAGGAGAGCTTCACGGCTCGCTACAACCATGAGACCATCGCCATGGGCTTCGCCATTACGGAAGAAGCCATGGAGGACAATCTCTATGACTCCCTGTCGGCTCGTTACACCAAGGCTTTGGCTCGCGCCATGGCCCACACCAAGCAGGTTAAGGCTGTTGTTCCTTTGAACAACGGATTTACCAACGCCTACCAAGGCGGAGATGGTGTAAACCTCTTTACAGCAGAGAGCGATGGCGTAACAGGTGGTGACGGTCACCCACTCGTTTCGGGTGGCAAGAACTCAAACCGCCCAGCTACGGCTGCTGACCTCAACGAGACCTCTCTTGAGGCTGCTGTAATTCAGATTGGCAAGTGGACGGACGAGCGTGGTCTAATGATCGCTGCACGGCCCCAGACACTTGTGATCCCGCCCGACTTGCAGTTTGTCGCGGCACGGGTCATGCAGTCTGACCTTCGCCCCGGAACGGCTGACAACGACATCAACGCTGTGCGTTCGATGGGTGTTGTACCGGGCGGAACCGTTGTGAACCACTATCTTACAGATACGGACGCATGGTTCCTGCTTACGGATGTTCCGAACGGCATGAAGCACTTCAATCGTGTTGCACTTGAGACGAGCATGGACGGTGACTTTGACACCGGAAACGTTCGCTACAAGGCTCGCGAGCGGTACAGCTTTGGAGTTTCCGATCCCCTAGGGATCTGGGGATCACCCGGAGCGTAGTTTAGGTTGGGGGTGGGAGCGATACGTCGCTTCTGCCCCCGATCTTCTTTTTTTCCTGACTGTCGGAAACGGCAGATACTAGCCAAGACAGGAGAACTTGAATGGCTAACACTACTTTCAGTGGTAATGTCCGGGCAGAAGGTGGCCTTGAGCAGGTAACCAAGAACGCTACGACTGGTGCATTTACCACAAATTTTGACGTAGACACTAGTGGTAACGTGTCGGGTACTGGTACGCTAAAGTTGACTGGTGCCACGAACATGGTCGCAGACTATGAGTCGATTACCACGGCAACCAAGACCCTAACAGCAGCCGACTCCGGCACTGTTTTTGGGTTTAACAAAGCAGACGGTATCGTAGTTACGCTTCCAACCCCAGCGGCTGGAATCATCTACACGTTTCTCGTAGAGACTACGTTTACGTCAGCGGGTCAGATTAAGACCGCGACGACTGACGGCACCGATGGCTTCTTGGGAACTGCCTTCCTGTTTGACACAGGAGAGATTGGCGAGACTGACAACTTCCACCCAGCGTCATCGAACGATGTTATTGATTTGGGTGCTGTTGAGCAGGGCTGGCTTACTGGTGGCTTCATCAGGCTTACAGGCGTTAACACGACGACTTGGTTTGTAGAAGCTTTTTTGATGGGCGATGGAACTCTAGCTACGCCATTTACGGACAGCTAGGATTAATTAAACAAGATAGGGTCACCCATCTATCTAGGTGGGTGACCAGATCTTCTGCTATGGGTAGAGCAAGACTCTTGTTCCCATAAGGAGATTTAGATGGCCGACGCAGTAACCTCGCAAACTCTGCAAGATGGCGACAAATCTGTCGTCATGAAGTTCACCAACATTTCTGATGGGTCAGGCGAAGCCGCCGTCAAAAAGGTGGACGTTTCCGCACTACAGGCTCAGTCGGGCTCAGGTGCCGCATGCACTGGAGTGTCGATCCAGCAAGTTTACTACGAGCTTAACGGCATGACCGTAGATCTTATCTGGGATGCCAGCACTGATGTTGTGTGTTGGACGCTTAGTGGATATGGGTTTTTTGACTTTAGGTCTTGTGGCCCCCTAACAAACAACGCAGGTGGCGGAAAGACTGGTGACCTAATGTTTACGACTACGGGTCATGATAGTGGAGACCGATACTCCATCCTGCTCAAGATGGGCAAGAGCTACGAATAATGCCTTTTAAGAGTGATAAGCAGAGAAAGTATCTGTTTGCTAATGAGCCTGAAATTGCTCGAAAGTTTAGCGAAAAGGCTTCTGGTGGCATGCTGAAGCGAGCCATAGCTAGTACGGTTCGTATGCCTGACTTAGCTCGTTTAAGGAGCGGAGGCGTGATAGGTACCGGATCTAAGTTGCCGGGTTCCTGCATGGACTCCAACACTAGGTCTTTGCAAAAATTCAAGGATAGTTGACATGGCTACCAAGAAAAGAGCTTTGACGAAAAGGCAGAAAGACACGCTTGCAAAACATAAGAAGCATCACACTGCAAAGCATATGGCGTTTATGCGTAAGAGCATGAGGGCTGGGGCTAGTTTTACAAAGGCTCATAAAGATGCTATGAAGAAGGTGGGCAAGTAATGGCTACCTCTGGAACAGCAACCTTTAATCTAGAAATTGCAGAAGTCATAGAAGAAGCCTTTGAGCGGTGTGGCTTGCAAAGCAAGACAGGTTACGACATTGAGACTGCTCGCAGATCTTTAAACCTTCTTAGTCTTGAGTGGGCCAATCGCGGACTAAACTTTTGGTGCGTAGAGCAAGGCACGGCTAGCACTGTGGCGAGCACTTCGACTGTAACGCTACCAGCAGACACAGTAGACCTGATTGAGTACTGGATCCGCGATGGCACGGGCACATCCCAAAATGATCTGCCGCTATCACGCTTTAGTGTGTCGCAGTATTCAACAATTCCCAACAAGCTTACTGAAGGCCGTCCAGTAAACATATTCATAGATAAGCAGCGAGCCGCACCAGTTGCCTATTTATGGCCTACTCCAGACAAGGTCTACACGTTTGCGTATCAGCGCATTAGGCGCATCGAAGACACTGGATCTGTAGGCTCTACTAACCCTGACGTACCTGCACGTTTCTTACCTGCACTAGTGTCAGGGCTTGCATTCAGGATCTCGCAAAAGTATCCCGAAGCGTTTGTACGCTCTGGGGAACTGAAGCAAGAGTACGAGTTTCAGTGGGACTTAGCTCAACAAGAAGACCGCGACAGGGCCTCCGTACACTTTGTACCCGGAGGCTATTGATGGCACGTTTTGCTAACGGTAAATACGCTTTTGGTTTCTGTGATCGCACCGGCTTTAGATACAAGCTGAAGGACTTGGTTCCTCAAGTGAGAGCAGGTCGAATGACTGGCTTAATGGTTGGACGCGACATGCTTGACGAAGACCAGCCTCAGAACTTCTTAGGTAGATTAGGCGACTACGCAGACCCACAAGCGTTGAGGGATCCCAGACCTGACATCTCGCAAGACACTAGTAGGCGGTTGTTTGCGTTTGACCCTGTCGGGAACGGAGACAGTGGCGGTGCCGGAAACATTATTGCTCACGCCAAGGTGGGCAGTGTGACGGTGACGACATGAACTACACAGAATTAACTGCGGCAATCAAAGATTACACCAACAACACAGAAACAAACTTTGTTGCTGCAATCCCTACCTTTGTTAAACAGGCAGAACAACGCATTTACCGATCCGTAAACTTACCTGTAAACAGAAAGAATGTTGCAGGAAACATGACGGATGGAAACGCTTACTTAACAATGCCTACAGATTTCTTGTTTCCGTTGTCACTGTCTATAACAAGCAGTAGTAATCAGTCGTTTTTATTGAATAAAGATGCAAACTTTATCAGGTCAACATATCCCAACGCGGCGACCAAAGGCACTCCTAAATACTACGGAGTCTTTGACGTAGACACGTTTATTATTGGTCCTACACCTGATGCAAGCTACACAACAGAATTGCATTATTACTATCAACCAAGCTCTATTGTTACTGATAGCACTTCTTGGCTAGGAACAAACGCCGACACGGTGTTATTGTACGGAGCGTTGATTGAAGCGTACACCTACATGAAAGGTGATGCAGACATGTTGCAATTATACCAACAAAGGTACGCAGACGGGCTCACGCTGCTTAAGATGCAGGCTGAAGGCAGGATGACTGGTGATGAGTACCGCGATGGTATGATAAGGCAGATGCCAGCTTAATGTTTGATCTTGAATCTGGCGTTGGAAACGTAACGGTCACTACGAGCGCAAACGGCAACCTTGGCCCAAGTCATTGGGCTGAACGAGCCGCAGACACAATTGTATCTGTTGGCAGTAGCGCACATCCTGCTATTGCCGAACAGGCCAAGGCGTTCAAATCTTATATACACAAAGCAATTCAGTATTACATATGGGAAGCGATCAAAGAGGATCGCTCCAAGGTTGTTACCTTGCTGAGGTCAGCGGGCCATAGTGACTTAGCAAATTCGGTGGAGAAACTTTAATGGCTATAACACAAGCGATGTGTACTTCGTTTAAGAAAGAGTTGCTGGAAGCAAAGCACAACTTTCTTAACTCCGGCGGTAACACTTTTAAAATTGCTTTGTACACAAGTAGTGCTTCACTGGGTGCTAGTACGACAGCGTACACGACAAGCAATGAAATCAGTGGCACCAACTACACAGCAAAAGGAAACACGCTAACGAGGGTAGACCCTTCAAGTAGCGGAACAACGGCCTTAACGGACTTTGCAGACACTTCGTGGTCTACTGCAACGTTTACGGCTAGGGGTGCATTAATCTTTAACGAAGACACCAGCGGAGATACGTCTGTGTTGGTGTTAGATTTTGGTGCGGACAAGACGGCCACGGCGGGCACGTTTACGATTGCTTTCCCAGCAGCGGATGCGAGTAATGCGATAATTCGCATAGCCTAAAGTGGCAAATGTAACAGGCTGGGGCCGGGGGACTTGGGGTTCTGGCACATGGGGTGAACCCATACCTGTTGAAGAAACAGGTGTAGTAGGTACGAGTGCAGTAGGATCTGTTACGGTAACAGGCGATGCTAACGTTACTGAAACAGGGGTATCAGGAACTGGTGCGGTAGGAAGTGTAACCGTAACAGCAGATGCAAATGTTGCTCCTACGGGTATAGCAGCAACAGGAGCAGTAGGAAGTGTTACAGTAACAGGAACGGCAAATGTTACTGTGACAGGTGTAGCTGGGACGAGCGCGGTAGGTTCAGTAACAGTTACGGCAGATGCAAACATTACAGTTACTGGGTTAACAGCCACGGGTGCCGCAGGCTCAGTAACAGCAACTGGCGGGACCGGAGTAACGGTAAGTGTGGCGGGTGTAGAAGCTACATCTAGCATAGCCAGCGTACAAATATGGACAATAATAGATGACTCACAAACACCAAGCTGGGCTACGGTTAGCGACTCTCAGACTCCGTCGTGGTCCGGAGTTTCAGATTCTCAGACTCCTAATTGGTCTGGAGTCTCAGATTCTCAGACCCCAAGTTGGTCAGGCGTTAGTGATTCACAGACTCCAAGCTGGGAAGTTATAGAGACATAACAACGGGAAGTAACCATGGGAACATACGTTAACAACCTAAGACTGCTTGAAATCACGACAGGTGATGAGTCGGGTACTTGGGGTACTAAGACCAACACAAACCTAGAGCTAATAGCTGATGCCTTCGGATCCGGCACTGAAGCTATTACCACTAACGCTGACACCCACACAACGACCATAGCAGATGGTGCGGCTGACGAAGGCCGAGCACTTTTCCTCAAGTACACAGGAACACTCGACTCTGCCTGCACAATCACCATCGCACCTAACACGGTTAACAAGCTGTGGTTTATTGAAAATGCTACAAGCGGATCTCAAAACATTATTATTAGTCAGGGCTCTGGTGCCAACATTACGATTGGTAACGGTAAGGTTGCCGCAGTCTATACGGACGGTGCGGGCTCTGGTGCCGCAGTACTGGATGTCTTTGCTGACTTAGAAATAAGTAGCACACTCACTGTAGCTGGCAATGTTACAATGTCAGCAGATGCAACCGTAGGGGATGACCTTACACTTCTTAGCGATGCTGCCGTTCTTGGCTTTGGTGCAGACACCGACGTAACGCTAACACATGTTGCAGATACTGGGTTGCTACTTAACTCTACAATGGCAATCCAGTTTAATGATGCCAGTCAATACATCAATGCTCCTTCAAATGCCATACTGGACATTAACGCAACAGACGAGATTGAGCTTAACGCCACCCTAGCAGACGTTAATGCAAACCTAGATGTGTCAGGTACGATAGTTGGAGCGAGCACCATTGAGGGCACAACGATTACCGCTACCACAGCGTTTGTCCCCGATGCGTCAGATGGAGCCGCTCTGGGTACAGCTTCATTAGAGTTTAGTGACCTATTCTTGGCAGATGAAGCGGTAATATCATTCGGTGACGATGACGATGTAACCCTGACCCATGTTGCAGACACGGGCCTGTTGCTTAATAGCACAATGGCCTTGCAGTTTAACGATGCGTCTCAGTACATCAATGCACCTTCGGCTACCGTTCTGGATATTAACGCTACCGACGAGATTGAGCTTAACGCGACAGCCGTTGACCTAAACGGCACACTGGATGTGTCAGGAGCAACAACTCTTGGTGCTGATCTTAGCGTTCCAGCAACAAGTAAGATTTATTTAGACGGAGGTGGCAACACCTACATCCATGAGTCTAGTGGCGACACTATGCGGTTCTTCTGCGGTGGGACGAGTCGTTTTCAGATACAAGCTGATGGTGTAATGATTCCGTCAGGTGCGTATCTGTACCTTGATAACGGTGGAAACACTTACATAACCGAAGGCTCTGCCGATGTTATGCGGTTTTTTGCTGGCGGTTCTAAGCAGTTTGAGTGTTCGGGAACCAATTTGAGCGTCGTTGGTGCTCTGTCTAAGGGTTCTGGATCGTTCAGGATTGACCATCCTCTAGACTCAATGAAGGACACGCACGATCTGGTTCACTCATTTATTGAGGGACCAAGAGCCGACCTCATCTATCGCGGTTCTGTGCAACTATCAGAGGGCACGGCTACGGTAGACCTAGATGATGCCGCAACCATGACCAATGGCACATGGGAGCTACTTTGCCGTGATCCGCAGGTGTGGGTCCAGAACCAAGATGGATGGACTCAGGTCCGTGGCTCTGTCTCAGGCTCGACGC
>VTLG01014479.1_pt1 | contig 54227 bp, 87 predicted proteins | sample 4694571 | NCBI WGS metagenome assembly VTLG01 (sample SAMN12604809, study PRJNA352737) | marine metagenome | biome: ENVO:00000447; feature: ENVO:00000209|ENVO:00000569|ENVO:01000036; material: ENVO:00002151; isolation source: viral sequences binned using virsorter ... | reverse complement strand
ATATAATCAGCGGATGCACCATTGTAACGTGTAAAAACAAAAATGTTTTGAGAAGAACTGTCAGTGGTATTATATAGTTGTACTTTTAAACCGTTATTAACGTTAGTTGTATCGTGATTCACATTCAATGAAACAATAAATATAATTTTTGAACTAGAGCTAGTAGGAGTAATACTAGCTGTAAAACCTGTTAAGTCTGTGAAAGAGGTGGTAGCTAAGTCTGTTTGGTCAGATATTTCTGTAGTAACTTGTTGTAATAATTTACCAAAACCACTTTGTGTTGCTCCCGTTCCTAATTGTACTGTATCACCAGAACCGCCAATTGTAACTTTATTTGTAGCGTCTGTGCCAAGAGGCGAGATTGTTGATACTTTTAATGTGCTCATCTATGCTCCCACCAATTTGTGCATCATCCAATATGTGTTAGTGCCAGTTTTAATTGGCTGAGTTGCACCTTTTTCGTGAAGAAAAAATATTTCTACATAATCAGCGGCAGACAATGCTAGTTCACAACATATTTGAACACTTTGTGGATTTACTGCGTTTCCAGACACAGCCATCACTGATTGTCTGACAGTGCTACCATTAACTTTAACACTAATTTCTCCTCTTTCACCTGAGCCGTTACCGTATTCAATTTTTACATTTGCAGTTAAAAAATATTTACCACCTTTACCAGTAGGAACTGTAAATTTATTTGAAGCAAAAGCTGAGTCAGTATCATACAATTCTGTTTCCCATGTTACTAATGTATTTGAGTCTGAGCTGATATCTTGGTCAGCGTTTTTTACAACACTAAATGCAGGAGTATTAGCAGGAAAGTTTGTTAAAGTTGCACCAGACTTCAATGTTATCTGTGATGCATTACTAGAACCAATTGTAATGTTAGAAGTTCCGCTTCTAGTGTCTATGGTATCAACGAGTATCTTTGACATTAATCTAAAATCTCCATTAGTGTAAGTCCTGACGTTGTGGCTTGTGAACCATTAGATTGATAAGACCCATAATCTAAAGTAATTCCTGTATTATCTGTTTTTGCATAAATAGCGTAAGTTACACTTGATGTTGTACTTGGTGAATCTAATATTTGTATAAAACCACCATTACTTTTAACTTCATATTGATATTGCATACCTGAGCTATTGTGACCTGCTGTTGTAATATTTGTGCTATCTCTATAAATAGCTATGTGACCCATATTAGATGTATTAGATATAGCAACCACACTAGGTGCTGAATGTAATACTAAAATCTTTGATGAAGTAGTGCTAGGTGTTATAGACAAGCTTAAACCACTAACAGCAGCGTATGAAGTAGAGGAGGTGGATAAAAAGTTAGCACCTATTGTAGATAACACTTGCCCAATCTTACCAAACCCAGAAGTCTTTGCTCCTGAGGTTAAGGTTACTGTGTCACCACTCGCCCCTAGCGTTAAGCTAGTCCCGGATTGTGGTTCTAAGTTATCTACAAATATTGTTCCCATTATGCAATCTCCATGACTTCAGTTGTGCTATATCTTGTATTAGCTCCAAACCTAACTGTATTACCTGCATCAGTTCCGGCAAAAAATTTATAAACAATAGATGATGTTGTATTATGTGTTGTATCTATGTAAGTATATTTTACTGGTTTTTGATATCTTCCTTCATCCCAATTATAAAACATATCAACTGTACCTCCATCAGCACTACCTATATTAGTGTCTGTGCCACCATCTATACTTCTCATAAATCTAACAATAGTGCCTCTACCACCTGAATTAATATCAAGCCACATTAAGTTTAAAGTTATTATTAATTTATTACTTGCACTTGTAGGTGTAATCGTAAGTCTTAAATTAGAGTCCATTTCAGCAAAAGTATAAGAGCTAGTGTCAAATTGTGTATTATTTTTAGCTGTTTTATATTGAATGATTGCACCAAAACCTGTGGCTGTTCCATTGTTTGATATAGTGCAACCAGAGGGTATATTAAATGTTTTACCACTAGCACCTAATGTTACTGTAGTTCCTGATGATAAAGGTTGAATGCTGTTTACTTCAAGTGTACTCATACGACTGTAAGATTACCCTCCACTGTAACTGTCCCTGTAAAATTTACAGGTCCTGCTAAAAATGCATTATCAGTAGATGCAATAGTTGTCGTTGCAGATACTGTTTGTAAATTTTGATACACACCATTAAAAGAAGTCATCATACTTGGTTGTATACTATTTGCACCGGGTGTGTTTTGGTCATTTGTTATTTGTTTTAAAAATATAATAAAACAAGAGTCACTACCTGCTAAAGCTGTTGTGAAAGTTATCTGACTGCCCGATACTGTATAATCAGTTGTTGGTTTCTGACGAACTCCGTTTCTTAGAACAGCAATATCCTCAGGTATGGCTACAGAAGATGATAAACTATATGCAGTAGAACCATCTCCTGATAGTGTTTGCACACTAGTAGTTGATGTAAAATTTCTTACTACTGGATTTCCTAAGTATCCCATTTAATCTCCTTACGAACTAATAGTATCTATAAATGATACCCATACATTTAAACTGTCTGCTGTGTCTGATTTAGCTTTCAAAACGTCTCCGCTCTGAAGCACAATCTTAGCTCCACCATCAATTAACTCTAAAGAACCACCACTTGGTATTGGTGCGTTTTTAACGATATAAGAATCTGCAGACCCACCACTAGCAGAGCTTGTAATATATACGTCTGCTTTAATTGTGCTAGTTACTATATTTGATAATCTTATACCTATAAGTGCATCATCAGAGTTTGATGTTAAAATAGTTCTAGCTGTCGTGCCTATTGCTACATCTCCCGAACTATCAGCCGCCACAGCTCTCTCAAAGTCTTGAGCCATATCGTTTCCTCCTATTTATTATTATATTGTCTCTCATAATTCTGTCAATCACAATGCCACAGCTAAAGCTATAGCAAAGCCTTCAGAAGCTCCACTAGCCGGTAATTGTGATACATTTACGTATTTTGTTGTTCCTCCATCATCTACTAGCAATTTATCAGTAGAAGCCACTGTGATTGATGTTCCGTCAGTTGCACCATCTATTTGTACTGCTGCACCTGAAACTTTGTCTGCTGTTGTAATAGTAGATAATTTGCTGTCAGGAATACTACCTGCTAATTTAGAGGCTGCTATTGAACCCCCTAACATATCATTTGATACACTTCCAGTATCACCTGTACCAACAAGTGTACCAGTTGCTACTGGCAATGTTAATACTGCACTACTTGAAGCTGAGTGAGGTTGTGCTTGAAGAGTTTGTGCATGAGCATTTGAAGACTCACAATAAAATTTAACTTTTGATACGTTACCTGTTCCTGTTCTAATATCTATTAATCCGTCAGATACAGATACACCTCCTGAACTTCCATCACCATCAAGATTTACAACACCGCTTCCATTTGGTAAAATATCAATATTAGCGTTTGATGTAGATACAATGTCATTACCATTGACATCTAAGTTACCACCTAACTGTGGACTTGTGTCTTCGGATAAATTTTCTAATTCATTACCTGTTGCTTGAGTTACAGATGCAAAAGATAAGTTACCTCCACCATCTGTTTTTAAGAACTGTCCGTTTGAACCGTCTGAAGTAGGATGAGATAATCCATCAAGAATAACTTTACCTGAACCATTAGGTGTAATAGATATGTTACCATTAGATACTGATACAATAGAGTTACCATTAACATCTAAGTTGCCTCCAAGTTGTGGAGTTGTGTCTGATACAACATCTGATAAACCTCCTGCTGCTGTTGATATATTTCCTAATGATATTTTTTTTAATGTACCTGCATCAGAATCATGAATAAGTAAAAAGTCATTTGTTGTGTCAAAGCCTGAAGTTAAAGCTGTTTGTCCTGTTATAACATTTGCATTTAACATTGCTGTTTCTACTGCACTATTAGCAATAGTAACTGCACCTGTGGATGCTATAGTAATATCACCTGATACTGCTTTGTTATCAAAACTATCACTGCCATCATAAATAAGAATATGACCTGAAGCTAGAGAAGATATATTAGTGTCGTTTAATTCTGCTAAAGTATCTTCAGTTTGTATTTGAGCATCAACATATGTTTTAATTGCTTTTGCAGAAGCAAGAGTATCATCTGAACCTGATACTGAACTTAAGTCTGTATCTAATACTCCTGATGCAAGGTCAGCTACTTCAAGATTAGTAATACTATTACCAGTGCCATTTGCATCTATTGTTTTATTTGTTAATGTATCTGTGGTTGCTTTACCAACAAGTGTATCTGTAGCTGCAGGTAAAGTGACTGTAACATCTGCTGTAGCTGCAGGACCAATAAGAGTTACAGAGTTTGTACCATTATCAGTATCTTCTTTAAATAATATAGAACCTGCCGCAGAAGATGAACCAGTTAATATTGGTGCTGTTAAACTTTTATTTGTTAATGTTTGACTTCCTGCTAAAGTAGCCACTGTAGAATCAATAGCAAAAGTAACAGCGTTACCACTACCACTAGTATCAATACCTGTGCCACCAGTAAAAGTTAATGTTTCACTATCTAAATCAATAGCTAAAGCACCACCACTATCAGCTTGAAAGTCTAAGTCTTCTGCAGTTATTTGAGCATCTACATAAGCTTTAATAGATTGTTGTGTGGCTAAAGCAGTAGCACTATTAGAAGACATATTATCTTCATCAAGTATATCTGTGATTGTTGTCGTTGGTAATGCTAAACTATCTGTGGTTATTACACCATCAAAAAAAGCATCTTTAAATTGTAAAGAGCTAGTTCCTAAGTCTATATCATTATTAGTAACAGGTAATATTGCACCGTCTTGAAATCTAACTTGCTCTACAGGATTAGAAGAGACTTCAACAAATACTCCAAATCTATTACTTGATGTATCTACTAATATTTTATTATTAGCATCACTATCAGCTAAGATAGGAACAAATCCTCCTTCTGCAGATGTACCATCATGAGTGTGACCTGATGATGACGCAAATGCATTTACTAACTGATTAAGTTCATTATTAAGGTGTGCTGCCTCAATAACCGAACCGTCAGTAATATTACTAGCTTCTTGTCTTGTGTATGTTGCTCCCATTTATCTTCTACCTCCGGGTATAAATTCTAACTGATATCCTTTAAAAGATACAGGTGGATTAGTTGAAGTTTCTTCTACTCGTAAAGCTACAGTGAATCCACTGCCTTCAACTGGTTGTCTTACTAAGTTTGCTCCTGATGAACCAAATACAGCACTTCCATAAAGTGATGAACCATATATTGCGATACCTGCACCTGTGGTTAAAGTATAAGCTGCAGGTTGTGGAACTTCAGGACTGTCAAAATCATAACGTACTTTAAAATTTGTTGATACGTTTCCTTCATTAGAATAGTTCCAAATAACTCTTTGCATACTCTTTCTAATACCGGGGTCTCCCATTGTCATGTCAGGAGTTCTGTAAAAAGAGTTTATTGATGTAGTAGAAGCTATTCTAGCAAAAGTATTTCCTGACTCTTGTTGATAAACGTAACCATCATATCCTCCTGATATAATAGTTTCATCACCACTTATAAAATCAGAATCAGTAGATGATACTTTTATTCCTTCTATTTCTGAAAACTCAAAACCTGCACCACCTTCAGGTTGACCTTTTATAACACATACTAAAGCTTTAGATGAATCCTCTGATTGATTAGCACCTGTAGGATAAAACAATCTATATTGAGATTTACTTCTTATCACTAAAGAATTTATATTATGTGTTGTTATACTATCTATAATTTCTTGTACTTGTTTAGATATAGTTCCTAATTCAACATCACCAATTTTATCTGTAGCAGCAATAGTTCTTAATCCGTCAGGTGCAAGAAATATTACATCACCACCAAATTCTTGAATACTTCTACCATCTAAACATCCTATTTTTCTAGTTACAGGTTGTAGTGCAAAATCTGCTGATGAACTTCCTACTAATTTAAATATAGAATCTAAACAAAATATAAATAAATTATCACGGAAAACTTTTAGTCCAACAACAGGTGAATCTACTTTTAACTCGCCACCACCGTTTCCTGTTGTAAAATCATTTGTTTGAGCAGTACCCATAAATTTTACAGATTGTGAATTACTAGTATCACCTGAAAAAAATATTTGATTTTTAAATATTTCTACAAATTTAAAATTAGCACTTCCTGTTGCATTTACATTTGTTATAGAATAACTAGTGTCTAATATTCTAGGTGTTGATGTTCCTGAACAAATAATTATTTTATTTGTACCATCAAAGTTAAATTTTCTAAACTCATAGTTTACAGTTGGAGTTCCTAATCCAGTTACAGTTGATGTCCAACTACCTGAACCTGAACTACCTCTATGTATACTACCTCCTCTTGCAGCTAATACTAAATCATTAAATACTGCAGTCATAACTACACGTTCGCTAGATGAACTTACTTGAGGAACTATGTTAGTATTATATAAAGATGTTCCTAATATTTTTTTATATCCACCAGTGATATCGGGTTCAAAGTTTTTTAATTCTAAAGCTTCTCCCGGTGACATAGAAAATACATCTCTGTTAAGAACTAAACCACCTGAACAACTTACTATTGCAGGAGCTAGTGAAGACGTATCTGCCATTAAACTGTAGTTAAACCTCCTGAAGATATAGTGTTAAGATTAACTCTTAAATCTCTTACATAGTCAGGTTTATTTAACATTTCTATTCTAATTCTTTTTACACCATCTTCATATTCTGCGTTAGCTATGTTTGCCATAGGAACATCAGAACGTAATTTGTATAAATAATATTTTGCTCTATTAACTACTATTCTGTGATATCTAGTAGGTAGTAAAGGTTCGTCTGTAGCTGCACTTAAATCTGTATGTGTTTTAAAATATTCATAATTGATAGTGTATGTGTCTTTATCAGGTACAGGTGTTAAACCAAAACTAGTATGATTTTGTGTTCTATATATTCTTTCAGGTTTTCTATACTTTGTATCTACATCAAAATCTCTATTAGTATATTCTCTTAAAAAATCGTCATAAGATATGTATCTTAATTTACAAGCTTCAAAGTCTTCTGCTAATTTTACAAAGTCTACAAAATGATTTGCCACAGTTGTATTAGCAAAACCAATATTTATTGTAGATGTAGTTGGTGTGAAAGTTGCACTAAATACTTTACCATCACCTACATTAGTAACAGAAATATCTTTGTCTAAAATACTAGAGTCACCTGATGATGTCCCCACTTTTAATTTTACCGTACCACCTAAAACTCTAGCTGCTATTTTATATTGTCTATTAGTTGTTACAGTTACTGCTTGTGTAACTTCAGAATTATTTAAAAGTAATCTACCATTACCTAAAGAAGAATAGGATGGTGAGCCTGATACAGTTACCCAGTTTGATATATCACTTGTGTATTCATTATTAGATATAACTTGTTTAGGTGTAAGATAAAAAGATTCAAAATCTACTTTTCTCATATCTGTAGGTAAAGTATATTCTCTTTGACCTACTATTGTATCTTGAGTATTACTTGTATGTAACCATGCCCACTCTACTTCTGCATTATATAAATCAGAAATAGCTTTGTTTACAAACTCTTTTGTTGCAGATTGTACTCCTCTACTAGTGGCAAAGTTTGTATTTGTTAGTTCAACTTCATTAAGTTCTAACAATACAGCGTTACATAATTCTAAGTAATTCATTTACACCCATTTCCTTTTTTGTTTACGTTTCTCTCTGCTTTCTTTTTCTACATTAGAAACTTTTATTAATCCTCTTTTTTCTAGAGTATCTCTTTCTTTATAACCTTTTTGTACCATTTTACCTAAATGGTCTCTAAATTTATTTTCATTAGTATCCAGAATACGAAGCATATTAGTTGGTGCAGGTATTCTAATTGTATTTTTATTAACAGGTTTATCTCTGTCTTCATAAGGTAAAGCTTCTTCCCATACCTTTCCTGTTTTTTTATTTTCGTAAATATATATTGGCATAGTTATTTAAGTTAAAGGGGGAAATAAATCCCCCTTTATTATTTATTGATTATGCAAATGTTGATGTTTGTGAGTCTGTATCTGCTTTTGTTGCACCACCATCAAGTGATATAACACAAGCCCATACTCTTACTTTTGCATTAATTGCACCAGAAGCAATTGTTAGTCTAATTGCATCTGCTGATGAATAAGCAAAGTTAGCATCTAGAGTAGTCATTTGACCTGCTGCTGCAACAGTTGCTGCTGCTGCGTACTGGTCTCCGTCTACACTATCACCTACTGCAATAGTACCTGAGTTACCTGCGGTGTCGGCTGTCATTACATCTACACCAGCAGCTAATACTAATGAGTTAGCAGGAATTGGTAATACATCAAAAGTATCACTTGCAGCATTTGTAGTAGAAGAAAAATCTACTACGTCTGATATTACTCGTGGAATACTAGAACCTCTCTCTGAAGGGAGATTGGTAGAAGTAACACTACTATTATAAGCTGTCATAGTTTATTATCCTCCTATTAGTCTATTTTAATATGCTCTGATAAAAGAGCTTCTGTTCTTAGTACTTTTCTTCCGAACACGTGTAAACCACGTACAACATCTGCGAAAGAATCAGGGTCTCTTACAACTTCAATTTTTGCAATATGATTTGCAGTTGATGTTGAAGACATATGACCTGACATGATTTTTTCAAAGTTAGATGTTGAAGAAGCAGGTAAGTTGTTGCTCATATATAAAGCAAAACCACTGATGATACCTTCGTATACTTTACCATTTCTTAGAACACCTGCTTGGTCTCCTGAAAAACGTGTGTCAAGTAACTTAGAATCAGTTTGCTGCAACTGCTCATAAAAGTTAGGTGAAGCGATAAACCATCTTTGTTCAAATGGAATATCTGCTGCGTTTAGTCTCTTAGAGTGATTTGCCATTACGTTTAATGGGTCAATTTCACTTCCACCAAAACCTACGTCTTGTCCTGAACCGTCTGAACCGATTGTAGTTCCTGCGTTTGAGAACATATCTGATAATACGTTTTGGTCATAATTATTCTTAAGAGCATACGCACCTGATGAAGTTGCAACACTCTCAAAGTTAATGTGAGAATGTCTCTCTTCAATGTCGTCTACTTTAAATGCAAAAGCATTAGCTTGGTCAACAACCAATGTAATTTGGTCATCTGCTAAGTCTTGCGGATTTACTACTGAACCTCTTGTGTAAGACTGTACGCTTACTACAGGTTCTTTGATAATTTTCACAGTATCGCCAAAATTTTCAATTTCTCCGGCATAATCTGTATTTGTGATATCCTCAACAACAGACGCTCTTCTGAAGAATTTTTGAACCTTTTGACTAAATATTTGTGGGATAAAATTATCATTTGGCAAATTTCCGTAACCGGAACTTCTTGATACTGCCATGTTTTCCTCCTTGTTATTTAGTTATATTTAAGATGTGATTCTTCCCTCTCTTTTAGCACTGTCGATTTCTTTTTCTAACTTATCAAACTCATAAGGTTTAAGTTTTGAAATTTCTTTTAAACTCCAAATTTTCTTTTCCTTCATTTTGTTTTCATCACCAGTTCGAGTTTTAGTAACAGCTTTCGCTGCTTCTGCTTTAGCTTCTGCACTAGACACTTTTGCTTTTTTAGATAAACCTGAGTCCATCTTATATAAATCAATAGCTCTAGCAGCAAGTTTGGCATTATCAAAGTTATTGTATAACCAACCTTTAATCATGTCGTCTTGCTTATCAGCCCACTCATGAAATTCATCACTGCTTTTAATATCATAAAAATCAGGGTGTAATTTTAACAACTCCACTTCTGCTTTTTCTCTAGCTAAATTTAGTTGAGCATTTTTAATCTCTTCTAGTTTAGCTTCAACAGCTTTTGTTTTTTCATCAGCTTCCTCATATGCTAATGTTTTCATAACATCATACATCTCAGGATTATCTTTTCTCCACTCATCTAATTCGTCTTTAGACATTTGTGGAAGATAGGCTTTTTTAGTAGCTTCCTCGACTTGCTTTTTAAGTCTTAAAAGTTCATCTTTGTGCTTTCCGATGGTTGAATCGTGATGGCGTTTAAGGTCGTCATAGCGTTTCTTAAACACTTTTTCTTCAGCACCTGCAGGGCGTTGTTCATCCGGAGTAGCCTTAGATGTTTCTTCGGTGTCCTTGTCAACGGTAGCTGCACTCTTCTCATTATTGGGGTCATCTTCTTTCCAAACATCCTCACGGTCTTTGTTTTTGTAAGGCTTTGGACTTGCCAATGATTCAGACTTAGTCTCTACTTTTTCAGTAGATTCTTTGCCTTCCTCAATAACTTCAGTTTGCTTTTCTTCTTCATTCATGAATAACTCCTTTTAAGTTACGAGGGCTGCGAATGGTAACAGGTAGCTCTTATTTTGTAGTCAAAAAATAAGGGGGCTAGGTTATCCTAGGTAGCCCTTTTTAACACTAGAGAAATTCTAGTGCTTTCCTACGTTAGTAGAAACTTGTTATAAACCTCTTGCACTTAGTGCTTTTGAACTTGCATCTGTTTTACCGGCACTTCCTGTGGTGGTATTGTTATTAGATTTATTAGTATTTGATTTTGATTTAGTTGGAAAATTTCTTCCCGGTGGTCCTGATGCACCAGTTCCTTTTTTAGTAGAAGGTGCAGCAAAGTTACGTCCGGGTGGTCCTGATGCCCCTGTGCCTTTTTTAGTACCAGTGGTCTTTGATGCAAATCCACCACTTCCTGCTAAAGCTTCTTTTTGATTAGCTGTTAAACCTTGAGCAGATTTAGTACCTTTAGGGATTCTCACTCTATTAGGTTCAGGCTTTCTATCTTTATCTTTTAATAAATCATCTAATTCATTTAGTAATTCTTGTGCTTTGGGGTCTCCTGATTCTGCTACTTTATCTCTTGTAGAATCACCTGATGGTTGTTTTGAAGGCTTATCTTCTTCTTCAGCATCTTGTAATTGTTTTAAAGTTTCTGTATATGCTTCTTTAAAGGCATCATTATAATAATCAAATCCAAATAAACCTTTTTTATCTAAATCTATTTCTTCACCTGTTTGGAAAGCTACTAATGCTGCTGCTGCCCCTCTTGTTCCATTTGATATAGCATCATTAATAATGTTTTTAATATTATCGTTATCAGAAGCTATAGCCATGTCTGATATAAATTTAGTAGCATCAGCTTTACCTAACTTACCTAGTTCTTCTAATAAATAATCATTACGTCTTACAAAATTACCATTTGCATCTCTATAGCCTCCTGTTATTTGATTAGCTATAGATGAAACATTTTCTGTATATTTATTTAACTTATCTCTATCAACTGTAAAGGTGTACATACCTTTTGCATCTTTTATTTCTTGTTGACCTGAAATAATACCTGCATATTTTAATTGATTAATAGTTCCTTGAATAATATCTTTTTCAGCAAATCTAAATGCACTACCTAAAACAGAAGGTAAACCATATCCACCTTCTTCATCTATTTGGTCAAAGTTTACAACTAGCTTATCACCATCCTGTGTTAATATATTTCTACTAGAGTAATATAAATATTGTTCTGTGCCCGGAGTAAATATACTAGACATTGTTTTAGAAAAAGTCATAGGGTCTTGACCCGGACCAAATCTTTCCATGTTTTCTCTTCTACGTCTTTCTCCTGCAGACTCACCTTCGTCTCTAGGTGTTACTATAGGTTGTGCAGGTTCTACTGGTAAACTTGGCATAGGGTCAGTGACAGGTGTGTCAGAAGGAATATCTATTGGTGTTTTTACTTCAAGGGGTGCAGGAGGTATAAACATTTTGTAACCTTCAAAAGGTTCATACTCCTCACTGTATTCTTGAGTGTCTTCGTTATAATTAAGTTTTATCTTACCTTGATTATAAATACCATAATCTTGTTTTTGTACTTCTTTAGATAATGCTTCTGCTGTCTTTGTTTCTGCCATTTTATTTATTGTTCACCTGTTCCTTGAGTGCCAGTATCTGGCGAAGAGAATTGATTTTCCCCTGCAGTCGGTACATTTCCAACTCCGATGTTGCCACCTCCAACGCCCGTTGCGTCAAACGGATTTGCTCCTGCAGGTGTTCCTCCAACACTTCCCATGCCGGGGACTCCACCAGTATTCCCAGTCGTTTGATTTTCATTTTGACCTCCCATCATTTTCATATATAACGCAGCTTTCTCAGGGTCATTAATAACTTGTTCAGGGTCAATATCCATAGACTTAGCAATCTCTTTAAGTATAGTATGAAACTTTACAAAAGGTGCTAGTGCAGGATTAGCTGCCACTTGCATAAATGTCATTAATCTTTGTGACCTTACTTCTTTTTGCATCAATGATGATGTGCCTCTTGCTTTTATAACTAAGTCACCTTTTATTTTATTTGTATCTTTATTAAATTGCATATTCCAAGAAAACAAAGATTCACCTAAAGGTCTTAGTATGTAATCATCAATATTTTTTATAACTGTTTTTATATTCAAAGCTGCAGCCCCTAATAACATTGACATACCTGCTGCAGTTCTAGTTGTTGTCTGTATTCCTGTTTGACCATGTGAGTAAGAAGGAATACCAGTTGATTCATCAGCTAGTTGTCTAAATTTATCAAACATCATTAAATTTTCATTCGCAGTATTAGGGAATTTTAATCCATGAATAGCCTGACCTGTCTGACCACTTTGCCTTCTAAATATCTTACCCGGATATACAGACATATCCTGTCCGGGTACTAACATTGTTTCATCAACATCAAATATTAAATTACCTGCTAGTGCTAAGTTGTCGATAGCCATACGTGCATGACCATTCATAATTTGTTGTGAGTCATCCATATTCTCAGGTATACCTACACCAAAAAATTGATAAGGATTTATTTCATATGGACAAACCATGTAAGGTAGTCTTGATGGTGTAAATGGATTTAATACTAATCTTAAAATATGTCCATTACATACCCATGCATTGATATCTACCTCATCTAGTATATCAACTTCATCAGGATTAATATCTAATCCTGCTTCTTCTGCAAGATTTTTATCCATCTTGCCCCAATATTCAAATACTTCAAATCTATCTTGTTCGTAGTCTGCTTGATTTTCTCTATCATACAAAGCTGTTTCATAGCTACGTGCTTCATAATTAGGACCACTCTCTAAACAATTTCTAATAGCTGATTCTCTAAAGAAAGGTCTATTTAATAAATCACGCATATCAGAAGCTGTAATTTTATGTCTTTGAATAACATAATTACAATCTTCTATAGATGTAGCATTTGGGTCTTGGTAAAAATCCCAACAACTAACTGCTTCTATTTTAGGAGTTAGTTTTGTTTTTGGATTATAAAATAATTCATCTGTATCTTCAGTTCTATCCCAACTATGTAATTTTTTTTCATAGTTAAAAGGACCTTTTAAAATACCTGTACCTAACAATGTCATTTCAAAAATTATATGTCTTAGTACAGTAGAAGCTAAAGATTCATCTAATTGGTCATGAATTAATTTTTCCATATTCTCTGCCGCTAACCTAGCAGGTTCTATTTGCGGCATAGATTTTAAATCAGGTGCAGGACCATCTTCAAAAGGTAACGAACCATATTCATCTTTTAAACCACCTAATATTTCATTAATGGTTGTTCCGGGTTTCATTTCTTTACCATCCCCGGGAAAACCATATGGGCTTTCAGGTTGTTCTTTTCCGTCAGGTTTTAAATGTGCATATTCGGAAGCTCCTGTTGGTATAGTCGTTGGTTCTATACCAATAGGAAACTTACCTTGAGAAAATAAAACTTCTGTTATCTGACCATAAGCAGCTAAAACTTTTGTTTTAGTTATTTTAACAAATACTTTAGACTTTTCGTTTTCACGAAATGCTAAGTCAGGACCATAGATTCCTCTATAGTTCCTGTACGCTCTTAACCATCTCTTTTCATCGAATAGTCTAGCGTCTTCTGATACTTTGAACTTTTCTTCTACTAATGCACCTAAACCATATATCTCATTTTCTTCGTCTTTAAGAGATGCTGATTTATCTGTACCTGTATCTATATCGTTCGTTATATTCATAAATATTATTCGCCAAGGTCACCTTGAGAATATTTTTTAAGAATAGAGCCGTCTACTTCTGATTTACCTTGCTTAGGATAGTCTACATTACCTTCTGCATAAGCGTCAGCAGGAAAAGCACCACCCTGAGTTAGTAGGCTATTTTTTACAGCAGCGTCAGGAGCAGTACCTAGTTCTCCTTGCTTGTAAGTTGAGCCTAATTCAGTTTTTACTTCTTTGCTCATTTCACTTCTTTTCATCATTCTTTTTTTCCTCCTCTACTTTATTTTTTATAAAGCTTAATAACCACGGGTTGTCTCGAATAACTGTAGTTATACCATTTGCCATAGTATTAACTATCTGTTCTTCTTTATCATCAAGCTGTGATTCTAATCCCCATTGATACACTATACCGTGGAGTATTTCATGTATTAATGTATTTGCTTGAGATATACTATCCTCTTCAGAAGATAAACATATGATACCTTCTTTAGAAAGAAACTGTCCATAGGAATCTGTTTGTTTGTTCCACACTCTATCATTTTTTTCGATAGCGTAATTTCTATATCCTATTTTAATTTTATTTTTAATATCCAAATTCTGTATCCACTGGTTTAAACTTACGTTCTCTTGATAATGGTGAATGAGTTTCTAAACTATGGGGATGAACAGGTCTACTCATACATCCATATCTTAAAGCGTCATAAGCATGGTCTTCTGCTTTTGTATCTACATCCTCACTATTATTTTTATCAAGAGGTAACATAGGTAAAGTTCTTAATAAATTTTTACAATTATTTAAAATATATAAACTAGGTTCGCCTGTATCTTCTTTTAGCTTTAATCTTTTGTGTATTTCTATTTTACCGTTAATACGACTTCTAGGACTACGGTCAGAAGGTCTCCATCGACATCCTTCTTTTATCATTGTCTCTGCAATACTAGGACCAACATCTCCTCGTCTTGCCCAAGTAGAAGAGTCTAATACACCATATCTTATATACTCTCCACTTTCTAATTCTAAAACTTTTTGTGCAAACTCGTCTGCAGTAACTCTTTGTGTATACAACTCTCTGTAAATATAAATTACATTATCATGGTCAACTGCAAACCATAGGCAACAAGCAGGTGAACTATACCCCCAGTCTGCTGCTCTAAACTTCATCCAGTTATTAGGGACTTCAAAGTTTTCTAAAACATGAACATCTCTATTAAACTCAGGGAAACCTGAATCTTCATAAGCATCCCAATCACCTTCTAAGAACTGTTTACGTTGAACCTCAGGTAAAGATGAAAGCATAATTAGATAATCATCTGTTTGCATAAGATATGGATTATCTTGTAACTTTGCAGGTATAAATCTTCTTGTAATAGATTTTGTTCCTGCCATAGTATTTATACTTACAATAAAAGGTTTATTAGGGTCACCGGGTTCAACAAACATTTTCTTTACCCAATGAGAACCTACATTACCCGGATTACCTGTTGCTCTAATATACACTGGTATTTCAGGGTCAACACTTCTTAAAGAAGACCGAAGAAAATTATATATATCTTCGGTTGGATACTGAGGTAGTTCATCTATTCCAATCCAAGTGTATGATTGTCCTTGGTAACGAAGCACATCAGTTAAGTTCTCAGCGTATCCAAACTCTATTCTAGCACCTGAGGGAAACCTCCATTCTTTTTCTTGTTCCCTCCATTTAGCACCGGGGTATGCTTTAGGATATAAGTTAAGAGAATGATTTATTATATCTCTTAGTTCAGGCATCGTACGTCTAATAAACAAACCACGATGTGCTGACTTGTGACAATATCTTAATGGGTCAATTAATAACGCATAAGATTTACCACCACCTCTCGCACCACCATAAAATACTTCACGTTCAGGGGCTGCTAAAAATTCTGTTTGCGGTCCTTCGTTAGGTTTAAAAATAACATCTTGTTCTTTTAGAACCTTTTGAATACTTGGAGTTGTTTCTTCTATTTGTTTTGTTTCTAAAACTGTAGAAACTTTACCTTCCAAAGCATTGTCTAAATTTTTTAAACTTTCTTTTTTGCTTTTATATTTTTCTTGTTCTTGTTTATATTTTTCTCTAGCTTTTTCTACTTGCTTGTAAGAGTTTGTTAAAGCTTCTGTAGCAGACTTTTTTGCTTTAGCTACAGACTCTGAAATTTTAGGACTAGCAACTTTTCTTTTTTTACCTTTTAATTTAGGTTTAGGTGGTTCTACCACCCTCTTGCTAATATCTTCCTTAATCCCATGCCCGTTACTTTTCTGTCCGTCTTTCTCATTAACCATTCTGCAACCTCTTTATACGAGCAATTTTGTAAATATTTTTCTGCATCTTTTAATGCTTCTAATTCTTCTTCTATAGGAACAAGATACTCAGGGTCATTTTCATCTACCTTATAACCAAAGGGTATAACTCTTGCTCTTTTTTTTCTTTTTTGATAACTACTATGTTCTTCCTGTTGTTCCATCTTTAGGTGGTAGAATAAAAATACCTGTAGCTTGTTTGACGTTCATATCAATTCTTTCTTTTTTAGATACACCTACTCTATCTAAAATTTGTTTTGCTGCTTCCATTCTAATATTAACACCCGGTGTAGAACCATCTTCGTCTAAAGCATTAATCATACCTATTGCAGCTTTTGGTGAGTGAGCAGCTAATATTTCTTCTGCTCTATTTATAATCTCTTCTTTTAAATTTTTTACCAAATCAGGGTAATATGATTCAGAATATCCTGCTATTTCTGCAGCTTGTTTAGCATTTCCTTGTGCTTCACCAAACAATACTGTTAAAAACTTCTTTTGTTGGTCAGAAAGCTGTATTTTTTTTGGTTTATCAATGTTAAACATAGTTATTGACACCTATTTTTTATTATACATACGCATAAACTACTTGTCATTAAAATTATTAACCTTTTCTGTGTTTTTGTCCTTTTGGAGGTGATTTTTTTCTACCTGAAGGACCTGCCCATAGACATTTGTTAGCCCAATAGGCTGCACTTGTAGGTCCTTTAGCTATATTTTTTGCATGACGTGCTTTAAATGACTTTCTAGCCTCTGCAGAGTAGTTATGACCCATAGAAGCATCACCAAAACGGATTAATTTAGGTTTTCCATTTACTAAAATACCTACTTTTCCCTTTTTACCACCCTCAGAACGTATCACACACTTATTAAAACCCGGTAATCCGTGTTTTTTTAAAAAGTTTTTCTTTTTTTCTGCTTCTGATAAAGCCATTACTTCTTTTTTTGAGCGTTTAAGTATTCACGAAGAGTGTTAAATCCTGCTTTTCTAACTTGGTCCATAGTTACAGTACTATATTGTTTACCTTTATAGGTAAAAGTTGAGTTAGGTCCTTTTTCTTTTCTTGCTTTTTTAAATGCAGCACCAAAAGTAGAAGGTTCAGTACCTGATTTTTTACCTCCACCAGTCTTTAAAAAAGGCAAAGCTAAACCACCACCTATAATTGCAGCTCCAGTAATTACTTTTTTATTCTTTAAGCTTTTTTCTAATTGAGATTTAGTCTGTATATTTTCCTTTATTGGTTTATCTTCTTTGTTCTTAGTAGTATTTTTATTATTCTTTGTAGTATTTTTATTATTCTTTGTAGTATTTTTAGTTGTATTTTTTGTATTCTTATTAATGTTTTTATTGTTCTTGTTAAAGTTTTTTGTACCTTCTTTTTTCTTTAACTCTTCATCAAAAGAATCTTTTTTCTTAGGTTTTTTATTTACTTTTCTAACAGTCTTAATACTTTTTTTAGGTGGTTTGATAACCTTATTACCTGATAATATTAATTTGTTCTTTTTAATATAGTCTTTAGCTTTTTTTATTAGCTTAGGACCATATCTTTTTGCAGCTTTGACTGTACCTTTTCTTAATATAAAGGTTGCAACTGTCATTAAAGGAGCTGCTAGTATTAATGGCATTATTTTTTTCCTCCGTTTTTGTTCCTAGCAAAGGAACGATTTTTAAATTTACTTATTGCTCGTAAATTTTTTTTATTGTTGTTCATAGGATTACCATCCTTGTGGTCAACATCCATACCACTTCCCTTTTTGACTAAGCCACGTTTCTGCATTGCTCTACGGGCTGCGTCTCTAGAAACTCTTTTAGCAATAACTTTAGGTTTGCCTTGATAGGAGGCATATTCTCTTTTATAATTTCTACCTGTAGTTTTGTTACGTACTCTTTTTGTTATTGCCATTATTTTTAGCAAACATATTTTTAGATATGTCGTTACCTTTTTTAGCTAAGAAAATAGCTTTCTGTATTTTCATACCTCTGTTTAATTCATAAGGTGATAGGTCACCACTTTTATCTATGTCTGCTTTTTTTCTATCTAATTCAAAATTATCAAATTTACTTGCCATTACTTTTTACCCATTCCTTTAGATATATCTGTTCCTTTTGTTAAGTAACTATAGTCATAGTTTTTATCTACAAACTTTCTATCTAGTTTTTTAAACAAAGGTAATTTTTCCACAGGCTCTTGCTTAACATCTGTTTTCATTTTTGATACTTTTTCTTTATTGTTTTTAATGTAAGCTTTTACTTTTTCTAGAGCTTGTTTACTATATTTAGTAATAAATTTTCTAGCACCGTTTGCTAAAAAATATCTAACCATTGTTAACATAATTATGCTCCTTTAACTATGGCTAGTAAAATAACAATACCAACAACAACTGTAATTATTTTACCTTTGTTGTTTAGTTTGTTCCATCGGTCTAAACACCATTCTTTTATTTTTGTCATGTTACCCTCCTATAGGCTCTTGTTTTCTTTGCGATACTTTTAGGTTGTTTCACAAACTGTTTACCTGCTTTTGTTCCTTTTCGTTTTGCTCTTGTTGTAGCAGCATATTCTGCAGGTGTTAAACTTTTAATAGCGGCACTAGGTAAATACCTTTCTCCTGTTTTAGCAGAAGGTTTACCTGACTTAGTTCTCCATTTTTGTTTAGTCCACGACTTAAGACTTTTTTGACTTTTTGCTAGTGCCATCATGCATCCTTTTTAATTTTAGTTTAGCTGCTTTTGCTAATCGTGCTTGTTCAAATTTACCTGCAACTTTTGCTCTCTGTTCTAGTACAGTTAGTATTTGTATCTTTCTTGCATAGGGTTTTTTGATACGCATAACTTTTGCAATAGTATCTTTAGCATCTTGTACAGTTGCAAATTTTATACTGACAGTATCTTTAGGATTCTCATCAGTATATAATCTTCTATCTGACCCTTTTGGTTTTTTACCTGTTCCTACTTTTGGGTCTCTTTTTTTTACCATTGATTGTGTCTATAATCTTCTTGTTGATTCTTTAACTTTTTTTTTTGTTACCAGTCATTTTTTTTATATGCTGTTTAACAATGTCTGATTGTCTCTTATGTAACTTAGACGCTTTGTTTAATTGTTTTACTACTTTTTTTATTTTAGCTACCACGATATTTTTTACTCCTTCTTTTAGTTCCGTCTGCTCTTTTAATTAATCCTCTAGCTTTTGCAGACGCTATTTCACTAAAGCCCATTTTCTTTTTGCCTTTTATTTTAGATTTTAATGTTGATATTTTAGCTACCATTTATTTTAAAATAATCCCTCTGATATGTATTTAGCTGTGATAATGTTTTTATATTTGTATCTTGTTTACAAAGTTCCTCGTACAAATTTTTATTATCTATCCAATCCTTACCGTTCCAAAATTCAAACCCATCGTATTTAGATTTGTATATACTTGTTTCTTCATAGCCATAAGATAAATAGTATTTATCATATTTATTTTTTATTGACCAATCTATCTCATACAAAGTTGCATATGTGCCGATACCTAGTTTAGGTTCAGCATAATCCCATGCAAACTGTCCTGTTAGTACATGACTATTGTCAAATACTTTTAGCTCTGTAAAAGCTATCGGTTTATCTTCATAAGAGTAGATAAAATATTTCCAGTCAATATAATCTTCTTTTTCAAATATCTCGCTTTCCTTTTCATAATCTTTCTCGTGAAAGCTTTTATGTTTAATATATTTTTTATAAATATTGGAAACAGTAGAGAAAAGTGCATCATCTATTTTATCGTGTAATTCAACTCTTATATTTTTATTTTTTAATTTTTTTCTTTGTTTTTTACTAAATGTAAATCTGTCTAATACTAATCTTGTATTCCTAGCATTAATCCAAGTTAGTTTATCTAGCTTTTTATAATACCAAGATAAAGGTATCCACCCATTTTCAAACGCATAAGAATATTCATTTTTATCAAAGTGTGCTAATGCTAAAGAGTAAACTAAATCATAGTTTGTTAACTTCCCAGTAATATGGTCAAAGTATAACTTCACTAAGGACGTTCAAACTGAGTCATGTAAGAATCGTCAGTTGTAGTATCTTCCTCTCTAGTATTTTCTACTGTATAAAAATTTTGGTCTATCTTATATCCCGGATTTTCTGTTAACCTTTTATCCATGTATGCATCGTCATACCAAATAGTTCTATTGTTTGGATATGCAAAAAAATTACCGTCATCCATTCTAAACATATGGGCACACTTATGTTCCGGGTCTTCACTAAAGTTTGTATCTAACATACCTGCTTTATTTTCCCATGCCCAGTCTATTGTAAACATATACGTGCCTTTTCTTTTGACACCTTTGTAGTCTACAAGTTCTGCTCTGCAGTTAGCTAATCTATTTCTTCTTTGCACATCAACGTAAGGTGAAAAGCAATCCCAGTATTGATGTATATTTAAATTATGTTTCGGTGCATCTTTCTTCCAACAGAAAGCATGGATAGGTCTTCGTGTCCAGTTTACTCCGTTGGGTAATAAACATTCAAATAATAATGCTCTTCTTTCTAAACTATTTACTGTATGTACATCGGCAAAGGTAAAATCACCATGTCCTTTTTCGTGGTCATACAAATATTCATTTCTGATATATGCACTAAACGGGGGTAGATTGTGATTTAGATATGCCATTTTTTATTTTAATTGTAAACCAAGGTATTTTTTTTATAAAATCTCTTCGCAGTCTGATATTTAACATTTTATTTAAACATTTATTATCTGCGAAACTTCTTAGCTGATAAATTAACTCCATTAACTTGGCATCTGATTTATTATGTGTATGGAACAGAATATCTTTATGTGATACTTTTAAATCTGTATTATTAGAGCCAAAATAATTATCAAAATGGACTCCAGACTTTGAGGTGACACCAATATAATATTCCCCAGTCTCATAATATGTAATATAAACTTTATATAATAACTTTTTAGGCAAATAAAATATCTATATAGAATTATTTATATCCACCACCCGCCTTCTTATACGAAGAGGCGAGAAGCTGTGCTTTCCTAGCGGACCATTGTCCCGGTTTTCCACCTTTAGAACCTGCTTTGATTCTATTAAACAAATTTTTACGCATAGTAGGCTTGGTATAATTACCTGCTTTATTAACTGTAGATTTTGCCAAAGTAGTTTTACTCCTTTTTTGATATTTTTTTAATTTAGGTAGTACCTCCGTGATTGTCCTTGTCTTTCTAAGGTATGTGTGACCCTTTGGATGTACCTAAATTTGACAGTTCATAGCTGCCATAATATTTAATTATAGTGTCAGTCAATACTCTGTCAAATAAAATTTTATAATTGACAAAACGGTGGACAGGATTAAAATAGTAATTGGGCTATGCCCGGTACGTACACCCATAAGGTGGACTAAAACTACTCGAAATATATATCCCAAATTACACCCTTAAGTCGTGCTAAAAGTAGTTTCAATACTAATCCTGAATTTTTAGCTTGAGTGGGTATATGTAAGTATACAGTACCCCCTATGCCACCTGCCTATACCTAGCAATATTATTTATTTTTCCCAACAATAAAAAAATATACAGCAATATAATTAATGAATAATAAAAATAATTATTTGTATGTAAAAAAATAGTAAATCCTTATAACGTTATAAGAAAATATTAAAGTAGTTTTATTGGTGGAGGTAAAAAGAGATAGATAAAAAATGTATCTATTGTAGTTTCAATTAGTAAATGCTTATAACGTTATAAGCTTTTTACCCTGATAAATAACAATAATAATTACTTCTTTTTGGGGTTGTTTTAGCTGTTAATTAGTTTATTATTTTACTTAATTAACAACACCTTTTATGGAGGTACTAAAATGACTACAACTAAAAAAAGAAAATCAGCTTTAAACACAACTAATTTAAAAGCTAAAGCTGTAAAGAAAACTAGGGTTAAAAAAGATAATACCCCAGTACATTTGAGGGACAGCTCATACACTCAAAAAAAATCTTTTAATGATATGAAAAAAATATCACAAGATTTTTTAGCTGATAGAATTACAGATTTAACTAAGGTACAAAAATTTGTAATTCCAATGACTCAACACGCTGTTAAATTAATTATGAATTTTCAAAAAGTTCATAACCGTAATTTAGATTATGCTAATGTTGTTCAATTAATCTATAAGCTATCAGGCTATGATAAAAAACAAAAAATAAATAGCTTTGTTAGTGAGGTTGCTAACGTTGCAAGACGTGCTTTATTAATTGCTTTTCATGGTGCTGAATTAACCAGTAAAGGTGAAACAAAAATTAATAAAGAAAAAATAGCTATCAGAGATTTACATACTAAATTAAAATCTTTGGGAGCTGGTGGCAAAAATAGAAATAGGGAAAATTCTAAAAAGAATAAAACTGAAAAATTGGATATCATGAAAATGGTTGAAGACTTTAGCAAGATGTTAAAATCTGAACAGGCTAAAGATATTTTTGCTAGTAAAGAAAACCTTGATAAACTTAGTGAATTGCAAAATCTAATAGATAGCCATCAAGCTGAGTTTATGACAGCGGGAGAAAACTACATCCCAAAGGTTTTAGATAACCAATCAGCCCAAGCTTAACAGCTCACAGCTCAAGCCCCCTAGAGAAATCTAGGGGGTTTTTTTTTGTCTAAAAAAAGTTCTAAAAAATTTTTTGGAACTATCGTTCCGTAGGAACTATCGACAAGGACGAACGGCAAACGTTGGGACGAGCGACAACTGACTTTGGGACTGCCCTGACAACGTGCCAAAAAACCTTATTTATCAACCTTAATCAACCCAACCCAACTGGACTTAACAACTCACATTTGATATCATAATGCTAGGCACGATTGCTGTTATAATCTCCAACACTTTCGAGCTTAGTCTTATAACGTTATAGGTAGTCTTTTTTCCCCTCCTTACTATAGCTTATAACGTTATAAGCATTTACGACAACATAAACAAAGAAAGGAACGACAAATGATATTTGTATGTGAAGCTAGGTATAGCATGAAAGACGACAAGTACCCGAATGATGAGAATTTTGATTCATTCGGTAGAGTAATAGAAAGAACTAGTGCAAAGGGTTTCTCTGAAGCTCTTTATAACTTTGAGGCTAGTTGTAAACAAATGTTTCGTAGTATAAAAGGATTACGAGAATATGAAGTAATAAGGGTGTATTGGGATGAACCGAAAAATTAATGTAATGACATACTTTTATATTTTTATGGAATGGATTTGTGGGGCTATTCGTAATTGGCTTCACAGAGACATTTTTAATTATCACATTGTTTATAATGATATGTGTTTTGAAACTGATATCACTAAACATGATGAGGAACGAGAACACTTCAGAACAGTAGTGTTAAAAAGAAAAAAGCAACAAGTAGACCAAGAATTTGTTTATCATCATACTGTTGAGAAAGATAGACAAAGGTCAGAGGAACTACTTAAACATGAGACAGATGAAGAGCTAAGAAAATGGTGGCAAAAAAACTATGATAATCCTAAAGAACATTGGGAGTATACTGGTGTTAGATATTATAGAAGAGGTATCACAGACAGAATACGTAGATACTTTATATTGTCATGCTGTCCACCAGTAAAGTACAAATACAAAAAAAGAAGTTATTTATCTAGAAACTGGATAAATATGTGTGATTTCTTTGAAAGATTAGAAAGATACTTCTACGAAAGAATATAGCTGACGTGACTTATAACGTTATAAGGTATATTATAATACAAAGAAAGAAGGTGAATAATGTTAGACTTACCATACACAAAATCAGCACAACTACTAAACGCTGATAATAATGCCAAGACTGTAAAAGGTGTAGATTTTGGTTATAGGACTTGGATATTATATTTAGCGTCATACAAAAACTCAGGTTATAATCTTTGTCCTCAGGCTAGTAAAGGATGTTCTAGTGCCTGTTTGTATACTGCAGGAAGAGGTTCAATGAGTAATGTACAAAAAGGCAGGATAAACAAAGCACGTTGGTTTATGCAGGATAGACTTAGTTTTTTCAAACAGTTAAGAAAAGAAATATCTAATGCAATAAAATTATGTAAGAAGTTAGATTACATACCTTGTTTTAGATTGAATGGTACTAGTGATATAGCATGGGAAAACTATGGGATTATTCAAGATTTTCCTGACGTGCAGTTTTATGACTATACCAAAGTTTACAAGAGAGCTTTGAAATATGTTAATGGTCACTTACCTAGTAATTATCATATCACATATTCTTTGAACGAAGATAACAGAGCAGAGGCATTTGAGATACTCAGATTACGTGGTAATGTTTCAGCAGTATTTAGGAATGAGCTACCAAAAACTTACTGTGGTTATAACGTTATAAACGCTGATGAAACTGACCTTAGATTTACAGATGCATTTAATGTTATATGTGGTCTCAAGGCTAAAGGCTATGCAAAAAAAGATTACTCAGGCTTTGTGCTTGATTAATAAAAGAGAGGACGATTATGGTTAAAAAAATAACAGAAAAAGATTTGCAAGGATTAACAGAAATGCAAAAACTTTTTATCAAAATATTATTAGAAATGAAAAATAGAAAGGATAACAAATGAATAAATTAGAAGGGACTAGGGATTATTGCGAGAACTTACTAAGAGAATGTGAATATGACAATCTTTATTTTGGTAAAAACAAAGGCTCTATTTACTGGGTAGAAGGTGCAGAAACTTGGTGTTATCTGTGTGGTGATACAACAGATTGGGGTCAAGCAGATGAGTTATTAGGATATATTGATGACAATATTTTACTTGATTACTACAACGACCATAAAGAACAGATTGACGAATACATAGAAGAACGAGAAAGGACAACAAATGAAGATTAGAGATATACTATTATTTCAAGCAATGGTAGAGGAAAGAGCAACACCATACGACATATTAGAAAATGGTTATGTTCATTACTCAAAAAGTAAAGATGAGTACATAGATTTATTAGACTTGCATTTAGTTCATTTTATAAGAATATTTCTAAAACAAGTTGATGAATATAATCTTGTAAAAACTAAATTTGAAAAAACAAAGGAGTATATAAATGACGACAATAACAACATCAAAGAACTTGGCTAGAATTAAGAGAGGAACATCTTATCATACAGGTCAAGCCAAGATAAAAAGAATAGCAAAGAAAAAAAACAACATTAGAAAGATGAAAAGAAGATGAAACAAATTAAATATCATAGGTGTGGTTGCCATGTAATTAATAGTAGTGGTAAAAAAGTATATCTTAAATCTAATATTAATTATCATGGAACACACAAACCTAAGTGTTTGCTAGACCAACGTATCAACGACAAACGCAATAAAGAATACGCAGAGTCTAAAAATATTTAGCTATTTGATTTTCTATTTTTAATCTGCTCGTAAGCCCACTCCCTGTCATTTGGTTTGAACTCGACTTCAACATATCTTTCGACAGGGTCTTGGTTGCAATTAAAAAAACTGAGACAGTTAAGGAAAAAATCAATAGACTTTTTAGTATTCGTAAATACTCCATTCATAGTTTCACCTCCATTGATTACTATTATAGTGTCGGTGGTGAAAATCACTATTGCTCATTTGATAAATCAGTTGTGCATTAGTGTTAAAGATGTCACGTAAACCATTGATTTAACTGGGTTTTTTGATATCTTAGTATCATAACATTTAGTAATATAGCTTATAACGTTATAAGTTAGTTATTAATCTTAACAAAGAAAGGTAAACATATGTTAAGCAACGAAGCAAAAGAAAAACTAAGTACAGATAGGTTTGACTATCCTGTCACTTTACTACCAATACAAACACACAATAACATTAATGGTTATTTCACTGGTGGTTGGACTAAACCTATTCCTGAAGAAATAGGTAGAGCAGTCTTTAGACTTGATACCAAAAAGACTATTGGTATCGTGGGTAAAAACTACAAATTAGTTCCTCATAAATCTTTATATCAAACAGTCAATGATGAGCTTGATAATTCTGTTCGTGAGTTCAATAACATTGATGTCAAAGATTCTATCTTTGATGATGGTGCTTTTGTAAAAAGAACTATTATCTGTAAAGATGATGAGTACAAAGTGTATATACCAACGAACAATGGTAATGACTTTCAGTATTTAAGATTTGATATTTACAATTCTTATAATATGAAAATGGCATTTCATTTTGTATTTGGTGGGTATGGTGGTTATTGTGCAAACCTACAAGTGTTTAATGGTAAAGCATTTGTAAAGCATTATGGTAAGCATACAAAAAATCTAAAAGACTTATCTCTTGTTAATGACTTAGGTAGATTAGTAGATAATTATTTGAGAGAAGCCCACATGATGTCTACTTGGGGTAAAAAAGAATTACCTAGAGTAGATTATGCAGGTTCTTTCTTCAAGAATACTATCTGTAAAAATTATCAGGATGTTAATAAAGTTAATCAAAAAAGATTAGAAATATTATCTGATTTGTTTAACAAAGAGAGACAGAGGTGGGGCAATACTGTGTGGTCTTTGTACAATGCCATGACACATTGGGCTACTCACAATGTTAATAACAAGGCAAAGACACCTAAGTTTCAACTGACAAGACAAATGGCAGTAAAAAAAGCATTGTCTACATCAGAGTGGAATATACTTTTACAAACAGCAAAAGTAGCTTAAGTTGATTTATCAAGGGTGTATTTTATAATGCACCCTTATAACGTTATAAGAAAGGTAACAAATGACAAAGCAAACAAAAGAAAAGAAAACAGTAAAATATATTTATGTTATCCCTTTAGATGATGAGCTATTGGGTAAGGCTACTATACCTTTTTGCATACCTGCAGGTGGTGAAGTAGCAGAAAGAGCAAAAGAATATATAATGACTAATAATCTAAATTACTTAGGTGGTCGATTATTTGTGGAGGTAAATACAGATGAGCGTTCCTGAAAATGATGCATTACTAGAATCTATATGTGAAGAGCTAGGAGCAATGTCAGTGGATGATTTTTTTGATTTAGTAGAAAAACATAAACTAGGCACACACGTATTAGATAATGTGTTCTCACAATTAGCTCAATCATTATTAATGGAAAGGTCAATATGAGATACATAGATGATGATACAATATCATTGGAATGGACTACTGAAGATGTCCGAATGCAACTAGAAAATAGATATGAAAAAGGTGCATTAAATAATGATGAGTGTAGAAAGGTATTAGGTATGTTGTTAGATAAACATGACGCAAACATAGGTGTTAGTTGGGATGTTATGGACGTTTACATTGACCATTTTTTGCGTGAAAAAAGGGAGGCAAACAATGATTAATATGTTAAAAAAAGCTAGACTAACTATTAGAAATACAGAAAAGTATTTATCTAGTATTTTAGCCTACGAATGGATGGCTTATCATCCACACTTTCATGGCAACGATAAAAGAGCCATAAAAGAATTAGTAAATAACCTTGTAGCAACTAACAAAGAAATAGGTGACGTTGTTAAAAAACTAAAGAAGGAGTTAGATAGTGAAGACCTTTAAATTTGCAGTACCCTGTGCCTATACTTATGAGATAGAAGCAGAGGCAGAAGATGAGGCTAGAAAAATTCTAGAAGAGAAAGGGGGTATAGAAATATCAGGTGAACTTGAAATAGAAGAGGATGATTATAAGTTTGCCACATTATTAGAGGTACAAAACTATGTTTAAAAAAAACTATCCTTTAGAAGTATCTTTTACTATTAGTTATAAAGTAAAAGTTGCAGGTAATAGTAAAGATATTCACGAAGACGCAGAATATCTTGCTAAGAGAATGTTTCATGATGAATATAAAATTGATGCCCACATGGACAAAAATTGGACTATTCAAGTGGAAGATGATTTAGATGAGGTATCTAATGAAGCATGATATAAAAATCATGAGCCACAAACCTAAAAAAAGTAATACAGCAATTCTATATTTAACAAGAAGTGAAGTATTAACAAAACAAGAAAGACAAAGAAAGAAGGAGAGAGATAGAGTTAATAAAATTCTCTCTCCTTTTTATTTTAGTAACAATAAAGCCTAGATGTTAGGTAGAAAGATAATGCATGAAAGACGGAAATTTGATTTACCAGTTTGGTATGGTAATATTAATAATGATAATAACTATATATATCCCTCGGGGGTGGCAACCCCTTTTAGCATAGATTTTTTTGGCTGTAAAGAAAAAATATATGGATTTAGATATAATATTTTTGGTGTTGGTATTAGTTGTAATACTAACATTTAAGAAGTGGATTGGAATGTTATAACGTTATAAGGAAGGAGCAATAATGATAACATCACAAATGACTGTACCTGAAGCTATCAAAGATTTAGTAGGGTATACAAATACTTTCTCTGTAGGTTTTTACAAGAAAGACGGCACATTTAGAACTGGTGTATTCAGGCTAGGTGTAACAAAAAATCAAAAGGGTGGTAAGCAATTAACCAATCCTTCTAATTTTCTTGTTGCGTATGATATGCACAAGAAAGGTTATAGAAATATAAATTATAACACTATTAAATATATCAAAGCCAAAGGTAAGATATATCACATTCAAGTAGAAAATACTGATGAGTACAGATTACTACTTGTTGGTGTTGTAGACAGAAAGGACATACAATAATGCCTATGTACGAAGTAATAACAGAAGAGTCAAAAACTAAAAGATACTACGTTCAAGCAAAGAGTGAAGAAGAGGCTAGAGATACTTATTTAATTCAAGGTATGACTAGTGCTTTGTATGAAAAAGAAATTGATAGAAGTATCATTGATGTATCAGAGTTAGTTAATAAAAATGGTGAGCCTTATGATTAAACGTATTCATGTTAATCAACATAACATTAGACATAATGCTAAACATCCTGACGACATCAAAGATGTTATAACAGTCAAAACTTATAAGAATAATTATTATGGTTCTGACGTTGTTTGTAATGGTGCTACACGTATTGTTTATAGTCCTGACAAACCTTTATCTTGTGGTGCAAAAGTTTGGATAGAAGCACTAGGTGCTGTAACTGTTATTGGAAAAGATAATAAGCCCATAACGATTTGACTTAGTGGAGCATTAATATATTATTATAATGATACTTATCCTTATTCCTTTCGGGTAGGTGTTGTTAATAAAACAAAAGAGGTGGGAGTGTGTTTGTTGTAGTTCACACTTTCACCTCGCCTTATAACGTTATAAGGTTTAGAGAAACACCTAATTAGTCCCCTAGTCTTTTTAGGTGTTTCTTCAAACCTCTAGAAAGCTAGAGAGCCTAGACTTTAGCTTTCACGATTAGTTCGGAGTGCCAAATCGTTAAGTAAGGAACTCTAGGTTTTTGTACGTTTCCCCTCACATGAAATGTATACCTAACTTGGGTGTCTAATCGTAATACTAGTTAAATAGACTTAATTCGTGGATACATCAGTTGCGAACGAAGCCACAGCCCACCACAAAAGGAGTAATCATGAGTAAAGAAAAAGAAAGAACAGAGTTTGAGAGAAGAACAGTTCTTGGTTTAAGAAATCTAATTGAACGAGCATTAGAAAAAGAACACTACGATATCGAACGTAGCACATCTTCATCATACACAAAAAACGTTGGTGAATTAGTTGTATATTACGCTAATGAATGGCATAAAATACAAATACATAATTTTACAGAAGAATGGATATCTGATAAACCTTGGTTACAAGGTTCTAAAAAAAAGGAGGCATCTTAATATGAATGGCACTGAAAAATATCTAAAAAACTTCAACGAAATGCTATGGTATTCTCTTAAATACTATCTAGGAAAATATGAAACAGATTTTAAATTTCCTTTATATGACGATAACAGAAAAAAAGAACTTAAAGTCTTGCAATTAAAGAAACAAAGTATATAAAGAAATGGTATATTCACTATACGCTTTCTTTCTTTGTGGCTCAAAGGACAGTCAGAAATGGCTGTCCTTTTTTTTGGTCTAAAGAAAGTGAGCTTATAACGTTATAAGAAAGAGCCATGACTATTACAAAAAAATATCAATTAGAATACATCAAAAAACTAAACATCCCCCCCAACACAGAAGAAAGAATGGACTGCCCATTCTGTTTAAATAGACAAACGTTTGTTATTAATACAGAAGAAAATAATATGTGGTGGACTTGCTTTCACTCTTCTTGCAACATTGGTGGCAATACAAAAAGACCTCTAACTCCTCAAGATGTTACAAATTTTTTGGAACTATCGTCACCCGTCAAAACGGACGGACAGCAAGTAAATTCTTGGAGCATACCAAGTTACTTCACCAACATACAGTCTAGCGAAAATTGTATGAACTACGTCAAAAAAAATAATTGTTATCCTGCTTATCTTGCAGGTCTAGTATCTATTTACTTTGACCCTAGAAAAATACGTGCTGTATTCATTATTAAAAAAGATGATAAACCTGTTGCTGCAGTTGGCAGAAGTCTTAATCCTATCATGATGCCCAAGTGGTTAAACTATAATAAGAACATGACACCTTTTAGTTGTGGCACTAGTGACACTGCTGTTGTAGTAGAAGATTGTGCAAGTGCTTGTGCTGTTAGTGGTATATATACAGGTGTTGCATTGTTAGGTACTAAACTAAAAGAAGAGTATGCTTTGTATCTATCTAAAAATTTTAAGAAAGTAATTGTTGCTTTAGATAGAGACGCAACCAAGAAGGCATTTGATTTATCAAAAGGATTAAGGTATCTTATAGATACAGAAGTAAAAATCTTAGATGAAGATTTAAAATATTTAAACGCTACAGAGATAAAGGAGCTATTTAATGTCGTCACTTGAAAGTAGAATTATAAAATTTTGTCTTGATAGAAAATTTTATGAGGATAACAAAAAAAGAATTAGTAAGAAAAATTTTACTAATGGTCTAGCAGAAGTATATGATGTCATTAGTGATACATATAAAAAGCATGACAATGTAAAAAAGATTACTATAGAAGAAGTAAAAGATGTTTATTTTAACATCTATAAACCTGCATCTACTACAGCACACATACAAAAAATGTCAGCTATATTAGATAACATTAGTAAAGATAATACAGAGTACAATCCTGTTATTGCTGAGGATACTTTAAAACATTTTCGCATACAAGAACACGCAAGACAACTTATAGAAGAAGCTAATGGTGTTTGGAATGGTACAAAGAAATCATTGCAGCCAGTTAAAAAGTTAGTTGAGCAGTTTGATGAAGATGATACTACCGGGGAGGATGAGTTAATCCCTGTAACAAAAGATATAACAGAAATGTTAGAAGCAGTTTCAGTTACATCTAAATGGAAGTTTAATATAAAAACATTAGGTGACAGGATAGACGGTGTGGGAGAAGGTAATCTTATGGTTATATTTGCTAGACCTGAGACTGGTAAGACTGCCTTTTGGGTTAGTCTTGTTGCAGGTTATGAAGGGTTTGCACATCAAGGTGCAAAGGTTCATTGTTTTATAAATGAAGAACCTGCAGTTAGAACACAGATGAGAATGGTATCAGCTTGGACTGATATGCATAAAAATGAAATTATGGATAATATAAACGAAGCAACAGAAGATTGGAAAAAGATTAGAGATAATATTATTTGTCACGACTCTGTTGATTGGTCTTTAGATGCATTAGATAAATATTGTGAAGATAACAAACCTGATATAGTAATAGTTGACCAACTAGATAAAATAAATGTTGGTGGTACTTTTGCTAGAAATGATGAAAGATTAAGAGCTATATATCTAGGTGCTAGAGAAATATCTAAAAGAAGAAATCTAACTTTGATAGGTATGTCTCAAGCTAATGCAGAAGCAGAAGGCTCTACAATTTTAACATTTGATATGATGGAGAATAGTAGAACAGGTAAAGCAGCGGAGGCTGATTTAATTATAGGTATAGGTAAAGCACATACTGATGGTGACACACCTAACTTTATGAGAAATTTAAATATTATAAAAAATAAAATTAATGGTTGGCATGGTGTAGTTAATACTGTGTTAGTGCCTTCCAAATCGAGGTATGTAGAATGACAAAGATAACTGTATTTGATGTAGAGACAACTGAAGACGGATTTAAAGGTAGCCCTAGTCCTTACTATCCTGATAATAAATTAATTAGTTTAGGAATAGATGATGAGTATTTATTTTTTTGGCATCCTGACTTACCTGATTTAGATTTAGTAAAAAATAAAAAGATTGTACAAAACATTTTAGATAAGACTGAAATCTTAGTAGGTCATAATATTAAATTTGATTTATCGTGGTTATACTCTTGTGGATTTAAATATCAGGGTAAAATTTATGATACTATGATAGGCGAGTATGTTTTATATCGAGGAATAAAAACTAGAATATCTTTAGCAGAGTGTTGTATTAGAAGAGGTTTAATAAAAAAAGCTACTTCTATAATAGATACTTACAGGGGTCAGGGCATGAAATTTAAAGACATAGCACCTAATGATATAGAATATTATGGTAGAAGAGATGTAGAATGTACAAGACAATTATTTCATTCTCAAGTTTCTGACTTTAATAAAAAAGCTAATTCTACTTTAGTTCCTACTGTTAGGATGATGAATAGATTTACATCTGTTTTAACAAACATGGAAATGAATGGTATCTACATAGACAAAGAAACATTAGATAAAGTAAAAAGTGATTTTGAAAAAGAGTATAAAGAGTTAAGAGTTAATATTGATAATACAATATGGGATGTTATGGGTGACACAAAAATAGAACCTAGTAGTGGTGAACAATTATCTTGGTTAATATATGGATTAAAAGTTATAGATAAAAAGAAATGGGCTGAGGTATTTAATATTGGTATTAATAAAGAAACTAAAAGACAAAAGAGAAGACCAAAGATGTCTGTTACTGAATTTAATAATTATGTAAAAAAATATACAAAGCCTTTACATAAAACTAAATCAGAGCAATGTAAAGAGTGTCAGGGCAAAGGCAAAGTACAAAAACTAAAAGTAGATGGCACACCTTATAAAAATTTAACTAAGTGTGATAAATGTGATGGTGGTGGATTAATATATCATCAGCTAAAACAACTAGCAGGATTTAAAATAAATTTAAAAAATATTGTAGAAAACTTTTCTAGAGATTCAAAAGATACATCTAATAAATTAGTTAACTTAGTTTGTAATGGTGGTTTTAAAACAGATAAAATTACTTTAATGACAATATCTAAGTATAGTAAAAATGGTATCGTAGACTTTATAAATAACATAACAAAGTATAGTGCAATAGAAACTTACTTATCTACTTTTGTAGAGGGTATGCAAAACTTTGTTGGTTGGGATTCTATACTTCATCCTAGATTTATGCAGACAGCTACTACAACTGGTAGACTATCCAGTAGAGACCCTAACTTTCAAAATCAACCACGTGCTAAAACTTTTCCGATTAGAAAAGTTATTAAATCTAGATTTAAGAATGGTAAAATTATGGAAGTGGACTTTGCACAATTAGAATTTAGAACTGCAGTATTTTTAGCACAAGATAAAAAAGGTATGGAAGACATTGCAAATGGTGTAGACGTACATCAGTTTACAGCAGATATAATAGGTTGTTCTAGACAAGATGCTAAGGCACATACATTTAAACCTTTGTATGGTGGTGTTAGTGGTACAGATGATGAAAAAAAATATTACGCAGAGTTCTTAAGTAAATATAAACAAATAAAAGAATGGCACGATAAATTAGAATATGATGCCATAGCAACAAAAATTATTACCTTACCAACAGGTAGACAATATTCTTTTCCTGACGCAAAGCGTATGCCTTGGGGTAGTTCTAACTATTCTACACAGATAAAAAATTATCCTGTCCAAGGTTTCGCTACTGCAGATATAGTGCCTTTAGCTTGTATTAATGCTTATGAATTGATGCTAGAAAAAAAGGTAAAAAGTCTGTTAATTAATACGGTTCATGACAGTATAGTGGCAGATATATATCCGGGGGAAGAAGATATCATGGCAAAAATCTTAGCTGAATCTACGAGAGGTGTTAAAAATACTATGAAATCTATGTATAATATAGACTTCAATGTACCTTTAGACATAGAGGTAAAAGTAGGTTTAGATTGGCTTGACATGAATGAAATATCGGTGTAACTTATCCACAACTATAAATAATAAGGAGTTATTATTAATGATGACAAATGAAATATCAGTAAAACAAATGTCCGATGCTCAGATTATGGCAGCAATCGGTCAAACGGTCGACACTAATAGACCAATATTATCCCGATTACAAATAAATAGGGATGCAGAGGATGATGATAATAATAGATTACCAACAGGTCATTACTTTATTTATCATCCTGAACTAGAACAAAACATTTATGGTGAGACGGTAGAGTTTAGACCTTTCTATACTGCATATCAGTATATGGCTTACAATCCTGCTGAAAAAAAATATTCATCACGTTCAATAGTATTTAAAAATTGGAAAGAGGATATTATTGATAGCACAGGTGGTACACGATGTGGTAAATTACCTGAGGCACAAAAAGTTAATCTTACCCCTGCAGAATTAGAACTGCAGAAACAAATTAAATGTTATAAGATGACTTATGGTACGGTGTCATTCAAAGGTAAAAATGCAAAGGGTGAGGATGTAGATATAAAAGACTTCCCAGTCCTTTGGAGAAATACAGGCACTAACTATAATATTGTTAACGAAGCTTTTACTGGCTTAACTAACTTAGGTAAACCAATGTTTAAATATACTTTAACATTAGGAACTGAGAAAAGAAAAGCAGGTGCAGTTAGATTTTTTGTTTCTACTTATAAAATAAATAAAGACAAAGAGTTAGACTTTACTAAAGATGATGAAAAAACTTTAGAAAGTTTTTTAACTATAATTAATTCAGAAAACAAAAGTGTTAGTACATTACATGGTAAAGCTAACACACAAGCAGAATCGGATGGCAGTGACGCTAAGATTATTAGTCAACTTGCCCAGTAGTGCATCTACTATTAATAAAAATACAAGAACTGTTAGCCCGTTCAGGAAAAGAACGGGTTGACATAGACGATAAGATTATAGAAGAATTTGGGGAAGCTTGTAAACAAGCATTTAAAAAACAATTTACAGAAGAACGTGAAGAAAATTTTACAATAAGAATGTCCAGTATTGGCAAACCTCTTTGTCAATTACAAATGGAAAAACAAAATACATCATCAGAATCACCACCTTATAATTTTAAAATGAGAGTTTTATTTGGAGATTTGATAGAGGCATCTGCCATAGCTATTATGAAAGCAGCAGGTATAAAAATACAATCAGAACAACAAGAAGTTCACAATAAAATATCAGGTGTAAATATAAAAGGCACTTATGATGTTGAGATTGAAAATAAAATTTATGATATTAAAAGTGCATCACCTTGGGCTTATGATAATAAATTTTCTAAAGGATTCAATAATGTAAAAGAAGATGATAGCTTTGGCTATGTTGTTCAAGGTTCTTTATATTCTGACTCTTCGGGTAAACCTTTTGGTGGTTGGATTGTAATAAATAAATCTACAGGAGAGTGGCAAGTTGTAGAAACACCAACATACTCTGATGATTATAAAGTAAAAGCATTAGAGACAGCATCAGATAATATTGATGCTTTAGTAAATAACAAACCTTTTAAAAGATGTTTTGAGGATATTCCTGAAACATTTAATAAAGTAAGTACAGGAAATAGGGTGCTAAGTAGTATATGCTCTTTTTGTTCTTATAAAAAACCTTGTTGGGGAGATGAGTTAAAATATTTACCTCAACAACAATCAAAAGCAAAATCACCTAGATGGTTTTGGTATACTAAACTAGTTAATCCTAAGGAGGAAAAATCAAATGTCGAAGAATAAAGACTTATCTTCACGTGGACCAACAATATATGTTACGCCTGTCCCTAGCAAAAAAGGTTCTTTCATGTGTAGTATTAGAAAAAATAAAAACCCATCCGAAGATGAAAAGACTTGTGAGGTTATGGCTATGGGCATGATGAAAATGGCTTTAACTGACCCCGGTTATGTATATGACTTGGGGTTAGAAGCTATAGAAGAAGAGGGTAGTGTTCAATACGAAGAACCTGTATTAAAAGGTAAAGGCAATCGTGATGAAACTAACATAATTGATATATTAGATTATCTTAAATTTAAAAATGATGATGGGAAATTAAATTAATGAGTGATGATAATTTTAATAACTCTGATAATAATAATATGAGAAAAAAGTTTGATTTAGATTTAAAATATGGAAAGATGCGTGAAAAGAAACTTCACGATAGATTTTTTAATAAAAAGTTTGAGATAAAATCTGAAAGAGATTGGTGGCAAAAGACTGGTAACATTGCTATTGAAACAGAATGTTATGATAAGCCAAGTGGGATATCAGTTACCGAAGCTGATTATTGGATGCATATATTAACAGACGGTGATGATGAATACTGTACCTTAGTGTTTAAAGTAAGCACTGTTAAAAAACTTGTTGAAAAGTATAAGAACAAAAGTATTTATGGTGGTGACCATAAAAAATCTAAATTTATTTTAGTTCCTTTAAAAGAATTGTTTGTGTTGGAGAACATAAAAAATGGATAAGATAAATCCAAGTTATTATAAAGCTAAGACTATAGAAACCATAGAAGCAATACGTTCTCAGTTAAGTACTGATGAGTTTCGTGGTTATTTAAAAGGTCAAATTTGGAAGTATCTATCTAGACATAGAGAAAAGAATGGTTTTGAAGATTTAAAAAAATCAAAGTGGTATATGGATTACTTAATAAAGTTCGAAGAAGAAATGGGTGAAGGGGATATAGTTAAAAATTAGGAGGAAACATGAAAACATACATGATAAACAGTGAAGAAGTACAATTTATATTAAGATACTTATTTACTAGACCATACGGTGAAGTTATAAAAATGATAGAAATACTAGGTCAGTTGAGGGAACTCGATGAAAAAGTTAATGCAGACTTCATCTCAAAAAAAACGAACAAGTAGTAACTTAGCTACTATTCGTGTAGGATTAGATAAAACTGGAGACATAAAATTAGATTTAGATTATATCAAACCTAATCTTTTTATAGAAACTTTTAAAAAAAAATTTCCTGATTATGAAAATTCAGTATTATTATCTTCTATTATTTACGATACTATTTTTGTGTATGAGGACTTATACGACAGGATTAGAAATACTATAAATATGAATTAAACATCTCGCATTTCCATGCTTAATGCTCTTGCCCTGTTGGGGGTTTGTCTATACCACCGACTCGAAAGCATCTCATTTGCTGCGTCAGGAAAATTATTCTCTTTTAAATACTTAATCATATTTTTAAATTTAGATACACCGGCAAAACCCATTTGAAAAATCATTTCACATAAGATACCTTTGGCTTTTGCAGGTATATCTAAATCATTTTCTACGCATAACTTTTCCATTAAGTTCCATGCTTTCTCAAAGTCTTGTTCAAATATTATATCCCACCCTTCTTTATCTTTAGGTGGTTCTTCACCGGGTAACATTTTATGCCCATAGCCCCCTGTTTTGAATCCAAGAGTATCTATGTAGGTATCTAGCCTATAGCCTTCGTGCTGTTTTATTCTTTCTTTTAATGCATCTTTAATTATATCTGACATTTATCCTCCTATTTTTTTGTTATCAATCCCATAGCACCTTTAGCTCCACGTATTCCGAATGACGCACAACACGCTATATATAAGAGATGCTTGTAGTAATCAGGGAGTGAGTGTAAGGCTTCAAAACCTTCTTTGATATGAGGTGTCCACCCGGGTATAAAGACTGCCACCGCAGGTATTAAAAGGCATAGTAAAATTAGCTCGTCTTTCCACGACCCTTTCATTTGGTCTACTGCTGATGCTTCCCACGCAACTTTACCTGCAATCTGTTGCTCCTTGAGTGACTTCTGTGCCTTAATTTCTGTTAACGCTAAATCAGCTTTTGCTTTTTTTGTTTCTACGAAACCCTTGACCGTATCCCCTATAATACTGGCAATAGGTCCTAACACCATGTTAAACATTTATGATTCCTCCTTATAGTTTGCTTCTATTTTTTGCAAACTCTCAACATAGTTTATCCATTCTTCAACAGTCCAACAAACCGTTTCACTATATAGTATTTGTTTTTTATTAAACTGTAGTCGTAATGTGTCTTCTAAATATTCCCTTTGCTTTTCTTTGTAGTCTAAACAAGATACTTCATTAGTAAATTCTACATACTGATAACGAAAAACTCTTGGCTCTTCCTCTCCTCCAAACAGTACAAATAAAATTAATAAATAATTAATCACTAACGTAAATCAAAAGCTTCATTAGCAATTATGTCACCTAACAACATCTTATCTCTTGTTACTTCTCCTTTTAAATTTTTTGATATTATATCTTTTGATAAATCTTTTATTTTATTATAAATTTTTCTATATATTCTATCTCCATTGTACCCTTGACCCACCATGTAATCGACATATAATCTAGGCAATTCTCTTGTTTTTAAATACGCTATTGCTGCAAACTCTGTAAAGTCGTCTTCTTTAATTTGTTTTTTATTTTTAATTTTAGTTAAGTGCCATGTTACTTTGTTTATATAAGCTTCTTTTAATGAATAAGAAGAAAATAATCTTGCATACCAATCATTTAAATCACGATTTATTTTAGACCTTACTTTGTCACCTGCCCCGACAATAACAACTCTATTTTCCCCAGTTTGAGAATCTACTAAATATTCAACTATACTTTCACCTTCTAATTCAGCGTTGAAATATGCTTCAAGAAAAGGTTTAAATATGTTTGGAGCAAAAGAATTATAAAATAATAATCTATCTGCAGAGCTATCAATACCTTCTAAATATTTATACATATAATTTTTAGTTGCAGTCCCTACGTTTAAAAATAATTGTATACCCGGTGGTAAAGTAAAAATAGCATCTAAACCTATTGCTGCCGGAGCTGAAAGAGTAGCAGTTAAATCTTGTCCTGTTACATAAGAAGGTCCTCCAAACAGTAAAAATGGATGTAAATTATTACCATATAACCACTCTGAAAATGTTGGTATTTTTTGGTCTCTTGCCATTAATCCTGTTTTTCTCATTAAAGCACCTGCTGTTTTATCTAATTGACTAAGTAAAAAATCAGCTACTTCTACACCTATAGTTCCGTAAAGTCCTGCAGTAAATACCATACTAGTAACAAAAGAAGCTGTAGGTGCAAAATCTCCTGTTTGTTGTGTTGTTCTTACGTGTTCTACCATTTGTGCTAAATAGTTGTGTTGGAATGTTTTAAATAATCCAAAAGTTTTACCTGCTGTTCTTCCTAAAAATCCTGAAGAACCATATAACATAGGTCTTTGAGTAGCGTTGTACTCAACCATATATGTATCTGCTAGTTGCCATGCTCTATCTCTAGCATTTTTATGGTTCATACCACCTTCTCTAAGAGAATGATAAAACATCAAAGTTGCGTTCATACGTGAGAATTGTTCTAGTCTAGCAGAAAAACCTTTACCCGTTGCAGCATCTAAAAATTTTTGCATACCTGAAAAAGTTTTACCTCGTATAGCTGACTTAAATTCGTCTATAAAAGCAGCACTTATTGCTCTGTTTTTAACTGCTGTTTGTATTACTTCTTTTGCTTCTTTTGATGGATTGATTAAATCTTTTTGTGATTTAAAAAATGATGTCATGACACTACCACCTTCGCCTATTGCTTGAAATCTTGAAAGTTGTGGTAATATCATTTGATAAGGTTGAATAATCTGTGATTGTGCAAACCTCATGTTAAACATTAACAATCTAGTTGTTAGTGTAAAAGAGTTGATACTATTAACAAATTTATCTAATCCATTAGCACCTAAAAATCTACTAAAAGTATTTTCTAGTCCCCTGTCAAGAGGATGACTTTTTGCTTCACCTTTTCTTAAAGATGCAAAGTCACCACTAAAAACAGCACTGTAATATCTATTTAAAAAATTAATAGTGTTTTGATAATGCTTACTTAACTGAGGGTCCATTGTTAATGTTTTTAATTCCCTTCTTAATTTTATTTGATGACCTGCTCTAACTGCACCTTGTATATAAGCTATATAACCTTTTACAAAATCAGATGTATTCTTCATTCTTGCTATTCCCTCAGGGACACCTAAGTCTTTATATATCTTAGTACTGCCACCTAGATATCCATCTACAAATTTTTGTTTACGTGGCATACTATGAACATTAAAACCTGTTTTTATATAATTAGCTTCAAATGCATCTCTAACTTCTTTAGCTAATTTTTTATTATTACGTAAAAAATTCATTGTTTCTGCAAAAACATTAACTTGCATATCACCTGTTCTTTGTGCTGCATCTACTTGTGTTTTTACTCCATCTAGTTTACTTTCTAATTTCTTTTGTAATAATTTAGCTGTAGCTTTATTATTAGCAGGTAAAACTGCTACTAATTCATTATTTGATTTTTTTCTAACAAATATTCTAAAATCAGCCATCCATATATGTGGAAAATATGAAGGTAATTCTTTTATTGGTTTAAACTGAGAGCCACCATACTTTACACCCATTTCATTATAAAAATTTAAAGTATCTCTTAATCCCTTTCTTAATGTTTTATAAACTAAAACTTGATTATCATTAAATTTAAATTCTTTTTTTAATGCATTAACAGTTACATCACCTTCAGATTTTTTAAATAATTGTTTATTCTTTTTATTTTTTGTTGCAAACTTTTCTATAGCAGGTAATTTTTCAACGACACTATTTAAATATTTAGAATTAGTTTCTAGTATTGCTTCTATTGAATTTGGGTCTTTACCTGTTTTAGCATATTGACTAGCAGGTAGTAATGATATTTGTTTACCTGATTTAGGTGTCAAACCTTTAATTATATTTATAAAATAAGGGTCTGCTTTATTAAACGTAGGATTACGTAATAATGCATCTATAGTATTTTCCGCTGATATTCTATTTTGTGTTACTAAATCTATGCCTTTTTTAAATAAAGAATTAGGAAATGCTTTTGATACAAATCTAGCGGGTGCTGCTTGAAATATAAATTCGTTTAATAAACCTTTAAATCCTTTTACTTCAATATCTTTTTCTGTTGGTTCATATTCATATTCTTTCTTTTTAGTCTTTTTATTTTTAGTTACTTTTACTGGTCTAAGTAAATTATTTACTACTATTTCTGTGGAACGTAAATCTAAATAATTTTTAGACATTTCTATGTGTGCGTTTGTCTTATTATAATTATCTCGTAAAGTATATATGTCGCCCTCTAATTTATTAAATCTTTTTTCCATAGAGTTTAATTCTCTTTTACTTACACTTTTTTCACCTTTATTTATAGCATCTTTAGCTGTTACTATTTGTTCATTTAATTCTGCTAATTCTTTTGTTTTACCTTCAATTACATTTATTTGTTTATTACCTTCTACTTCTAGTTCTCTTATTAATTTATTATGTCTATAATCTCTACCACTTAAATAAGAATTTAAATCTGCTCTTGCTTCACCAATAGTTTTACCGTCTATTCTACCCATTGCACTTAAAGTTCCAAATGTTATAGCACCAACTAATTTATCTTCTAAGTTACCATCACTTGCTCCAAAACCTAAAGTACTCATGGCTGCAACTCTTGTTTTTATGTTAAAAGGTTCAAGTTGTTTCATTACTTTACCTAAAAATAATCCTTTTAAACCTGCAACACCTGCTTCTTCTACACCTTGGTCTGCTGCTCTCAAAGCATCAGTAGTAGCAAAACCTAGGGGCATAGATTTAAGTAATCTAGTAGCAGGTATATATTCACCTACAGTAACTGGTGCTGCTCCAAATGCAGAATATAATTTTCCTAAAAAAGTATCAGGGGTAGTTGGTTTCATATTAAAAGTCATATTCTTATTAAAATATGGATTATCAGAATGAGGATTAAGTTGTACAGATAAACCTCTTAAATAATTTTCAGCTACTTCAAAAGCATAAGTTAATCCTTTTTCGGGGTCTTCTTGATAGACACTTTCAATACTATTACCAAATTTACTATTTGCAAACTCACTTAATTTTCTAAATCCTCCCGGAATGTTTGCAAGAGTGTTGTAAAAAGAAGATGCACTATTTAAATAACCATATAGTAAATCATTACCTGCACCTTTTATACCATCCATAAAAGTTCCGGGTTCTCTCTTTACTCTTTCTGAGTTAAAACCATCAGCGTATAACTCAGCTTCATTTTCTATATCTTTTATATCAGTAAAACCATCAAAACCATCGTGAGGTGTTGCTATAATTTGTCCTTCATTTTCATTATAGTAAGTGTTACCTTTAATTAAATTTTCATTTAGGACTTCTACGTCCTTATTTTTACTATTTAATTTATTTAATAATATGTCTACGTTATTGTTGGGGATAGACTCATTTTGTTGAATAACAGAGTCTTCATCAGCTTGATTAAGCTTGTTGATTAACAGTTGTAAATCTGCCATATTTTAAAACTCTACAAAGTAGGTTTGTCCGTTAGATATAAATTGTATTATTGTTCCTTGTTCTACTGAAGATAATATTGAATCTACTTCATTATTACTCATAGTATCAAAATTTAAATTAACTCTTGGTAATCCTTGTTGATAATTACTTAAGGCATTTTCATTTGCTATAACATTGTAACCACTCTTAATAATACTACCAACTGTTGAATCTCGTTGTGATAATTCTATATCACTTTCTGTAATTTTTGATGTTGCTGTAGTGTCAGGTCCTGTTATACCAAAAAGATTTTCTATTCTTTCTAAAATTTCTTCTCTAGGTTTATTTAATAAAAATTCAATACTGGCATCATCTGTTGCTGCATTTATTAATATACCTTGTAATATATCTTCTGCACTATCAGCTTGAGCAGTATCACCTTTAATTAAATTCATTTCCATAGGATTTAAAGCATATTCACCTAACTTTTCTACATTACCTGCTTCACTAAGAGGTATATTAAATTGAGTTAAATAAGCTAATTTTTGATAGGCTGTATTTTGAAAATCAGATTTATCTGTTCCGGGGAATTGACTTACAGGTGGGTCTGCATCTAAACTAGGTGTTTGACTTAAAAAGTCATATGACTTAGTAAAATCTCTTTTAGGCACTAACATATCAATAGTTTTATTACCTGCGTTTAAATTAGTGTATAATTGATTATAAGCATTAGTATCAGCTTCGTACATATTTTGTGTAGCTTGTCCTAAATACTGATAAGGATTAGCTATATTTTCAATATACGAATCAGGTACATCAAATTCTTGAAATTGGTCAGCAATAAAATTAGCATCTTTACTAAAATCTATAGCATTTTTATCAACTGCATAACTTAATTGATAAATACCATCTACTCCATATTTTGATTGTAATAATCCTGCAACAGTTTGTAATTTATTTATTTTATCTGTAGCGTTGTCATCAATTTCTACAAGTTTTTCACCTACTTTTTCTATTTTAGCACCTATAGCTGCATCTTCTGCACTCCAATTATCTAATTGTCTTTGTAATGCTCCTGTTAAAAATGATACACCAAATGCCATTATTTTTCTCCCTCAATTTCTTTATCCATTAGACTTGCAACTTTAGGTTGACTTTCTTTTTTTGTTATAGTTTTCTTTTCTTGCTTTTCTGCTTTCATGTTTGCAACAATTTTATCAAACTTTTTACGCACTAAAAATTCTTCTGCTACTTTTGTTGGGGAATCATCATTCATAGTTATAACTATTTCTTTAAGACCTGCTCTTTTAGCTATTGCAATAATCATATTCATAGCAATAGGTGCAAGTAAAATACCTAAGTCAGGATTAAACTTACCTTCTACAAAACCTGTAAATATTAATGTTCTTGTAATAGCTTCTACAGGAACTCCTGTCTTTAACATTGCTAGTAAATTCATAGCAGCATCTTCATCTGTCAATGCTCTAAACATAGTTTCTGCTGCTTCGTTTATATTAGTATGTTTAGGACTATGCTCCCAAGGATAGTTTTGAGGTGTATCTGTTAAAGATTGTCCGGGTACAGGTGCATCAAAAGGATTGTATTTCATACTATGACCTCATTGCAAATTTATTTATTCTTTGTAACCAAGCACTTAAAACTTCTTCATAGTTAGTGACATCAGGTGCTGCAGGTCCTTTTGCTTCAGTCATACCATCACTGGATAATTCAAACATACCACCCAAGGATGGTTCTTCAATTAAAGGTGTAGGTTCTCTATCACCTTTTTTACCTTTTACGGTACTATATATATCTGCTCCTGTTTTTAAGACTTTATAAATCTTACCCAAATCTCCCATAAAATCTAACATAATTCCTCCTATAATCTATTTATTAGCTCTACCGCAAACTCTCCCATTAACTCATATAATTTTGTTTTTTGATTTTCATCAGCTATATCAAAAGCTGTTTGTCTTTGTAGTGCAGCTACTGCTAAGTTGTGCTGTCTGTTTTTAGCATTTTCAGCAGAGCTGTTAGCCCACGATGCTTCATCTCTCCATTGTTGCCATAAAGCTGACATTGCAAAATTAGAGACACCTAATAGATTAGCAGCGTTGGTTTGATTAGCAGCATTTATAGATGCTGTATTTGCTGTGTTGATATTTCTTCTCCACGTTACATTTGATTGGTCTATAACACGTTGATTTTCTACATTAAATCTATCTCTTTGGTCACTTAACTGAGCGTTAAATTGTGATAGCTGTGCCTGTAGAGCTGAGTTAGCTTGGTCTACTGCTATTTTGTTTTTAGCATTTTCTGCTTCTAATCTATTTTTCTCTGTAGCATTAAACTGACTCATAGAGTTCATCATTGTAGAATTGTTTTGTTTTATTTGTGCTTGTAGATTATCAAAGAACTGGTCTGTTTGAGATTGACTTTCTGAATTAAATTGTCTTGCAGCATTGATAGCTGATTGGTCAGATAAAAGTTTTTGTTGTCTTAGTTGTACGTTTTGTAAATTAGCTTGTTGAGTATTATTTAAATTAGACATATCCATTTGGAAATACTGCTGTGCATTTAAGATAGCAGCTTGTTGTCTATTATTTAAATTTTGAAATACTATTTGAGAATATGTTTGAGCGTCTTGTTGTGCTATAGGTATAGAAGCATCTAACACTCCTCTAGCTATAGCTTCTGCAGCAATACTAGAAGAACTTAATCCTCTTTTTGCCATAGCAGCATCTGCAACTCTTTGAGCAGCACTTGCAAATACAGGTAATGGTTGTCCTGCTTGTTGAGCAGCAGTTACTTCATTAGAAATATTTTCTAATTGACCCATGACTGTAGCTTCTTTTGGTATATCAGCTACATTCATAGTAGAAGCTATTGCAGGTTTAGTAACACTACCTTGTGCAGCAGCCATTTGGTCTGCAGGTGTACCTGCTTGAGCTACATAATTTTGATATGTTTTAGTAAAATCAGATGGTTCAACCTGAGCTGTTGTAGGAACAGTTGTAGGTGTTATTGTTGGAGCAGTCGGTGTAATAGCTTGAGCAACAGGACTAGGTGTAGTTAGTCCGGGTGTTGTTTGTATTTCACCTGCTCTTACTTGCTGTAACTCAGGAGATATTGCTGTTCCACTTGGTAAAGTAGGTTGCACCATTTGTGCTGCAGTGGTAGCCTGTGTTAAAGCAGACGTGCTAGTTTGTGTAGAGGGGATTGCTTGTTGGATAGCACTTACTTGTTGTTCTCTTGTTGTGGATGCTTTAGGACTTGGCTGAGGTGTCATAGCAGGAGTTTGTTTAAGAGTAAACTCTTGACCTCCTATATTACCTCCTTTAAATCCTATAGGAACTTGATATCTTACACCATCTTTATCATACATATACTGATTACCATCTTGAGGCATAACAGTAGTGTAGGGTTGACTACCCGGTCCATATCCTAATTCAATAGCCATTAATTATCTCCTATCAAATATGATTCCATCCACATAATTTTTTCTTTTATAATAGCTATATCTTGTTGCATTTGTGCAACTGCATCAGCTTTCTTTTCTACAGCTTCTAATCTTTCAGACCACATACCCCATGTCATAGCTAAACTTGCTATTATAACTATGTAAGGAAGTATTACTTTAAGGTCTATTTTCATCTGTTATTTGATTTGTAAGTATCCATTTGAGAAGCACGTTTGCTTTGTTCTTCCCATGTTATAGCTAATTCTTTATCTTTTTTATAGTCTGCTTTATCTTTATTCATAGCTACTACTTCATCTACAGTTATGTTTAATCGTTTTTGTCTTTCTTGAAAATTTCTTTCTGCCCATATTTCTAATCTATCTAATAAAAATTTATTGTGTGTTGTAACTTCTTTATTTTCTTTTCTTAAAAATTTATTTTCTTTTCTAAGTTCTGCTACTTGTTCTTCTAGTTTTTTTAATGACATATTTGCTCCTATTTAATTTTTAGCTGACATATTGTTTAATGGGTTATTTAAAGCTTTATTAATCTTCAAGTCAAGACTTTCTTCTAGTAACTTCATTTCATCTAAAAGTTCTCTAGCATCTTCTTTTTGTCTGTCTTCCACATCATTTACAATCTCAGTTATGTGTCGTATGTCCCCATTCATTTGACGTAAATCAGCCTTCATATCTGAACGCATATCACGAGCCACATCACTGATTATGGTTATCTCTTGAAGTATCATATCTATCTCTGATTTTAACACAGCCATGCCTTCATCATATTGAGATAGGTCCGGTTCAGTATACAGAGTTATCTTTTCCTTCATATCTAAGTAATCCTGATAAAAAGTAAAACCTGTCCAAGCAGCACCACCTAAAGCACCTAACAATGTAAAGATAGCAAAAACCTTGCCCCCGGTTATCTTCATCCCCGAATACTCAATACTGGGCATCTATCATATCCTCCATTGTTTGTGCTTGTGCCATATCAAATAATACTCCATAATTATCTTCTAGTGTTTTATTTAAATACTCATTAACATCTACATCTTGTATTGTTGCTTGAGTATCAAAAAATGTTTTTGTGTTACCTAGAACCTGCATAACTATTAAAGTTTTCATTTGATTTGATTCATCATACCTAGCTTTATCGTCAATCTTTTTTACAATCTGTGTTGCAGCTTTTTCTTTTGCTGATTGTTCTTTTACAGGTTGTTTGGGTTCTTCAGTTTCTTCCTGTTGTATATCTTCTTGCTTGGAACTATCTTCAACTTCCACAATGGACTCCTCAGTAGTTTCGCTATCGGGTTCGGTTGTTTCTTCGATTTGCTCATCTGCTACTTCCATTTCTATTTCTAGTTCCATTTCCATCTCTGCTTCTAAAGATGCTACTTCTACTTCAGGCTCAGGTAAATCTATTTCAAAATTTATTTCTAATTCTTGTATTTCTAATTCTACAGTTTCAAAACTAACTTCTTCTACTTCTGTTTCTATAGGTGTAAAATTTATATCACCACTATCTATAGAAACATCGTTGTATTCAAATACTTCTTCAACAAATTCTATTTCTATTGGGTCAAATATATTTAAATAATAAATTTGTTCTACACTTGTTATTTGTTGTTCTATAATTGTAGATACTACATTATAAAAAACATTTACAGTAACATCATCAAAAACAGGACCTACTGCAAGATTTATATCTCTTCCACCAACTTCTATGGTTATTCTATTTAAAACACCACTGAAATCGAAAGAGCCATCGTATGATTGATAACCGGATGCAATGCCACTTTCAGACAAGATATCAGTCCCTGAAAAGACTGTGTTAGAACCGTCACGTCCTGTAATGTGCATATATATTCTATCTTGAGCATCTTGTTTATCTACCTCTATTGTATATCTAACTTCCCCACCTTTTTGTATATTTAAATCAGATATATCTACAGTTTGTATAAAAGTAGTACCCATACCTGATACACCCATTGTTGAGGTAGAATTACCACTACCTGTTATCATAGCACACTTATCAGAGCCTAAACCATAACAGTTATTACCACTTGGCATAGAGGCAGGACCTTGTCCGCCCCAGTCAATGTCCATGTCGCCTTCTTTACTTGTTACAACATAATCATTGTCACCATCAAGAATATCACCTGAGTCTTCGTTTGTGACAGTTTGTGTAGTCGTAGTAGTCGTAGTGGTTGTAGTAGTTACTATTTCTGTTCCTAAATCTTCTTCAGTAACTTCTACTTGTACATCCTCTGTAATTGTTACTCCGGGAGTACAAAGTCCCTCTACATCAGGAAGGCACTCAGCCTTAGAATAAGAGGAGACCAGTAGTAATAAGGAAAAAAGTTTTAAACATTGCAAGATTCTGTGCATCATCAAACTCCTTCTGTTCTGGTTTATTGGCTTTGACATATCCTGTTTTATATCTACTACCCTCAGGAATTTCATGAGGATTGTTTTCCCAGTAGGATGCTGCTTCAGCTCCAATTAAACCTCTAACTGGACACGGAGTCCCTGCGTCTGTCATGCTGTCCCAGACACGAGGGTCTTGACACAAGATAGCCACCGCACTCACTTTCATGCCAAAAGCGTACTGACTGCGAGATAGCTTGAGCAACTGACACAGCTCATCGTCTACGAGAACGCCTGTAGCAATACCTAAGACATTATTTTGAACTGCTCCCCCGATACCAACTTTACAAATATCATTGTTAGAATTGGGCAGAACTGGTGCATTTGCAGTAGGAGGGGTAGAGTTTGTCACTACCGTACTCGACACGGTATTGGTCTCACCCCACACTAATGGTGATAATAATAAAAGTATTAAGATATACTTAAACACTTAAATTAACATCCTCCACAACCACCGCCACAACATTCACACATTGCTATTCCTCCTATGGTTTAGTTGGAAAAGTTACTGCATTTACTTTTTCTACAGTATCTAATCCGTTTGTTAAATCTCTTAAATCTTGTCTATATTTTTTCTGTGTGTCTGTCATGGTATTATCAGAAGCACCCCACCAATCTGTTTCTGCTAGTAAACTATTTCTTTTTTCTCTTAAATCAGTTAAAACTCTATCTAAAGCACTGTTTGCCCATGCTTTTTCTTTAGCATCCCATGCAGTTTCTTCCTCTGCTGTAAAAGGCACTTTAATTCCGTCTATTAAATGATGTCTAGCCATTATCTCACTCCATATATTTTAAATTTACCTGTAACATATGTTCCACTAGACATACCAAATCTTATGTTATTTACTGCTGAAGTTGTGTCTAAACCATATTGATATATTCTATATCCACCTGCATCACCATTTTGTGTATGCCGAGATGCAATACCCCAACCTAATTTTTTATCTGTTGTTGAATTTAAATTAAATAGATGAAGTTCTAAAGTTGCTATACCATTGTTATTAGAATCATCACCGTCAACACTAGTAAAAGTGTTCATACTGCTTTGAGAAGTAGTAGGTCCTACTGTTCTAAATGTGCCGTCATAAGCATTTTGTGCAAAGAAGCTTCCAGTAGATGAGTAACTAGAGCCATTATCAGTTGAAAATTCAAATGTTCCACTTGAACCATCTGTGCTAAAAGTTGCATTTTCAATCACTACATAATAATGATTATAAGTGCTTGTGATATAAGTTGATGTAAATGTTATTGTTGAAGAACTATCTGCTGTTTGAGTTTGTAGTAATTCGTATGCTCCTGCACCAGTAACTGTGCCGGTAAAGGCAAATGTGTTAGCTAAATTTATTTTTGCTGAAGTAATTGCACTATCTGCAAAAGCTCCTGCGGGTAATGTATTAAGTGCCATTATGCTAGTACCTCCATTAAGGTTATCGTGCTTGTAATACTATCATGTTGAACTTTTCCAGTACCAAATTGACATATACCTTGTGTTTTGTAAGTAATTGCACTAGTAGATGATGGACTGTCTAAATATTCAATTGGATAAAAAATTCTAGTGTTGCTAGAGCTCGGTTCATATCTTGCATAATTTACTGGTTGCGTAAAAACTGTTGTAGAATCTCTTACAACTCTCAAAGTAATACCAGAGCCACCACCATCTAAATATATACTCTGTACTACTGATATTAAAATCTTACTAGAAGTTGCTGAGGGAGTAATAGCTAAAGTTAATCCTGTATCAACAAAACTAGATGTATTTAAAGTGACGGCTGTGCTATGACTTCCTTGCAAAACTTGACCAATTTTACCAACAGCAGGAAAAGCAGTTCCAAGAGTTACGCTACCAGAACCATCAGACGTAATAAGATTATTATCACCTGCATCATTAATTAAATTTACTTTAAGTTTACTGGTCATTTATACTCCTACTACCCTACTTATTGAAAATGCTGTAAATTCTGAATAACAAGTGCTGTCAGAACCCGAGTTTTGATATACGTAAAGTTCTAAATAATCATTTGCTGTAAAATCAAATATGTAACTACGACCAACTGTAATCTCAATATTATTTTGAGAATAACTCCTAGCAAAACTTTCATTGTTACTAGAACCATTTTTATATATTCTAGCTTGACAATATTCTCCTTCATCTATTCCTGAAATATACGCAGAATAGTTAACTTGATATTTACCTGTTGTAGGTATTGTGTATTTATAGTTACTACTGTCAAAACCACTATCTGTGTCCCAGTTGGACTGATTAAGATTTACTTTAGTCCATGTGGTGTTAGATATCGTTTGGTCTGACCCTAATTTCATGTAAGCAGAAGGTGTGCTAGTAAAGATGCCTGAGGCAGTGCCAGAGGATGGAAATGTAATGGTATCTCCTGCTTCACCAATCGTAACTGATGAGCCTGATTGTTTTATAATTTGATTAACCTTTAACTGCGATACCACTTATTACTCCTTATGACTTAGGGTTTGCGTCTTTAATAGCTTTGATTCTAGCCTTCCAATCATCGAATGATTTATACATCTCATCGAGTTGGTCACCTATATCACCGTAAGCTGCTCTACGTGTAGCTCTAACTTGATTGTTTTTCTCTTCAGTATTACCTGCTGTTTCTTGTGCAGCAAGTTGTTCATCTGTTGGTTTGTCTAGACCTGAAACATTCCATTCTTTAATGTAATCGCCTTTACCATCAGAATCATTTTGAAGCAAAACATCTTTTGTAAAGTCTACAGTCTTTGAGTTAGCCTCACAGTATAGTTTTACTTTTGTTGCTAATGATGCCATTGTTTACTCCTATCCACTAAAGTTTGCGTAATCCACAACTTTAGCACGTTCTGCTGCTCTTTTTGTTTTTACATCGGAAGGCATTGCAGCTCCACCTTCTGCTTCTCTGATTGAATACCAATCAGTAGATGCAAGATAAGCTCTTGCTGTTTCGTTAATTACCTTTTGTGATGCAAATGCATCTTGTTTGTCCATATCGGCTTTGACTTTTGCCCAAGTAACAGCGTCTGGCTTTGCACCCATAATAGCTGTGTCATTGGAGTCTTTACCTACAACCCATTCAACTTGTGAGTTGAACTCGGCTTCAGTAGTCACCTCACCACGAATAACAAATTCGTAAGTGCCGATTGACTGTATTGCTTGTGCACAATCTGCCATTGTTTACTCCTTATAGTATCACTAGTGTTCCACCACTAGCTACGTTTATTGTCTGTCCTGAGGACACTGTTATAGGACCAACTATACTTGCGTTTTCAGTCGCTGCTATAGATAGTCCTCCTGTCAAAGTTTGTACGTTTCTATACGCACCTTGAATACTTGTTAATTTAGCTGCAGTTACAGTTGCGTCACTCGGTGTTCCTATATCAAGAGTATCACCAAATATTTGACCTGAAAAAGTATCACCACTTTGTGGAGTACCTGTAAACGCTATTGTACCTGCACTTGAACCTGCTGTGAAAGCAGTACCCGGAACTTGATACACACCATTTATATGAATAAAAAGTTGTGCTAAAGAACCAATCGTTTGTGTAGTTCCTCCAACAGCTATTGTAAACTGTGTGTCAGAACCATTAAAGCCACTACTAATATCATCAATAATAGCAAAGTTGCCTTGTACTGGAGGATTGCCTAAATAACCCATTATAATTTATCCATCTCTGCTTTAATGTCCTTTTTTGATATTTCAGTAGTTCCTTCTTCCCATATAATAGTGCAAGTATCTATGTCAGAACCAAATATTCTAAATTTTGCATTAGAATTTATATTAGTGATTGCTTGTATAATTTTTTCTATCATGCTAACACCTCTATTGCAGTTAGAGTGCCAATAGCACTTGTATCATTCATAATAAATCCACCAGACTCAGCAGCTCCATATAATTTCCAATATATCGCATATGTGATTTGGCTTGTAGTTGAGGGGCTGTCAAGGTAAATAAAGTTTGCTCTATTCATAATTTTTTCTGGTGCTGAATATGTAAAATAATTATCTATAATCTTATGAGATGAACCACCTTTATATAATCTTAACTCACAACCTGTACTTGCGTTTGCATTATTTTTTCTAAAAGGAGCATCCCAAAGTATTAAAATTTTTGATGATGTCGCTGTAGGTGTAATATTTAAAGTATAGTTCGTAGCAGCTATTGTACTACTATTAGTTGAGTGTTCTGTGCTTTCTTCATCTGTAACTATTTGACCTATTTTACCAAAGCCTGTTGCCTTAGCTGCAGTAACTGCGTTGTCTGCTATTCCTGCTGTTGGTATTGTTGTTACTGTCATTATGCTATCTCCTGTATTATAAAGTGTCCTCTTGCTGGTGCGGAAAACGCATCAGTTCTATTAACTTTTATTGAATTAGTACTATCCGTACCTGCACCTTGTAGTTTATAACTTCTCGCTGTAGTACCCCATGAGCTTACAGAAAAATAAGCTGTTTGTTGATTGTAAATATAATCAGCGGATGCACCATTGTAACGTGTAAAAACAAAAATGTTTTGAGAAGAACTGTCAGTGGTATTATATAGTTGTACTTTTAAACCGTTATTAACGTTAGTTGTATCGTGATTCACATTCATTGAAACAATAAATATAATTTTTGAACTAGAGCTAGTAGGAGTAATACTAGCTGTAAAACCTGTTAAGTCTGTAAAAGAGGTGGTAGCTAAGTCTGTTTGATCAGATATTTCTGTAGTAACTTGTTGTAATAATTTACCAAAACCACTTTGTGTTGCTCCCGTTCCTAATTGTACTGTATCACCAGAGCCGCCAATTGTAACTTTATTTGTAGCGTCTGTGCCTAGAGGTGCGATTGTTGATACTTTTAATGTGCTCATTATGCTCCTGCCAATTTGTGCATCATCCAAAATGTATTAGTGCCAGTTTTAATTGGTTGAGTTGCACCTTTTTCGTGAAGAAAATATATTTCCACATAATCAGCAGCAGATAATGCTAGTTCACAACATATTTGAACACTTTGTGGATTGACTGCGTTTCCAGACACAGCCATTACTGATTGTCTAACGGTGCTATTGTTAACTCTCACACTCATTTCTCCTCGCTCACCTGAACCATTACCATATTCAATTTTTACATTCGCAGTTAAAAAATACTTACCACCCTCTCCAGTAGGAACTGTAAATTTATTTGAAGCAAAAGCTGAATCGGTATCATATAATTCTGTTTCCCATGTTACTTTTGTATCTGAGTCTGTGCTAATATCTTGATCAGCGTTTTTTACAACACTAAATGCAGGAGTATTAGCAGGAAAGTTTGTAAGCGTTGCACCAGACTTTAAAGTTATCTGTGACGCATTACTAGAACCAATTGTAATGTTAGAAGTTCCGCTTCTAGTGTCTATTGTATCTACGAGTATCTTTGACATTAGTCTAAAATCTCCATTAAGGTTAATGTTGTTGGTGCTTCGACTGCGTTACCATAGCCTCCTATGTAAACAGTATCT
>VTLG01010974.1_pt1 | contig 54239 bp, 74 predicted proteins | sample 4694571 | NCBI WGS metagenome assembly VTLG01 (sample SAMN12604809, study PRJNA352737) | marine metagenome | biome: ENVO:00000447; feature: ENVO:00000209|ENVO:00000569|ENVO:01000036; material: ENVO:00002151; isolation source: viral sequences binned using virsorter ... | reverse complement strand
ACACGCAAGCTTCGATGTCTTCATTGAGTTCATCGATCTTTTCAAAAGCCGGAGAGAAAGCTGTGCCTCCGCGGCCTGTAAAAGAAGGTGGTTCTTCCCAGAAGTTTTCTGCTTCAGACCACTCAAAGATGTCGTTGACTTCATCATCACAGCCAATGCAGATAATTTTAGATGGTTGGGTTTCTTTGGCGACAGCAACGATCTCGGACCAGAACTGATGTAGTTCTGCATCGGAGACTGATCCGCTGGTGTCAACACAGATGGCAATTGTGCCGCATGATTCATTGTACATGGATGGTAGATACTCGTCCTCGCTTATGTATGCGCGGTTTGGTTTACGCCATGTGTATTCATCACGGCTTGTGTTTGTGAAGAAAGGCCAAAGAACTTCTCGCCAGTCGACTAGTGGTTTTAGTACATCACCAATAATAGTCTCGATGTCCCCTGGTAGTTTGCCTTGTGCTTTGGCAAGCTCAGCTGCTTGGTTGATGGCAACTTGCCATTCAGATTCCAATGCTGCATCTGAGTTAGCGTCAACACTACCGGTGCCTGCATCTAGTACATGACCCCATGCAGGCATCTCGATGATGTCTACATCATCAAGAAGTTTTGTATACAATGACTCAGTAGTATCATCGTCGTATTTACCTTCAGTATCGACAAGCCCACCTTCAGGAAGTACGAACCCAGCGTTAACAAGATGTCCGTTGATTTTGTAATCACCGGCTACATTCCAAATAGTTGGGTGTCGATCTTGTCGTCGAGTCATATGTTGCAGTACACAGTGCATTACTTCGTGTGCAACAAGACCCACAGTCTCGTGGATAGATAGTTTTTCTACAAATTTAGGATTGTACAATAGACGAGTACCGTCGGTTGCAGCAGTCTCGATGTCTTCGGTTTCTACAATTTTAAGGCGCAAAGCCAAGGTGCCGAAGAATGGTTGTTCCATCAGCAACTTGGCGCGTGCCTTGAGAAACTTGTTCTCAACAGACATATCAGTCTCCTAGTAATGAAGAGGTAAGAAGCACTTGGTTAGCCGCGTCAGCATCAAAGTTTGATGTGTCACGAACTTTCTCCGCGTCAATCTTACGTGTAACTTTCTTGTGTAACTTTTGGATAACGTCGGCTGGCAATAATTTTTCTGCACCGGGCCATGCTTCCAACAGTTGTTTTACAGTGTTGCATTGTGAAATCATATTGTCGATTGATTTAGAAAAAGCTACAAACTTTTCGTCCCATGCTTCTGCTGTATCAACTGCTTTTGCTAGTGATATATGTAATGCATCACGGATAGATGCATCAAACATCTGGATCGCGATATTGTATGAAAGATATCCACCACCAGCTGGCAATGACATTGCTACGGGTAGTTCAATTTCAATTGATGTAGTCTCACCAGTATTCTGATACTCGGCATGTTTTGTGATGCCTGTGATTCTGATGTCTGATACTTCTTTTTTGCGCAAACTATTGATCTCTCTTTCGAGAGTACCGTCCGCTGTTTGGTAATGTATTGAACCAAGAAGTGTGTCGACATCATCAAACAATGGAACTTTTGTCAGTGCATTCTGAACTTCTGTAATAAGTTCTGGTGATTGGTTTGGTTTAGGGTTTGTAATCTTGTATTTCTCTTCAGCAGTTTTGACAAGATCACGGTGAAGTTGTTGTGATAGACGTACAGTAGCCATAATTAGAATCCTTTCTGTTAGATAAGTACGTTAGCATTGTCTTGCGTCCACTTCTGGAACGCGGGGGTTTTGACTAGATCGCGGTCCTTCGCGAGCGAGTCACGGACAAGAACAACCTGATACTCAGCAGGCATGCGCTTTGCATACGCCATGATATCTTTGAAGTTGTTTTCATCAGATCGGGCGGCCAATCCACCTGATACTGCAAACAAGATTGATGGATCATCAGGTACGTTCACAGAATGTGGTGATGATATAATCTTGTCGAGGTCAGGCATCTTGTCAGCTGTTTGTTTGAATGCGATGAACTCACCAGCTGGTCCGTCACCGATGATTGAAGCTACACCATAGAACTCATCGTCTGGCGTACTTCCCATGTATGGTAGCTTACGGTCAACCATCTCCCATGCACGACCTGTTGGGAACGCATTCTCTCGTGAGTCAAGGGAGTGCAGTAGTGTTGGGCGATAACGTACGAAAGAAATAATTGTAGGATTGATTCCTTTTCGTATAGCCCAAGCAGCCCAGTCATCAACGTTTGGCTCGACTTCGTAGTGAGCAAAACGATTCTTCACTGGTGTTGGCATCTCATGTACAGCTGCACGATCGATGCTTCTGTTGCCTGCTGCAACAATCGCGGTCCCCGGGGGAAGAGTGTATGTACCAATCTTTTTGTCGAGAATTAGTTGAAGCAGTGCATTCTGTGTAGCTTTGGGTGCGTTGGGTAACTCGTCTACAAGCAAGACAACGTTCCCGGTGTAATCGCTTTCGGGATAGTCTTCGGGTATACCGTACTTTGTTTTGTATGTACCGTCTTGTTGTTCGACAACCTTTAGGCCGCCGCGTACGTCGACTGGATCAAACAAGTTTGCACGCAGCTCGAAAAGTTTTGCGTTCAACGCTTCTGCAGTTTGATAAACAATCTGAGACTTGCCGATACCTGGCGGTCCCCAGATCATGGTTGGAATGTTTGCACGTGCATTGGCACGCAGCTCGGTTACTAGTTGTGATGGTCTAATTGTGCGCATTGTCTACTCCTTGATTACGCGGTTGCATCCATGAATTGAATTGGTAGATATTCTTTGAACTCTTCACTTCGTTTAAACTCTGTCCATGATTCTTGTTGAAAGTACTTGGCAAGCTTTATCTTGCATCCATTGTGTCGGTCACCATTTATTAAGTTGTCGTTGTAAAGTTTGTATGCAAGCTGTCCATCTTTGTAGATGTACCCACCAAGATACATGTACCAGATCTCTTCGTCTCGGCATCTGCCTGTAACGGCACCGGGTGAAAGATGGTATGTAGGGTCATAACTACGTTCTGTAATTAACGGACCGTGACCTTGTGGATTATTGTATGATCGTGATTCGGTACGCCATTCCATCGGCCGTTCCATAAATGCAACGACTCGCATGGGCACTGGGTCATCAACGGCTCGTTGTCCCCATGTGTAGTACTCTGTACCGTAACCACTGCCAGCTATGTATACTTCGTGTTCGTGTGGTTGTTCGAATAGTAAATCTTCTTTGATATTGAACTGTTCTTTAAGTGCTACCCCCAGTTCTATGGGTAGGTAGTTCTTCCTCATTTGGATTCCTTTCCATATATTTTTCATGACAAAAGCGGCACGCTCCTTCCTGGAGTCGGTGTCTTCTTCCGCAAAAGTCACACTCGCCTACTGGTCTTGTATCCTCATCCACGACTTTTCCTCCCTCTTAAATAATCTAAAGATGGTTGAAAGTTTCTGCAGTGTGAGTTGTGTGGTCTTGGAAACCAGATGTGAAGGTCATGAACTGACCCACTGTTTATACGACGCATGCACGCATGTGCTTTGGGACATTTGTTATCGTTACATAGAACTTTTATATGGCCCCATAGGCGATCGTTTGTATCAGCCATCTGGTTTCCTTGATCACTCGAGTACTTTTGTACTCTCTGTGTATAGGATGTCATCGATATCCTCCGCTTGTTTTATCAACTGCTTAGCGATAGACTGGTAGCCAGTTGTATAAGCTATAAGTCCACCTTGCCCTGTTAAAGGGAACATCTCGATATCAACATACTGATTGACATCAGACAATACTTCTAACAGAGCAACTGCTTGATGACGGGTCAAGCGAAAGGATACTTGCCGAGACATTACGCAGTGCGCCACACTCTTACAAACTCGCCGTCATTCTCAACTACTCTCTGATGTTCGATCTGGAAAGTATCTGGTAATTTGTCGAGTTTTTTAAGCCTGTAAACTGCACTCTGGGCTGCGTACGCTTCTTTCATGTGATTGAAGCGAACGGAGTCACCCACATCCATTTTGAACAGCCAAACGAATTTGACGGTCCCAAGTGGAGATGCTTCCATTCCCCTGCGGATAATTTTTTTAACCGGTTTAGGAATGTTTTTTTCAATATTGACCGTCATTACAGTACTCCTTCCATATAACAGTCGTTGAAAGATTGCCGACTTACCGGTTCTTATTGTACATCTGGTTCCACAGCCAGTCACCGAAGTTACTCACCTTCTGTGAAAACCAAATCATTACACGGCTATTCCATAGCCAGTGGTTGTATCGTTGTTTCATTTGTTTTACGCCTTCATCACAGTTGTATTTATCCCAATAAAAATCCAGCATCTTTTCATCTAGCTTTGACATCTGCCGCTCAAGATCTTCTTCTTGTGCAAGTAGGTCTTCGAACTGCTCTTCGAGTGCGTATCCTTTGATCCGTGTCTGCCCATCCTGTACATAGTATGTGCAGTTTTCTTCGATTGTTTGTATCTGATGACGTACATCTTCTAGTTCGTCTTCGATCTTTGTAAGTTCTTCTGCTAAAACTTCTTCATTCTTGGTGGCATGTATGCCCTCAAGGTAAGCGTCATATGATGTATCAGAGACCATGTTCATCCTCCTTTTCCTCTTTTAAGATTGGCATGCACGCTGCGATTTCTTTACCAGCGTCGGCGTTCATTTCTTCTGCAAGCAGTATACACTCGTCACGTTCGAGGCGCGTTTCTGCAGCAGTAAGTTTTAAAGTATCTCCGACGCTGATGTAAATCAGCAACACATATACATAGGTCATGGTATGTCCTTCGGTTTAAGATTCTTTTGTAGTGTCCCAGTGTCGGGTTATTTCAATAGTTATTTCATAGCCCGTGTCGCAAGTGTAGCAGTGCCATGTTTCCCATGACACTCCATCACTTTCTGTAAAGGTTAAGTCGTGCTCACACTTGGGACACTTCTCATCTTTAAGTATTTTAAGTGCGTGCTCAGATCTAAAGTCTATATCATCCATATCAGTACCAGCACGAGTACACAACTGTGCTGCCTTCTGTTTCGAATGCTTCTTTGGCACGCTCGATAAAATCAAGGTCGTTACCTTTTTCATCCGCAACCATTTCTTCTTGAAACTGATGCCCCCAAAAGAAACCACCGGGACACTCATAGTCTTCGTATCCATTGTGTACTTGTTGTTCCAGTTTGGTGATGTCATCAATGTCGAGGTGCAACTCTTGACAGTTGAACTCTTCGTTGAAGCCTTTGCTGTGCCACAGTTCCATCATAAACTGCTGTAAGCGGGAGTGCTTCCGCCATTCAAAGTTATATTCCCGTGGATTCCATTTGTTAATCCGAACGTGTGCATATTGATCAAGTCCCATTACAGTCTCCTTTGTCTGTTGTCTGTGGTCTTTTGTCTTCAAGTTTCCAAAGATGTAGAGTTGTGCCTTTTTGCCTGATTTTATAGCTATATTTTTTGTGCTTAAAATATCTGCTTATAAATTGTAATGTTGGTCGCGCCTTGCTGTTTCTTTGGATTTGCAAATCAATGCAATCACCTATCTCCATTTCATTTAAGGCTTGTTCTAAATTATGATATTTAGATGAATTATGAATGGGTTGGTTTTTTAAAATTTTATATTGTGTCATTACAATCTCCTAAACAACCATCTTGCAAATACCCCAACCACTGGGGTTTTATAAAAAGTGAGGCACCATTCTTCAATGTTTGCCCGAACCCGATACTTCAATTCCCATGAGTATGGGTCCCAGATTTTGACTTCAAGTCTGTAGTGATTCACATCGTTTTCGATGTCGTAGTCAGATTTCTGCGGCACGATAGAACGTGATACAAACACTTCGTGCCGTAGCTCTGACATGTTCTTGTAGTGTTTGTGGTTCTTCAGCTCAAAATAGAACTCGTCTTTAAACTCAGCCATAGCCATTTCGTACAGCTGTTCGTCGGTACGGATACCAGATCCACTGATATGGTATACATGTGTACCGTCTAGTTGTTTCTTACCCATGATTGGATGCCCTTTCTCCGTGGTCTACGGTCCACGGTTAATAATCTTCAATGCACGTAGTGCCCCCGGCACTATGGAAAAGGAGATATGTAAAAAACCCAGTGCACAAATGACACTACGTGCTCATAAAAAAACCCCTGCAGCCTTGCTCTCTTCGGGTCAAGGCTACAGGGGTTACAGTGCTGGGCAGGCGAAGTTCTTTACTTCTTCCGTACAACCCCAGATTCACTGTGGTTGTGGACTAACAGTATCATCAGACTGCTAACTTCTTTGTTTCAGCTGACCCATCCACTGAGGTCAGCCTACACTCCTTTCTTATTTATACACGGTGTGGTCGAGTCGTTCCGTGTATCAGCAAGCTTTTTCTGCTTGCACTGATTAGCAAACGAGCTTGTATGCTTGTTTGGCTTTTGCCGCATCAACGAGGACAACGTCTTCATTGCGCCAGTTCTTGTCATTGTTGTTAGCTGTTTTCACCAGCTTCTTTGTAATGACAGACTTCATAGCCCACTCAACATACTGTGGTGAACCACCCCAGCCAGCTTGTGACCAAACTTCTTCATGAAGTCTGACCCACACACTTGCATTGATTGATGCTTGTGTGAGCGCAGTGCCACGATTCAGAATCCAATCCTGATGTGGATCGTCTTCGGGACGCAGATTGTCTATGGCCTGGTCATTGAGATACCGGCGATAGGCGCGCTCAGCTAGTTGGTTAGATGCACCATTGCCCACACCAATAACTAGATTGTATGTATGTGGGTTACCGAGCTCGATCATCCTGCCGAAACAATCAGACATCATCTCAAAAGCTTCTTGAGCTGAGCTGTCGTTCTCACTCATGGTGTGCATACCTTGGACAAACTCAGGCTGCATGCCTTCGTTGTGACAAGCAAGAACACCATCGATGAATGATTGCTTGGGAACAAGATGACATTTGCCAGTGGCCCAACGATTACCGTAGTAATCTGTTGAGCTGACGGCATAGTCTTCAAGCAACCACTGAGGATACAGCTGTCGCTCTTGTTGCTCGTTTGATGCCCGACGCTCTGCCCCTTCGGGGTCAGCGTACGAGTCATCATTGAACATGTCTTGAGTTGTCTCCTTGGCAGGAAGCAGCTCTTCACGTTCGCCCTCCAAGAGAGGGTCGAAGTGGTTTGTTTTCGCTAAATCAGTCATATTGAACTCCTTTTCTGTTAGCGAGTGGTTAGTCTTGCTTTTAGGCTAGAAATGAATTGAACGTCTTCCCATAACGGTGATTCGTCTCCTTCATTCCATAACCCATCGGCTTGACGGATTGGTTCGATGTTGTGCTCAACGAGTAATTCGTTGAGCCAGTCAATGTCATCCATGACATCCTCCTTTCTTCAACATACAAGCTGTCAGTCGCTCAACTCTTTAGAGTTGGGCGCGCAGTGTGTCTTGGATAACTCATGATGTTCTTGTGCCAAGTCAAAGTAGTTTCGCTTCCAGTACTCGGCAGCAAACTCTAACTGCTCACACTCATGCATCAACATGCCCACGTTTTCATTCATGTCGACTTCCCAGTCCAACATCTCTTCGTCTGGTGGTCTATTCTTCTTCTCTTCTTTTGACTCAGCCATTTTAATTTTGACGTATTCATGAACGGTTGTGTGCAAGTGCAGACAATTAGCTTTTGCTTGCTTCACTTGGTTCTCCCAACTAAGTTCATCTTCAACGCCTGGCTTGAGTCGCATGTTGCCGAAGCCACTATACTTATCGATCTCCATGTAGTCGTTTGCTTTAAGACCCTTACTTTCAAAGGCTTCAATCATTGCGTTGTCCATACGTGCGGACACTTTCCACAACTGATTTCTTTTTTCCTGCAACATAAGTTGCATTGCTTTATCCAAACTATTCATTACTTCACCCATTCACAATATCCCTCCCAGATACAATCTGAGAGAGATGCGGTTGCATTTTGTTCCCGGTATTTACGGGCCGTTTGTAGTACGTGTTTCGTTACGCCATAGCGTCTTGCGTCACGCATTAGTTCCAGTGCTATTTGAAATTCATACATTGTTTCTTCCTCCTATATGATTCCAAATCCAACCATGAGCAGCAGCAGTAAGCAGATGCCCAACAAACCATCATAATATTTCAACATATCAAATCTCCTTTTTCTGTTGATATACACATAAACTGTCAGACGCTTCATGCTTTAGCCATGAAGCGTGAACCACGGTCCATTATCGTGGTACCGCTTGGTACCGGTCGGTACCAGCTGTGTACCAGCAATGAATCATGATTAAGTGTTTGATGTTATTGGTTAAAGGTTTAGTGGTACCACTGGTACCAGTTTTAGGGGGGGTCTTTTGATGTTGAAAAAACAAAATCAATAAACCGTTTTCTAAAACTAAACCGTGTGGTGGTGGTACCAATGGTACCAAAGGTTAGTGGTTTACGATTTACGGTTCACGGTCAAGGGTTTAGCGTGTACCATTTTCGGTACCAGGTGTGTACCAGAACCTGTATTTTCGTGGTACCACGACCGTCGTCCGGGGACAGAGGACCAGGGACAGGTGACCGTTGAGAACGGATCATGAACATCTGAGCGATGCCCCAGAACAGTGAACCGATGCCCTCTGACAGCACACAATGCCCCTGGCTGTCACGTCCCCTAAAAAAAAGAGACGGCCAAAGGCCGACCTTTTTACTTTCGAGAAGAAAAGGGAACCAACCGCTTGGCTGGTTCCCTGATTGATGTTAGGACGCTGACTCATCTTTGTTTAACTGAGCCAGAATCTTTTCGGCTTTCTCGCGTTCGAGGCGAGTAGCTTCTGATTTGATTTCCGCAGCTGTATTCTTGGCAACGGCGGTAGTGACCGAAGCCACTACCTTGGTTGCATTATAGCCACGGGCTAGCAACGTTGAGAGTTTCATGATTACTCCTCCTTACTCTCGATGGGGAACAAGAAGATAGACTCAGGTTCACCATCCTTGACCAACGGCATAAAGTTAAGATTGACCCGGATACCGTTCTTGGCATCCATGGCAAGACCGAGGTCTTTCCAGCTGGTCTTCTCTTTACCATCCGATTTCCATACCCGAGGTACGGATACTTTATATTTCGCCATAACAATCTCCTTTTCTGTCTAGGCAAAAGAATTGACAGACGACGGAAGCTTTAGCTTCTGTCGTCATGGTTGAAGTTGAACTCAAGCTGTTCGCCTTCGCTCCGACGTACATACGCTGGCTCGTTCTGGATATGGTCCCAGTGGTGCAGGAAGTCGTCGAAAGGGTTGCGCTCCTCGACGGTGACATCAGGTGCTTCAGGCTTGCTGAAGAACTTGACCAGTAGGTAGGCTGTGAAGAGTGCGATTGCAACGAGAACCCATCCGAGCATGACGCCTGTGAAGAAGCCGAGCCCGGTGGTGACTGCTGATAAATATGTCATAACAAACTCCTTTTTCTGTTTGACACTAGAACTGTCAAACGTTGAAAGCTTTAGCTTTCGACGTATGGGACCCACGGGGTAGGATGTAAAACAAGGTTCCATGGTGCAATCGGGGGACGGGGACGCCCTGACAGCCAGCAGGGGATGGTATGTCTCAGCGTTTCTGACGTAAAAAACGAAAAAAAATTTTTAAAAAATTTTTCCTAGACTTTTTACTAGTGATGCGTCAGTACAAACTATGTCAGTGAAGAGTAAGACTTGTTTGTACTGCGGCGAGACCAAGCCGCTATCAGATTTTGGCCCTATAGCTAAATCTCAAAACGATACCGATGGAACCGGCCGTGTAAACCGTTGTAACGAATGCGTCTCTAATAGACGTATGTACCGCAACTCGCAAGACTCAGTTTTTTTCCTAAAAGACTTGTACAGTAAACATAAATCGTCTGTCACAAAGAAGGGTAAATATAAGTGGGAAATATCTGTTGAAGATGTTTTAGCATGTTGGGAGGCTCAAGGCGGCCGGTGTGCTTTGAGCGGTGTATATATGACACACCATTACGATCGCGGGGAACGCAAAGAGTTTAACGCCAGTATTGACCGCATCCGCAGCACCGAGGATTACACAATCGACAACATCCAACTTGTTTGCGCCCGCGTAAATATAATAAAGAATAACTTAGATGAAGCCTCGCTCTATTGGTGGGTAAAAAATATTTATGATTTTTCTTGTGACTAGGTATTAGTTCGACTAATAATTAAGCATGATAACTACTTCACAGACAAAAGTTGTGGCCCTGGACGGTTTGGACAGTGCAATCATAGGTACAGCTAACCTTATGCAAGGTGGCGAGGTAGTTGCTTACGACTTCAACATGGTGGTTGAGTTGTTTGAATCCATGGACTGGAGCAAGGAAGACTTTATTGACTGGTGGGAAGACGTGTCCGACTCCTTACCGGATGATTGTCTACCTGTTTTTATAAATCTAGATAACTCGGTCCGAGATGAAATTGCAGCCCAAAGAAACGGAAATCACTGAGCTCGACCCTAAAGTTGAATTTCAGTCGCACCTCCGATATGCCGGATTAAATTTAAACGAACTTACGACTCAACAAGAGACGTACGTACTCGCGCGCGTTGGTGGTATGAACATAAAAGCATCCGCCAGAGCTGCGGGGTACTCTGAGCGTTCTGCTTACGACATCGAAAAACGTCCAGCTGTTGCAAAAGCCATTGAGTACTTCCGTGAGCAAAACAGAGAAGAAGTACGGTTCGAAATGTCCGACGCTCATTGGATGTATATAAAAGCGTTCAACTCTAGCGCCAACGCTACAGAGATGAAGAACACTACTGACTCTCTTGTCAAATTACATGGGCTGGCTAAAGAAGAAACAAAACCGCTGGTCAACATACAAATAAACGGATCCAAACAACTTGAACGTATGACTGACGAAGAGTTGTTGGAGCTAGCAGGCAAAACTATCGATCATCTGGAGCCGAAAGCTGACTGAGGTACAACACATAGAGTGCAAACGTTGCCACAAGTCTCAACCAGAAACACTTTACTCTGGTGATGATGGGTACTGTGCGTATTGTGTTGCTGATATGCAGGACGCTATGCCTGATCCTGATCAGCCAACACCCCAAGAAGTCGAACAACGGGCCACGGCCGAAGAACTAGCGAAGCAAGAACTCGCAGCACGGTTCCTTACCCGCCGTCGATTGTTACCATTTATCGAACGAAACAACCCTGACTACATGGCTGGCTGGGTACACAAAGATATATGTAAAAGACTAGAAAAATTTTCTGAAGATGTTGTAAATAAAAAAAGCCCAAGACTCATATTACAAATGCCACCGCGGCTAGGTAAATCAACTATTGCTAGTGTCGGCTTTCCAGCCTGGCATTTAGGACGTAACCCACAACACGAGTTCATAAGCTGTTCGTACTCTGGAGCGTTGGCTATGACCTTCAGCCGTAAAGTACGGCAAACTCTTCGTGAACCGTCGTTCAAGACTACATTCAAAACACGCCTGGATCCTGACTCGCAGTCAGCTGAAGCCTGGCTAACGTCTGCCGGTGGTGGCTATGTTGCCGCTGGTGTTGGTGGTGGTATTACTGGTAAAGGTGCGCATGTATTAGTGATTGATGACCCTGTTAAAAACCGCGAGGACGCAGAGTCACAAAATAACCGGGAAAGCACATGGGACTGGTACACCTCCACCGCATATACACGTCTTGCGCCTGGCGGCGGTATACTTGTAATTATGACCCGCTGGCATGATGACGATTTAGTCGGGCGCCTTCTTAAAAATATGTCTGAAGGTGGCGACGAATGGGAAGTAGTAAAGTACCCCGCTATAGCAGAAGAAGATGAAGAGTTCCGCGAAGCCGGAGAAGCACTTCACCCAGAACGATATGACCTTAATGCACTGGAGCGTATACAACGAGCCGTGGGCCCTAGAGATTGGTCAGCGTTGTATCAGCAAAATCCAGTTGCAGATGATGGTGATTACTTTACAAGAGACATGATCCAGTACTACGACAGAGAGGACATCGACCAAGATCGACTACGTTATTACTGTGCGTGGGACTTAGCTATAGGAAAGCGAGATAGAAATGACTACTCAGTTGGTATGGTGGTTGGTATTGACGAGTACGATAATCTATTTGTTGTCGATGTCATCCGTGGACGGTTCGATGGTTTTGAGCTTGTCGAACGTATTTTAGACTGTTATGAATTATGGAGGCCTTCGATTATCGGAATCGAAAAAGGCCATATTGAGATGGCGCTTGGTCCGTTTCTAGAAAAACGTACTAGGGAGCGTGGTCTTAATGAGGCTTACTTCAAAGATTTGAAAGTAGGTCGCCGCGATAAAGAAGCTCGAGCACGAGCCATTCAAGGTCGTATGCAGCAGGGGATGGTGTTCTTGCCGCGTAACGAAGTATTTACTGGCCCGTTGGTGGCAGAACTTTTACGTTTCCCCAATGGTGTTCATGATGACCAAGTTGATGCGTTGGCATGGATTGGATTAATGATGACGGAGTTTTCTACATTCCACGAACGTATTGTTGAACCGCCAAGTTGGAGAGACAAGCTCCGCTATCTTGGTAAAGAAGTTAAAATTAAGTCAGCGATGAGTGCGTGATATGACAGTACATAGTAAAAAAGCCCGACTAACCCCAGGTGAAGAAGATAAACTAGCGCACGACCAGTGGGACCGATATACACGAGCCCGCGACAACGGCCATATTGATTACATTGATGTAGCCAAAAAATGCGATGCTTATTATCAGGGTGAACAATGGGATGCTATGGATGTCGCTAATCTTGATGCAGAAGGTCGCCCGGCCCTAACCATAAATACAATATTACCTACAGTTAATACTGTACTAGGCGAGCAGTCTAATCGACGTGCAGATATAAAGTTCAAACCTCGCCGTGGCGGGTCGGAAGAAGTTGCGCATACGCTTACGAAGTTGTATATGCAAATTGCAGATAACAACAAACTTGATTGGGTTGAGCAGCAAGTTTTTTCTGATGGTTTGATTATGGACGGCCGCGGCTATTTTGACGCGCGCATAGATTTTTCTGATCATGTAGAAGGCGAAGTACGTGTTAAAGCGCTCGATCCGTTGGATGTTGTTATTGACCCTGACGCCAAAGACTATGATCCAAAAACTTGGAACGAGTTCTTCTACACCCGCTGGATGACGCTCGATGACATCGAGGAAATGTACGGACAAGAACAAGCGGACCGCCTTCGGTTTATTGCCGAGAACGGTAATAGTTTCGGCCGTGACTCGGTGGAATACAGTGAGACACGCTACGGGGACTTGGATGAATCTGATGATTATCTCGGTACCACTGTCCCTGGTGAAGATGAGTATCGAACTGTCAAAGCCCTACGTGTTATTGAGCGCCAGCATCGTAAAGTCACTCGTGTCGAATGTTATGTAGACCCAACTACTGGTGACCAACGTGAAGTGCCGGAGGCGTGGTCTGACCGCAAAGCTAAAAAGTTTGCGAAAGACTACGGTCTCAACATGTATAGCAAGACTAAAAAGAAAGTACGCTGGACTGTTACGTGCGATAAAGTTGTATTGCATGACGACTGGTCTCCATATAAAGACTTCACTATTGTCCCGTTCTTTGCTTATTTCAGGCGCGGGCGCCCGTTCGGTATGGTGCGCAATCTGCTTTCTCCTCAAGAGCAGCTGAACAAGATCGCTTCACAAGAGTTACACATTGTTAACACTACAGCTAACAGTGGTTGGGTAGTGGAGTCAGGCTCTCTTACTAATATGCAGGCTGAGGATTTGGAGGAACACGGGGCAGAGACCGGTTTGGTTCTTGAGTATAATCGTGGGTCTTCTCCGCCCGCGAAGATACAACCAAATCAGATCCCAACCGGTCTCGACCGTATCAGTCAAAAGGCGCAGGCTAATATAAAGTCTATCAGTGGTATTAATGACTCTATGCTTGGCACCGACGGTGCTGAGGTTTCTGGTATTGCGATACAAGCAAAACAGAACCGCGGCGTCATTATGATTCAGGTGCCGTTGGATAACTTGCGCAAAACCCGCCAGTACCTTGCCGAAAAGATTTTGGACCTTATCCAAACCTTTTACACTGAGGAAAGAGTCATCAAAATTACTAAAGATGATGACCCGATGGAACAACGGGAAGAAATGATTATTAATCAGCTGACCGATGATGGTGACATTATTAATAATCTAACTCTGGGTGAGTATGATGTTGTCATTAGTACTATGCCAGCGCGTGATTCATTTGATGAAGTACAGTTCGCGGAGGCTCTAGCACTCCGTCAAGCCGGTGTTGCTGTACCGGACGATGCTATTGTTCAGTATTCACACCTCGCTAAGAAATCAGAGCTTGCAGCGCGTCTCCGCCAAGACCCGTCTGAACAGCAAATGCAGATTATGCAGATGCAGCAACAGCTCGCTATGCAGGAAGCGCAGCTACAAGTCGCTAAACTTGAGGCCGAGGTTATGAAAATAGCTGCAGACGCTCAGTTAACTCAGGCAAAAGCTGGCGCAGCTCAGGCAGATCCACAGCTTAAAGTAGCTGAACTGCAACAAGAGCTTCAAATAGCAAGAGAAAACTTATCTTTGCGTCGTGAACTTGCGGGTATGACTAAAGAAACCCGTGAATCACAGGCTAGAACTCAAGCAGCGGCAAAATTGGCCACCACTGCTATGAATACTGGCGCAAAAACGGGCCAAACCACGCAAAACTAGGAGTGCGTAATGAGTAAAGACACGGAAAATCAGGAAGCGACTGAGGAAAAAGCGCTTACTTTTGACGTTATGCCGGGGGCAGAACCCTTAGAGGCGCCAGAAAATCTAGATTTAAGCTTTCCAGAGCCCGAACCGGAGCCAGAAAAAGCTGAAGAAGCTGAAGAAACGGAAGAAACTACCGCTGAAGCTGAAGAATCAGAGGAAACTACGGACGAAGAAGTCCAAACAGCCGATAATGAAGACGATGACGGCGATGATACTGAGCCTGATGAAGGGCAACCTGAAGAGGAACCCGAATCAGACGATGATAAAGAGGAAGAAATGCCTCTTGCCGCTGAAAAAACAGAACCGGAGACAAAAAGCCCTATGGTGCCTAAGTCTCGCCTTGATGAAGTGTTAGCTAAACAGAAAGCTTTACAGAAACAGGTAGAAGAAATGAAGGCTGCTGCCGAACAACCTGCTGAAGCGCCAGAGGAGTATGACTTCGATGCTAAAGAAATTGAATATCAACAGCTCGTTCTTGACGGAGAAGCTGAAAAAGCTGTCGCTCTCCGTAAAGAAATTCGAGCTGCGGAAAAAACTCAAATATCTTGGGAAATGGAGCAGAAAATGGGCCAAACGGTTCAACAATCTGCTCAAGCTACAGCTTTACAGAAAGCTGCAGCAGACCTGGAAGAAGCTTATCCAGTATTTGACCAAAACTCTTCAGAGTTTAGCCAAGAATACACAGATGAAGTTGTCGAACTTCGTGACGCGTTTATTCTTAAAGGCTATGACCCCGTTGACGCTTTGGGCCGAGCGGTTAAGTACGTGGTTAAGGACCGTAACCTCGAGGCTGCAGGGGAAACTGAATCAGGATCAGCCCTAGCAAAGCCACAAGTAGAGCAGGCGGCCAAGAAAAAGGCTACAGTAGCTAAAAAACTTAAAGCTGCGGAAGCCCAACCGCCAGAATTAGAAGGTGAAGGCTCTTCGTCACGTGGCGAAAACGTCATTAACTTAGAGCAAATGAGCGAAGACGAGTTTAACGCGCTGCCCGAAGCAACTATTAGGCGCATGCGAGGAGATATCGTCTGATGAATTTCCCGTCACAAGTAGTAGGTATGGCGTTAGCCTCAGTGCTGATTGCTTTACTTATTACTTGCGGCGATATATTAGTTTAACTAATATAAAACTAACTCGCTTACCTGTGCGATATCAGGTCGTGGTCGGTCACGGTAAAAATCGTTCTCGCCCGTCGGGGCGTAAAACGCGCCGAGTTCGTAACTCGATAACTATACGCCACACGTTTCCTCACGATACGAGGTATACGGGTATGTCTATCCATTAAAAAGACGGTCGATGGTTGAGGTGGTCTCAACCGTTAGTGAAACACATCTTTAATTGGAGCTTAAAATGGCTACTACTAACTACGGAACGCTGACAGGTGATCAGCTTCAGGTGTGGTCACGCGACTTCTGGCGTGTGGCCCGCAACATGTCGTTCATTAATCAGTTCGCCGGAACTGGTCAGAACGCAATGGTGCAGCGCGTAACCGAGCTGACCAAAAGCAACAAAGGTACAAAAGCTAACATTACATTGCTTGCAGATATGACTGGCGACGGTATTACCGGCGACAACACTCTGGAAGGTAATGAAGAAGCACTGCGTGCCTTCGACATCACAATCGAGCTGGACCAGCTGCGCTTTGCTAACCGCATCGCCGGACGCATGGCCGACCAGAAAACGGTTGTGAACTTCCGTGAGCAATCACGTGACGCACTTGCATATGCAATGGCTGACCGTATGGACCAGCTGGCGTTCCTGACGCTTTCTGGTGTTGCTTACACTTTCAAAAACAACGGCGCACTCCGCCCAACCTCTTCTTCAGCTGGCCATGAGCTGGTTGACCTTGAGTTTGCTTCGGATGTGTCTGCTCCTACAAGCGCACGTCACGTGCGTTGGGACGCAACAAGTAACTTGGTGACATCCAGTGTTGCAACGACTCAGGTCACTGCTGCTGACACGATCACTTACAAGTGTCTTGTTGAGTTGAAAGCCTACGCCAAAGATAACTACATTCGTGGTATCCGCGGTGCAGGTAACGACGAGATGTTCCATCTCTTCGTAACCCCACAGCAAATGGCTGATTTGAAACTCGACTCCGACTTCCTGGCTAACGTCAGAAACGCTGGTGTTCGCGGTAATGCAAACAGCTTGTTTGCTGGTTCATCCAGCCTGATGGTAGATGGCATTATGGTTCATGAGTTCCGTCATGTCTTCAACACAGCTGGTGCAACCGCCGGTACCTCGTCTAACGCAGGTGCTGCTGGTTACAAATGGGGCGCGAACGCTGACGTAAACGGGGCACGTGCTCTGTTCTGTGGCGCACAAGCCTTGGCTATGGCCGATATTGGTCTGCCTGAGATTGTCGAGGACACCTTCGATTACGAAAACCAAGCCGGTATTTCTGTCGGTAAGATTTTTGGTCTTCGTAAGCCGAAGTATAACTCTGATGTTTCTGGCTCTGTCCAGGACTTTGGTGTTATCGCACTCGATACCGCTCAGTAAGAATAAGTCCCCTCTCTGGAATAAACCCTCCCTCCAGAGAGGGGCATCTTCTTCATAGAAAGGAAATCACATGAAGGTTGTATCTGATAAAGAACTAAGGGTTGCTACCGATTGGGGCGCCGTACTGTTTCTTTTCCCAAACGAGCCGCAAGATTTAGCAGAAGATGCTGCTTTAGCGGCTATGGCACTGGGAGCAAAACGGGTTGAAGACAGCGTTGCTGAACCAGAAACCCAAGAAGAAGACGAAGCAAACGATGTTTCGTTTAATGAACTAGTAGATAAACTCGTTGCTTTGATGGAAGAAGGCGACGCTAGCAAATTTAAGAAAGACAATACTCCTAAAGCTGCTATTGTTAATGAGCTGGCTGGAAGGACCTTGTCTTCGGAGCAACGTAATGCCGCCTGGGAGGCTGCTTTACGTTCATAAGAGGTAGCAGATGACTACAACGGTACAAAGCGTACTAGCTAGAGTAAAAGAAACGCTCCAGGATACGTCTGGTATCCGTTGGTCAGAGACTGATGAGCTAATTAAGTGGCTTAATGACGCGCAAAGCGAGATAGCCCTTCTTAAGCCTGACGCTACATCTGAAAATACTACAGTTACTCTTGTAACCGGCACAAAGCAAACGATACCTACTGATGGTAACCGGCTGCTTCGCGTCATACGTAATATGTCAGCAGCATCTAGTGGCACAGGCGGTCGTGCAATTCGACTAGTCGCGCGCGATGTCTTAGACACACAGACCCCTACTTGGCATGACCCAGCTGTAACGGGCGATGCTGCTCATACAAATGTAATTAAAAACTACATCTATGACGAGCAAGACCCTAAAAATTACTATGTCTTCCCAGGCGTAGCCGGTAACTCTTATATAGAAATTATATATTCTAAAAACCCAGCTACCGTTACTGCAAGCGACAACCTAACCGTAGATGATATGTACGCGGGTGCTGTAATGCATTATGTCTTGTATATGTCCTATCTAAAAGAATCAGAGGTTGCTGCAAATGCTCAAAGAGCAGCAAACCACTACAGAATATTTTTAAGTTTAATCGGCGCTAAAGACCAACGAGATTCTATAGATACGCCTAACGTGGAAAGACGAGGAGTCGGTTAATGGCCATAAAATATGAAACATTGTTACCTGATGTCATTTCAATGGTTCCGGCTTGCCCTGAAGTTATAGCTGAAAGAGCGATACGGTCTGCTGCGATCGAGCTGTGTGAAAAGACAGACGTTTATCAACAACAACTGGACCCAATTACTGTGGTGGCTGGTATCTACGAATACGACTTAGAGCCACCTACCGGAACGGTTGTACATCGAATTGTGTGGATGACACACGAAGGTAAAACTCTTGAACCTGTTTCAAGTGGCTTGCTTGAGCAACGTAAAGAAAACTGGCGTAATGACACGGGTACTCCAGAGTACTTTATTAAACAAGGTTTGAGCATTGTTAATCTTGTACCAGTCCCCAGCGCCACTGTTTCACAGGGCGTAGAAATTAGAGTAGCACTTAAACCTACTCAAACTTCTACTGCTTGTGATGATGAAATAATGACTGATTATAGAGATGCAATTATTAACGGCGCTATCTTTCGGTTGTGCCGTATGCCCGCGAAAGACTGGACTGATCTAGGGGCGGCGCAAATTTACAGTGAGCTATTTAATAACGGCATGGTGTACGCGGAGCGGCGCGCTCGTCAGGCCGATAATCCAGTGGTTGCTAAAGTACGTTATGGTGGATTGCACAGCGGGCGTAAGACACGTAAATATGCTGGCAGAAAATCTTTTATTTAGGAGACTGATATGGGGCTGTTAGGAAAAATTTTGGGCATTAAAAAACCAAAGGCGTCGGATTACAAACCTACTGAAGCTGAAAAAACTCAGGCCGCGGTTGCCTCTGCAGAGTGGCAGCGTTGGACTACTAACTATGGTGGAATTTTGCCAGAAATATCTCGTCAACTGCAACAGGAAAATGTGCGCAGTAATCTTAGGTCTAGAGCTGGTGCGGATGTTATGCAAACTGTTGGCCCGATTAGTCTTGCTAGGACAAAAGATTTAGGTTTTACAAGTGATGTTGAGCAGGCTCGACTTCAAAGTTTGAGTCAAGCCGACACACAAGCTTCTGATTTTCAAAATAAAGCGCAAGCGGACGTTCTTGCTATGGGACAGCAACAAAAATCTATAAGCAACAGGGGCTTTAGTCAGCTAGCTAAGATTGAGCAAGGCACTGCCCTTAAAAGACTAGCAGACGAGCAACGTGGGGATATAGCTAGAGCAAACAATATTTTACAAATTGCGAAGTCGGTAGTTTCGAGCGGCCAGTCTAATATAGAAACTGGAGGCTCGTTCTTCCAACCTAAGATGTTGGATGATTCCGCGCCCGACGGCAAAAGAGATGCTACTCTAGGTGAGTCAGCGTTCTCGTTCTTATAGGAGCTAAAGTATAATGTCAGTTTACAATCTACCACTTGCTGCTATGAACTCAGGTTACGGCACATCTGCGTTGCCGACGGTATCAGATCCTGACAAAGCATATGCTGATCTGTTAGAGCAACAGTATCAATATTTTCAAGATAACTTTGCCCCCCTAGAACGACAGTTAATAGACCGTGCTATGAGCGATACGTCTTTGATTGACAGGGCTAGAGAGGATGCTAGGCAAAATCGCACACTAACTGCGGGTGTTATGGACCGCGCAGCTAGTCGTTACGGTGCCGACTTAACTCCTGCAGAGCGTAGAGAACGGGATAAGGCTATTGCTAGAGGTTCTAATTTAGCTGAGGTAGGTAACGTAAACAACGCAAGAATAGCGCAAAGACAACTGAACATGTCTTTGTTGTCTAACCTTGCTAACATAGGAAATAAAGTATACGGAGATGCTACAAACATGCTTGGTACTGCTGCGCAACTGCAGGCAGCGCGCGATCAAGCTTATTCAAATGCTAAAGCTAACTACAAAAGTAGTATCTGGAGTATATTATGAGTTTACTTGGTCTATCAAATCTTAACACAAGGTATGCGACACCCCGTAATGAGTATCTTCAGACTCAAATAGAGTCTCGAAAGATACTTAATCAAGAAGCTAATGAGCAACGGCAAGCTGACCGAGTAGGCGATGCGTTATCTGTGCTGTCAGATTTAAGCGGCGTAGGTCTTTTTGACGATCAAGGACAGTTTGATTTTAAACTTTCTACAGCCCAAGTTAACGATCTTTTCAAAAACCCAGTGGGCAGAAACGCTATTAACACATTAGTCAATGTACACTCTGCTAACGGCTTGATAGACGGCATAGCTGTAGATGGTTCTGTGACACGAAATAATTTTGATGGGTTCTCTTTGGCGCCGCCAAATGAAGACGGCAGCCCCCGTTTGGGACCGGGCGGGCAGCCTGTTTATGTTGCGAATGTTAAAGAAGATAAACCCGGCGCCCTGTCAAAAATCTTTTCAGTGTTTGGGACTCCTAACGATGATGACCCAGCTGTAACTTTTACGGCAGATAAACTTACGAACTTAGTTAATTCTGGTATTGGAATAGCCCGCGCTACTGGTAGGGGTTTAAATGCTTCTGACAATTTTCAATCAAATGTTCAATTAATAGATAAGTTGGTAGGGATGGAAACCCCCCTAAACGCAGAAGACATTAACCGCGCAATACTTTCAGAGGTTATGGGTGAAACACTAACTGGTAACTCTCCTGAAGAAAATGCAGCAAAACGCGATGCTGTTTTGAACATTATATCTAATCCTGAAACTACAGCCGAAGAATTAGAAGCCGCGGCTATTTCGTTGGGTGCGTCGCCCGAACTAATAAAACGTCTTCAAAATGTTATAATAAGCGGTGAGCCCGAACAAAAAATTGATTCGACTGAAAGTGAAACACCTACTGCTGAATTACCTGAGGGTAAAGAGGTTACTGATCCAAACGCGGAGGCACTTACAGAAGCGCCTTCTGTGTCAACTATAGACGCTCGTTTAGACGCTATGAGCGATAATGCTTTGGGCGTTTCTGCTATAAGAGGCAGAATTAAAAACTTACGTGCGAGCAAAGCAGCGATTGAAGCAAGAATAGAGAAGGGAAAAGACGATCCAAGCTATGATCCTACTGCCGCTCAGTCTCGTCTTGATTCTGTAAACGCGGAATTAGAAGAACTTGCTATGAGTGCTGAGGATTTTTTAGAGGATAGAATACAAACTTTAGAGTCACGACGGACAGGTAGAGGTAATAATCCAAGCGCAAATGAAAACCAATCAAAGCTGCTCAACAAAGCTAGAGCATCCTTGGAGTCAATAAAAACTCCTTCTAAAGCAAGCGATGAGCAACAAACAGTCGTTAACGACGTAACAAGTGTCCTTACGGATATTAGAGGTGACCTTGAAAAAGAAGCTAATGCATTGTTTGATAAAATGGATCGAAACGATGCTGCTAACGCAGCGCAGATTTTGCGTGCTTACGGGGTCACAACACGTGAAGACCTAATGCGTTTGGACATACCAACTAAAGAAGCCAAGTATGTTGCTGCTGCTTTTGCTAAATACGGGGAACGAAAATCTAATCAAACCCCCCAAGAGTTATATCGAGAAACTCTTAACTTCATAATGTATGGTGATGCTGCTAAAACTGCGATGGATAGAGCCAATCAGCGTATAGATGCAGCAGGTAAAGTGAACACATCACAAAGTAACAACCGTGCTGCCCGACAGGATGCTTTTGAACTAAATGAAGGAACAGCGGCTGAACAGTCTAAATTCCAAGAACTTCAAGGCAAGATAGCAACACTTCTTTCTAATCCTGATACGTTTACCGACCCAGACAACACTACTAAAGGTGAAAATCTTGCCGCTAGTTTGACGGGTCATATACGAGAACTAAACGCCTTGTTCCAAAGTAGTCCTGCTGCGAGCAGAGTGGGCACTAGGTTTAATAAACTGGTGTCTGACTCGCTTACAGCAGCCGAAACAAATAGGGTTATATATCAATTGGCTTATGGCGGTTCGGACGGTATTAAAGAATGGTTTAGAGATGTTTGGCGCACCAAATCTCCTGGCGGCGATTGGGTACAAAACCCGTCATCGTTGTTTATTATGAGTGCAGACGGGAAGAGAGTTGGTGTGAGAAATACTGAAACTGAGAAGGGCCCGAAAGCCGCTGAAGTATATGAAGGAACTATGACTGTAGGTAAGTTCCGCCAACTAATGCCCCAGACCGGCCCACAAATTCTTGAACGGTTAGAAAAACAAGCTAGGTATCGGTAGATTGGTTTTAGATGGCTGATGAAATTACTAAATTTATTGACGACAGTAGGTTCATTGACGACAGTGCTGGCCGTGAACCGCTACTCGATACCCAAAGACGTACTAGGGAAGGTATAACTACCGAGTCGCGGCGTGCTGTAGACAGCCCGTTGCTTGATACCGGAAGATTTACATCTGATGAGGTTGCCCCTGCAGATACTTTTGCAGAGACGTTCCGACGTGGTGCTCAATCAGGTATGCGTACGCTACAAGCCGACATGGACTACATGGGGGCTATTTTTAATACGCTGTCTGGTGACGAAGACGCAGCTTTAGAAAACCTTGAACTTGGTCGTCTTGCTAGAGAACAAGGTGGTCAGCTACTTGAAGGTACTATAAGTTTTGAAGATTTCGTTGCTGCCCCTACCTTTTCTGGGCTTTTAGACCTCACTACTAGTGGTGTTGGTATGGTTACGCCTATGGCAACAGTAACAGCTGCTAGTGCTGGTGTAGGTGGATTAACAGCTGTGTTGGGGCGGGGGTTGATGAACACCTCTGGCAAAGCAGCCGCTAAACAACTATTGAAAGAAATAGCAGAAAAACAAAGAAAGGGTATTACTCTCACCCCAGATGAACTTGCGGTAGCTGCCGGTACAGCTAAATCTGTAGCTAGTGCTGCAAAAGCAGGTTCAATAACTGGCGCGTTTATACCTTCTTACATCTCTGGCTCAGGTCAGTCTTTTGGGGAGTTTGATGAAGCAGGCGTAGAGCTTGACTCCGATCGTGCACGCCAAGCCTTAGCTATTGGTGCTCCAATAGCTTTGATTGATACAGCAACAGAAGTTGCTATGGTTGGCAGCTTTCTAAAACTAGCTACAAAAAAAGCGCGTAAAGACGGCCAAGGTGTTTTTGCAGCATTTGCCGCTAACTTAGGTAAAGAGGTAGCTAAAAACTCTGCTAAAGAAGGCGCCGCAGAACTAGCCCAAGAAGAAATACTTATCCAACAACGTAGAAGTGTTGACGATAATTACTCAGCTCAGGAAGCAAACTTGCGTAGAGGCGAGGCTGCGTTCTTAGGTGCTGTAGCTGGTGGTGCGTTTGGTACTGCGGGCGGCGTTGTGGGTGGCATACCCGCCGTAGCCAGAAGCACTAAAGAGACTGCGGATAAAGTAGTTGCGCAAGCTCGTCAAATGCTTGACCAGACATCTCAATCAGTAGCTGATTCGCAAGCTGTTGATGAGTCTACCCAAGCAGAGCTGTTTGATACACGCAACCTTGGTACGGCTCCGGCGCAACCCGAACAACCTACTGTAGACTTAGACGCACCCGAGCAAGGTGTACAAGGAGAGTTGTTCCCAGTAGCGCAAGATGTAGAAGTAACCCAAGCGCGTGAGCGCAACGCCGACCTATTAGCAGATGAGGCTGCATTTCTCAATGAAGTAATGGGGCGCCCATCGCCACCTACTCCTGCACCTACTCCTGCACCTACAACAACTCAAGTGCCGCTGAATAATCCTGAACGCCGCCGAACAGCGTCTGGCAGACAGATTGATCCTAACAACCCGCTGTTTAACGACCGGAATATTCAGACTCCTGCACCTACGCCAACGCCCACTGCCCCGCCTGTTAGAGAGCAACCACCTGTTGCAGAACCAGACGCGCAACCCGTTACTCAAGCAGACCTTGCGGCTATGGCTCAAGAAGAACAACGAGCAACTGAAGGTCAGGCAGATGTTCGCGATTTTAATAGAACACGTCGTGATGCACCGGCAAAAGTACGACGCGGCGCCTATAAAAAAAGCACCGGTAAACCAGACGTGTTTGTCGGCGCTTTTTATCGTAAAGGCGACGACACAATATTTATTGACGAAGAGTATCTACGATCACAGTTTGACAAAAAACCTTGGGAAAGCCCAAGAGTTGAAGGAGTCAATCCTTTACCAGACGAGTTTGTAAATGAATACATCAATGAGCCTGATGACTGGGTTCGTTTTGTAGAACTGCATGAAAAAGCTCATACTGAATACGCACAGTTAGAGGGCGAATCTACCGCCACTTATGAAAATCGTATGAACGATATTGCTATGGCTGAGATGCGTGACCCTAGATTGTTTGGGACGAGCGCACCAAGTGTAGCGCCCGAAGCCGAAGCTGCACCTGCACCCGCACCGCTAGCGCCGCAACGTCCAGCCCCTGCTGATCCTACTCCTGTGCAAAGAGCTCCAGCTACTCAAACCGCCGAACCAGAGCTTAATACAGCGGATCAAGCTTTTGTAGATAGTGCAGAACGTAACATAGCTACTTCAGAACGTAGCGGTGTTGTGGATGATGTAAGTCAGCTTGACCCTACTGAAGCCGCAGATCAAGTTACAGGTGCTGAACTAGCAGCTGAGATTGAAGCAACACCCGCCGTGCGGTTAGTACAAAATGGTATTGTCCCACTTGGTAAAGACGGCGAAGGATACACAGTTTTATTAGATCCAGATAAACGCAAAACTGTTATCCAAGCGTCTCCAGAAAATCCGTTGTTTATTACGGAAACAGAATTTGTACCCAACGAAGACACAGACACAAATCAACGAACTACTGAGGTAGAAAAAGTTAACCGTATCGTTACACCGGTTAACGCAGCAGCGTATTACACGTTACGTATAGCTAATCACTATGCGCCAGAAGGCCCGGCGATTGTACAAAACTTTTTACAGTTTTCTAAGTACATGAACGATCAGGCGTTGAAAGCTCTTAATGACCTTATCTTTGATAGCACTGAGTCAGCTCTTTATAATTTTTATCCAGATTTTAAAATCGACGGTAATATAAATGCAGAGTTTCAACCAGGCGATGAAAACATCGCTGACAATATTATTGCTAACAACCCTGGTGCTGTAAAAGTAGTAATCAGAGCTGTGCCTAAAGACCGAGCTATAGTAGATGAAGGATATCGCGTAGATAAAGAAGGTGCTAACAGAAGCGAAAAAGTTTTTGACAGCACTATGGCCAGCATTGAACGCTCTAATCAAACTGACAAATTTATAAAAGAGTCTCCCTTTGAAATTTCTGGCGGTAAGATTGGTTCAAAAGGCGGTAAGCCGGTTATAAAATTTCAGTTTATGACGTTAATAAACGGCGGTATTCGATTGAACGCTATCGAAGATCGGGCTCTTGTTGGCGACCCTCTTTATACAGGTGATCCTAGGTTAGCAAAAGCGGGGCTTGTCCGCGGTATGCAAGAAGCTGTTATGCGGGGGTATAGCTTCTTCTATACAGACAGCAACGGCCGCCGTCAGCCACTCGATATAACAGAAGTTTTAGCAGGCACTAGAAGATTACCTGAAGATGTACTAAGTCGTTTTGTGTTTTTCAATGGTAATCAAGGTATGTCTTTACGCGAAGTTGTTGGGATGCGAGACCCATTTCCTATAGCAGACACTCGTACTGAACAAAGCATTGAAGCTATAAACGCTAAAACAGATGATCAAATAGCTGGTGATGTTGCTGCACGGTATTTTGTAGAGGTAGCAAACATGTCTCGGGACGAACTATACTACCGTTTAGGCGAGGACCTTGAGGGAACTGTTGGTGGGCTTCGTATTAGAGAAGAGTACGCGGAACTAAAAAGCTTAGCCCTGCAAGAAGGTTTTAGGGATGAGCTTGATAATGAGCGACAACTACAGCTTGAAGAAGCAAAAGATAGAGAGCTTACTCGCGATCGGTTTGGTGTAGAGGATGAATCTGTGCCTGGGCTAACTGAGCAATTGCCTGGCATGGTGCTTAACAGGGCTCAACAAGCAGGCGTGTTTGAGGGCGAAACTCAAGACGTTACGTACACTACATTTTTTGAACTTCGTATGCGTGGTGAAGCGGCACCGGAAATGAAGCCGCTAGTCAAAGTAATATCAGGTGGGCAGGACGGTGTTGACGTTTCTTTTTTAGACGTTGCTTCTGACTTAGGTATTTCAACTGGTGGAACAGCGCCTCTAGGTTTTAAAACAGAAAGTGGAAACAAACCGGAACTTCTCGGGCAAGCATATGGATTAAAAGAATCTAAGAGTGCAAATTATGCAGTTCGTACACGTAAAAATGTAAAAGATTCTGATGGAACAGTAATTGTAGTCCGAGACCCAGGCAATTTAACACCGGGTTCTAAGGCAACCGTTAAGTTTGCAAAACAGTTAAACAAGCCTTATATCGTTGTAACACCGAAAACTGATCCAAAAGAAGTAAGGCAATGGATCGCTAACAATAACGTTCGCACGCTAAACGGCGCTGGCAGTCGAGATATATCTGGTGATAGGTTAAATACGTTTCTTACTGAAATACTGCAAGACGATGTAGACGAAGCACCATCTACAGTAGCCGATATCGTTGTTGAAATACCGGTTACTGGTATGCCGCAGTCATCTATTGATGCAATGAAAAAAGCTTTAAACGGTATCAAGTGGTGGAATCGTAATAGCGCAGAACAACGCAAGAGAACTCTAGCTAATAGCAAGCTTAGTTTAGCCGCGTCTGAACTAGGACTTAAGGTCTCTGACCCCGTAGTCTCAAAAGGTCGCCCCAAAGTACAAGTAAAACAAAAGACACGTAAAACCCCTGTGGAAGATCGCGGGGCTCCTAGAACACGTTTAGTTGTAGAAGAGGGGGCCCGCATGGGCCAAGTTGCTGATCCGTCAGTTACCGCAACAGCCTGGCATAAACAACTTGTAGACCCTCTAAAGAAAAAACGTAAGCAAGTGCCTGAACCAAGACGGTTTGGTAGTTTTGACAAAGCTGCGCAACAAGTAATTACCCAGGCTGAAAAAATTCTTGGTATTTCAACACCTATGAACTTTATAACTTTGACGGAGTTACAAAATAATTTTGATGCGTATACCGGTCCTGGGGGTAGGTTTGCTTGGGCGCGCGAGTCGTTAAGTAAACGCGTTGAAAAAATGCAAAAAAATCCAGAGAACGCAGCAGGCGTAGAATTTTTAGCAGGCCAGTCAGCAATTGTTGTAGTCAATGAAAAACTTTTTGGCCGCAAGTATGCACAAAGTGATGTAGGCGCCGCATTGGCTATCGGGCATGAAATCGGCCACGTCTTTTTCTCTGAAGAAATTTCAAAAATCGAGGCTAACCCCCAACTACGTAAACGTATGTTTGATTCGTTTAAGAAAGCTCGCGCAGCCGAAGGCGCCCCCGTCCAATACATGGATGAAGGTATCGGGTTTGAAGAGTGGTTTTCTGACCAAGTTAGTAAGTATGTTTATGACAGCACAATAAAAGCTACTGACGGTACACAGTCTAAATTTAAACGAATAGCTGGGCGTCTAAAAAGATTCTTTGCTGCCGTTAATCGTGCTCTTGGTGGCCGTTTTAAACAAGACCGTTTCTTTAAGACGTATATGGATGACGTTGTTGCAACGAATAAAAAACGCAATGTACAACGTAAGGACACTACGGGGCAGTATTTGAGTGCTTCACAACGTATAGAGTCCCGCGATTTAATTAACGCTATCGATAATGACTGGATAAAAAAAGCTACGCGCGCCGGTAACAAAGCGTACGCTAGTAAGACAACAGGTTTTTATAAAAAGTTTATTTCTACCGCAAACGCCCGCCTTCAATTTATGGGGCCCGCTGGCCAAGCTATTGCAGCTTTTTTCCAGGCTGACGCTGGCAAAGCCGGGTTACGTGGGATGCTCCAAGAAGCACCGGCAAAAGAAGCATACTTTACCAATAAGATGGTAGACATCCTTGGTATAGATACTGGCTCCGGTGAAAACTCATGGACTTCTGAACGCATAGAAAAAATAATGTTGGAAGTTGAAGATGAAACAATACCAACAGAACAACTTAGCACCCGCGAAGCTAAGGAGTTACGCGCTTTATATAAAGAAGCGTTCGAGTACAACAAAGATCCAGACGGAAACCAGTACCTACAAATACGTGAACGTAAAAACTTTGGAGGCGGCCGTGCGCTGTCGGAATCTGCTATTGAACAGCGTATTGATGAATTTATAGACTTCTTGATGAATGACCCTGAAACTGGTCGGCCGCGTAAAGATTTTAACGGCAATATATTTATGGACGAAAAAGAAGCAGAACTTACTGCTCGTTACATACTTGCGCAACCAGGGGAAAGTCTCGAGATTGCTATACAACGGATTCAAGAGGCTGATTATAATCAAGCTATTAAAGAAGGTAAACTTAAGGCGCTGTATAAAGCTTTTGATGAAGCTAGAATTACTCCGGGCAGCGCAAATCAGTTTGTTCGTAAACTTGGTGTTATTCCGACTAAACAGTTACGTGAGGCAGGGTTTCTTGAGCCAGCTGGTCTAGCTCAAATTAAATATTTTCACCATCTTACTAGGGGTGTTGAATATGAAAAGCGTGGCGGCTCAGAGTTTTTGAAGGAGCAAATTGCAAACCTACCGCAAGAGTACAAAGCAGAAGCATCAAGTATTATTGAAGGTTATTTGGCTAAGAAAGGCCAAACTATGAAACCGTGGCTGCGTACCTTTAACAGCGCAACGATGGTTCATACGACGCTTACTACTTTGTTGCTCGCGCCTATTTCGTCTATTACCGACCTTAGTGGTGTTGCCATGCGTGGCAAAGAAATGAAAAATATGGATCTGTTTTTCAAAAACATGATGAATGCTTTTAAAGGTTCGGAAGCCTATGAACTAGCTCGCCGTATTGGGACGATTATGCAAGAGGGTACGGATACAGTTTATATAACGCAAGGCGACCAAGATTTTGCTAATAAGTGGGCGCGCGATATTATGCATAAGTTTTTTAAGTATACCGGCCTAAACTTGTGGACTCGCTACAGTCGTGTTGTGGCTGTAGGCATGGGTCGGGATTTCTTTGTACGGAACGCAGAAGAACTGTCTGACCCAAATATAACGCCTGAACGACGCGAAACTTTATTACGTTGGATGGCAGAGGGTCATCCAGAACTAACCGCAGAAGATGTGTTGGGTTGGGTAGACGGGTCTAATTTTGGTACAGAAGCGCAGCTTCGTGTAGACCATGCTATTCGTAAGTTTGCTGATGAGTCTGTTGTGCGCCCGAATCAAGCACAAAGACCTAGTTGGGCGAACGATCCAAGGTTCCAAATACTGTTCCAGTTGAAGTCGTTCTTCTATGCGTTTGGCGACACGGTTGTAGCGGGTGCTATACGCGAGGGTGCAAATAGGTACGCCACAGACGGAAAATTTAGTGGCGCGGGTCAAATGGCTTTGTTGGCTGGTGTTACATTGATACCTTTAACAATGCTCGGTCTTGAGATACGGGAACTAATTAAATACCTGTTACAGGCTGCTACACCAGGGCTTGAAGCGACTGACTATACATTCCGGTCGGATTACATGGACACTACTGAATACCTGTATGAAATTTTTACTAGGACAGGTGTACCTGGTAAGTGGACCTTGGCATTAACTTCAATAGAAAGTTTAAAGTGGGAAGGTCCGTTGGGCCCGATTATTACTAACGTACCTATCTTTGATGCGTTTGACGAATCGGTTTTTGATGGTAGACCCTTTACAAGAAACGCACCTGTTATTAACAATATACAGTAGTATTAGTGAGGCTAATAATGGCTAGAAAGAAAGACCCTAGATTGGCTAGAGCTGGAGTAAGCGGCTTCAACAAACCAAAGCGTACTCCTAACCACCCTAAGAAAAGCCATATCGTAGTCGCCAAAGAAGGCGACAAAATCAAAACTATTCGTTTTGGGCAGCAGGGGGCTAAGACCGCCGGTAAACCTAAGAAAGGCGAAAGCGATCGCATGAAAAAGAAACGCGCAAGTTTCAAAGCTCGCCATCGTCGTAACATATCTAAGGGAAAAATGTCGGCAGCTTATTGGGCTGATAGAGTTAAATGGTGAGTGAAATGGATTGGAGCAGATACCCAAATTTTAGCAGAGGAGAGTTCGAGTGTTCAGCCACAGGTTACTGTGACATGAATGCTGACTTTATGGAGCAAATACAAATACTTCGTGGGGTTTATGGAAAACCCATGATTGTAACTAGTGCGTATAGAGACCCTATAGAACATCCCATTGAGGCTAACAAGACACGTCCCGGCGCTCATTCATATGGGGTGGCCGCGGACTTTAAAGTATCGTATGGTGATGCGTATGAGCTCTTAGCCGCTGCTATTGAACTAAATGTGTTTACGGGCATAGGAATTGCCCAGAAAGGCGATCCAGCCAGTCGTTTTATACATCTGGATACCGCCACAAGTGAGATGCTTGACGGAGCGCCGCGTCCCACAATTTGGAGTTATTGATGTTACAGAGTTTATTTGGCCCTGTTGCCAGTGTTGCTACAAAGTTTATGGAAGGTCGGCAAAAAAAAGCTGAGCTCAAAGCACGTATAGAAGAAGCCAAAGCCAACGCAAAGATTAAAAAGTTAGAGCAAGACGGCGGCTGGGAAGAAAAAGCTATGGACGCTTCGGCAGACTCGTGGAAAGACGAGGCCTGGACGATTTGTTTTATCGCGATCATAGCTGGATCCTTCATTCCTGCGGCACAGCCGTATATGCAGCAGGGTTTTGACTTCCTTCGTACCGCCCCTGAGTGGATTCAATGGGGCATCTTGGCGTCTATAGGCGCGAGCTTTGGTCTCAAGTCTATCGGTAAATTGAAAGGTTAATCATGGCGTATTTACAAACAGTAAAAATGGTGACCGGTGATACGCTTCCAGAGGTCACCGTAAATCTTAAAGATAGCAACACAGCGGCAGCTGGTAAGGTGCTGGACGAAAACGATAATACTACGTGGGCCCCGATTGTTCTGACAGGCGCGACAGTTAGATTACGGATACGTGCTGTTGGTTCGACTGCTGTTCTTAAAACATTAACTATGTCGATTACAGATGCGGCTAATGGTAAAGCAGCAACTGTCTTTCCTTCAGACACTTTTGCGGAACCTGGTGTGTACGAAGGCGAGATAGAAATAACTTTTTCTGGCGGTGGGGTACAGACACTGTTTGATCTTATTAAATTTAATGTCCGAGGTGATTTTGACTAATGGCGTCTAAATACGTAATTAGTGCTGTAGATTTAAAAGCCGTCTTAGACAAGGTCGAAGCCGAAGGCATAATTACGATTGATCCATATCCAATCAATCAATACTTACCCGAAACTGTCAATCTTTCAGAAGTTGCTGTGCTTTCTGTAGAATCAACACTTAGCGATTCAACCGCTATACAAGAGTCAATAGCAATTCTATTAGAAGGCGGACACATAGCAGAGGCAGTAAGTATTTCTGAAGCTGCTGTAATCGAGTTTGGTCCTGGGGTTACTGATACTATAACGGTTACTGAACAACAGTTGTTTGATGTAGGTAAAGCTCTTTCTGATGCCTTAGGTGTAACAGAAACATTAAGTATTCTTGTTTTCACGGAGAGATTCCCTACTGATACAGTTACTGTTGCAGACGCGCCCGTGTCGCTATACAGCCTTCCAAAAACTGAAACATTATCCGTTGCTGAATCGGCTTTTCTAGGTATTGGTAAAGCGTTTAGCGACGCCTTTACCGTAGAAGACGATGTTGTCAGCGACGCGTTTGAGCTAAGCAAAAGTAAACAAAACGTCTTTTCTATGTTGGAAAGTCATGCTATTGATTTTAGTACAACGCTTGCGGATGCGCCCGTATTGTCAGAGTCAGCAGCGCTGTCTCTTTCAACTACAGAATCTGACTCCATTTCAATTGGTGATGACTCTGTAGAACTGCGACTCAACGGTTTTCTGGTTGGGGCAGAGTCGTCAGTCTTTAACGCCCAATCACTTAACGAGTTTACTTTAAACTCATAGGAGCTGAAAATGATTAATGATGGTTTTAAAATGAAAGGCCGACTTACGATTGCCTTGAATGACGAAGTTGTTCAGGAAGTCGACAACTTGGTTGTGACTACAGGTAAAGCGTATGTAGCTAGTCGTATGAAAGACGCTACGGCAACTGCAATGTCGCACATGGCTATTGGTACAGGTAGTACAGCCGCCGCTGCAAGTGACACTGCGCTCGGATCTGAGGCTGCTCGTACACCACTTACTTCACAAACAGTCACATCAAACCAGATCGTGTATGTTGATTCGTTTGGAGCTGGTGTTGGTACTGGTGCTATTACTGAAGCCGGTCTGTTTAATGCAAATTCTGGCGGAACGATGCTTTGCCGCACTGTGTTTAGTGTGGTTAACAAAGGCGCCGATGACTCAATGACTATCACATGGACGGTCACCGTTTCGTAGAATTAAACTAACTACGTTTATAACGGAGGCCAAACATGGGAATCAAGTTTGCGAATAACGCTAAAACGACTCTTAGTGCTAGTCTAAATAACTCAGCAACAACTTGTACTGTTGCTGATGCTAGTGTGCTTCCCACGCTAGGCACATACGACTATTTCTACTTTACGTTGGAAGACTCTTCTTTAAATACAGAGGTCGTAAAAGTTACCGGTATAAGCAGTAACACATTAACAATTGTACGCGCGCAAGATGGCACATCAGCTCGTGCCTTTGCTTCTGGCGACAAAGCCGAATTACGGCTTCCCGCTAAAGCTTTAGCTGACGTAACAAACAATGAGTTCACTGACCCACAAGTTATACCCGATGGCACCGTCCGCACTCTTACTGTGAAAGTAGTCACTAAGACCCAAAGGCATCCTTACTACAATGTGGGCTCTAGTTCAGGCTACGAGATTGATGGTGTAGAGTCCCCGTTTATTGAGTTAATTCTTGGTAACACCTATAAGTTTGATCAGTCTGACAGTAGCAATGCTGGCCACCCGCTGCGTATGTATTACGACGTAGGTAAGAATCGCGCCTACACAACAAACGTTACAACCAGTGGAACCCCCGGTTCTTCTGGTGCATACACACAGATTGTTGTTACGGAAGCAACCCCTAAAGTTTTATTCTACCAATGCAGCGCTCACGGAAACATGGGCTTTTATGTGTCCAGCGCAACTGATAACAACTATGGTTTTTCTGAAGTAACAACCACAGCCCCAACTAGTGGAACTAATTACCCGGCAGGATATGTTTGGTATGTAGTGAGTTAGCAGTATGGCAGATCTAAAGGTTAACGATGGCGGTACTGTAAAAACACCCGAACGTATATTTACTGTAGGTGCTAGTAATACGTTGTATCAGGTAAATTATGTTGTGGCTAACAACGCCAGCCAAACACCCGTAACCGTTTGGGATGCAATATTTACAACAAGTCGCACTACGTCTTTTACTACAACTACTTCGTTTACTACTACTTTTGCAACAACGAGAGACACTTCTCAGACGACAAGTACGTCGTTTGCTACAGGGTTTGATACAGCTCAATCGACATCTGCTTCGACTACTACGTCTTTTAATACAAGCAGATCTACAACTACTACGTTTGGAACTAGTAGATCAACGACCACTACGTTTGGAACTAGTAGGTCAACTAGCCGTACTACTACGGGTGCGTACACTTCATACTACTATGCGCAAGTATCTGGAAATGGTAACTATTACTGGGCGTATACAGATGGTCCAAGCGGTAAATCTATAAGAGGAAAATTTAATCATAATTATTCAATTCTGTACAATGCGTTTCTTACATCTGTCTCAAGTAATGTATCTACGTATTCTCATTCGGACGGCTATACGTATAACCGCGGGACTTTACAGTTAACAAGTGGGCCAGATAAATTTGGTGTAACCGTTTATTACTATCAGATACGGCGTCGAGTAACCTCTACAACGACTAGCTTTACAACCTCGTTTAATACTAGCAAATCAACGACCACATCTTACAACACCAGTCGTTCAACAACCACTACGTTTGGTACAAGTGGGTCAACTACTACTACATTTGACACAGCGGTAGGTACAAGCGCAACAACAAGTCAAGATACGACTACTACATTTAGTACGTCTTTTGACACGTCAAATACGACTAGCCAGGATACGACTACTAGCAATGCTACAACTGTGTACGAACGCGTCACCGCCACAGGGGCAGAAACAGAAGTTTCGTCTGCAGGTGCGCACAATATTAGATATTGGGATGGAAGCCAATGGACAGAGGACTAGAAGAAGCAATCGATCTCTTAAACAAAAGGATTGAGTCAACAATCGAAATAATTATGGAACATCTTAAAGACACAGAACAACGTCTTGAAGATATGGAGGCTAGGATCGATGCCCTTTCAAAAGATGTCGAATAACGAGGTCTTGGGCGACACAGCCGCGCATTTTTTTAAATCAGGAAATACACTTCGCGCTGATAACTTCGACGAGCTTATAAAAATATCTGAACTGCTGCCTACTGATCGCAAGGTTGAGTATGATATTTGGTATGACAAGAACGACGAAAAAGCAGTTCATGGTTATGTGTATACCGATATGGCTAATCAGTTTTTATACATACGGCCTGCTTGCACAGTACGTACTTATCAAACGATGGTAGAAGCCGCGCAAAGCGAAATTACTGATGAAGGTGAGATGCTGTATGAAAAAATGCAGTTGTGCAATGATAAGTATCGGCTTCGTAAAGCAAAAGCTTCGCACAATTTTGTTATTTTTTTACCGGGCAGCAATATCTTTGACAAGATATCTGACATACCGCGGTTGCAAAATGCCGTTTCTCAAGGGGCTAAATGCAAACTGCATCCTTTGAGCGCAGCTCCAATGGTTGCGTATTTAAAAAACAAACTAGGTAGCGATTGTCTTATAGATAAAAATATATCAGGCCATAAATTAATGACTCAGGCGTCTATTGTGGGTGCTTTTACAAATAGCGAGATGGGTTTGGTAGCGGCGGCGTTAGGCAAGACGGTGTATTTGTTTAATGACGTGCGTGATATGTACACCTACTCAGCTTTTTATAACGCAGTGTTTCCCGGTGACGTTTACTCGGAAAAGCGAATGAAGCAAGTGTTGTCGTGTAAATCGTCCGGGCTGATATCTATGTTTGCGGAGGACCCCCAAGAAAACATTGATTTGTTTTTTCAAAGATTTGAGGACGTAGATGTTAGATTATCTAGTAATTGAGACTAACGAGTTAGCTGCTTTGACAGTAAATTCAATAAACGAGCATGACCCGGGCGCGACGATAACATGTGTTCCGGCCGATAAATCTTTTATTGGTACTGCTTTACAGCACAGTACACGAACTACAATGGTTTTAAAAAGCGGCGTTGTTTGGCGTGGTTCGTCTTCTGATGTGCCCGAAGTAGTAAACAACTACGCTTTGTGTGCTAGCGAATATGCAGTGTTTGCAGACAACGATGACTTAAATCATATCTATGATTTAAAGGGATCGCCGCTTGCGTTAGGTATTAAAGATTTAAGCATATTTATTGTAAACCCAGAATTATGGGATAACATTCCTGAAACTGATAGCGGTGCGTTAATAGGCAAGCGCACACTTACTATGCCCCGTTACATGAATCATAGTGAAGATGAACTAGTTGCAGACGGCTTGCCGGCTCATCAATGTTTGTACTACGGAGTGCTAGGTGTTAACTCATTGGCTCTTAATTACGTTGATTGTTTACGTAATAGGTCCGCATCTGTAACAGAAACAATAGGTTATCTGTTTGATCACTTAACGACATACGTAAATGGCTTGGATAATAACGATATTTATTTTATAAAAAAAGTAGCAGACAAGACACGTACACGTGTATCCAAAGTACGCGACGGTCTTGCAAAGATTAATGGAGTGTAAGATGGCGAGAGAAGTTATTGATAAAGATTCTATCAACAAAACCGTAACAATTAAGCATGGTGTTCGGACTTATACCCTACATAATGTGGATCCGTGGTTAGACACGGATGAGGCTTTGGTTGCTTTAAGCTATGAGCAGATTCCCGCCGAGTACAAAGGCGACGACCCAAGTTTAATTGAAGCGGAACTTAGCGATCCTTCTATTTCTTCGGAGGTGCTATGACTGTTTCGTCTGATATTTTATTTTCAATTAACAATACTTATGACGATAAACTAATGGTATCGGCAGCGGTTGACCAGCCTGCGGGTAGCTATATTGCTAGGTCAGCTATTTCTGACATTCCACATAATAACGGGTTGCTAGTCCCTCATCCTACAATTGAGGGCCTTATACGTAGTGGCGAAAATCATTTTTTAACTGAGGGTAGTTGGACTCACGAGTACGACTGTATTGATGGGTATACAGCAGAACAGCGAGCTAATTTTGAAGCTTGGGTTGCTTCAAACGACGAAGGTGTACGAGACCAAACAGGTAGTACAGTAACTTATGATAGCGTTAATAATAAATATACGGTTGCGTATACATGCGAGTTTGGCAGCACGTCTTGGCGACAAATACCGACTAAGTGGGCACCTCATCCAACTGCAGCTAAATTTACGCTAGGAGAAAACAGCACAGTTCTTTGTGTTTTGCGGATTGATGACGATCCATACGCATGGACTCTTCAATATAAAGATATTCCTAGTGGCACAACGTCAACGATCGATAAAGCAGGCACAACGTGTTATGTGATTTTTTCAAAGGACGTAACGAAAGACGGTACAACTTTAAATGCTTTCCAAGCTTACACATTAGATTCTGCAAGCTTCGATGTTAACGCAGCTAATGATACAAAGGTTTTTAGGTTTTATTTGGAATAAAAAATGATTATTAGTTTTTTGGTCGGTTTGGCGGCCTCTGTGTTTGTATGGAAAAAACGATGATTGATACTTTGGCTTGTTGTATTAGCTAAACTAATATAGGTTGGCCTTATGAAGGTAGAAGAACGTATATTTGAAGCTATAAGCCGCATAGAGCGACATGAAGCTATGTGCGAAGAACGGTCGAAGACCATCTTTAATCGACTAGATTCTATAGATGATAGTCTAGCATCTTTAAATAGGATGGTACTTACAGCAGCGGGAACAGTGATCTTAAGCATGGGCGGGGTGATTGTTTCGCTGCTTTTTCTTTTACAGTAGGCGGTACTATGTATTTTAAACTTAATAATTTTTCCGGTATTGCTCCTGCCGTAGATAGTCGTCGGCTTGGTGAACAGTTTGGTCAGATTGCTGAAAACCTTGACTTTGAATCTGGCGCGCTGGTTCCTATAACAAATAATACAGATACTCTTACTCTTTCTAACTCTAATCGTAAGTCTATTTTCTTTTACAATAATACAAACTGGCTACAGTTTAACGAAGAGGTTGACGTTGTTGAGGGGCCTGTCCCTAACGACTCGTTTAATCGTTTGTACTGGACAGGACAGGACTTTCCTAGAGTTGGTACAAACACATCTATGATTAGTGGCAGTGGTAGTTACCCTGCTTCATCGTTTCAGTTAGGCATACCTGCACCTGAACTTAAACCAACTACTGCTAAAACTGGTACGCAAGACCCTACGCAAACACCCTTTGAAGTATCATATGTTTTTACTTTTGTTAGTGTCATTGGCGAAGAGGGCCCCCCGTCGCCCCCTAGTGATGTTATTCAACTAACTGACGCAGAAAATGTAAACATAACTATGGGTGCTACTCCAAGCGGCGCTTTTAATTTTGGAAGCGGTGCGCTGCGTAGGATTTATCGTTCTAATACAGGTTCTAACAACACACAGTTTCAGTTTGTTGGCGAAGTTCCAATAGCAACTACTACTTTTACAGACGACAAAAATGGTTCTCAATTAGGTGAAGTACTACCAAGTGAAACGTGGATTGCTCCACCGGGTAACAATGCTACCTTGGATCCTGGTGGGCCAATGCTTGGGCTTATTCCCGTGGCAAATGGAATTATGGCTGGGTTTAGCGGAAACCGTTTGTGTCTTAGCGAACCGTTTTTGCCGCATGCTTGGCCCGTGTCTTACAGAATTACATTGGAAGATATTATTATAGCTATAGGAGCTACAGGTAATGGCATTGTCGCTTTGACAAAAGGCGATCCTTATTTTGTTACAGGTACAGATCCTAGTTCTATGCAAGCTATTAAACTAGACATACAACAATCGTGCGTTAATAAAAATTCAGTAGTAGATATGGGCGGATACTTACTTTACGCCGGACCTGATGGTCTAGTAGCGGTTGGTAATAACGAAGCTCGACTTGTTAGCCGAGGGATTATATCTGCAAAAAAGTGGAACGCAGATTTTGCACCGACTACAATACGTGCTTTTCGTTATGAGAATACTTATGTAGCTTTTTATACACATACTACTACTGATCAAAATGGCAATGTATCTGCTACTGGTAAAGGTTGGGTGTATGACCCACGGGCGGAAACAGCTGCTTTTTCTACCCTTACTACCGGAACAGACTTTATAAGGGGTGGGTTTGAAAAAGACGATGATGGAGAACTTTATTTAATAATAGGTAATAAAATTGTGCAGTTTCGCGAGGGCACAACACCTAAAACTCTTAAATTTAGATCAAAGGTATTTGCTACTCCATATCCCACTAGTTTTAGTTGGATTAGTGTGGATGCAGAAGCATATCCTGTCAGTGTTAAAGTAATAGCTGACGGTACAACTATTGCTGATTACACTATTTCAAAAAGCGGTAATGTGTTTACGCAAGTTACAACTACTCCTAGCGGTATTGCTAATGCTACTTTACATGAATCTATTATGCGTTTGCCCGCGGAGGTTGGTAAAGAATGGGAAGTAGAAGTATCAAGCGCTACAACTATAAATGAAGTTTGTATTGCTCAGTCTGTTGACGAGGTAAAAGCTTTATGACTACTAAGATTCCTGGGTTTCCTCCAATACCACAGAATATAGATGCTGCTACTAAAGCTTATTTAAGGGCCATAGGCGAAGCTTTAGAAGTGCGTTTAGGTCTTCGAGGAGATCCAGTCGATCGAGCTGTTACACTTAGAGAACTTATTGATTCTGGTTTAGCAACACAGTTAGGTCATGTTCCTTTTAACCCAGATACTTTAGGTACGACGGTTGATTTTGAATCTGCTGTTGCGCCTGATTTAACCCAGCCTCCTGCGCCTACAGGTCTTACAGCTACGGCTGCTTTTGAAACTGTTTTATTAGAATGGGGGAATGGTAATCTGCAGTTTCGTAACTTTGCTTTTACAGAGATTCATCGCGCTACATCTGATGTTATTGGTAATGCTACATTAGTTGGTGTTGTTCGGGGTAACCGTTTTGCTGATAATGTTGATAGCGATACAACACACTATTACTGGGTAAGACATGTATCTACATCTGATATTCGCGGCCCGTTTAATGATACTCCAGGTACAGTAGCTACAACTCAAAAGCTTGAGGGCGCGGATATTCAACCCTTAACAATTACAAATACTTTGATTGCAAATAATGCAGCTATTGATGGTGCAAAAATTGCGGATCTTAGTGCCGCAAAGATTACTACCGGTACTTTGGATGCTAATAGAATTAATGTAGATGGTGCAACAATCGTTGCTAATAGTTCTGGTCAATTAGAAGTAAACGAATTAAATGCAAACAAAATTACTACTGGAACGTTAAATGCTGGTCTAATTAATGTTACTAATTTAAATGCGTCAAACATTAATACGGGCACAATGAGTGCTGATCGCATTGATGTTAACAATCTTATACTGCCTACAGGTGGTGGTGTTGTTAGTGGTTCTAGTATTGGAGCTTATGCTCTTGGTAGTGGTGGTACTCCATCTACAAACCATGTTACGTCTATTGGTAGCGGAGTAGGAGTTTATTTTGGTTATGTACGTATAGAGGGTGGTACTAACCATTTAAAAAATGTTTTTTTAGTATTTGCTACTACTTCAGGGACGGTCACTACTGGAAATACACTTTTTAAAAGTGCTAAAACCAACGTACTAGAGGGGAACATTTTACGATTTTATAGTAGTACAGACTCTACAAACATACCCATACTTTTCCAAAATCCTAGCCATACTGGCTCTGTTCATCTTCATATACAAGCTACTCCTGATAGCCCGCCAGATACTTTTGGCGAAGTTGAAGCAATGTTTTTACGGTTGGGTATAGCATAATGTCTTTTAATTATTCTTGGCAGCTTATAAAGGTTCATAGAACAGTACCGGAAGGTATTATAACGCAAACTTTTTGGCGTTGTACAGCTGTTGACGAAGATGGCAAAACCGCAATTATGGATGGTGGTACTGTTTTTGATCAATATGCTGTTAAAAATAATGAGCCAGAACCTTTAACAGGTAAACGTCCTGCTTTTATTGAAGATCCTTCTGATGAAGAAATTCTTAGTTGGATTATTGAAGTACATACCAACGAAAATCGTTTGTCAGCATTAGAAGCTTTGTTTAAAGTAAAACTATATGGTGATGCAGATGACCTTACATCGCCTCCGCCTGATAGAGAAGAGGATGAGTAAATGCACAAAGGTAAGCAATGTCCTATTAATGCACCTCCACCGAAGCCTATTCGGATGGAAAATCGTAAACCTAGTCGTGGTTATGGATCCACAAAGAAAGGAATGAAGTAATGAAACATGGTATGCACAAAGGTATGAAGAAAAAAACAACAAAGAAAAAAACTACTACGTCTAAAAAACGTATGAAGAAGAAAACACCGATGAGAGGGCGTTATGGCTACTAAGAAAACTGTACCAGCCCCAAAAGGTTTTCATTGGATGAAGTCTGGTAAAGGTTTTAAGTTGATGAAAAACCCTCCAGGCGGGTACAAACCTCATCCTGGTGCTACTTTGCGCGCGTCGTTTGATATACAGACAACGCATAAACGTAAAAAATAGTGGCTAAACACAAAAAGAAGTGGATTAAAGACGCAATTAAAAAGCCCGGGGCGTTGCGTAAATCACTTGGTGTTAAGAAAGGGCAAAAGATACCTGTAAAAAAGTTGCGTGCGGCAGCTAAAAAGCCAGGGAAAATGGGCCAACGTGCTCGTCTAGCTATTACATTACGAGGATTTAAGAAACGGAAGAAACGGAAGAAGTAGATGGTTAAAAAACTTACATCAAGGCAGAAAAGGATTGCTCGTGCAGCATCTCCTAAAAACCGTATTACGGCTGCTGATTTTAAAGCCTTGAAAAGGAAAAGAAAGCGGAAGTAAATGGACCCAATAAGTACCGGCCTAGCAGGGATGGCTTTGGTGCAAAAATCAGTGGAGTTTATAAAAAGTAATATTAGCACAGCTAACGATATACGCGACATTGCTGGCGCGATCGATGGATTATTTGCTGGTGAAAAACAAGTTCAAAAAGAACGCTTTGGGGGTAAATCTGTTTTAGGGCAAACTAAAGATGTAGCGCATAGCGTGATAGATGCGAAGCTAGCTCAGGAGCAAATGGAAGAAATGTCTATATTAATCGATAATAGGTTTGGTTACGGGACGTGGCGCCAGATTGTTAACGAGCGAGCTAAGCGTTTGCAGGAAGAAAAACAGCGGATAAAAGAACAAAAAGCTGCGGCTCGCAGACGCAGGGAAGAATTTCAAGAAGCAGCTAAGATTGTAGGCTGGGTTGTTGGTGGCATATTGACATTTGTAGTTGTTGGTATGATCCTAGCTATTAGCTTGAGAGGATAATATGGTAAACAAAACTACTAAATCACGGACGAAAGCTCGTAAGCCGAAGGCAAAGTCAAAGTCTCGCGTTAATGAAGCTGGTAATTATACAAAACCTACTATGCGTAAACGGCTATTTGAACGAATCAAAGCCGGTGGCAAAGGGGGACGGCCTGGTCAGTGGAGTGCTAGGAAAGCTCAGATGTTAGCTGCTGCTTATAAAAAGGCTGGCGGCGGTTACAGAGATTGAGAAAGAAAAACCTATGGCACTCCGCAAATCACAGAAAAGCTTACGTAAATGGACGAAACAGAAGTGGCGGACGAAAAGTGGCAAGCCTTCTACTCAAGGGTCAAAAGCTACCGGTGAACGTTATTTACCTGAAAAAGCAATTAAGGCTCTTTCTTCCAAAGAATACGCGAAAACTACAGCTGCTAAACGCCGAGCGATTAGAAAAGGTAAACAACATTCTAAGCAGCCAAAGAAAATTGCGAGAAAGACGCGCCGTTACAGAAAGAAATAACTATTTAAAAATATCCGATAAAGCAAAAAAGAAGCTTGGTTATTAGTTGTACTAATATTTTATGTATGCTATTTGTTCTATGTCGTTAACTTTTATAGGAGCGCGGCATGCGACTTGTCGTAGACCAAAAAGGTGGCTATGATTATGGAGCAGATGGGACAACGTTTAATTGTTCACATGATCCAATCAAACCTGTTGATTGGGGCGGCAGATGGGATGAGTACTTTCGTCAACAAAGACATCCTATCTTCTGGCGATTGTTAAAATTAATTAATCGCTAGGACCATTATTGTAGACGATTGAGAAAGGCCTGACTTTGGTCGGGGTGGTATTTTTTTGGCTAAGAAAACAATGTCAGTGTGGGAAGCACGCAAACCTCACCGCCGCCGTCATAAAAAACGCGGCCTTCACATACGTAAAAAACTTGGACCAAAGCACCATATGCGTGTTCATTAAGATGATAGGTAACAAACAAAGTTGCACGTGCGCAACATGCGACTGTACGGTCTTCTTGTGTACGTACAAATTTTAGAATAATTCTAAAAATGTAGCATTTTGGCGGTTTGAAACGACCTCTGTGGCGCATATTGGACCGGGCGGCCGGGTGTTTGTACGCTCTGTGCAGCTCAGCACACGTTATTTGGGGGGGTTTTTTCTAATAAACGTTTTAAAAACCACAAACATTTTTCTAGATCTTGGGCGGGGTTGTTTTTGTTTTGATAGCGCCATAAGTATTTCATGACGCTTCCTTTTAAGTACCCTTTAAATTCTTCGGGCGTCATACTTGCTTCAATAGCTTCGATACATTCGATGCTCCCAGTGTTGTAGTGTTCTGGGTTGTTTATTAGGTCACTCATTTTATTCTCCTTAGTCGTATAGACTCGTCTATATCTACAGGATCTACTTCAAAGTAGTCTGATAGTTTTATGACAGCGTCTGTGTTTGGTTTTAGGCGGCCGCTTATAAATTGGCTTAGCGTGCTTTGTGACCATCCAAGTTCTTCCGCGGCTTGTAACTGTGTTACGCCGTTAGTTTTTTTATGGGAGTCCCACAAAACTTTAATCCTGTTCATTATCTTCTCCGTAAGGGTCCGGCAAGCATATAGATTCAATCCATGAAGAAATTTGTTTCCGTGGTATGGCGTTATCTTCATAGTGTTTTTTGCTGATGTTTTGTTCCCATTGTCTATCTGTAAGGATAAGAGCAGTATTTTCTGCACCGACAACAAGGCACACATTTTGATTGTATTCATATAAAAGATTGAGCCATTCAATTTGTAAAAGACTTAAACCGAGTCGGAGATTTGTTTTGTCGCGTTTGGGGAGGTGTTTTATGTATTTGTATTCGGCCCAAAGAGAACCTTGCGGGCCTATATAAAATGCATCTGGTACGCCGCCATTATAGCGGTCATGTATTTTCCATTTAGTAACATTGTTGTGCAGTGAACGATGCACAGATCTTATAAAACTATGCTCGTTCACCGCACAACTCCTGATGTTTAGGCCATAGACTCAAACACAGCTTCAGCTGCTTCGTAGTCATCTTTCTGGGCCCAGCCTACAAACTCAGCTTCAAGGTTCATCCAGGACTTACCGCCACTGTTTGTTACTGAAACTGCTTTGAGTTTCCAAAGACCAGCAAAACGATCGCCACCCTTAATGCTGATTTGACTATTCCAGTTACGTGATACACGTAGCTTAGAAGAGGCAAAGTCCATGAGAACTGGGCTACTAATCTCACCAGTCTCTGGATTTTTTATCATCATCATGTGCGTATGCGTTTGATTGATGTCGTAGTCTTCAGGCTTGTCTTGTTCTTTAATAGCTGCTGAAGCATCTGCTTCAGAACCAAAGCTACCAAGTAGACCACCACCGGCTTCACGTTTACGCCATACAACGTATTCGTCTTTGAACTTTACATTGAGTACGTAAATCTCGTCACCGTAGATCTCTTTTGTAAGAGAGTTTAAGAAGTGACCATCTTCAGCACCTTCAATATAGTTCGGGTGATGTTTGTCTACTTCGTCCGACATCTTTTGTAGAAGCTTGACACGGGGTATGGTCAATTGGTTGGTGGTAACTTCTTCGTTACCCCTACCAGTTCCTTTAGAGATGTGGGCTGGTACTTTGTCTTCAGCTATTGCTAATGCGTTACTCATAATTATTTAACCTTTCATAGTTAGAGTGAACGGAAGTTGATGCGACGTATCTCGCGTGGCTGCAGGCCGGGAACGTTCTCACCAAGTTTGAGAAGCTCACGATATGCAGTTGACGAAACACGTCTTTGGATAAGAGAGAAATCCCCTGTCTGTTTAATATGTTCATACAGGGCATCCCAGTCGTGTACGTCTGGGACTGTTTCTTCTTTAATAGATACAGAAGCAACTTCGTTGGCTGTTTTCTTCAGCCCTTCTGAATCTAGTTTTTTGAGAAGCTGGAGATCAATATCGTTCTCTTGCTCTCTCAAACCTTTGAGCTCACTGTTGAGCTTTTCCATCTGAGTTTTGATGGATTTCTTTCTGTCGATAAGTTCATCAATAGTTCGTACAGGTGTAAGTACTGGTTGATTCATGCTGCTTGTTCCTTCATTGAATTTAAAGATTTTAAGATTGTAAGTAGGTTTTCCATACGCCCTAGCTTTCCACTAAGCTTTACATACACATCGGTTTCCCAGGTGTTTTCGGCTGCAATGTGAATTACTTGAGTACGTTTAGTTTGACCCGCGCGATATATGCGCCGGTTAAACTGCTGGTAGTGCTCAGCATTGTATGTTGGTGAACACCATATGACGCTGGTTGCAGTGGTCATTGTAAGACCATGTCCAGCAGATTGCGGATGAGCAAATACTACCTGTAGTTGCCCAGCCTGCATGCGATCGACAACGTCTTTGCGTACTTTTGCAGAGATGCTGCCATCAATGACACCATATTTGATGCCACGTTTTTCGGCTTGCTCGATAAGATAATCACGTTCATGAGTCCAGTTGAACGCAACAAGTGAGTGCTTGCGTTGTTCAACAAGGTCCATAACGAGGTTGTATCTTTCTTTGTGAAAGCCGACTACATCGCCGTCTTCATTGTAGACGGCACCAGTACAGAGTTGCAGAAGCTTTTTAGTAAGCGCTCCAGCATGCACTGCATTGATTGTAGCTTCACCAGTCCAGAGTACGTTGTCTTCTGCTAGCTCTTTGTAAGCTTGCATCATTGTATCTGACAGCTGGGTTTTGATTGTATTGTAAGACTGTTCAGGCATGTCTAGACATTCTTCTAGTTCATATCTGATGTTGATGTCTTTGATTGCAGCAGCAACCATGAGCTCAGCGTCTTGTTTGTCTTTCCATTCATTGGCAAAACCGTTGAACACTGGCGTACATACGTTTGCCCTGAATGTATAGAAACGGTGCCCGAGCCGTTGCCCGTCGTCCACGAGCAATGTTGGATGCCAGATGTCACAGATTGTGTTGCTGTTTGGTGTACCTGACATAGCAATACGATACTCAAACAACTGAGCAATCTTATGCGCAGCTTTACTACGTTGGCTGTCTTTGTTTTTGAATGCAGTAAACTCATCGATGCACAATGTATCAAAGTCATCAAGCACATCTTGATTTTTAACTAACCACTTAACAGCATCATGATTAGTAATAATAATCTGTGCGTCAGACTGAAATGCTTTGGCACGGTTACGCGCGTACGCAACAGTGTATGTCAGATCAGGTGTAAACTTTTCAATGTCATCACCCCAGCTAGCTTGTAAGATTGAAAGTGGTGCGAGTACAAGCATGCGGCCCTCCGGGCGTTGCATGTATGCATCTAGCACACTACGAGTCTTACCAGTGCCGGGGTCTGATGTGACTAGCACTCTAGGGTTGTTGACAATAAAATCAGTAGTAGTTTTTTGATGTTCAAAAGGTTCTAGCATAGTCATCCTAACTGTTTTGAATATTAGTACAGCTAATATTAATGTTCAAGAAAAATAATTCGTCTATCTTCTTGGGCCCAACACAATCCGCAGTTAACACACTTGTCGACTTGGCCGAGTTGTTCTGGGCAGATAACTTCTTTATTTTTCTTTGGTACATACTTATCGTCCGGGTGCACGACGCATGCAGAAAATTTTGCACGCCAGTTGTCACTAAAACGGATACGCCACCTCAAAGGGAACATAGCGTTTAGCCGACGTATAAGTTTACCTATGTCGCTTTGGAATAAGCGGTGTGTATATCCATAGACATTCATCATTGGATACGCATTGAGCAAGTTTAACCAAAGCATAACGTACGCGTCGCTAAAGAAGTCACCGAGTACGTGTAATCGCACGACAAAACCTTTGGGGTGTTTGCGTGCAAGCTCTGCTACCGACGCTTCAAGGCAAGCATTAAAATCTTTGCTTTGATGATCGAAGCGGTGAGCAAAAGGCATGTTGTTGCCATAGCAAGTCTCCCACTGTTGACAAGTAGTCGGGCAAGTAGCACGCTCTTCCAAAGAAAATTGGTAGAGCGGCAAGCCCTTCCACATTTTTACATTAACTCTATGCCCAAGTTTGACGTTCTTTCGTCCAGGCATGAGCATACGCTCGTGCGGAGTCTTTACATTCCGCACGTACTTGGTACGCGTATGCATTAGAGGTTAAGGGTTTACAGTTACCCACTGATAAGTGGGGACGGGTACAGACAACTTGTTGGTAATCTGTACTGGGCGTGTGTTGAACACAAGCACTTCACGGACAATGGTCCGTTTGAGTGCGTACAAAACAATAGACACGATCAAACCGCCAACCATGGCGGCCATCATACCACTGTATGTACCGGCGAACGCCCACATCAATAGGGCAGTAACAGCCACATCAATTGGGATGTCGTAAGAAACGACACGGCGAATGCCAAACTTAAATATTAGAAACAATAGTCCGAGAGCGGACAGTAAACCAGCGATCCACATTGTATTTACTCCATAAATATTTGATCAGATAATAAATTTGCGCAGCTTCCAACAGGAAGTATGCGAGTTTAAGCAGGTTGGTGACTAGTGTTGTCATCTAGATAACTCCACAAAAAATAAGTCACAGTAGTGATAGCAATCAAACCAAGTAGCCCGTTGAGTGCGAACACCAACATTTCCAAGGCTAGAGATAGACTGCATACGGCTAGTAGGCCAGCCAGACCATAGCGTGTATATTTACGCATTACATACTCCATTAAGTAAGTGAAAAGAATGCCCCCCTGTAAAGGGAAAAAGAGGTAAAACCTTTACAGGGGGACGGTTTGCTCCAACGCAGGGTAACCAAAAACCCCCGCGTTGAAGCTTCCTGTGTGTCAGTTAGCACTGGGGAGAAAACGTGTTGATGCACCTTCTCTATACATCAACACCCCACTGACACTCTGGAAACTCGCCTTTACGGTATGAGCACCAGCGACAAGCAGACGAACTAGGCCGAGGCTCAAAGTCCGTTTCTGTTGTCATCTTTACTCCTCGTTCATGATAGCTAGGCATAAACTGCATAGCTTCATTTCGAGTGTAAGATTGCGTTGCGGTTTCAGCTTTATCCAGGTACCACAGTTCTGTTTGTACAAACTGTAGTTTTGGATCACGCATGAAAGCTGCGATTGCATAAAGTAAACATTGTTGGGAATGACCAATCTCATTTCCAAAACGTTTACCTGTTTTGTAGTCAATGACACGTGCACTTGTGTCGTCTTCTTTTACATAAGCATCGAGTTTTATTCGAGCCCATGTATCATTACTAAGCCAACCAGTTGGTGTCCAGTCGATAGTGAATCCCCATTCACCTTCAAGTTCAACAGTACCTTCAAGATAGCCTGCACGTAACTCAGCAAATTGTTTTTCGAACTTTTTTAGTGAGTCAGGAAACTCTTCGATACGACCATCTACATATTGTTCAGCTTCATCGTGGATCTGTGAACCACGGTCTGCAGCTGGACTAGAAGGTTCTGGTATCTTTTTAACCCGTGATATGTATGTACGGTACGGACATTCTTCAAATACTTTGAGTGCACTGTACGACCAAGTGGCCACAGGTCCGAAAGTCTCTGGTTTTGACAGAGGCTTTTCAGCATCTGGGCGGGTAGTTTGCGTAAGTTCAATCACAGTATCCTCCTGAACAACTAGAACTTATTAGTGATACTAATAATTATTTATTAGAAATCAACACCTTATCCTTAGAGTCGAAATGTTGTTCTATAATTACGTCTAGTTGTTCGTGGTCCGTGGTCCAGTTAACCACAATACCTCGTGTACCACCTGCATTCCGATCGGCACCTGGCATACGTTTGCGTTGTACGTTTAGGCCATTACGATCAAGACGTTTGTGGAACTCACGATTTGCTATGGCAGGCGTTTGTTCTGTCTGTGTGTGATACACAGTACGGAGATGCTCAACTGGGATAATAGACATGCCATGGTCTTTAGCGTCTGCAATCCAAGTTTTTACAAATCGTTGCGAACTTATAATACGGCCGGCATTGAATGTATCGTCTACACCTACATCAAGTACATCCAAGAAGTAGTTTATATTACCGCGTTGTAGAGCTTCACAGAACTCTTCGAATACAGACATGGTAACGGATCGCATTGCATCTTTTGCTTCGTTGTTCATGCAAGTGCGCGCCATGCGTTTGTCTACAGTGAAAGCTTTTAGGGCCCCGGCAAATGTATGTAGTTCGTTTTCAATGTCATCGATACCTTCGATAACTTCAGGTAAAGCTTCTTCAAGCTTTGTTTCTTGCCGCGGGCTGACGTTGTAGCGCCGATCACCAGGTTCAATCTTTACTGCATCTGGACGGTTAGTCAGGAAGATAAAATTTGTATATGACGGTAACTCAATTTGATTCGCGCGCATTGCACGTATTGTCATTGTTGGTTCGGTGATCTGATTCTTTAGTTTGTCAGCCATACGTAGGCTGCCACCATGTGCATCAGTCATACGAAACTCGTCGACAACCAGGAAGAGCGCTGAACGCATGTAGAGATTAAACTGTTCTTCGATATTTTCGAGAGACTTCATAGGTACATGTGCATGGCCAAAGAGCGGTTTGAGTATTTTGTTTGCAAACAAACCTTTGCCGGTTCCTGGTATGCCTGTGAATATCCATGCAGTCATAGACTTACGTCGTGTCTGATAGATGTATGCAAGCCAGTTAATGAAGTGTTCTGTTTCTGCTGCACCTGAACCAAGCATGTGATGGATTAGTTTGTACGTTAGTGGGACAACGTCCGCCAGCTGAGCTGCAGTGCCGTATGTAAGTTTAGGCGCTTTCTTACTGTTCAACATGTAGTCTGTCTTACGGTACATGTTTACGTAGTAAGGAGTTTGGTCCATTTGAACAGCTGGTGCATCAGTGCATGGATCAAAAACAACGCGCGCATCTGGAATGAAGTCAGGCTCTTGGCGGCCGTGACTACGCATGAAACTTTGAATGCTTGTTTTTTGTGTGGGCGTCAGCGGGAAGTCATCATCGAACTGATTGATATTAGGGTTGAATAAACCATTGTAATAAGTATCAGTATAAAAATCGCGCAGAGCCACAGGCCGAGAGCCGCGGCCACGATCAGCGAGCTCATCACTGTATGTATCAAAGATAGAAGCGTAGAACTCACGATCTGCTTTTTCGATTTCAAAGACTGGTTCATCTTTGAAATTGTACATGTAAGTTGGGTCATCAATGTTGAACCAATAGGCACCGCTATCGCCTCCGTTAATATTACAGCGTATATACGGAAGGTTATCAGCGTCAACAATTTGTATAGACATTTGGTCCGGGTTGGTTAGTACATCTACAACTTCGTTGTTGATAGTAGACGTAGTAATTTTAGCTTGGCGTTGTTTGAGTCCTGCTTTCTTACGTAGCTCGTCTTTAATTTTTACGCTATCTGTAAACACGGCCTCCGGGCTTACATCATTTAACAACGGTACAAGGTCCACGGCCGGATGTTCGTTTTCTACAAGTACTATCCTGTCTTCAGGACTTTTGAATGGGTCGAGTTTTTTATCATCAAAGTCAGGTGGTGCAATGAAGATAAGCTTACTGTTGTCTGCGACTGATAGATCAAGCGGATACTTGAGAGACTGTCCTGTTGATGACAGTTCTATCTGTGACGAGAACATGCTGACTGTATGATTGATATGCTTTAGCCATAACTTGATTGTTTTGGGCGGCAGCGGTACCTGCAATGCGATGTATATATGCAATGAAACGCGGTCGCCTTTCATGCCCATGCTGCTGCTGGCTTGTGCGATGTAGGATACATCTTGTAATGCAGCTGGCATTTGAGACATTACAAGTTTAGCAATGCGTTCTATATCCTTACCTTTGAGATCCGGCTTATGTTTGTAGCCATCGACATACAAACCATCCAGGTCTAGGACAATGTATTCACTGTAAGCAAGCTTGTCGCTTTGCCCGCGGCGGCTTTCGTTTGTAAGTTGTTTTTTGAGTGGACCTTTTAAAAGGCAATGACCATCAGCCGATTGCTTTAAGATTAGGAGGGTCAGGTCTTGTAAGCCCTCGGCTGATGGTTCGATGTCAAAGTGAAAGGAGGTGACATCTTTGACATTAGGATATGATTTTGTCTCTTTTGCGGAGACGTGTTTAGTGAGTCGTAATCCATTGCTTGACTCGAGAAACACAAACTGCATTTGTCCTCCGATCTAATATTAGTTGTACTAATATTATTGGTTAGGTTAGGCGATGTTATATTTGCGGTAAAAGACTTCTTCCCTGTCTATATCCACATCATCGCTGGCTTCAAAAAGTAAGCGTGCAGCAGAACGTTTTGCTTGTGTGAGTTTAACAAGGCAAATAATCTCGCCGTTTTTGTGTATAACAACGTTCTCGTCTTCCTTGCGCTGTAGCACCAGTCTACTCATTTACTGTACGCCTTGTCATAGCCGCCTTCTGCGGCAAGTGGTAAGTCTGGAGCCCAGTCGGGTGGTATACACATGAGCTCGATAATCTTGTCCATCACTGTGTTAGCATTTGTTTCAGGAGCGATGCAAACTATTTCGTCGTGCACGGTTAGTACAACCGAACCTCCCAGGTCCCCGAGGTATGTATGTATGCGCATCAGCCCGTCAGTAATTACAATGCGGGATAATGCTTGTACTATATTCTCTGTAATTTTTCCGCCCCAAGTAAACTCTGGTTTACCACGAAAGGTATATCTGAACTGCTTAGCCATGACCTGCAGATCTTTGTATGCAAGCCGCATACCGTTGGGTAAAGCAATAGCGTGATTGTCGATTGTAAATACACGGTACCTGAGACCGTGTTTTTGTCTGTCTGTAGTCCACAATAACATGTTAGTGGCACGCGACCAGAACTCCGGGATTCCTGGGTATGTAGTTCTGTATGTACTGACAACCTCGTGTGCTTCTTCGCTTGTGAACTCCATCGGGGGGCCCATAGCTCCTGACTGTAGTGTAGTTTGAAACTTATTGGCGCCCATGCCGTAGCCAAGACCCAAGATAGCAGTCTTACCTACAAACCTTTCCGTCGGATCATCGTGTTTGTTTATGGTTCGTCCGTATACTTGGCTAGCAAATTGACTGTAAACGTCATCGTTGCGCGCGAATGCTTGTAGTAAGTCTTGTTCTTCTGCAAGCCATGCAAGCATGCGTGCTTCGATGTTGCTGAGGTCAGCTACATACACTAACCTGCCTTCCGGGGCGATCAACGACTTACGTATCTCGCTGCCCCGCGGTAAGTTTTGCATGTTGATTTTTTCTGTGCCGCCAAAGCGGCCAGTGTGTGCTGCATAGTACCGGAGTGGCACGCTGAGTGTTCCGTCTTCGTTACATGCATCCAAGAAACGCTGCGCGCGTGTCTCTGCAATACGTGATTTGACAACGACACGTGCATCCCAGATGTGCTGCAGCTCGGGATGTTTGTTGCATAGCTGTTTATAGCCTGCATCGTTCTTACCGAGTGCCGGTATCTGCTCGCCTGTTGTTGGTGATTTCTTAGTTGGTGCGTTGATATTGTGTTCGTTCTTTAGGTATTCAGTAAATTGTTGATTGCTTGATAATACTTTTCTGTCGATTCCTGATGCTTCGATTAGTTGTTCTGCGTTCGTTATCTGTTGATCTCGGTACGTTGTTAGTCGTTCACGGTCCACGATCAGCTTTGGCTCGACAAACATCTTTGTTGTTAGGTTGATGAGTTCGAGTTCCTCTGGTGGATAGTCATGCCACAGTTCTTCAAAGATAGCGTGGGTTAGGTCCACGTCTTGTATGCAGTAACCTGCAATTTGTTCTTCGATGTCTGGTGGTAAGTTGACAATGCCCTTGGCGTTGATAAGTTCATCACCTTTGCGCATGTCGGGGTTGTCGGGGAACACGCGCTCTGCTACGTCAGCAAGCCGTGCAGATTGCCCGGGCCACAAACCTCGGGCCATGGCTGCTGTATCGTAATAGTAAGCGGGTGTTACTCCGTAGTACTGGGTAAGAATGTATGCATCAAACATTGCGTTGTGTGCAATCATACTTACGGATCTCCAAGGTATGGAATGTATGTAGTCTTCGACTTCATCTTCACCGTACCAAGTGGCAGTATCATCTCCAGCATAGCGTACGCCAACACCCCAGACTTTGAAGTCAGGGTGCCGGACGTATTCCATTGTTGTCATTTTAGTGAGGCTTAGCTTCGTGTCGAAGTAAGTCTCGAAGTCAATACTTAATATCATCTTCTAAGTCTTCCCAACGATTGTCGTACAACTGTTCTAGCTGCAGAGCATGTTCTACTTCGCGTGCTGCATTTACTTGCAGTTCGATTTCTTGGAACTGTTTAGTAAGTTCCTCCGCCAAGTCGGGACGACGAGACTTTAGCCATACATAAGTGTAGCTGTATAGGTCGTATTGATTTGGGTTGTTGCGACGGTCACGTTCTTCCTTGCGTGCCAGGTCCAAGTATTCTTCTGCTTTCATAACTTCCTCCTGAAGTTGTGTAACCTTATTCTGAGCCCCAATTAAATTCAAGTTGTTTGATTATCTCGTCATAGTTATCGGGTTTCTCATAGTCACCTGGGCGACATTCGTCCCAGATTGCACAACATTTGTCTAAACTATAAATGGCATTTGAGATGTGATACTCAAACACGCTTTCGTTGGGTAGTTGTTTTTGTACTGCCTTACAACCAATAGCAAGGGCTCGTACTTGATTGATATTTATGCTCATGATGTTAGCTCCATATAGATTGTTTCGCCCCATGGTGCCTGAAGATGTTTGTCAGTACTGACCCAAAGGACGGGATAGATAGGTTCTTCACCGAAATCATCTGAACCAAGATCGGTTAGATACACGCAAGCTTCGATGTCTTCATTGAGTTCATCGATCTTTTCAAAAGCCGGAGAGAAAGCTGTGCCTCCACGGCCTGTAAAAGTAGGTGGTTCTTCCCAGAAGTTTTCTGCTTCAGACCACTCAAAGATGTCATTGACTTGTGTATCACAGCCGATGCAAATAATTTTAGATGGTTGGGTTTCTTTGGCGACAGCAACGATCTCGGACCAGAACTGATATAGTTCTGCATCAGAGACTGACCCGCTGGTGTCAACACAGATGGCGATAGTGCCACATGATTCGTTGTACATGGATGGTAGATACTCGTCCTCGCTTATGTATGCGCGGTTTGGTTTACGCCATGTGTACTCATCATGACTTGTGTTTGTGAAGAAAGGCCAAAGAACTTCTCGCCAGTCGACTAGTGGTTTTAGTACATCACCAATAATAGTCTCGATGTCCCCTGGTAGTTTGCCTTGTGCTTTGGCAAGCTCAGCTGCTTGG
>VTLG01006965.1_pt1 | contig 54248 bp, 96 predicted proteins | sample 4694571 | NCBI WGS metagenome assembly VTLG01 (sample SAMN12604809, study PRJNA352737) | marine metagenome | biome: ENVO:00000447; feature: ENVO:00000209|ENVO:00000569|ENVO:01000036; material: ENVO:00002151; isolation source: viral sequences binned using virsorter ... | reverse complement strand
GATCGAAACCAGGATACCTTGTTGCTTGATTGATTACTATTGATCCATCCTTACCTGACACTGACCTATGAAATGTATTACGTGGTATTACTAAAGCACCACTGTGTCTATTAAGATGTACTATATGGTATTGATTCTTCCAATCTCTATTAATCAACTCAAAGGTTCTCTCACCCGATACTACACGATTACAATCGTCTTGAAAACTATGAATGTAGAACTGTTTACCTCCTACACAATCAGGTGGAGGTGACACAGCAGGACCTGAGTGTACTACAAGGTCAGCAGCATTTGATTCTTCAACTGATATATCATAGAAGATAACATCTTCTGTCTCACGAAACACTTTGTGTTCGTTAAAATTAACGTCGCTCATCTATCTCCACTTTGTATATGGTAGAGATTCTACATCTGTTTTGTCCTTTGCTGCAATTAATTTTGCAGTTTCTATTTCATCACTCTCATCAGGATTAGTGTGATGAGTTACTTCTTTTAAAGTTTTAAGATATTCTAAAACGTGTTCACGTATCTCCATCAGTTCATCATAGCACCCTTGGTTATGTGCACAACCACGAAGGTCGTGGTCTGGTTTCATTACTGACTCTGTGAATAGAGACACTGCTCTATCGTATTTGATAGCAGCAGATTCTGCTCCTACTGATGCTTGATCTTTCATAATGTTAATGTTGTAATTTTTGTACCACTGTTTCTTTTTGCATAGGTGCTACGTCATTTAATCCGTTAGCATCAAACCAAGGTGCTGCTTCCCAATCAAATCCTTCACCAAATGTATTGTCAGGTGATACAACATACCAATGACACTTAGCGTCAGGTATATCTACTGCACACACTGCCCAATCATCTGCCCACTGTGGTACTTGAACGTACATTACAGGTAGATGATTAGCAAACAATGAAATAATAAAGGAGAAGATAATCATTAATAGTTCTTTGATTTAGGGATGTTGCCACCTTCTCTTAATTCAGATATTCTGAAAGTGATAAGTTTCTCCCAAGGAGAATAGTTATCAAACAGAACTGATGCAGTTTTCTTTGTGCATCTCTGAACAAATCCAGTATACCCATTATATATTGAGTTTGGGCTATCAATTGTAACAGTTGTGCCTGGTAAAATCATATACCATTCCAAAATGTATCTGTTGGTGTCTGCATATTTCTTGAGATGAAATACAAACCTACGTTACATAGAAACCAATACAAATTAGTTATCCATGCTTGTCTCCAACAGTATTTTCTGTTGCTTTGCACAATGTATTGATTCCTCTCATTCATTGATGCATCAGCGGATAAAGGTCTGAACTTTAACCATTGTTCTAGTCCTAGTGAGATTAGAAATCCAACAGCAAAAATATAAAACAATAGGTTTAGTAAACCTGCCATTGAAAATAAAAATGGGATCATTAATCTCTTTGCCTCCAGTCGTCAGACCTTTCTTGATGAAACCATTCTACCACATCTTCTGGTTTTTGGAAACCCCTAGTATGTTTCCTTGGATCGGAGTTTCCTATGTCCAAGTACTTAAGAAAAGTTGAGTCGCTATCTGTTGATAATCTTCTTGCTGATGATAACATCCCTCTTGCAGATGTATTTGCTTTTGCTAATTTCGTTGCCCATATCATATCTTCCATACTTACTTCTGTTCCTGATGCAATTGATTTGCAGATTTCTACTAACCGTAGACGATATGCGGTAGATAACATAGATTAATAATTATTATTAGTATTAATTATACAACTTATAATCGCTTTAGTATTCGTTTGTTAGTTCTGCCTGACAAGGTGGTGTTGTTCTATGATAATTAACATGCATTAACTCTATGAATATAAGAGAACAAATCAATATCATATTGATCTGAAACAAAGGATGCTTTAATAAATTCATTCTGGATATCCATCATCATCCTCCGACACACCTACACGAGGTCCTTCAGTTTGTTCATACCATGGGTGAACATATGCACTTGGATCTGAATATACTTCGCTCTCTAATTCTTCTAGTAAAACTTTAAGATCCTTTACTATCTTTTTTAGGTTTCGCTTTTTCATGATACTTAATTTGTTTAGCATACCAAACTTCCTGTTCAGTATACCATTCTGGATGCTCTTTGGCAACCTTTATTAATTTCTTTGCTGCTTTCTTTGTTGATAAACTCATATAATGCCTAATGAACCTGCTGTTATACCAATACCTAACACCAATACAAATTCAAGTATCCCATGGGATGCAACTGGAATATTATTGACCTTGTAGATTAAATCTCTGGGGAGCATTGCTATGATTGTAAAGTTGTGTTACAAGTATTTATAAAACTTTACGCAAACACTACTCTCTGTACAACATCACCATAGTATGTGTATACAAGTAAGATACTAACGAATAAAAAATGCTGCATTGACTTAGGTAAATATACTTACAGTATTATATAGGTATTTATACTCTTTGTCAACAGTTCTCTTCTTCGTAGTACTTTAGTTTGTGTAAAAGTTTATTGGTTTCGAGAAAACTCTCTCCATCCGTTATGATATTTTTATAATACTCACATGCCTTGACCATTTTATCAATTTCTTTTTTATTAAAGTGGATCATAATGTTGTCCTTATCTTCCATATTATATAACAAAAAAAGAGGGTGTCAAGCACCCTCTGACTTTATTTTCCATACAGGAATTGAACTTCAGCAGTTATGATTGTGAGAAAGATAGCAGATGCTACCATAATCTCAATAACTTCAATCACTTAGTACTTGTAAGTTCTTTTTCTAATCTTACACCACGGTAAGTTAAATCGACCTTGCTTGATTGCTGATCTTTGTTCCTGTCGGTGTCATACTTAACACCACGGTATGTGACTTGTGCCATTTGGTTTGCTCCTAAAGTAGTAGGGTTTTTAAATCCCGTTCCTTCAGTCGGCTTTTGCGTCCTTACAATATAACCCATATGATTCACCAAAATCATAATACAAATTAATAATTTCCTGTCTTTCTTCTACACTAAGGTTAGGATAAACTTTAGCACGATCAACAAGAGTATTAATATCTGTACATGATACTGTAACTATGGTAGTAACAGCACTTGATGCAGCAATTAAAGTTGAAATCATAAGGATGAACGTACCCGTTCCGAGTCGGCTTACTTGCGTCCTATGATAAATGCTTCACACTTACCTTCTACTTTCGTACGGAGGTAATCTATAAGATACTCATGAGCATCAGAGTTAAGATTCTTATCGCTAAGTATCTCAATCCTGTTTCGATTCCAATCCAAACAAGACATTTCCCAGTGGGAAGCGTTATGATCGGCAAGGAGTGATGCCAGTAGTGTGAGTTCTATCATTTGGATGAACGTAAAGGTATGTTAGCATACCCACACTATTTAGTCAAGTGTTCTTTTTTATATTCTGTATTAAAACTAATTACTGTTCGGTCTACCGTCTGATTCTGTCTATCCATAGATCCATGACGTAACCAACTAGGGAATACAATCATCTCTGCAGTTCTAGGTTGGAAAGCAACGAACTCACAGTTATATTCTGAAGGACTAACTGGATTCCAATGCTGAAATACTCCTAATTGATTTGGATTCTCAAAGCATAATGGACTACTGTTCTCATCAGCATTGATGTATAAAGCACCAGAAAGAGCACTGTCTGGATGATGATGCATCCTTAAAGTACTACCAACGTCTTGTATATTAAACCATGAATTAGTGAATGAAACTTTCCTGATATGTAACACACCACAGTATTCATCTAAACATTGTTGAACCTGTTCATGTATATTTAATCGAGATAGTACATCATCAGTTCTACTAAAGGAAGAAACACCTCCTCCATTATTGTATGAAGATACTCCTGCACCTATTAGTGCTTCATGATCTCCTGCCTTCTCTCCTTTAATGCTAGTGAAGACCCTATCAATTTCTTCCTTACTCAGTACATCAGTAAACTTCATTACTAATGTAGGGAATAAAGATGCTACATCACTCCTCATCATCATCTAACTCATCCCATGCTGAACGTGCCATGTACATCATCTTCTTTAACTTCCTTACTGTCTTCTTAGCAGGTCTAAAGAAATCTATTATTGCAATAATACCCCATACTGCTGTAGCACCTAATGCTATCAAACAAACTATGAGAACCTCCATGTAAGTTTCATTCATCTTCTTGATATCACAACGTCTCCATCGTCATCATCGTCATCTTCATCATCAATGTCCAATTCCTCCATTCGTTTTTGTAATGACTTCTCTATGTAAAGATCTTCAAACTCTTTGTCTGCAGTAAACTTTACATCTACTGAACCCTCTTGTCGAACATCTGGTTCAAATTTTATAACCATTAGTTCATCACCATTCTGAACTCCTTCTAGTTCTGGATGTATTTTCTTTGGAGTTGTACCTAATATTTTATTAATATCTTTCATACTACTCCACATCAATCTTAATGCCATACCAAATAGGAATAGCATTAATGACAAATAAATTATTGGAAGGACTGCCATCATCTATGAGGATTGTACCATACTAAGGTAACAATAATAGTAACTGTCAAAACTATAGACGCTAAGATAATCAATAGGTCAATCATAATTAAAATTTAGGTTTGGGTAATCGTTTTATTAAAGGCATCAAATCTGATTCTACTTTATCTATAATATCATCAATAACATTCACATCTAAATTCATGAATGGTGGGATGATGCCAAGTATTCTTAGTAATCCATCAATGAATAATGCAAGAGTAATGAAACCTAATATCATAGAGATAATAGTAGCATCTCTATTATGTTTTGCCATTGACTCTTCATCTATCCTTCTCGCTTCTTCAACTGCTGCAGCAACCATCATATCTACTTCATCTTTAGTATAACATAACTTTTTGATTGCTTCTTCTGTCATGCTCCTCTTGGATTAAAGTTCTTCATATCTAAGACGGATTGCCAGTCCTGTTCAAATATATCTACACCTACATCAGTTAGTACATGCTTGTACATGCCTTCAAATATCTTTGGTGGCATAGTAACAATGTCAGCACCTTGTGCAAATGAATGTTCAACATCACCTACTGATCTAATAGATGCAGATAGGATCTCAGGCATATTATATTGTGCACATATATGTACAGGTAATACTTCTCTTATTCTTTTGATAAGATTACATCCACCAAACCTTTGATCGTCTACACGACCTACGAATGGAGATAAGTATCTAGCACCTGCTTTGACCGCTAGGATTGCCTGTGAGACACTGAAGATAAGGGTTACATTAACTCTTATACCAAAGTTAGTCAATTCATAACATGCTTTAAGACCTTCCTCAGTACAAGGTACTTTAATAGTTGCTGTTTCTCCAAATCCACCACTAAGTTTACGTCCTTCACGTACCATCTGAGCAGTGTCACCTACAACTTCCATACTAATATCTTTAAGACCCATCAGATCTAATTCTTTATAGACATCCCAAGGATCTCTACCACTCTTCATTATGAGTGTAGGATTTGTAGTGATACCATCAATCAATCCAGACGCAAAATACTTATTAATTAAAACAGTATCAGCAGTATCTAAAAAGAGTTTCATGTTTTCTTTTTATTATCTATTGAATTTATTTTATCAGTTGAGTACTAAATTGTCAAGTCAACATAAAAAAAGACCCCCTAAGGGGTCTTCAATCTCGAACAAATATATTATCCGATAGAAGGTGCTGTTAAAGCAACCTGTGTTGACTCAGCAGATGCTAGGTCTAATGGGAAGTTGTGTGCATTTCTTTCATGCATAACTTCCATACCCAAGTTTGCTCTGTTTAGAACATCACCCCATGTAGGGACGACTTTTCCGTTAGCATCCACAACTGATTGGTTAAAGTTAAATCCATTTAGGTTAAATGCCATTGTGCATATACCCATAGATGTTAACCATACACAAACAACTGGGAAAGTTGCTAGGAAGAAGTGAAGTGATCTACTGTTGTTGAATGATGCATACTGGAAGATTAATCTACCGAAGTATCCATGAGCAGCAACAATGTTATAGGTCTCTTCTTCTTGACCAAACTTGTAACCGTAGTTCTGTGACTCATTCTCAGTTGTTTCTCTTATTAAAGAAGAAGTAACTAGAGAACCATGCATAGCAGAGAATAAAGATCCTCCAAACATACCTGCTACACCTGCCATATGGAAAGGATGCATTAGTATGTTATGTTCTGCTTGGAACACGAACATAAAGTTAAATGTACCTGAGATACCTAAAGGCATACCATCAGAGAAAGATCCCTGACCGAAAGGATACACTAAGAACACAGCAAATGCTGCAGATACTGGAGCACTATATGCTACACAGATCCAAGGTCTCATACCTAAACGGTATGATAGTTCCCACTGTCTGCCCATGTAAGCAGAAATTCCAATAAGGAAGTGGAAGATAACGAGTTGGTAAGGACCACCGTTATAAAGCCATTCATCTACTGTTGCTGCTTCCCATATAGGATAGAAGTGTAGACCGATAGCGTTGGATGAAGGTACAACAGCACCAGAAATGATGTTGTTACCATACATGAATGAACCAGCAACTGGTTCACGGATTCCGTCTATATCGACTGGAGGTGCTGCAATAAATGCAACGATAAAACATGCTGCTGCTGCCAACAAACATGGAATCATGAGTACACCAAACCAACCAACATATAAACGGTTGTTAGTTGAGGTAACCCATTCGCAAAACTCTGGCCAACCTTGCAGTAGACCGCCTTGCTTTCTTGAAAGAGTTGTCATTAGGACGTTGTAAGTAGGACTCCTAGGGTAGAAGTGAAACTTATTTCCAGTAATCCCTCACTACTGGATAAAAGACGTAATTTATCCTCCCTATAGGTCTTGGTTGAAGGGGAGCAAATATGGCATTTGTCATCAAATGCTGATGTTATTTATATTAACATAACTTTACATAATTTGTCAACTCTATTCCCAATATTCATCTAATACTTCTAAAACATTACTTAATATTCTGTTTGCTGCACCACGTTGGCGATCATCCCACTCAGGATACCATGACTTTTCGTAGAGACCAGTTTTCATTCTCATGATTTTACTAGTCATGACAACTTTATTTAATCGTCCGTTCATATAGTAAATTTTATATCTACTATTTACACATGATCAATTAAATATTAAGTTTTAGAGTTCGTGTCTCCTGACAGAACCTTTTATATCATGTTCTTTTAAGAATGATTTGGCACCCCTTTGGGTATCAAAGTACTTAGCAAATCTTGGATCTAAATCCCATGATGTAGCAGATATAAGATACTCTGTTCTGCCATCAACCTTTCTAGTGACCTTCCAGATCACAGTATTTTCTTTATCTGTTGACATAATAATACTTATTGACTCTAATTATTTATCTGTTCTGAAGTACTTGTTAATGACATCTATTTGATCCTGATACTTAGCAATCATATCTAACTCTTGTTCGATTGCTTCTACAATATTAGAGTGTTCTCCAATACCTGCAGGATGCTCTAGATATATCTCAACATTTGCTTTGTGTTTAGCAATGTCTCCCTTTGCATGTGCTAGAAGTGCTCCAATTAATTGTTCTCTCATGTGTAGCATTTGTATAATTCGTATCTAAATTATATATTAGCATATGCTACCGATGGACTGCAAGCTATAGCAGCAAATACAAAGATTAACCACCATCCTTGGAGTAGATACTTAAATTTAAATGTCTTCATTGAATACCTGATCAATAAAATGAGGATGCTCCCTAAGGTAAGGGACATCCTCTTTTGCTTGTTGAATTGCTTCGTATGTTCCGTTTGCGTACTCGCAAATTTCTTGACGATGCTCATGGGCATCGTGATATCCAATTGTGTAATGAGAAAGGGGCATGATCTTTCAATCCCTATACTATACAACTAATTATAATACTACTTCCCTATAGTGTCAACTATGTGTGGAGTCAAGCACCTGATGGTGCAAAGGCAGGAATCATAATCCCACCACCACCTTCATCGTCATCGTCATCGTTTGATTGTGCACGTAGAAATAGTTCAAATAGAACTAGAACACTCATAGGATAAAAACACCATAGTATTGCTTTCCATATAGGAAATGATTCTACTGCTGTCAATTCCATCAAACAAATACACTTGTGGAAGTACTAGCAATAACTGCTACCATAAAAATATATGGTACAACTTTTAGTGGTATAGGATGTGTTCTCATTATACGTAACCTGGAATAAGTTGTCCTGTTGTTAAGTATGCTCCAATACCTGCAATGATACCTATCATTGCTAATCTGCCATTGAATTTCTCGGCAATGCTTTTCTGTTCGTTATCAGACATTAGAAGATACCTGGAATAATTTGACCTGTTGTAGCGTATGCTCCGATTGCTGCAACGAAACCAATCATTGCCATCCAACCGTTAAACTTTTCTGCTTCTGGTGTCATTAGAATACTCCTGGAATAATTTGACCTGTTGTTAGGTAAGAACCTAACGCTGCAATGATTCCTAGCATTGCCCATCTTCCATTTTGAAGTTCAGCGTTTTCATTCATTGTTCTTAGATTAAAGGGATAGAATTTAAAGAGACCTTGTGCCGACTACACAATGCCTGGAATTACCCATCCGAAGACGGTGTAGTTAAAGATTGCTGCAAAGAATCCAATCATCGCTAGGCGACCATTGGTTAATTCAGCACGTTGCCAGTAATTACCTTCGTTTATTACTTCTATGGGTGGTTCGATAGAAAAGATATTCTGTCTACCACCGTCTTCAGTAGTAACATACCTCTTGGTTCTGGTAGTTGATGAAGTCATGTGTCGTTTTGTTAAGAAACGTTACACAATTATATAGTAAATATTAACATTTGTCAAGTAAGGTGTGTCAAATCTGTGACTGTCTTACGATTTCTTTATGATTGCTATAGGTTTTACTTATGTAATCCTCATGATGTAGCACAGGGCAAGGTACTTAGATCTAATATCAATAGAATCTCCACTACCTTTTGCTTGTATAGTTATCCCTGTTGAATTGCTATCTACGCTAAGTCCAGTTGTTTTACTATTAGTATCACCTGTACTGTTTACGTTACCATCACTACCTACACCAACGTTTCTAGGTTCAGCATAAGTAGCTCTACCCACACCATCAAGAGTAGTATGAAAGTGACCTGGATCAGTAACACCATGACCATGACCAGGATCAGTTAAATCATGGTTGTGTTCTGGCATCTGTCCTTCAGTTAAAGTAATACTATTATTACCAGCATCATCATTGTAAGATGCTGTTGACAATTTAGTACTACTACCTACACCTAATACAAATCTATCTCTTAGATCAGGTGTTCCATTATCGCCATCACATATTGCCCAGTTTGTTAATTGTTCTGCTGCAGCAACAGATCCAGACCACATTATAATACCACCTACTGGTACAAAGGAATTTGTTAAGTTACTAGTAAGAGAACTAGCATCTAACTCGTTGTCTCCTATCGCTTCTTTTGGTAATTTATAAACCATTATAATACTCGTATAATAAATGCTAATGCATAATATGGAGGTAGAATACTAAATGCTGTATTCATTGCACCACCTTGATCTCCTGTAACACCAGTAAGATCATGATCATGTGAAGCATCCATACTAAAACCAGCAACAGGACTATTGGAAGAACTTTCTGTTATGTTATTGTTTCCATCCAATTCTTTTGTGAATACACCACTACAGGTTCCTTGTGATCTAAAACCTTCACCTATTCTTCTAACATCACCTGTTATAGATTTAGTGTCAACTGATAAAGTTCCTTTAGTGTGAGTGTGACTTGGTAGGTTTGCTGTTCCTAAAAGTTTAGTTGATTCACCACCTGTAACATCTGGATTGTATGTACTACCTGCACCAATTATAAACTTATCTCTTAGGTCAGGTCTACCTGATACCCCATCACATAACTCCCATGCAGTAAGGTTGGCAATGTCTGCAACACTACCTGACCACATTATAATACCACCGACAGGTACTAAAGCATTCTTTACATCATCTGCAAGTAGTGATTGAGTAACGTTCGATGGTTCAATTGCATTTGTTGGTAACTTATATACCATTGTCTGAACCTATTTTATTTCTATTTATCTTTCTTATCAAAGATAAAAGGACCATGCTCAGATCCCCAAACTTGTTTACCATTTTTATCAATACCACCATCAATAACCACATAGTAATTAGGTCCTAACTCTACTCTACTAACAAGTTCAGCACCCTTTACTGTAACACCAGGTTTATTGACTCCTCTATAAACGTCTCCCATCTTCTGAAAGATTAAATCATTGACAGGATTCTGTACTAAGATAACATCACCTTTAGGAACTATGACAATATCTTTTGATCTATATGGTTCTTCCTCATGACTATATCTTTGCTCACAATGAAAAGAAAACTCACCAGTTCTCTGATGAGATAAAAATATATGGGCAAACGATGTAGGGTTTGAAGATGCTTGTGCCCAGTTGTCATACTCACCTTCAAACCATTCTATAAATTCCACTAGAATATAAACGTAACAATAAAAGCATAACCTATCAGGAGAGCACACATACCACTCAGTACCTTATAGTATTTCTTTATAGGTGTACCGAAGTATTGTTGACCAATCATCAAACATTTATGTGCTGGTGATAGTAAGTAACCTGAGTATTCAGTTGCTAAGAACCATACCAAATACTGTTGACCAAATATTAACACTAATGCAGAAGTCATACCTGCATACTTACCTGATGATCCCATAATATATGCTGCTATCATACCAACGATAGTTACAGGTATGATCATAGTTGGATCTGCTGACTTAAGATATACCATAACAGGTTCTTTTATCATACCAACTACACCACCTAGTGCTAAAACTATTGTAGATATAATTGCAAACTGTTTATTAATATACTTACCCCATCTCCAATCTTTACATAACCATGCATAGTAACAACACATAGCAGCAAACCAAGGGAAAAATAATATAGCACCTGCCTTACCTACACATAACAAGAACCATATTGTTGCTATGAAAGGTGCCCAACCTCTTAATGCACTTCTCCAGTTAAACTCTCTAACACTACCAAGAGATGGAACAACACTATAAGGATCTACTCTAGTAAAAATAAACCACCATGTATATCCAAGACATATAAGGAGAGGTATAAATGTATAACTTAACATCTCTCTATAAGTTATACCCAATGCTGCCATGGGAAGAATGATTGTCTTCTCTAATGGTGACCACCAATAGTAATGGTGTGTTGATAAGTAATCTATAATTCCATAGTTACTTCTATCTCTTTTAGTAGGTGGTGCAATAGCATCCAGTAGTGGTGCTGACAATGCAACTCTACCTGGTATAGGTAGTACTCCACCAAAAATAGAAGTAACAATAATCATCAAACGATTATCTTTTATATACTTCTTCGCTAAAGAATAAACATCATCGAGAACTCTATACTCTCTGATATATCCTCCAAGAATCATAATACCAAAGATGTAACCCATGTAGAGTTCTTTCTCTGCTATTGATTCAAGAATTTTGATCATAATAAATTAAATGATATTATAGTCCTAGGGACTTCTGATTTATTTATTGGTGCTTCGTGAAGCACAAAAGCAGGGAAGAGAAATAGATCTCCTTCTACTGCATTAGGTCTAAAGATCTGATGCACCTTATCATTAGGTGCAAAGAAAGGTCTATAGAATGTAGTTGATTGATGAACTTCTGGATTGAAATCAGCATAGAATACTGCTGACCAACCATCATACCCATGATCATGTGGGGTGTGATAACCGTTCTTATATGATGTCTGATACCATAACCTAGTAACTCTTTGAACTTTTAACTTCTTATGTAAAGGTTCCAGATATGGATGAAGCATATTGAGAAACTCAATGTGTTCATTATAATCAAAGTCATCCCAATAACTTGTGGTAATACAGTCATCAGTATTCTTAGATACTCTTTCTGGAGATTTTACTCTAAGATTAGAAAGGACAGACCCTTTACGGTCTGCCCATTCTTTTATATGAATATGATGATGTGGTATTTCAAACATTATATACTAGGGGTAAACCATATAATCAAGAAGATCAACTTCGACTCGATCTAAGATGACATTGTAATCATCCTCTGGATCTTGATATAACTGAAGACCTCGATCTTCGTAATATCTTGTTAGTTTCTGATACAGTTTAGGATATTCCACATCAAGTGAAACGTTTCCTTCTACAGCATCATGAAGTTTAGGCAGTTCAGATTTGAACTTGGAATAGAACTTTGTACTAGACATAGTTTTATTATAGACAGATAGAGTTTACTATAAAAATACAGGTTTGTCAACCGAACTCTTCTGTACGATAACGAGACAGAAACTCCTCTATTATTCTTTTTTGGTGTTTGTCGTTCATCGTACTTCAAAATCAAGTTTACGAACTCGTCGTTTACGACGGCTCTCTTGATATGCTAGATCACTATCAGTTAGAAAACTGTGATCCTTAATACTTTCATCAGGGTTGACTATAATGACTTTACTTAAGTCAATAGCCGAGATTATATCATCTGACAACACCATCCTATTAGAACATCCACAGCACTGGGTTTTGCTCGAACTAACCAATTCTTTATTACACTGAATACATCTTACTATCATCACGGTTCATCCTGTTAATACTTATTTATTAAATGTTACTGTGGATACTCAAAGTAATCTTTTCGATAATACCTACCGAGTATATTACTATTATAATATGCAGGAGTACCATCTGCAAAACTCTCTGTTAGTACACTATTTTTAAAAAGTAACTTCGTTTCTTCGTAGTTTGTCTTTCCTAGTGTAGTATGTAAACTTAATATTTCTCTTTTAAATTTATCTTTACCATACTTATTAAGATCTTCTTTTAATTCTGGACATGATCCATAATACTTTTTCCAATCAGATTCTTGTTTAGATCTTCTGGTATGTCCCTTCTTCTTTCTGAAACTCCAGAAGTACTTTCTACCAATGTATTTCTTAGATATAATTGTATTTGTAATTAAATAAACAAACCCATAGTAACCATTGATGCTATCACAATCAAAGATTTTACCATCATACCACCATGGATTATCGTACATAATAACTCTATCACTATGATTATTTAGCTCGTACTACTCCACCTGTCTTGGTTTCAAGTAATTGAACTGCAATCTCATCACGAATTTGTTGTTTTAATTCTTCTTGAAAATCTTTATCTAACTTATCTTTTACTCCTGTGAACTCTACCCAACCAAGGACACCCCACCAAAATATTGCAGTAGCACCACCAATGATTGCAAGAACATTAGTTACCTTTTTCATTTGACCAACAGTTATAAAGAAAATTAGAATACATTCTTTCTTTCATTTGAAAAGTATCTATCATGTATTCCCAGTTGTAATTATGTAGGTCGTATTGGAATAATAAATCTTGACTTCTCATTGAAGCATACTTCCAGAAAGGTGTATCATAATCAGAACCATTCCTATAGTGTAGGTTAATAAACATTATACATTCTTCAACTAACTTCTTAAACCTAGGGTTAGGGTTTATACCCTTACACATAGCATCCATGATTATATTATTAATAAATCCATAAGCACCTATAGAGGTTGACTGAAGAGGTTCAAAGAATAATGCCCTGTTACCATTGACAAATACATTACCGTTACTATTACATATACTGGGGGCATGGTAACTTTCAAAGTTATAATGCCTAAAGTTTCCTGGACGGGAACTATACCGTGGCTTATATCCATCTATACCTTCATCAACTATCCTTTGAATATCAGCAAATGCTTCTTGTTCTGTAGTGATCTGTTCATTAAATAGATAACCAAAACTGACTCTATTGCTCAGAGGAATGCCGAACATCCAACCATTCTTGTGAGCAATATGATAACTATAGTCCCATGGTGATGGTTCCATAGAGTCAAATACTATGGCACGATTCACATGGATAGGCAATGAATTACCTGTAATCTTATTAAATCCTCTACAATCTATAGCATAATCATACCATCTATTACCAATAATTACTTGATCTCCTTCACCATTAATACCATGAACTGTACCGTGTAGTTCCTTAAAGTTAGGATATAGTTTCTTCAATCTAGGTATTACAAAAGCTGCAAGTTCATTGGTATTAAAATGTATGCCATGAGAACCTGCAAAGAATGGTACAAACCCATCACCTTTCCAGTTCTTAAACCTAACTCCAAACTTAGCAGTAGCATCAAGGTCATGTCTATTCTCAGCATGACTATACTCTATGGTTCCAAGTGAGGCAGGGAAATTATATAAGGTTGCTTCACCTACACCTAGTGGTGCTATATCTGGATCATGGATGAGTTCTATCTCTGCTTCATCAGGCAAACCATAACATAAATCAAGGGCAGTCAGCAAACCTGCTGTACCTGCACCTACAATAGCAATCTTCATTTCTTTCTGTGTTCTATATCATATGTAAGGACAATCTTCTTCCAATGAAGACCAGAACTATCAGCACAATCTGATCTTTCCATCTCTGCTCCTAACTTATCAGCAATATTTGAGATCTCTTTTACAAGATCATTTTCAGTTGGGTCGGGTGTAAGAGTAACTTTCATGATTAACCTTGAATAAGTGTACCAAAAGATCTACGTATCTCACGTAGGTCTTCAAAATTCTTCTGCTTAGTTCCTCCATCATATGCCCATGCATATCCTTCAGTGATCATTTTTTCGTTAAGTGATAAAGCATCATCGCCAATGTATAACCAACCAAGCAACCTACCATACTTACCCACGCCACCTTTAAGTTCAGTTCGTATAGTGAGTTCATCATCGCCATCAATTGCTCCTTCTAATTTATCTTTTAACCAATTAGTTGCATCTATTCCCAGTGCCTTTTCTTCAAGATCCCTTGTCCTCTTCTCTGGGGTGTCCACTCCTGCAATCCTTACTCTCTCCTTCTTGTAAAGGTCGAACCCTAGATCTATCGTCACATCTATCGTGTCTCCGTCCAGTACCTTGTTTATCTCTGTCACTCGGAAGTTGTAACAACTCTTCCGACTTGGTGGGATCATTGCACCCATGGTCATACTCCGTAAGTGTATTATTTAGCATTTCTTCAATGGGGGTTCTATCCCTCTCGGACTTCCACTCCCTTGTCCTCTGAATCATCTCGTTCGGACTCATGCTTATTAATATAGGGGTTAGGATACCAATCATCGTACTTAAAAATCCAATAAATTACTATTGCTACACAAATTAATAGTATAGCACACATTATATTAATTGACCATACTACAGTTTGCATCTTTTACTTTAGCAGCGTCCCAATGTCTAATGACCCCACTAATAATAAAACAATTAGTAACGAGGTAACTAACAAAAATAAAGCTACGAACGATAGCAACGATATTGTCGTATCTTCTGGTGGTTTCATCATTAAAACTCCCTAATGCATACTTCCATATTTTCCATAGTTTAATCATTTGGAAGTTCCCAAATCCTCCCTTCCATAGTTTTGTTTCTTATTATTATTCTATTGTTCTCATAGTCAGCACAGAACTCTAGGATGTCTTCATGACCCCAACACATCTCACCATAGAGTGCATTGAGTTTTGACATGTCTTGCCACAAGTCGTTTGGTACATTATCCATGTCTCTTAAAGAACTCCTTTAATGTAGTTTGATATCCACGACCAACAGGAGGTTCTTTAATCCCCTTCATCCTCTTGTAATCGTTGTGCATCGCTCCTAGTATCCATGCCTGTGCTAGTTGATTCGGTCCTTCTTTCAACAATTGGATTTGATATTTCGAGAGACCAGCTTTCATCTCCAAATACTCCTTTCTCCAAGATGTGTGGGGTGCGTTGAGTGTCATTTTCCTCCCATTGTTGTAAAATTTGATCTGTTTGATAGTCAACATCTCTCATGGTGTTTTCTATTTTAACATTAAACCACCACTTTTTCAAGTAAGCAATGAATCCAAGTGAGAAATTCTTGACAAACCAATTAGGTTGCTTCTTTGCCCATCTCTCTGCCTTAGCATACCATGGGTCAACTCCCTTACCAAATTGTTTCTCAAACTCAATTTTCATATGGATATGGTAGATTCTTTTTATCTAGTTCAAGTTTCAATTGACGTTCACATTCAAACTCAATTGTATACACTGCATCTTGAAGGTATTTCTCAAACTCATTGTCTTCAAAGAGATCATGAAGATGTGCAATGTGTTCAAGTGCAAACATTAATTTAGTTTGTTGATTCATTTTCATCTTTTAACCAAATAGGTACATAAACAAATAGTAATACACAAAACCAAAAAGTAATAAAGGCAGCAAGACCAACAAACTTTTGGTTCCATGGTGTGAATATCCATCCCCATACAACTGCATTAGTCCACACCCAATCTAATGCAGAATGAAACTTCTTCCAACTATCACCAAAATTTTCAATGAGTTTGTCTCTCCATTTAGCAAAGAGAGGTGATTGATGTCTCATAATAACGAAACCTTCGTTGAGAACCATCAACCCAAATCCAGTCCAAAATATAAAAATCATAGTTTGAATCCAGAGAACGTATTCTTCTTAACGTCCTGTTTTATACCACCAACAACATAAGATTCTACCTCTGTCTCCTGTGGTGCTACTTGTAATCCTTTAGATGATATCCAATGAGCAGTCCATGGTAATGGATTGTTCTTAGCAGGTACATCATAGATTGGTTTAATACCTATCGCTTTCATACGACGATTGGCAATCCATTCAACATACTGATGAAGTAATTTATCATTCAATCCAATCATAGTTCCTTCTTTAAACAGATAGTTTGCCCATGCCTTCTCTTCATCTACACACTTCTTGAACATTGCAATTACGTTCGCTTCTTCTTCTCTAGCAATTTCTGCAAATTCTGGGTCATCACCGTCACGCCATTTATTAAGGATGTTCTGCGTGATAACAAGATGTTGGTTTTCGTCTCTGGCGATGAGAGAGATAATTTTAGCGGATCCTTCCATAAGTTTGAGTTCGCCAAATGCAAACGAGCAAGCGAACGAGACATAAAAGCGGATACCTTCGAGGATGTTGACATTGGCAATAGCACGATAAAGTAAGCGTTTAAGATGCTTCATTTCATAAGAAGCAAGGAAAGAACCTTTACGGTCATCCTTCCATAGGTTACCTGTATCCCATTCATGTGCAGCATTTATGAAAGTATCGTAAGAATCTGTCACACTTGCTGCCCTTTGTAAAATATTAGGATCAGTTAAGATAGTATCAAAAACTTCTCCTACATCAGGGTATACATTTTTAATTATGTATGTATAAGATCTTGAATGTATCATTTCCATGAACGACCAACACTCCATACATGCTTCTAACTCAGGTAAAGAACAGTATGGTAAGAATGCCATACCAGGTGCTCTACCTTGTACAGAGTCAAGCATGATCTGATACTTCAAGTTAGAAGTAAAGATGTGCTTTTGTTCTGGTCTTAAATCTTTGAAGTCACCAAAATCTTTCTGTAGAGATACCTCCTCAGGTCTCCAGAAATATCCTAACTGTGTCTTTGTAAGACGTTCAAATATAGGATACTTATACTCGTCATATCTTTGTACTCCTAATGGTTTACCAAAGAACATAGGTTGTTTCTTGGTGTCATGGGGTTCAGTATTAAATACTGTCATCCCACTTAAGGTATTAGATTGCACAGGCTTCACACTCCTCTGATGTTTCTAGTTCTGCTAATAAAGATTCTACGTTGCTCTTTGGTTCTGATAAGTTTATTGGTTCTTCAATTTCATCACTCTTCATATCATTAGTGTTCTGATAATAAGATGTCTTCCAACCATACTTGTAAGTGGTTAAAAGATCTTGTGCCATTTGTGACACAGGTACTTCATTGTCTGGATAGTCAGCAGGATTATAACTCCAGTTACCAGAAATTGCTTGGTCAAAGAACTTCTGCATTACTGCTACAACATTTATATATCCTTTGTTGCCTTTCATCTCCCACAAGAGAGTATAGTTGTTCTTCAAAGACCCATAAGACGGAACAATCTGCTTAAGAGGTCCTTTCTTTGACTTCTTAATGGACAGATAATCTCTTGGTGGTTCGATTCCATTGGTTGCGTTTGACACAACGGAACTGCTCTCTGATGGCATCTGTGCTGACAGTGTGGAGTGCCTAAGTCCGAACTCCTTAATGTTATCCCGTAAAGAATCCCAATCATAGTTGAGGTTGTTTGGTACGATGTCGTCTACATCTTTTTTGTATGTATCTATTGGTAGAATTCCATCAGCATACTTTGTTCTTGAGAAGTTACCACATGCTCCCTTCTCTTTTGCTATTGTATTAGATGCTTTGAGTAGGTAGTATTGGAATGCTTCAGTTAAATCATGTACTAACTGCCATGCATTTGGATCCTCGTATGCAACCCCTTGTCTTGCCAAATAATGTGCCAACCCTATGAAACCTATACCAAGTGATCTTCTCGTCTTTGTAGCGGATTCTGCTGCTGCCACAGGGTACTTTTGATAGTCAATTAATTCTTCTAGTCCTCTGACAGATAAATCACATAGTTCTTCTAGATCATCAAGTTTGTTTAACCTACCTACATTGATAGCAGATAGTATACACAATGCTATCTCACCCATTTCATCATCTATATGATCAATAGGTTCAGTAGGTAGAGTAATCTCCTGACAGAGGTTACTCATACGTACTGGATCTTTAAATGAACTATGAGTATTACAATGGTCGATGTTCATGATATAGATACGACCTGTTTCTGCTCTCTCCTTAAGAAGATTTAAAAAGAGTTCTTGGGCAGAGACATTCGTTCTCGGAATCTCTGTTTGCCCCTCGTATCGTTCGTAGAGTTCATCGAAGGATTCTGTGCCAAAAGCATCATATAAACCAGGAACATCGTGAGGACTGAATAAACTGATATTTTCATTGTCAATGAATCTTTGGTAAAATAATGCACTTAATTGTATACTGTAGTCAAGTTTTCTTACTCTGTTGTCTTCTGTTCCTTTGTTGTTTTTGAGCACGAGGATGTCTTGGATTTCCTGATGCCAGATAGGAAAGTGGACAGTAGCTGATCCTCCTCGGATACCGTTTTGAGTACAGCACCGAACAGTTGCCTCGAACTTTTTAAGGAAGGGAACAACACCTGTGTGTTGAACTTCGCCACCCCTGATTTTACTGTTGATACCCCTGATTCTACCTGCGTTGATACCAATACCTGCCCTTTGAGCGACATATTTGCCAATAGCCATATCACTGCTAAAGATACTATCGAGGGTGTCATCAATATCAACCAAAACACAACTTGCAAATTGACGAATGGGGGTTCTGACTCCCGCCATGATCGGTGTTGGGATGTTGATTTTGTGTCTGCTGATTGCGTCATAATACTTTTTAATGTATGTAATACGATTTTCTTGTGAATAGTTTTGAAAAATTGTAATTGCTATCATCATGTACATGAACTGAGGAGTTTCATATATCTCCCCTGTGCTTCTATCCTGTACAAGATACTTATCAGTTACCTGACGAAGACCTGCATAGGTGAATAGAAAATCACGTTCATGATCTAGATACTCTCCTAGACCATCAATTTCTTCTTGAGTATACTTATGTAGTACCTCCCCATCGTATACTTCTAGTTCAACACATTTATTAATGTGTTCAAACAAGGTAGGATGATCAAACTGGACACCATACAACTGTTTCCTTAATGAAAATAGTAGTAGACGTGCAGCAACATACTGATAGTTGGGTGCATCTAAATCTATTAGATCTGATGCAGACCTAATAAGTATCTCCTGTATTTCTTTGGTACTGATACCGTCATAGAATTGAAGACCACTATTGATTTCAACCTGACTAGATGATACACCAGCAAGTCCGTCACATGCTAGTTCTACCATCTTATGAATCTTCTCTAGATTCAGTGGTTCTATTGAACCGTTTCTTTTATTAACTTTAGTACCGTTGCTCATACTTTGTTCCAGTCCTTTAATTTAAGAGTTGCTTCTAGTTTGTGATAGGTATTTGATTCTAGCAGATTTTTTACGTTATGTCCACTCAGAACCATGTCATTTATGTCCTTTTGCTGAACATGTTTTGGCCAAATAATCACTTGATCTCCTCGACTAATGGTTTTATTGATTCTGTTGACGATTTCTCTGTTACGAGGTTCGTTATCATAAACCCAAATATAATCGCTCCAACCAAACGTCCGAGGATCAAGGTCACTCCCACACATCGCCACGGAATTATCCAAGAAGAGGGAGTCAAACGGTCCCTCCACGATGTAGATTGGTTTTGTTTCATCAATTTTATCTAATCCATAAATTTTAGGTTTGTCCTCATCTAACATCACGGTAATGTATCGTAATGTTGATGACTCTATTGCTCTGCCTTGAAAACCAAAGACACCATCTTTATCTTTTAAAGGAATAATAATTCTTGCGTCATCGTATCTAGTGTCAGTAAAAGTTTTCTTTTGCTGATTAGTCCACTGCTTAAACTTCGGGCAGAAGTATAGTTCGCTCAAAGTGTTGCTTGGTAATTGGCGATTAGCAAGCATCCTTCGAGCAGGATGTGTAATATTTAGATCAGATATTTTCTCTAGATTTGAGAATATATCTTTATTAAAAGACGGTTTCTCAAACTTCAAGTCAGGCAAAGGGATCTTAGTTCCTTTACCTGTACTACCCTCTCTGTAAGCTTCCATTACATACTCACCATAGAGGTCAGGATCCTGATCCTTCAAAAAATTAGACAGCGTTCTACCTACCCCACAGTTGTGACATTTGTATATAAATGATCCTTTGTGGCGATAAAAATAACCCCTAGCACGGTTACGATTCTTCTGAGAATCGCCACAGTAGGGGCATCTGAAGTTAAATAAGTTTTCGTTCTTCTTTGAGAACTTTTCTAATCTACCTGATACTAATGAAATGTATTTGGTATCAACATAAATCACTGACTACATGTTATAAGCTTCTCACAATCATAGCAGTATCTGTTGCATTTGTCAAGGCAGGTTTGATGATTCTTTGTCCGACTGGACTAACCATGAAACTAATAATAGCAAGACCACCAAAGATACTCCACATTTTCTTTTCCATCGTCCTAAGACGGTCATCAACCTTACGTATATCTCTTTCACATCCTTTTTTGATTTCATCTGCTTTACGGTTTACTTCTCTGTGTACACTATCGACCTTCTCAAACAATACAGCATCAATCTGATCTTGCTTATCCAGTTTTTCATTATGTACAGCAAGAAGTTGTCCCATCTTTACAGAGTTTTCCTGTAATGATTGAACAACCTTTTCTAATCTTTCTATTATTGCTGCATTAACACCAGGTTCCATCTCACGTATTCTTTATAAATTTCTGTAATGTATCTACACCATGGTCTTCAATAAGAACATATAAGAATTGCTTTTGATTATCTTCACTCAGTTGCATCCATGTGAATAACATTGCTTCTTGATCTTCTTGCTTTAATTCTGCAAATCTTTTATTGACCTCAGTAAATGCTGACTGCCAATCAAAACCTTCGTTCTTGTCACTCTTATTAATATCTTTAGAGATCTTCTTCTGACGATCACCTGCTTTCTTCTGATAGTCCTTTGCTTTTGCTTTGGATAACTGTTGAATCTCTTGCTTACGATTAGCAGCACGCTTCTCACGCTCTTGCTTCTTATTCATCTTACGTTTCTGTTGGATGAAACGCATAGTAGCACTCACCTCATTGCTACCAGATCCAGATTTATTTTCATCGGATGAGTATTCTTTGATAGTAGTTTGGTTTTCCATAGTTTGTTCTTTAATCCTAGAGTTTCTTATCCTCTGAAATATATCTATACCCATTTTATTCTTCCTCTTCTTTCTACGAACAGGAGGTTCATCTGGGGGTAAGCCAGCGTTTGCACCGTTACTTGCATTGTTAGTAGGTACTTCTTCAATCACAACGTGACCGTTCTTTTTGAGAGTGAGAACCTTCATAACTTGTTCAGTTCGGTTAAACAGTATTGATCTACCATGACGGTATCATTATATATCTCTGGGTACCTGCTCATGTATAACATGAATGCCTTTAGTATAGACCAGTACTCCTCGGATATTTTGTAGAATAACAATGGTGTAGCAGCTTCACCAAAAACATTGTATATGATGATTAAGTGATTCAATATCAAGTGGAGTTTTAGTACCCCACTGTTTAGATACGTCTTCAGCAATCTCTTGAGATATTTAAACCTTTTGAGATCATCATAGAAATCCTCTTTTGTTACTGCTTGAGGATTGTTGTAATGTTTTATAGCAAAGAATAGATAATTGTCTTCATTCAATTCATCAAAATTCATTTATTAAGCGATGCTTAGTGTTTTATCTGTGCCAGAACCACCTGCACCTCTTACATCACCAGTAGCGATAGTAAGGTCAGCGTCAACGGTTTGTCCAGAATCTTTAATAGTAGCAGAACCTGCTGTACCTATTGTCTGTGCTGCAATACTTAGTGTTTCTGTTGCTGATGGAACAGTGAAATCAAACTCTAAACGGTTTAATCCTGTACCACGTGCATAAGTTGCAGTAACTGCACCTGTTGAAGAACCTGTAACAACAACAGTAGGACTGTTTGCTACAGTAACAAGTTCGTTAAATACCACAACAACAGTACCAGTTGCACCTTGTGCAAGAGATTCTTGCTCAAAGAATACTCCAGTAATGGTTGCAGCACCAAGACCTTCAGTAGTTGATCCAGCACCTGCTAGACCACCAATAGAAACTAGGACTTCATCCCAGTAACGTGCAGTGTTTTTGTCGCTACCTTTGTAGTGACGTAGAACCCATCCTTCCTCAGTTGCAAAGCAATCCTCAGCAAGACCGTTCTTATTTACGTTGTCGAGATACTTTGGCTTCGACTCGTCTGATGTAGTTTTTCCCCAGAGAGGCATTGATTTACTCCGTAATTATACAATAATTTTAATCTAAGTATATTTATAAAAATAGGAGGGTTCCCCCTCCTGTTGATAGTGCCTAGCGTGTTTTTAGTGCACCCTTGACTGTTTCAAGAAGCTTATCGTCTGCGGTAGTTTTGGTCAGTTTAACTGCCTTCTCCAGAACTATGATGCAAAGGTCGATGAGTTTCTCACCTAACTCTCCGTCATCTGGAATCTTATTTACTGCATCTGCAACAATCTTCTTAGCGAATGGTAGTAGAAATGATAACATGATCTAAAATATAATTCAATTCTATTTAGTAACCTTTTTTCTTTTTCTTCTTACCCATACTCCACTGTTCTTTAATCTTCTCATCATAACGGATCTTTAGTTCATCTAAGTGTGCTCTGAGTTGCTCATTTACACCATCAGAATACTTAACTGCCTTCTTCTTATTTCCTTTCTTATATACATGTCCTGTGTCACACTTCTCTTCTTCAGTGACAACTTCTTCTTTGACTGCCTTGTTAGCACCCTTAAGTTTCTTATTCTTATCGAAGACCTGATCCATAGGGTCAGTGTTATCACTAATTTGTGGACTTACTTCCACAAACTTACTGGTCTTCTCTGAAATTTCAGTTCTCCAATTCGATGTCATTGTTTCTTCGATACTCCTATGTTTATTATTTAGCATTTCTTCGATTCCTTTATCTTTATCTGTTTTAGGAATGTAATTACCTTCCTTCCACATGTCATAATCGGAACCTCGTGCCATGATTTTGGTAAATTCTCTATAACGATCAGTACCAACAAGACGATGCTTGGCATCTTTACCTTGTCCTTTACCTATTCCGTTATATTTATTAACAGCTTCCTGTATGTCTGTGACCCATGCTCTAAACATATCACCTTCTTCAGTAATAGCAATAACATAGTTAGGTCCACGACGATGAACTTTACCTACCTTATCTTGATAATGTACATAGGAACCTTCTTCAAAAAGGTTACCATGTCGATAAGAAGTACGTTTAGCTTCAGAATTAAAATTAGAAAACTTCATCAGGTTTTAGAGGGGGGAATTCCTTACTCTCTCTATCTTCTACTATATATGATTCAGTATAAACTCCACCTCTGATACCGATTAATGTTCCACCTGCTCCCTCTATTTTTCTACTACCTTCACCCTTTCTAGCACCTAGTGTAGGTTTATATCCTCTATGATTAAGAGATGGTAAGGAGGTTTGAGGTAGATTATGTGTATGAAACCTTAGAAATATAGTGTTTTCATCTATAGCTCTCTTCCTATTACCACTACCTTTAGATAAGGTTACATCACCTTGACAAAAGAATGTAACATTATCCATGCTTTCATTTCCTATACCATAATCACCACCAAAAACTGCCATACCTTTTAGATTAGAATCCTCAATATGTCTATAGTATGCCATCCCACTAAAATCATTTTCTTGTTTTGCTTCAGTTATCTCATCTTTAAACTTCACTACTTCTTCATGCTTTGCTATTTTACCTGCTCTATAAGTTATACCAGAATACTGTTGGAAATTAGAAGCATTACTACCTTTCTTATGAGATATAAAACATACCTCTTTACACTCCTTATCAAGACCAACAAAATCTGCATGAGATCCTGTCTTTCCTGGTATGAATCCAATAAAGTTCTCGAACGTTTCACCTGCTATCTTAATTTTTACTGGCAAATGATCTCCCAATTTGTATAATTGCTGATTAATCTTGTTTAAGATATAGTGCTCATAAGAAGTATCAGGTCTTCTATTTGAATAATCTTTACCCGTTGCCTTCATTCTTTCTCCTATTAAGTCATTAGTAAAGGGTAAGTTCTTAAATGCCCTTGCATTTCTATACTTAACTACAATAAAGAAAGTAATACTTATACCAAGTTCTTTATTTTCTTCAGTATATGAAAGACAACCAACGGTACTTAATTTATGTGGTAGATGTCTTGAAACTCTTCTTCCTGGTAATACTATAGATTTAAATGCTAGTTCTAATAATTCATCTCTACTACTATCAGTTTTAAATTTTAAAACTATATTAGATGTTCTAGAAAGATCTCTATCGGGAGTATATAATGGTGATTGTAAGCTAGCACCTGCATGTATATCATATACCCTTCCACCTAATTTAGCACGAACAATTTCTATGAGGTCATTAACCCATTTATGCTTTACATCATTCTTATACTGCTTTAACTCTTCTCTTGAGAGTGTATCTGGCATTGCTTTTTACTTTTATTTATTCTTCTATGTCAAAATGCCATTTAATATGTTTGATGTAATCAAATGTGCATGACATATCTGCATCACAACTGATATTATATTTCCTGTCACATAGAAACTTTCTAAGTTCATAGACAGAATCAAATCGTCCTTGATATCTTTCTTGATCGTCATACAAATGGTATTTCATTCTTCTTCGCTACTGAGTTCTTCTATTGCATCAACTGGTACTTCATTACCAGCAATACTATACCAGTGTTGTGGTACACCAATAGAATCCTTTCTTACACCAAGATACTCTATGTTATCTTTACTAAAGCTATGCTCACGTAGCATTGCTTGCAACCTATGGTGCATTAGTTCTGTTTTACTAACTCTCATTTGCGTCTAGTAAACTTATTATCCATTTTGATTTTGATATAATACATACCAATTATCCATAGGGAGAATAATAATCCCTCCCAATAACCCATGGTGTTCCATGCTTCTACTGCTGCACCCATTAGCGATCACCTCTCTTTCTTTTCTCAGATTTCTCTATAGAAAAACTACCACCAGGATATCTTTTCTCTAGTTTCTTGACATTACCTCGTACAACGTCATCAAATTCAACGTTCAATGCAATACAAGCATTTGCCACATACCACATAACGTCACCCAACTCAATGATAAGATGCTCACGATTATCATCATTCCATGGTTTACCTTGAAAAACCATCTTCTTAACGATCTCAAGAAACTCACCAGATTCAGCAGCAAGCCCAACGCCAGCAGTGGTAAGACGTTCAATATTGGCACCCTCTCTGTCAAGTTCACCCAAGCGATCAGCAAGATCGACAAAATTCTTACTGGAATCGGATGTGACACCATCCACGAATAGAAGATACTTATCAAAATCAATCATACTTTTAGATTTTTAAACTTTTGAAACTTATTTAGCACAGTAGGTTGATCTGTATTAGATACCTTATTAATGATGGTAACAGGTTCGTTTTCTGATACACCATCTTGTGCACTTTGTTCTACATCATACAACTTCATCTTCGATCTGTCAACCCCTATAGCAAATCTCTTATTCATAGTAGGGTCATTGTATCGGTTCTTTAATTGTTTAATTAGAATCTGTCCCAGTTGTTCACTTTCCTCAGTAGATATGAGAGCGAACATAAAGTCAGCAGTAGCAGGGAGTCCGAAAGATTCTGACGTGTCAGTAAGGTCAATATCGCTAGACCCGAAACCAGAACGAGTAGTTTGAGTAGCACTAACAATTGGTACATTGTTCTCGACAGCAAGACCTCTAAGTTCTTCAGCAATTGCTTTAACATAAGTGTAAGAGTTTACAGTGGATCCTTTAAATCTCTGTGAAGCACAGATATTAAGGTAGTCAACAAAAATAAGATCAGGTTTAAAACTGGTCTTCAGTGTTAGTTCATTTAATAATGCTTTAAAATGTCCTACATGTGCTGCTGCAGTAGGGTATTCTTTAATGATTAATTTACCAGTTGTTTTCTTCTTCAACTTGTTTACCTTATTCTCAAATATTTGCTTAGGTAAATCAGCAATATCTTGTATATTAATACCTAAAAGATTGGAATCTATTCTCTCTGCAATCTTTTCTTCTGACATCTCACAGGTAATATACAATACATTCTTACCTTGTAGTAATGTTGCTGCAGCAACGTGACACATGAATAAAGATTTACCAACACCTGTACCTGCTAGTGCTACGTTCAATGTTTTATTTGATAATCCACCTTTAGTAATCTTATTAAACATAGTAAGATCAAAAGGTATCTTCTCTTCTACTTTATTATAGAATTCAAACCTTTCTTTATAATTAGCAAAGTAATCATGACCTATACGATTATCAAATGAAACAGCGATAGCGTCTGAAAGTATAGAAGGTATAGAACCCTTATCTTTCTTATCATCTTTACCATCTGCTATTTGTATACTCTCTAGTAATGAGAGATATATTGCTCTATTTCTACACCATTCTTCAGTAGAATCTACCAACCATTTATGATCTACTTTCTCATCAGAGATCTTACTAATAGATTCTATAGTTGTTTTAAATTCTTGATCAGATAAAGTAGTAATATTTTGTAGATCAACTCCTAACGATTCTTTAGTAGGACATTTCTCATACTTAGTAATAAATTCTGATATTATATTAAATAATAACTTGTTAGATTGCTCTTCAAAGTATTCTCTTTTAAGATAAGGAAAAACCTGACGACGAAATTGATCATTCGACACCAAGTTATTCAGTATTGTAAATTCAAGTGAGTTCATTAAATGTAATTAAGGTAGGTGCTAAAGATATATTTGTCCTCAGATATGGTAGGTTTACCTTGATGTGGAACCATCCATAATGGAGGAAATATTATGCCTCTTCCTTTCTTCGGTTTCAATCTCTTATCAATTCCTACGAAGTTTGTCTCTCCACCTTCTTCAACATCATTTAAGTATATTAAAAATGCTAAGAATCTTTTAGCAGAAGCATGATCTCCAACATCTACATGGGGTGCAAACTGATCTTCAGTATTCTTATGATACTTCTTGACCCTAGCAAACTCCCAAGTAAATTTCTCTGGCAACCATTGCTGACAATTAACTGCCTTAACATACTTATCAAGGTATGGAGCAACTCTCCATATCATTCCTTGCATCATAGATTCACCAAGTTCAACTTGATGGAATCTTGGTCTGTTATTATTGTTTTTGAAAACTGGTTTACTTGTGTTGTAATAGTTTATTAATTCTTGACAGTATTCATTATCGAATATGTCATATACTTTAATAAAATCCTCAACCGTTTTCATTACCATACTTAAACTCAGTAGAAGCAACTTCATCTAGTGCTTGCATTATTTCGGGGGTGAAGTATTTGTCAGGATCGGCAAGAATAGCAGAAGGATATACGCTAGAAGTGCCAACCACAATACGGTTGCCTTTACGCTCAAAAACTCCATACTTCTCACCCAACTCCAATAGTCCGTAGTACTTGTCCAGTCCACGTTTGTCAAAATAAAGACGTGTTCCAATTTGTGTATTCTCCTTTGTTAAACGTGATTTGTATGTTTTAACCTTGATAATATTACCAATAACTTCTTTACTACTATCTTTCTCTTTTGATTTAGTTAAAGTTATGATAGTAGATGCTGCATACTTTAAACCACTACCACCACCCATATCAGTTGGGTCGCCATAAGGATTCATTGTCTTATATGTATGGTTTGTCACTATCATAGGTATCTTTAACTTACCTAATTTACTAGTGATAATTCTAAACACAGATTTAATTGACTGTGCTTTAGTCATATCTCTAACTTGTTTATCATCCATTGCATCTTGCAATTCTTTTTGAGATGCAAGCATACCAAGAGAATCTAATATGATTAGAAGTGGTTTCCTATCTTTCTCAGGTGTTTTGAGAAGGTTATCTAGGATACGTATCATTTGAGTACGAAATTCTTCAATAGTATCTACTGGAAAATGCCATACCCTAGAAGCATCCAGACCACGATCTTTAAATAAATCTGCTGTTGCTGCTGCTTCACTATCAAAGTAAAATACTGCACCTTCTTGATTGTCATCAAGGAAAGATTTAGCAATACCTATAGCATAAAATGTTTTACCAGTTGCTTGTTCACCAGCAATGGCAGTAACTCTATTGTTAGATATACCACCATAGATACTACCACTTAATTGTGCATTTAGTATATAAGAACCTGTTCCTATAAACTCTTGCTTGTCACCAGTGACTATTCCATCTGATACAAGTTTTGCATAATCATTCTTTGCTTCTTTAGCAAGTGTATCAAAAATACTCATACGAATAAAAACTCCAAGTTGTTTGTTTTTTCAATCTTCCATCCTATTACATTAAGGATTGCCTGTAGTGGAGACAGGAAAGATACCTGGAACTGTTTCTTGTAATCAATCTGTCCAGATATCTTTGGTACGTCACTAGGAAAATCAGAGATGAATGAAATAACACTCGACCCTAATACGTTTGGTTCTTTCAAGTACAGATACTTAATCTTCTCACCATCTTGGATGATTGGATACTTGTTAGTTAATTTGTGTAAACGTAGTTGACGGTTGTAAACTAGTGACCCTCTCACGTGAATAGGACAACTTTTCTTCCATAGTGTAACAGGATCTGACCATTTTGTCAATCCATTAACAGATCTTGGAAATGCAATATCTTCTGGAGGCATATTATAGAACTTAGTTTTGAAATCTTCTATAAATGAAATCAATGTTTCATTATCCTTAGTCATAATCATCTCAAGTGCTTCCTTAAGAATATCTCTACAAGGTGCAGGTGTAGATGATTTGATTGCTTCTATACCCATCATCTTTAGTTTAGGTGTATCGTACTGAACACCCTCACTATTCCATACGTTAAGAATATATCTTTTCTTGGCAGTCCATATACCTTTGTCGGCAATGTTCTCCCTCTTCATAACCATCTTCTGATCATACGCAGATACGTACGTCGCCAACTCCTGATAACAGGAATCAATGAATGGTTCAAACTTTTCTTGGCAGATCTTATCCAATAAGGAAACAATCTTTGTTTCGTCGCTAGTCCTATTACTAAAAAATTTATCAACAAGAGGTCCAAGATTAAGATAAATTGAGTCGGTGTCAGATGCAATGACATAATCGGTTCCTTCTGTTTGGAGAACTTTATTCAGATAAACATTCATCTTGTTCTCTATCCAACGAATAGAAACCTGACCAGATAAGGTTATTGCTTCAGCATTTGCTATCCTATAATAGCGGAAGTACTGATTGCCGATAGCACCGTAAGCAGAATTAAGAGATATCTTTTTCGCCATCTGGATGTTGTTACATCTTGCAATTTCCTTTTCCAACTCTTTCGTCGGTGTCTTCTCGTACTGTTGCTTTGCATCTAACATCCTCTTTTTGTAAATAACACGTTCATCATAATACTTTTGCATCAATTCGGGTAAGAACCCTCTCTGTGTGGTGTCATATAATGCACCATTAGCACATACTGTTGTGTTATCTAGATCATCAAAGTTTATTTCTTTATTTAATATTCCGTCTACAGTTGCTGATGAATGTTTATTAGGTAGTAATGTCTCTGGAGAGATATTGTACTGCATTATAAGATGTGGATATAGTGAATTTAAATCAAAATTAACTACCCACTTATATAATCCAGGTTCTGGTTCTTTTACATATGCACCAGCATATTGAGCATTCTTATCAGATCTCTCAATAGGTGGAATTACTATATTTCTTCTCTTAAGATAATTATATATTATACTATCCCAACTTCTTACTTGTGAAAATACATCCTCATAATTAACCTTAGCATCATATGCCATAGTTAATGCAAGTTCAATGAGTTTCATCTTGTCTTCCAAACGGTCAACAAGTTCAACGTCTTTGATGTTGTACTCTACAAATAACTGCCAGTCATTAGTATAGAAATCCTTAAAGGTATCGTACTGGGAGTGCTCTAATTTCTTTTCTCCTAGTTCTACCTGTGCTATGTAATCTAACCTGTAAGATTCTTGTGCTTTATAAGTAAACTTCTTATAAAGATCAAAGTAATCTAAGACACTTACACCAATAATATCATAGTATATATGATTTCTACCACGTATTTCTACCTCTTTTTCAAATACTTTGTTCCATGGAGACATGGATTTCTGATGCTTAGTACCTAATATTCTATCAATTCTTCTACACATATATGGTATGTCAAATAGTTTAACATTCCAACCTGTAATAATGTCTGGGGTATTCTGTGCCCACCATGATAGGAAATCCTTAAACATCTCCTCTTCTGTCCAGAAGACCCTATACTCTACACCTTCGGGGGGATTAAATTCTCTTGTACCCCATGTAATAACTTTCTTAGTTTTGAAATCTTTTATAGAGAAACATAATATTGACTCTGCTGTCTCTCTGACATTGGGAAAACCATTCTCTGAGGTTGTCTCGATGTCAAGAGTATAGATTCTTAAATGTGATGGATCATAATCCATCTGTTCATCATTAAACTTAGAACTTATATACTGATATAAGAATCTATCGTTACCATATATTTTAAAATTCTCAACATACTTATACTCATCAATAAACTCTCTAGCATCTTTTACTGAACCAAACGACATCTCTTTAGCATAATGACCTTCGAGAGTTTTAAACTCAGTAACTTCATTACACCTAGCATAAAGAACTGGAGAGAAGGTATCTCGATACTGAACACGTTGACCGTCTTCATAACCGATATAATGTATCTTCTCTCCAGAAAGGAATACGTTGCTATAAAAGTTCAGAGGTTTCTGGGACTTCTTCATCATCTTGTGGTGGGACTGTCAATTTGTATTTTTCCAGAAGTTCTGGATCAGGGTCTACTATTGTAGCAATAAAATCAGAATAAAGCAAGACGTTTCTTTGACCGCTATATTTTGGGAATGGTTTAAACTCACCATCTATAATTTCCATTGGGTCAGCAAGGAAACATGATGGTTCCATTTCCATCTCCTGTATATAAGAGATGACATAGCATCCATTCTTAAGTAGTAGGAGTTTGATCGTTTCCATCTTCACTGTCCTCAGTAATGTTGTGTTTCTTCATGTAATCCTGTTTGATCTTTTCAACAGGTTCATAGATTGTTACTACCCAATCAGATGGTATAACAAATTCCTGTTGTTGGGACATGGGTGCCCAATGTGTGTATGAAACTTGGAACTTTGTTTGAGGTGAAGGATTATCTCCCTCAACTAAAAGTTCTGGTGATTCAACTTCTTTAGTTTGAAGTTGCATCACATATGGATGCTTTAGATGATAAGCAACAATGCCTTTCTCATCTCTATCAGTGATTTCTCTTGCATCACTAATAACATCTTCACCTGATTTCATCAAGATAACTTTAACGGTCATAGCGATAAATTACGATCCTCTATAGTTCTAATGTATTTTGAAAGTTTGTCAAGGTATCCACGATTTCGTAACTCTTTGAACACTAGGTTCTCTAGAGCGAACTCTCCACCTCTTTGAATTGCAGATCCTCTCATACGTCTGATCTTATCTTTTAGTTTGTTAAGAACGTCAGTATCATCTGCTTGAGTATCTATTAGATCATCAATACTATCCATCATATCACGAACTTTCTGTTTTAGCAAGGGGTCGGTAAAATCTACGTACTGTTTACGTGGTTCTTGAACCCACCTCTGGTTAGTTATTGAGAAAGTTCCTTGATTTCTAGGTACTGGATCTCTAATATCTTGTGCATATAACTCTACTGGTTGACCATATATGGTCACATCATGTGTTAGTGCCCACAATCTTTTCTTATCTCTTAGATAATCATCCAACAAATCTGTTTGACAGCAATCAGCTATCTCATCCTTATCCACCACGAGATGCACATCAAGATCTGAGTACTCAGTATAGTTGTAGTTAGCATTACCACCTACAAGTATAATATCTTGGATTGCATTTTGGGGGATCTTGGCAAATTCTGCCCATCTGTATCCGATTTCGAGTAATTTATCTCGAACTTCAGATCTCAATACTAATCCATTCCAGAACTTTGGATTGAGATCTTCATGATACATCAGGGTCAACCTGAGATCGTTGAAGGACTTCACTGAAGTATTACTTTTTAGTTATTTATCTTGTCTGTAATGCTCAGATTAGTTTCCATAGGTATATCAGTACCAAAGGTTGCTTTACCTTCTTCCTGTGGTTTCATGGTATGACCATATGCTTCCAGTACTGAAAGAATAGGTTCAACAATAGATACAACCCAGTCAGGGTTAATAGCAATCTCTTCGTCATAGGTAAGAGGTTGCCATTTCTCTAAAAGAATCCTACCATTGTACATTTGGTTTCTCTCCTCTGTCTCTGGTACTAATTCTTTTTCAATAGCAATATTATATGCATGAGTGAGGATAAATGCTTGACGTACACCAGTTTCTTTGTCTTGGACTTCTTGTATGTCAGCAATTATATCCTCATTTGACTTTAATTTAACAACTTTTATAGCCATAATAAAAATACAGACACTCTATTTAGATGTAAACTTTACGAGCATGATGCTCAGGTACAACCTTAGCTAAGTCAATGGTAAGTAGTCCGTCTTCTAGGTTAGCGTTTTTGATTTCAGTATCATCAGCAAGTGTCCATGCTCTTTGGAAATCTCTTTGTGCTAGTCCTTGATGGAAGTATTGATCTGTTTCTTCTTTCTTATCTTTTTTCTTTCCTTCTACGTATAGTTTCCCATGTTCTGTATAGACATTAACTTCTTCTTTTTTAAATCCTGCCAATGCTACTTCTAATCTAGATTCGTGATTGTTTATTTGAATAAGATTATATGGAGGATAGTTAGTTTGACTTGGGAAGTCGAAAAAGGATTCCAAATAATTGTCTAATCCTATGCTGTTCTTATGGATCTTCTCCATTAATGTTGGAAGATCAGCAGAGTGATATCTTTGTATGTTCATAATTCTCCTTAGAAAGCGAGTGTTAAGTTTAATGATCCCCGAAGGCAATCAACATTATTTATAGTACTGTTACTGTATCAACCGTAACATCGACAGTAGTACTATCCGTATTAATACCTTTTTAATCCTTTTATGGTATAAATAAAACAAGAAACATTTGTTAACATGATCAAAAAAGCATTGTTAGTTGGTATGTTTTTGATGATATCTCCTGCATCAGCAGAGATAGTTCATAAAATGAGTTCTAGTGTACAATTGAGCGTGGATTCGGCTGCAAGTCAGGCCAGTCGTATAGGATCAAGTTATACCGTTAGTGGAAATAATTTGAAAGTAAGCGATGGTGGATCCTTTGGTGGACTAGGCACGTTAAGTTCAGGTACTGCAGTTGGTTATACATCTTCAGCACTAGAATTAAATACTGTAGGGTCAGCATTCAGTATGTCGGAAACCTTTATTGAAGGGGACGATGTAACTGCATCTTCTAGCGTTTCTGGAGGAGTTGTTGCTGCATTACCATTACTTGGTAGTACTACTACGACCTCTGGAGGAGTAGCAGGTACACTAGCTGGTACTATCACATCCGCTGGTGTGACTACGATTACAGCAGGTGGAGCTGGAACTTCAGCTACTGGACAATTTGTGTCAGAACTTACCATAAAGTAGGATACTATGTGTAATGAAGAAGATACTTGTCCTGATTGTGGGTGCTACTGCCCTTGTGAATGTGCCAGTTGCCCAAGCTGTCCCTGTGGTGCCTAATTTCACCCAGGGCTCGATGACCAGCCATACAGAAACTACTAGTACCGTGGTGGAGACCATAAATAGTATGGACTACTCCACTGGATTTACCTATTCACTTTCTGGCCACGGGGTAACAGTCAACGACCCAGATGGGTTGACACCACCTGATACTTCGACATCAACTAATACCGTTAACGGTGTGAATTCAACATGGACAAACTTAGATTTATCAACAAAACCAGCAGTCACAATGACGACACCAGGAGCAAGCTTTTCTCTGGTAGAAAGTTATTCTGGAGCTGGTCTTCAGAATCACACTGTGATACAAAGAACGACAACAATAACAAGCGTAACCGATACAACAAGTATATTCCAACAGTAATTGCAGCAGTACTCGGTATGAACTCTTTACCTACCATGGCAGAGACCGTTGGTGGGGTGAGTGCTACTGCATCGCCAATCGCAAACAGTTCAGGAAGTGTCACAAACCAAGCTATACAGGTGCTTCAGGGACCGTACATAACTAATACTTATGGTGGTGGTATACAATGCCAAGGACCTACCATGAACGTAACACCATTCGTTACTGGAAATGTAACATGGAAGAAACCGTTTGAACGATATTATGACGATCCAGTGTACGACGTTCATGATGCCGATGATGACGGTCAGATAGACAATCCAGGTGAGGTATTATATTTTGTCCCTACTAGGACTGGACAGACAGACAATTATAATTTATCAGTAGGTGTCTCTGCTACATGGTCTAAACCATTAGACAAAGATCTACAAGAACTATGTAAAAATGCTGCTGAGATACAGATGGCAGCAGTAGAACAAAACACTGCCAATAAACGCCTTGACTTTGAAATAGCCAGGTTAAAAAATTGTGGAGAATTGATGAAAGCTGGTATAATATTTGTACCAGGAAGCAGGTATGCCAAGGTATGTGAGGATGTTATGTTAGTAAACCCACCAGGTGTAGTAGCAGAACATACTCATGTTTTATCTCAACAACCTACCGTTTCTTTAGAGGAGGTAGACCTTTCTTCTGACGATAAGCATTCGCACGAACAAGATCACGAGAAGGACGATCAGGGGTCTTCCCGACGCTGGTTTGAATTTTGGAAATCACCTTCTTCACAGCAGGTTTCACTACCCTCAGAATCAAGTCAGCTAAAGGTTTTGCAAATAGGGCAGATGTCGCTGCAGTAACACCGATTACTGCTGTAGTGGCTGCTACCTGAGTCGATGGTAAAAATTGTTCGACTGGTGGTATGTCAGTATATAATGTAACACAGATTTTCGCTCCACCAGGATTCTGGGGATTAACCCTTAACTCATGTCCTGATACTTTTTCTTTTTGATTTGTTGCTATATCTCCTATCCTTAATGCATTAGGTCCTGGACATGGTGGATCTCCTTTTACCTCAGGTGTCTCAGGAACTTTTGTTTCTGGTACTTCTGGTGGTGCTACCACTGGTACTTGTTCTGGTCTTGTTATTAATAATTGCTCAGGTTCAAAGTTCATAGCATTATAACTAGGAACACCTGCATCACAAAATACCTTAACGGTACTTGAATCGTCTTCTATTATTTTATCATTTCTATCGCTAAACTCGTGTGCTTCTACACAACCAGGTATGTTTATTATAGGTGTACCAATCTCTGCAGTAACTGGTTGGTATGGTACGAAAGCATGAGGAGTAGGGAACGTGTATACATTAACATCACGAACCCCAATATTGTTTATTTCTATCTCCCTGATAGGCACTTTAGAAGCTAGGAACTCCTAGACCAACAGGAGGAACTGCAGGTGACTCTGGTGATCCCATGTCTGGTATCATATCAGTAACACCACCTAATGCTCCACCACCAAGGGAACCTAGTGCTTTCTCTTTGATGCTTTCTATGATTGCATCCTTGCGTACATAAACGTAACCGCCAATGCCAACAACGGTAAGAGATACAACAGCAGACGAAACAGCGAGTACATTAATTAATTTTTGCATGATTTTACTTGGTATCAGGGACAATTTTAACAGGACCAGATTCAATCCTTATGGTTTGGGCAGGTGCAGTTTCAGATGCTTTAGCAATAAGGAACTCCATATCCTTTTTAGATATGTTAGCACTACCACCTTCACTATCTTTCTTTTTCTTACCTCCAGCGGCCACGCCAAAAGTAGCTAAAGTTCCTGTGAAGACCGAAGCTATGAAAGTTGGATCAATTCTTTCTCCTCGTTCGTAACCTGGTATTTTAACATAATTTAAAGTCAAAATTCCTGCGGACCACACAAGAACTATCACTCTTATGAGTGTAGCTAAGTATTGAAGTTGTTCCTCCTTATCTTCTGCTACTTCTTTAAGTTTACCTAGAGGACCTTTCTTTTCCTCTTTCTTTACATCTGCCATAATACAACGATATCTGCCCTATTTATACAAGAGCAGGTGTCGTTTTCTTTTTACCTATATTATATTTCGATTCTAATTCCCACTCACCCTTCTCTTTGTAAGCCAGCACTTTGATTTGGTTCAATGGTGCAATATCTACTATTGCTTCATCATCTACAATACTAATAAGACCCCAATCAGATAGTAACTGAGTAATACGATTACGACGTTGAACATCATTCTGGGTTAAGTTTGCTGTCTTACCATCTAATGCAAACAACTCTTTAAAGTGTACAATATAGTACTTACCCTGTTTGTGTAGAATATGACAGGATTGATATAGTTTCTTTTCTTTACGAGAAGCAACTCCTATCCTAGATAAGGTCTCTCTTACCTTTAGAAAATCATCTGGTTGAGAAAGCTTGACCTCCACCATACTATCACGAGTCCACTGAACTTCAGCTTGGGACATTATTTTTTCCTCCACGATTTAATTTCAATTTCAAATGTTCAATTTGATCTTTATTTAGGATTTTAAGGATTGCTTGTGCCTTTTCGGTACTATAATTATAGTACGTTTTGATTGTCTCAAGATCCTCAATCTTCACTTTCTTCTCCCAAGGAGAAAATCGCTTTCTTTTCCTAACGATATTTATATAAAAATCGTATTGAAGTTTATTAGGAAGGTCATGGTATACGTTCATTTCATTAGCCATCTCAAGGCAATCAAAATGAGATGCTAAACATTTAGTTACTACCCATGCAGGATATTCCTTCTCCCAACTAGGATCATCACTATCCAATAAGTTCTGCTTTGTCTCGTTGATCGACTTCAGATAGTCCGTCAAGCTGTGATTGTGTTTCATAATTTAATAAGAGAAGTTCTTTACGTTTCTTTTGATCTGCTGTGTAAGTGTTAGTAGATCTCATAGTATAGGTTAGATCCCAATCCTTTTGATACCAGTTTGGAAACCTATCTTTAATATACAATTCTGAATTATATGTTATCATACATTTATGTTCTGAAGCACACGCTTCATATGCAAACAATTCATGATCAAATTGTTTATGCAAGTTTCCTTTAGTACCATACAAATTATCTTTAATAGCATATGGTGGATCTAAAAATACAAATGCATCTTTACCCCAAAGCATATCTCTATAATTTTCATTGGTAATTCTCCAGTTACTAATCAATTCACCTAATGCAGGAAGTTTATCTATACCTCTAAAGGTAAAGTTCTGCCTAGATGCTTGCTCACTAAAAGAACTATTAGCAGTAAGTCCACTAAATGAACATTTGTTTGCTACGTAAAAATTAAAACCTGCTTCATAAGGATCGTTCTTTAATTTATCCTTAGCATTTTCAAATGCTTCCTTATGTGCATCAGGACTCTCACCGAGTTCTGTCTTTAATTCCCTTAGATCATCACACAACTGCTGTCCGTGGTCTCTGAGGGTCACCCAGAAGGCATACAGAGGATAATAGAGGTCATTTACCCACACTTCAGTATTAGGGTATGTCTGAGTAACATAAATTGCCATAGAACCACCTCCTAAGAACGGTTCTCTATACTGTTCTATTGGAGGTAGATGTGTTTTAAGGAATTTAAGTGCTCTTGACTTACCGCCAGGATAACGTAGAGGTGTGGTGTACTTCATTTAGATAGATATACGATTCCGTTATTAGAATCATTAAAATCTCCTGCAGGAGGGGGAGTTAATGGTTTATATATCCCTCTAGGTCTGTAATCATCAATCAATACTTCTATTGCTGTATCAAACCATCTGTTCATTGACTTTGCCATAGCACGATAAGATGTACCGACATAGATTTGACCTGCAACTACTGCTACAGTTGCTGCACCCCAGAATGAATAGTACCATCTGGATTTTACTTGTGCTCTCACACGATCTCGTTTGTTCATGATAAAAATCTCGATTTAGTTTTACTTGTAGATGCTAATGAATCTATTAATTCATCCCACTTATCTGCCTGTACATATGAAAAACCAATAGTGGTTCTTAATTTGTCAGTAGAGTTGTTAGGGGATACTCCTCTATGTTGCCAGTTAGATGGAATTAGAACTCCTCTATTAGGTACATATGGATAATGATAATACTTATCATCATTATAGCATATAAATTCTCCACCCCATTCTTGATTCCATTCCATATTGGTAAAGAGAACAAAAGTCCATACCCAATCTTGTTTGAAATCTTTATGAAAGGTAGAGATCTGACCAAAGGTTTGACCATTAACATGAATCTTACATAAGCGAATATCTTTTTTGATATGCTTTTGAATTTTCATTTTAATGATAGTAGCAGCTTCTAAGAACTGTTGCTTATCATGTTCCCATCTCATTCCCCAACAAAGGTTGTCTTTATATGTGACTCTACTTTGTTCAGGACCAACCCACATAACTGGTGGTTTACTGTCAAAAGAGTATGATGAATTACATAGTGCCCATTCTCCATGGTGCAACTCATCATCTATTCCGAAGAAACATGGTAAAGGAAGTACCTCACCATCGTAATGAATTGGTGTGTTCATTAGTCCTCATGGTCATCCCATTGATCAGTAAGACCTTCATTATTGAAAAATGCTTTGTATATACCATACCCTGATAGTAATACTAAAATTACTAGGATTGATATGCCAAAGGTAACGTTTGGATTAGCATTGTAATGAGGTACAATAGCATTACATTTTGTCCATGTGCCTGGTAGTGTGTACACAGGAGGACAGGATAAAAAAGTCATAATTCATTATAGCATTAGTTAGCGGTGTTGTCTACCCAATTCTTAAAGGCATATGTAGACCATTGAGCATACCCATCATTACTAAAAGTGGGTTTAGATGGTGCCTTACCATTACCACCATATGCAATAGGTACTGCATCATTTCTACTGTTAGACATAGCAAACTCAAGGTACTCGTCAAACGCTTCATCTGGTTCCCATGCTAGTTCAGCAGCATGTTTCCAGAAAGGTGTATCATACTTTGAACCATGTCTATAATGCCATAAGATAAAATCTTGACTACGTTTAATATAGGTAAGCATATCTTTCTTTATCTTATCAGCATGATTATCACCTGATAAGTAATTATTAAATATAGTTCTTGCAAACTGTAAGTATCCTTGTGTAGAAGATGCTTCCATTGGTTCTAAGAAATATAATCTATTACCATTTAAAAAGATCCTACCATCTACTATAGGATTCTTTGCAACGTAACTATTAAAAGTAACATGTTTAGTTACCTCAACATCAAACATTTCTAATAGATTCTTCTGTGCTTCTTCTTTAGAAGTTATCTTATCATTATACAAATAACCAACAGATCCATCCCTAGCAGGTGACTTCTCTGAAGTTGGAATTATAAATGTCCATCCATGTGGTGTTGCTACTGATCTAGTCCAATGTTGATTGACCGTTTTGAAGAATGGTCTAGCAAGTATACATGCATTAACAGCACTAGTTAAATTATCATAATCAGTTAAATCTTTTGGTGTTCCTCTACAATCAAAGACATAAGTAGAGTCAACATCATATGGAGATACATCATCCTCTACTACTTTGAATTGACCTGACTTTAATATATGTTCTTGCATCTCCCATGGGCAGAAATGCATTGCCATACTATTGGCAGGAAAATCATGAAAGAACTTATCTTTCTTTTTACCCCATCCTTCATATAATATACCACTCTTAAAGGTAGCATGTATGGGATTATCATACCAATTAAAAGAAGTAGCAGACCACAGCATTCTTGGAGGATCCAATAGAGATGCTTGACCTACCACTTCTGGCGGTATTTCTGGGTTATATATTAGTTCTACTTCGTGCTCAGGATAATTCCTAAGATACCATGCAAAATGAAGTGCAGTAAAGCAACCTGCTGTTCCTGCACCAACTACGCTAATCTTCATGTAAATCTGGTAAATGCGGCTCAACCCAGTGATCAGTATTATCAATACCTGCTGCATTGATATATCTCATTATATGTTGGTCTACCTGATGGTAGATATCGTGTAGATCTAAGTCCATACGAATGTCATGAGCGATCTCTGCTACCTGTTTCTCAGTTAAACAATGATCAGGGTGTAGTAAGTCACAGCATGGAATTCTGTGTTCTATCAATTCATTAAGATTAATTCTTATTTCGTAATCTTGGTATACAGGCATAGTGAAACAGTAGTTGACTCAGTATTTAGTTCTATTTAAACTCACACTCTACCATAATTTCAGTTAGAGCAGCAAGTAAATTTATCTCTTGATCAGCAACAAATGCTGATTGGTATTGAAATTTAGCAATAATTAATACTGCTTGTGGGATAGTTGCAGGTACTAGGTAAGCATATAAACTATCATAGATTGATCTGAATATATGAGAGGGTTCATTATCTAAATTATTAGAAACCCACTTCTTAACTGTAGTAAATTCTCTTGATTTAAGAGCACTAGTCAATTGACTAAACTTAATCTCATTTAAACTTGCTAATATACCACTGTCTATTATACCACCAACAGCATAGCGTTGACATTCATTAAGTGTTCTTCTCCAATCAGGAAAGAACTTAAGTATCAACTGTGGTAATACCTTCTCATCAAAATCTATATCCTCTTCTTTAAGAATAAACTTAAGACGTTCAAAGAATTGAGATGCTACCATCTTCTTATCAGTAGAAGGTATTGTAAAATCTATCACAGTACATCTAGAATGTAATGGTTCTAGAATCTTATTCTTATAGTTACATGTAAATATAAATCTACAGTTACCATGAAACTTTTCTATGTTTGCCCTCAATGCAAGTTGCACATCAGTGCTAGTGTTATCTGCTTCATCTACTATAACAACTTTATGTTGTGAATCAGAAGACAAAGACACAGTAGAAGCAAAGGTAGCAACCTTGTTTCTAACTGTATCAAGATAACGTCCTTCATCAGAACCATTGATGATAATATAATCAACTTTTAGTTCTTCACATAATGCTCTGGCAACAGTTGTTTTACCAACACCTGCTGTACCATGTAAAAGCATATTAGTTACCTGACCTTGTTTAAGAAACTCTCTAAATGAGTTCTTAATACTCTCAGGTAAAATACAATCTTCAATTTTCTTTGGTCGATACTTTTCAACCCAAATAAAGTCATTCATTAGTCAAAAATTCCATACGGTGTTAAGTCGTACTTTGTCACTTGTAGTGGTTCACCCTTAGGTGGTGTTGGTTGCCCTATCTTCTCTAAGATATCAGCAGGTATTTTCTTCATAGAAATGTCATAGGGTATAGGTGCATTTGCTACACATACCCTTATACATTCCCATTGTTCATCAGTAAAGAAGTTGTTATGATACATTAACCAAATGATGAATCAGGTTCTAATGCAATATAATATTCTAATGTATCATCTGCATTAATAAAACGAGCAACCTTCTGACTTATCTCAACATTATAATTACCTGTCAACATTTTTATATTCTCTATCTTAAAGTTAAACTTAAATGGAACCTCAGAAGAACCAACCTCATATGACATTGCATTAGAGGTAGCATCTGCTCTATCCTTACCAGTTAATAATACCTTTCCATCTTCAGATTCTAAACATAGGTCTGGGAAATTGTATACACGAGATGCTTTAATCAATGTGTCTAATGTCTCGTATGGAAGTTTAAACTTAAATTGATATTGAGGTAATTGTATATCCTTTTCTGGTGGTTTGGTTATTACATCAGGATCAGCAAAGAAATACTTAACCTTTGATTTACCACTCTTAATGATCATATATGATTCAGTAGGAAATTCTAAAGAAGGACCATTGAATAAGGATACTCCAGATAGAAATCCTCTTAGATCATATATGGCAAATGGAGTAGGAAAATCCTCAGTAACCTCTGCCTTAGCAAAGATATTATTAGTCACAGAAATTGTACTAATAACATTCCCTCTCTTAAAGTATATGGAATTGTTAATAGAACTGAAATTCTTGAGGATGTCTAATGTCTTGTCAGTTAGATTCATAATTAAGGGATCTGTTCAAATGTTTGGTCAATCTCTCCAGTAGTCATGGAGGGTTTACCATAATGGTTATCAAAGTGTAATAGTAGCATAGCATAATGAATGACTTTTAACAAGTCCTTCTTATTCTTACCATCTTTACTTCCATACCTACTGCCATATTTTAAGATGTTTGCTTGACAGAAGTGTGGGGCAAGATCTCTAGATGCCATAAGGTCTATAGTTTGGACTTTACGAAACTCATGCTGAGTTCCTGTGTAATGTCCATTGTAAGTAGAAGAAATGTATTCTTCTATGTCTTTGAGGATCTCTTCCTCATGATATTTGAATTGATGATTAGACACTATAGGATACTCCTCATCAAGTGTTCCATTAAGAACGTCATACGCTAAACTCCATGCATTAACCATAGGTGAATAGAAAATCATTTACAAAGGATTCTGACTTTTCCTCTCCAAACTTACCTTTTAAATAACCTCTAACAGGATCAAGTTCGGTCATGTACTTGTCAAAGTCAGCATAAACAGTAGTGTCTTCTCCTTGTGGATCATTCAATTCTACCATCTTTTTATATTCTGTCAAGTATTGCTTGAACATTGGAAGATGTTCATCGACCTCATCAGGTTTACAATACCTTACAAATATGTTTTCTGAGAAGTGATTACCCATCTCAAAGAACCTGTACTTACCGTCATCTTTTGGGAGACCCTCAACTGAGAATAGATACTTTTCTCTTGGATGTTGGAAGTCAAATACTAGAATGACTTTCTTCTCACTAAACTTCATTAGATCCATTCCAAAACAAGGAAGGTCTGCACCTGTTTTAGGATACAGTATAGTGTTATAGATGTCAGATCTAGGATCTGTTATATGTGCTTCCCTTGCTTTGATAAAGTTCTTACCATAACGAAGGTTAGCAATGAGGTGGGCATCTTTTCCTTCCCACTCTGCCCATTGTTCCCCAACCTTTAGGTCAGGGAATGTCTCTTCAAGAGCAGCAATGTAGTTTTTCCAAATGGTCATGAGTTAATTTGATCAAGTAGTTCTTTGTTTGACTCAGCAGTTGGTGCTTCTTCACCATCGAAGTTAACATCAGCATCAACCTTATCATAGAGTTCCATGAATGATTGCTTTGTCTCATCATCGAAACGGTTAACACATACTTGGATTGCTTTTGCTTTATCCTTAAAGATATTAAAAGCATTTGCTATGTGTACTAAACGTCTTGTACTGATTAGTTCATCAATACCACCATCATAGAATGTCTTACGAATGATGTCTGCCCAATCAACTAATCTCTTACAGAAGTCATCGTCTTCTAGACCAGATTTCTTAAGAATCTTAGTTTCAATTGAAGGAGAAGGATACTCCTGATCTAAGGTTACTGGGAATCTTTCGAGGAATGCTTCATTGAGCACGTTAGTTCCAATAAATCTTCCGTCGTCTGAACCCTTACCTTTAGTATTTGCGGTGGCAAATACGTTGAATCCTTGTCTTGGTTTAACGAATCTTCCAATCTTTTTAAGGAAGACACCATTTCCTTCAAGGATGCTTTGAAGGCAGAGGATCTTGTTGGAGGCAAGGTCGATTTCGTCAAGTAACAAGATTGCTCCTCGTTCGAGTGCTTCGATAACGGGTCCGTTATGCCAGATTGTGGCACCATCAACAAGACGGAAACCGCCAATAAGATCATCTTCATCTGTTTCGATAGTAATGTTTACTCTGATAATTTCTCTCTTCAGTTGAGCACATGCTTGCTCTACTGAAAATGTTTTACCATTACCTGAGAGTCCAGTAATGAATGTAGGATAGAAGATACCTGATTGAATGATCTTCTTAACGTCTTTGAAGTTACCAAATGGTACATAGTTCTCACATACCTCTGGAATTAAACTCTTTGACTCAATCTTGACAGTTTTCTCAAGTTGCTTTCTTGCTTGAGCAACTGTAAGTTTCCACTGTCCTCTAGTTACCTTCTTTAATTGAGGTAACTTCTTCACACGTTTAGCAATACTTTGTACTTGCACATTAAAATGAGTAGCAGCTTCATGTATATGATTGCTGTTGATGTCAGTACCAAAGTTCTTAAAGAAAGAAAGAAGGTCACTGTCACTGAAAGTTGGTTGGAAAGGCATTGTTTTTGTTTAATCTATGAGTTCATTATAAAGGAGTGTACAATTAAATGCTATAATCATTGTGCCACTTTGTCAACTGGTTATGCAACCATATCAACAAAGGATGATAACACTTTCTTATTGGTTGCTTTTGCCTTTAAATTTCTTTTAAATGCAGTACGTATTTGTGCTTTAGATGCATTTTCTTTAACTTCAAATTCAGTTTCCCTATTTAAGTTAGTTGATGCAATACCATATAGAACACTATAACCACCAGGTTTTAGAATTGCTGACTTGTTCTTACTCCATGATCTCTTATCAGATTCAAGGTAGTTATTATCCTTAGTATAAGTATAATGGAATCTAGAAACATCACGTGACTCAACGATCCTTAGACCTATAGTTGAAACACTAGGGAAATTATCTGTAAGGTTATCTAATAAGATTTTAGTTACATTTGAATTCCATGTCCAATCAGCACAAGGAGGATAGATTCTACCTACCTTTCTATCACGTATCTGACAGTTCTGATGTAAACTTACTCTACCCCATCTCCATTGGTCTTCCCAATGTCTTTCTACTTTGTTTACTCTAGAAATAGTACATGATTCACCATCAGTTAAGAATACTGTATTGAGTTTAGAAACCTTATGCTTATTCAAAAACTCAGGAATAAGATCACGTAAAGCAACTATAGTTTCATTTAATGGAGTACCAGAAAGATTTAAACCATATGGAATGAACTCAGGCATATGCTTCTGGAAAGAAGAAGCAAGTTTGAATAAATTTGAACAATCCTTTTCAAACTCTTTAGAAGTTCTAGATGAAGATAAGAAATTAAGCAAACGGAATTGTGGATTTAAGTAGAGAACATTCTCTTCCATATCAATTACTTCACTCATATGCCAATTTCCTCTGTCATCCATTTCACTATGTTGCCATTCTTTTGGGCACTCATAAGTAAATCCATAAACCTCAAATGGAATCTGAACTTTCTTACAGAACCATACAAGATTTAATAACTGTTTTACAGTGTCTCCAATAACATTCTGCATAGATCCAGACCAATCTAATATAAAGATTAGTCCATGATTCTTACCCTCAGGTAAAACTGTTATCTTTTTGAAAAGATCCTCGTTGAATTTGTAAGTATGGAGTTTCGTTGTATCGAGTACTCCAGTCCTACTAACAGCAGCACGAGAATAAGCATCTGCAGATTTTCTACATTCAAATTCTTTAACAAGATAGTTTACTCCCTTACTTGATTCTCTTTTATATTGTACATATTCCTCTTGTAATTCTCTATCATATCTACTATATGTTAACCTAGTTTCATAACCATAACTTCTCATCTTTTCATCACCACCCTCTGCCCAATAGTTCTCCATGTATGAATGAACACCTTCACATGGTACAACAATTTTATCTAAGTGTACTTTAGGGAAATCTAGATAAGTAGTTTCTCTAACAGTATCATTGATTAATTCCTTCTGATGATAATCAAATGCTTCTTGTGTTTCAGAGTGTAGATCATCATCTTCACATTCTTCTCCACCACTCTTTTCATTACATGGTTCTTTTTCTTGCTCTTCTATCTTCTCAGAGTCGTCTGTACTGTCCTCAGAATCGTCTGTAAGGTCACTCTCATCTGATTCACTATCTGTTGTATCCATTGAGATACCATTTCCATCCATATTTTCTTCATGAGAATTAGGATTCTTTAAGTTGATCTCTATGTTCTGGTCTCTATTTGCCTTAATGAAATTACATATTTCTAATGATAATTCTAGAACTTCTTCAAATGTTTCTACTTCTTTTACCTTATTAACAAGAACTTGCTCCTTCTCGTTGAATCTAATAACTTCAAATGCACCTAACTTGAAGTAAAGATTAATACGATCAATGAAACCAATGTCTTGTAAATCTCTAGATTGAATTTCAAAGAAATCTTTTACATGTAATTCTTTATATCCTTTATAGAAACTCTTAGATAAACCATTATATCTTCTCTTCATTAACTTTTCAATTCTTGCATCCTCTATAACATTAACAAAATCTGGTGGAAGATTCTCATACTTTCCTTCCTTCCACACTTTTACTGGTGTGTATAATGCATGTCCTACTTCATGACCAACAAGCATATCATATACATTGTCAGATGCTTGCCACATAGGAAGAGTTAATACTCTTGTCTCTACATTGAAACATGCAGTAGGTACTTGCTTATGCTCTACTATCAAATTCTCAGTAGCAAGCAATTTAGCAAGATTATCTTTGACTTCAAGATGTTGTGAGTTCATGGTGCTTGTCGTATATGTTTCCATTATAATAAGAAACCCTCCGCTTGGGAGGGTTAAGTAGACGGTTTATCAACTGTCCACGTCGTTTTTTAGCAGCACGTAATGCTTGCGGCTTCAAGGTACGCTTTTGCTGCTTCTTAGAGTGATGTTGCCAGTTCGGAAGTTGTGCCATCGTACTGTTTGGGTTTAGAGAAATTCTTGTATTTCTTGAACTCTATCACATTATCAAACTTATCGACAATCTGTTCCCCCTTATGTGAGATAACAAACACATTGTTACCATCAGTGATATTATAGAGGATCTTCATGAAGTCCATAGTACCATTGGTATCTAAAGAACTATCAAAGATTTCATCAAGGATCAGGATGTTTGTATTAACTGAGTTCTTAAGTTTAGCGATCTCTCTCCATGTAAAGAGTAATGCTAAATCAATTCTCATCTTCTCTCCTTCAGAGAAGGAAGCATAAGAAAACTCATCTCTAAACCTTGACTTAATTGTCTCATTAAACATTTCATCGAGGTTAAAGTTGACATAGAACTCTAACTTCTGAAGGTATTTATTAATAAGATCATTCATTACAGGTAAGTATTTCTTAATAATAGATGACTTAACTCCACCATCCTTAAGAAATTCAGATACTAATTGAAGATCAGATTGCTTCTGAATTATATCTCTTCTTAATATTTCCTTCTCTTGACCTTGTTCAATAACCTTTCTAAGTTTCTCCTTCTCTAGTTCAACAGCATCATCATTATTCTCTATAGATTTAATTTCCTTTTCTATCTCTTTAATCTTATTGTTCTTCCAATTAATATCAGCAAGAGTTTGTTTGACTTTAACCTGAGAATCCTTTATTAACTTTTGAATATCATTACGACTAGTCCATTCTTTATCAAGTTTATGTTGTTCAGATCCTATCTGATCTAATGCTTCATTTAATTTAGTGAGTTTATCTTCATCTTTATTAAGCATATTATCCTTAAGATCAGATCCTATACCTTGATGGCATGTAGGACATATCTTATTATCCTTGAAGAATTGAATCTCACTCTTCAAATCTTTCATCTTACTATTAAAGGTTATAGTAAACTCTCTTAACTTACTCATTCTATCAGTAGGATCTTCAGTTTCTTCTAACTCAACACCCAAACTATCCATCTCTCTCATATCAAGTTCAACTTCATTTTGAGATGTGTTGATCTCTTTTTGAAGAGTGTCTATAGATTCATTCCAATGAGATACATTACTATTACTTTGTTTCTTTAAATCATCTATTAATGTTCTTTGAACTGTTACCTTATCTTTTAATAGAGACATTGCATTCTCTACATCATAGACCTGTTCTTTATTAACCTTAACTCTTTCCTTTAATATAGTATTCATTGTAGAGAATATTCTTATGTCAAGTATATCTTCTATAACATCTCGTCTACCTGGTGCAGATAACTGCATGAAAGGAACAAAGGTACTTGATCCTAGTACAACTATCTGAGTAAATGATTTATAGTTCATCTTTAGAACATTCTGTTCTAACCACTTCTGTTGATCAGCAGCAGCAGATGATTGATCTAATAATGTACCATTCTTATAAATTTCAAATACATTTGGTTTTATTCCTCTTATTACTTTCCATTCTATTTTTCCAATAGTAAATTCTAACTCTACTTTACAATCTGCACAGTTAACTGTATTGACTAATTGACTCTTATTAATTTTACGAAATGGTTTAGCAAATAATGAAAAGCATAGTGCATCTAAAATGGTTGATTTACCAGAACCATTTTCTCCAACGATCAGTGTTCTTTCATGACCATTTAAATTTACTTCAGTAAAGTTGTTTCCTGTACTCAGGAGGTTTTTCCATTTTATAGATTTAAATTCAATCATACTTTAGGGGGAATAATAATATCATCAGGGGTAACTACACAATATGTAAAACCTTTCTCTTCACATATTTGTAGAGCTATATCAGTTTCAACTTCAATGATTCTCATGTCGGGATAATCATCTGCCTTTAATAATTCAGCATGTCTCTCTGCATCTTCCTCCTCCTCAAACAGATACAAAACATTATTTGATCCAACGTTGGGAGCATATGCACCTTGATCCTCTTTTCCTTTTACCGTTAAAATAAACATTAATCTAGTTGAATTGCCTCTGTGTAGATAGAACTAACAATGGACTTGAGGTTATCCTTAGTAGGAAAATCAAGAACATCAATATAGTTTTCTAAGAAGCTTAATGTTCCTTCTATCTCAATGTCTCCAGTTGGGGACACTTCTTGTATAGTGTTGTCAATAATTTTTAATTCATGTATCCCTATATTATAGAGACGTTCAATGAAATTGTCAAACTCACAATAGTTATCTTTCTGTTCAACTATCAGTTTTATAAACTTATCTTTATATGGTTCTACATTAAGACACTCATAATTTTCCAAAGAATCATTATAGAATATCTTTTCAAACATATGACTAGGGTTATTAATAAACTTCAATCGCCTAGTTTTTGTATTATATAAATGGAATCCTCTCTTATCTCCATAGTCATTCCAGTATGTCTGATAAGGATTACCAAGATATCTTATGTTGCCATTACTAGATCTAGTATGGAAGTGACCAGAGTAAACGTTCTTAAACTTATCAAACCTTTCATAACTCATCCCATGATCCATAACAAATCCAGGATGTGCCTCGAATCCTTTAAGTTCTAAGTGACCCATACATATCTCTGCCTTTGTATTTTCTATTTCATCAAAGGTCTCACTTTCATTCTCAAGACAGATCCAAGGTATAAAACAAATATCTAAACCCTCTATATTAAGAGTAGTTGGTTTCTCTATACAATGTACATTGTCATATTGATTAAGAAGTAGATCAACAGCATTAATGTTTAACGTGTTCTTATAGTAGGCAGTATGATTACCAACCAACGAGTAAACAGTAATACCTAGATCAGCAAGTTTATCAAAATACTTCTCCTTTGCCCAGTTAAGAGTCCAGAAGTCAATGGTCTTTCTATTATCAAAGGTATCTCCAAGATCTAATAGTGTCTTAATTTTATTCTTTACAAGAGTAGGAAAGAATGTTTCCTCATAGAACTTCTCCATATAGTCATGGAAAATCTGACTACTTTTACGTAATCCAAAGTGTTGATCAGTTATAATTCCTATCATTGGCGGTATCTTTGTTCAAGTGATGTTTTAATTCCTTCATACTCTTGACTATTTCCATAAGCATCAGCAGAGAATAGTTCATTATGACCTGACTTTTCAATCATCTTGTTCTTTATATCTACCTGTTTCTTTTCCTTCTGTATTCTACGTAAGAAAGCATAGTATATTATCTGAGTAAAATAAGCAAATGGATTCCTTGACTTCTCTGGATCGAAGTTATCAATATATGTAATACAATTTTCTATACCATCACCTATCATGTCATCTTTAAACATATAGTTGACAAAGTTTGGTTTATATGATAGATGTGTAGCAATCTTTAAGAAGCATTCACCTATGTATTTACTAACAGGAGGTTTCTTAGTTCCTTTTATTCTAGCAATTTCTACATGGTCTTTGTATTCAATAATTGCTGCTAAGAACTCTTTATTGTTAACATAATGTTCTTTTTTACTTGCCATTTACTATCTTGCTCTTGTCTGTCTATCATAGCATATTTAGGGGTACTTGACAAGGGGATAGAAAGTGTGTATAATAACTGTGTCAACGGTTAAGGGATACAACTAAGCTTTATCTGGGTCTTCTTTTTTAAACTCTAGACGTAAGACGTTCTCAAGATACTCCCTCGCCATATCAACTGATCCTATAAGACCAGTTTTATCATTTAATTCTAAACGACCTCCTTTTCTCTTTTGTGGGATAGGGGGTCTTGTCATATTTCCTTTTATTTTAGCAATCCTTTCCTCTTGATCTATTTTAGCCATAGTTCCCAAATAGAAACTACATACAGATGAATTTAATTCTGTCATACAAAGTATATCTTCTCCAAATATAGTAAACTCGTCCTCGTGTGTTATCTTATTCCAGTATTTAATTCTATAACCTTGTACTATTCCAGGTATATCTATTTCTTCTATCTCTAATGGTTTATTAATTATAAGGTAATCTTCTTCGGGACACGCTTCTTTAACTAAGCAAAGTATTTCCTCACCGTTCTTAAATTTAATACTAGCGTAGAAGGAGTCCATACTTACTGTTTTAATTTTACCTGTATAATTTCATAATCGAATGATTCTTGGTTATAGATTTTTACTCTCTCAAATAAATGACGAAGGGTATAATTAGGATTCTTACCATCTTTGGTAGTATCATCAGCAATGTCGTAAAGGATAGCAATTGATTTGTTTTCTCCTTTTCTTAATACTCTACCTATTGATTGTAGGTTTCGTACTCTTGACTTTGATGGGGATGCAAAGATGATATTGTGAAGACGTTTAATGTTAATTCCAGTTGAGAAGGTGCCGTAAGAGGCAACAATAATTGCATTGTCTTCATTTTCGGTAATGGTTCTGACTGATTCACGATCTTGTGTTTCAACACCACCATGAACAAAGAATACTTTTCGTTCACTAGATGCACTATTATTTATCATCTCATAAAGTGGTTCTCCATGCTTCTCTACGTAATTGAATAGGACTAGTGTATTTCCTTTAAGATCTAGAGCAAGGTTCTTTATGAAATTATTTCTTTTAGGGTGGGTTACTACCCATTCTATTTCATCTTGATAGGTATCAAAGTCCTGGTATGGATGTTTTAATGCAATGATTCTAATTTTTAACTTGGTAAGGTGACCTTCTTTAATTAATTCATTAGTGTTAGTTACCTTATCATGAGGTCCAAATAGTCCTTCTAGTACCAACTTATTTGTTTTACTACCATCTAATGTACCAGTAAACCCTATACGATACCTTGCATGATGTAGTTTAGTAAGTATTTCCGTCAGTGATTTAGCTTTGAATAGATGTGCTTCATCACCGATAACAGCAGTAAATGGTTCAAACCATTTCCTAGATTGTTTATATACTGATTGCCATGTAGTTATAGTAACTGCTTTATCAGTAACCTTTTCATGACCAGCATATATCTTATGAACATGATCATCTACACACCACCCATAGGAAAAGAAGTCCTTATATAATTGTTCTACCAAAGATGTAGTAGGTACAACAATCAATGTCTTCTGTCCTGACTCAAATAAAAATCTGACGATGGAATATATCATCAGAGATTTACCTGATCCTGTAGGTGATACTATTAGTTTTCTTCTCTTTCTTAATGCTTCATATATTGCTTTATATTGATAAGGTCTTATCTTTAGTGAAGTAAACTTATCAACATATGTTTTTATACCACTAGGAGATATTAATTCATCCTCCGAGTCAGGCATACCAAAGTGTTTATTATCAACATAGGAATATTCATACCCCCTTTCTTTACAAAACTGTTCAATATACTCTCTTAAACCTGCATATATCTGACCAGTTGCTGGTGAGAACAATCTTATCTTACCATCCCAGTATCTCTTTCTATAGGAATCCATGAACTTTGCTTCTGGTACTTCAAAAGTGAAGTGGTCAGAAAGTTCATAGGAGATATGTGGTTGAGTTTTTAGTTGAAGGTATACTTCGTTTTTCTTTTTAATAAGAACATCACTCATCTAAACCCCTAGAATAACGTAACCAATCAATTGCATTCTTTACTTGGAATGAACGATTGTTTATCATATTTAGTATCTTTTCGAGACATTTCTCATAACCATCATACATATCTAACCGAGCTTGTGCCTCATTCAACTCTTCATCTGCATTAAGATAGATGGGAACTTCATTCTTCATAATCTTTACATCAGGGCATTGTTCATCCCTTCCCATCAGGTAATGGTACTTTTCTTTATAAAGTTTCTGAAATGTATATTGTGCTCGGTTTTTAAGTAATTTGTACCTCAGCAATTTGTCCAACCATTTTGCATGAAGTTTAGGTATTCTACGTGCCTCTTCATTTAAGTCATCAAGCATAACAGCATCTTCACGCCATTCATCTAAAAATTCAGTATTCATAATGTTAATTCTTTATCATTCTTATCTAGTAGTTTAAAGTATGTATATTTGAAAGTTATATTTGAAGTTAAGTACTGTATATCATTAGTGTCTACGTTAAATGGTAAACCTGTTATTCCTATAGGGAATGCATCGTACAGTTTAACTACAACTTGGGTATTAAAATTACTGTTTAGTATTCTTAAAGTAAGATCTAATCTATCGTAATCTGGTCCTTTGTGTTCCTTCTCCACCATCTTGTCAGCAAATTCCCTCCACTGACTTGCCTTCTGTGGATATGTTATACCAGTCATCCAATTATGAACGATAGAGTAGTTTCTCATATCTTCATCAACAAGCATAGTTATAGTAAAGTCCTCATAATTTAACTTGTCACCACTAAGTTGAAAGTCATTAAAAGGAGTTGCTTGTTGTGGACCACCCATTGATATACCAGGAATATTTGCTGCAGTACAATCAAACGATACCTCTTTAAAAATAGGTATGTCCAGTTGAAATGCTACTGGTGCTAAGAAGTTTAAATTATTGCTCACGGTAAAAACGGAGTCCTCCCCTAGTATTTAGACATAAAAAAAGAGACCCCGTAGGGTCTCTAGTAAAATATGTAATCTGAATTACATTAAGTTTGCAACAGATACTCTTCTGTAGTAAACGTTTGTGCTTAGGTTACCAGCAGCACTAGGGTTAGAATCGGTAAGAGTTGAATCATATCCCTTAGCAAATGGGTTAAGAACTACGCCATAACGTGTCTTAAATCCGATGCGTGGCTGGAAGTCGTCTTGCCCGACGCTACGTACCATCTGTAGAGGTACATAAGGAC
>VTLG01003470.1_pt1 | contig 54289 bp, 83 predicted proteins | sample 4694571 | NCBI WGS metagenome assembly VTLG01 (sample SAMN12604809, study PRJNA352737) | marine metagenome | biome: ENVO:00000447; feature: ENVO:00000209|ENVO:00000569|ENVO:01000036; material: ENVO:00002151; isolation source: viral sequences binned using virsorter ... | reverse complement strand
ATCCTACAGATACTTACAGTTCAGATGGTTCTAATCAAAACGTAGATGTTACAGGGAGCGGCAACACCTTTACTTTAAATCAAGGTACTTCAGCTTTAGCTTCACAACTTGATTTAGATTGGATTATCCAAGGATCTAACAACACTATTACTTCTAATATAAATATAGATGGAGCAACTAACTATATGGATATAGATGGCTCTGATAATACAGTTACTTATACAGGTACAGGTGTTACAGCATCAGCAGGTGGCTATTTTTATTTAGACCACACAGGAGGTTCAAGAACCTTTAATATCCAACAACTAAGCACCCAAGATAATGACTGGCTCAAGATCATTTCAATTTCTGGTACTGCTGCTTCTACTGTTTGTGTCGTTCAAAACGACCAAGGTACAAGCACAAGCTGCTGATATAGGAGATATTTCTGAACTAAATGGTTCAGCTCAAATCCTAAGAGATAAACCTTATGATGCAAATCTTAAGTTTGCAATTCAAAGTAATGATGAGGCTATAACCAAAGATGGCCGTATGGCTATAACTTTTCTTGATGAATCTACTGTAAAATTAACTGAACACTCGCAACTTTTTATTGATGAGTATATATACGACCCTGATCCTAGCAAAGCAAAGATGGCTCTTACCTTTGGTCTCGGAACTGCTAGGTTTATTACAGGTAATCTCAACCGTATAGATAAACAAAACATAACGCTTAAAACACCTACGGCTAATATAGCTATACGTGGTACAGATTTTACGGCTACTGTAGACGAATTAGGGCGTAGCCTTATAATATTGCTACCAGACGCTCTAGGGCTCTCTAGTGGCGAAATAGAGGTAGTTACTGCTATGGGTACTGTTTTATTAAATAAACCGTATGAAGCTACTACAGTAAGCGTATTTGAATCAGTACCTACAAAACCTGTAATTTTAGATCTAACACTAGATGTTATAGATAATATGTTGATAGTTACACCACCTAAAGAAGAGGTGCTAGTAGAAGAAGAAACAACAAACACGCAAACAGATAGTGTATTAGATTTTAACGATTTAGATATAGATTATCTTGCCGAAGATTACTTAAAAGAAGATAGTCTAGAATTTACAGAACTAGATATTAATTATCTTGATGTTAATTACTTAGAAGATTTATTAAATGTTTTAGATGCTCTGGCTATTTCTGAAGAAGAAGATGTATTAGCACAAGCAACTAGCACACAAATTACTGGAACTATGCTTGGCAAAGATCCTGATACGCAAATTACAACCCTTATAGCAGGTAATGTGGTTAGTTTACGTAGGCAAGTAAGTGAAAGTGTCAGATTAGATTTAGATGGCGGTACTGCATATACAGTAATTTTGATTCAAGACGGTATTTCTAATACAATAAAAGTGAACGGAGGGAGTGATAGCATTATTACTATCACTCAAAGTGATTAAATGAAGCGACTATTATTACCTGTGCTTATAATGCTATTTTTACCATTATTGTTTCAAAGCACGCCAACAGAAATATTAAAACTTAAAGTATTTGACTCTTTAATACAAACACCAGAGGAATCAGGTAACTTTACAATACTTAATATAACCGAAGAAGATGTAGAACGAGAGGGCGGTTATCCATTACCAAGACAAAGATTGGCACAAATACAAATAGATTTAATAAACGAAGGTGCTGTAGGCGTAGGTTGGGTTATATCCTTTCCGCAAGCGGATCGTATGGGTGGAGATGAAATCTTTGCAACAGCACTTAGTTATGCACCATCTGTTATAGCTATGTTTGAAGATGATAAGGGTAATTTTCCAAGTTCGCCAGGAACAGTTGTTATAGGTGAAGATAATGGTGGTATAATTAGTTCGGGAGTAAAGACAAACTTACCTCTATTATCCAATAACACCTTACAAGGTTTGGCTATTGCTCCCACAGATATTGATCAACTTGTAAGAAGAATACCTCTTTTAGTTAAAACACCTAATAACGAATGGATACCTAGTTTTGGTACACAAATATATAAATCTTTATTTGATGTAAAAACTTACATTATAAAAACTAATGATAATGGTATATCAGAAATATCAATAAAAGGAATACCGCCTATTAAAACAGATAGCTTTGGTCGTAAATGGATTAGTTGGGTAGATACGCCACAAACCAATCTAAAAGAAATGAAAGTAGCAGGCAAGTTTGTATTTATAGGGGTTACGGCTAATGGCGTTATGCCACAGGTAGCAACACCTGTCGGCTTACTAGAGCCACATAAAATACAAGCAGCACTTGCTGAATCAATATTAATACAAGATAGTCCTTATATACCAGATTGGGCATTAGCTGCAGAATTAGGCATGCTTATTGTATTTGTTAGTTTAGTTTGGTTTGCTCTGCATTTGCTTGGTATTACTTGGGGTATATCTGTTGCTACAATTTTAATGTTTATTACTGGTAGTTTAGGATATTACTTTATTAGCAAAGGTTTATTAGTAGATGTATCTTGGACACTTATATCAGAGTTTATTTCAGGATCTATAGCTTTTTATTTAAGGTTTAGACAACAATATAAACTAAGACAACAAATCAAAAAACAGTTCGAACATTACCTTGATCCACGCCAAGTTAAAAAATTACAAGACGATCCTAGTTCTTTAGTATTGGGTGGAGAACGCAGGTATTGCACGTTTTTATTTACAGACGTAAGAGGTTTTACTGCTTTATCTGAAAGACTAGAACCAGAAGAGGTTACAGAAATTATGAATAAGGCTCTAACAATACAAGCTGATACCGTTAAAAGATATGACGGTATGGTAGATAAGTATATCGGAGACGCTATGATGGCTATATTTAATGCTCCTATAGACTTGCCAGGACACGAAACTGCTGCCGTTTTATGTGCTAAAGAAATACAAGACAAAATAAAAATGGCTAATTTAAATGTAGAAATAGGTATAGGTGTCAACAGCGGTTATGCAGTTATTGGGAATATGGGTAGTGAAACTAGATTTGATTATACGGCTATTGGGGATGCGGTAAATCTTGCTGCTAGACTTGAAAGCTCCACTAAGGAAGTTGGAGAAGATATTGTTATAGGTTATGATACTATTAAATCTAAAGGATTTAGTGAGCAAATTACTTTAAAAGAATTGGATAGTATTAAGGTAAAGGGAAAAGAAAAATCTATAAATATATTCACAATAATATGACAACATCAAAAGAAGCAATAGCTAAAATAGAAACACATGAAAAAGAATGTTCTATTAGATATTCAAATATAGAAAAAAGATTAGAAGATGGTGCAAAAAGATTTGATAAACTAGAAAATATGATATGGGCAGTATATCCATTTATTTTAGTTTCTTTAGTGCTATCTAGATTAGTATGAGCAAAGTTCTTATAGGAATTGTTTTTGTTTTGTCAGGTATTACATATTATTTATACACTCAAAATCAAACACTTGCATCTAATAATATGGCATTAGAAGGAGCTGTAGCTACACAAGAAGAAGCTATCCAAAGTTTACAAGATGATTTTACTTTGCAAACAACAGAACTTAATAATTTAGCAAAAAAAAATCAAGCAGCTGAAAAAGAACTTAACAGATATGTTAAATTTATACAAAACTATGAATTAACAGCTAAAATATTAAAAAATCCTGTAGAAATGGAAAGGAAAATAAATAATGGAACAAAACACATTATGGAAGACATCGAAAAAATCAGCGTTACTGTTGATGATCTTGATGATGGCTTGCAGTTGCAGCCTTCTACCGACTAAACAAATAGAAGTTACAGCAAAACCACTTGAAAGAACCATAGTGCAACCAGTTATGCCACGTGAAATAGATTTACGTGAACCTATGTGGATAGTTGTAACACCTGATAACTGGGAAGATCAATTAGCTAAAATAGAAGAACAAGAAGGTGAGCTTGTATTTTTAGCTATGACAATACCTGATTACGAGGTAATGGCTTATAATATGCAAGAATTAAAAAGGTATATAAATGAACTTAAAGAAGTTGTTGTGTATTATAGAACAGTTACTACAAATAAAAAGGGAGAATAATATGAACATATCACAAGAAGGCATTAATTTAATAAAAAAGTTTGAAGGTTGTAAACTTGAAGCTTACAAATGTGCGGCAGATGTATGGACTATAGGTTATGGTTCTACTAAAGGGGTTAAAGAAGGCGATACTATTACACAAGAAGAAGCCGAAGATTTATTAATGAAAGATTTAGAAGTATTTGAAGAGGCAGTAAACAAAGCAGTCAGAAGAGCTATGGTTCAATGTCAGTTTGATGCCTTAGTATCTTGGACTTTTAACTTAGGAGCGGGCAATCTTAATTCTTCAACTATGTTAAAAAAATTAAATAACCAAGAATATGATGAAGTTGCACCACAAATGAAACGCTGGAATAAAGCAAATGGCAAGGTTCTTGAAGGATTAGTAAGACGCAGAGAAGCAGAAGCTTTATTATATGAAGGTAAGGAGTGGCACGAGGTCTAATATGCCGTTGCAGAAGCTTACATTTAAACCAGGCATAAATAGAGAAGGTACAGCCTATGATAACGAAGGTGGTTGGTTTGATTGTAACCTTGTAAGGTTTAGAAAAGGCAGACCAGAAAAGTTTGGCGGTTGGGGGAAAGAAACATCTAATACTTATTTAGGAACCGCTAGAGCTTTACATGCTTGGATTTCTCTTGAAAGCACAAAGTTTTTAGGTATTGGAACTCATTTAAAATATTATATAGAAACTGGTACTGCTTTTAATGATGTTACGCCAATAAGATCTACAACCTCTGCTGGTGATGTTACCTTTGCGGCATCAAATGGAAGCTCCACAATTACAGTTACTGATACTGCACATGGAGCAGTACAGTTTGACTTTGTTACGTTTAGTGGCTCTGCATCACTAGGAGGCAACGTAACTGCTGCCGTTTTAAATCAAGAATATCAAATAGATACTATTGTTAATGCTAACAGTTATAAAGTTACCGCAAAAGATACATCTGGAGCAACAGTTACAGCTAATGCTTCTGATTCAGGAAACGGCGGTTCCTCTGTTGTTGGAACTTATCAAGTAAATGTTGGTTTAGATGTATATGTTCCTGGTACTGGTTGGGGTGCATTAGGTTGGGGTGAAGGAACCTTTGGAAGCACATCTTCGTTAAGTGAAACTAACCAGTTAAGATTATGGACACACGATAACTTTGGCGAAGATTTAATAATAAATCAAAGAAACTCTGGTATATATAAATGGACTGAAGAAGACGGAGTAAGCACAAGAGCTGTAGCATTATCTGGCATTACAGGTGCAAATTTAGTTCCCACTAAGGGTTTGCAAGTTATTACATCAGAAATTGACAGACATCTAATAATTTTAGGTGCAGATCCTATATCTGGATCTTCAAGGACTGGTGCTGTTGATCCTATGTTAATAGCTTTTAGCGATCAAGAAAATGCATTAGAGTTTGAGCCTTTGTCAACTAATACAGCAGGTTCTCTTAGGTTATCTTCTGGATCGTCTATTATTGGTGCTGTAAAATCAAGACAAGAAATACTTATATGGACAGATACGGCTTTATACAGCATGCAATTTATAGGGCCACCTTTTACATTTGGAGTTAATTTAATTAATGAAGGCACAGGATTAATAGGGCCAAAAGCTGCAGTTACAACTCCAAGTGGAGTTTATTGGATGAGTTATAACAACTTTTATTCATACAATGGTAGTGTTCAAACCTTACCTTGTTCAGTTCATAATTATGTATTTTCAGACATCAACCTAATTCAATCATTCAAAATAAATGCTTTTACTATTAAAGACAAAAGTGAAGTAGGTTGGTTTTATTGTTCAAGTAGTGCAACAGAAGTAGATAGGTATGTTATTTATAATTATGTTGAGGGTATTTGGTTCTATGGTCAATTATCACGTACTGCTTGGATTGACTCTGGTATTGAAAAATATCCAAGAGCCGTAAGTGGTGGATATTTATACCAACAAGAATTAGGATTTAATGACGACGGTTCTCCTATGACTAATGTGTTTATAGAGAGTTCCGATCTTGATATAGTAGATGGTGAGCAATTTGCTTTTCTTAAAAGAATTATACCTGATTACAAATTTTTACAAGATGACAACAACGGTAATGTAAATTTAGTTCTTAAAACAAGAAACTTTCCAGGTGATAGTCTTACTACTAATTCAACAACTGCAATAAGTTCTACAACACAACAAGCTTTTGTCCGTAGCAGATCAAGGCAAATAGCACTTAGGTTTGAGTCTGATGATGACGCTACTAATGATGGCAATTTATCAATAGGATGGAGGCTAGGAGCTACTCGTATAGATATAAAACCAGACGGTAGAAGATGAGTAAGTTGTTGCAAACACAACTACCTTTTGCACAAAAAGAAGTTACTCCAGACATATTTAACCGTTTAATTAGGTTGTTAGAAATAAATTTAAGCTCTGTAGACCTAGACAACACGCGTCAAGTAAGCGAAAATGAGCTGAATACTATAAACTTTAATGCTGGTAGTATTATTTGGAATACAACTTTAGAAGTATTACAAGTATATACAGGCAATAAGTGGATAGATATAGGAACAAGACTTGTAGACAATGGTTTAGAAGCAACAAGTACGCTAGGTAAGGTTACTGTTAGAAACAACGGAGCTACATCTATAAAACTTGCTAATTTTGGTAAATAATAGATACTTTATGTATCTGCAAACAACTTAGTTAAGACTATGGAAAAAGACGTACAAAAATTAATAGACGCAGGACAGACAGAAGATACGGTAATTGTTCACGCCGCACCAGGCGAAATGGTGGTCCCTCCTGTAATATCAAATCAAACTCAACAAATGATCAACCGAGATATGCAGTCTGTAGGATTAAATCCTGCTGAGTATATGGTTGGCCAAGGATCAGTAAACAATCTTACTGGCTTACAAGAGTTTGGTTTCTTATCTAAATTATTCAAAAAAGTTAAGAATGTAGTAAAAAAAGTAGCACCTATAGCCGTAAGTTTTATTCCTGGAGTTGGTCCAGTAGCTAAAGCAGCATTAACAGCTGGTATAGGTAAGGCATCAGGTATGTCAACAAAAGAGGCTTTATTAGCAGGAGCTACAGCAGGCTTAGGTGCTAAGTTTAGTGGTGCAGGAGCAACAGGTGCAGCAAGTAAAGTAGCAGGAGAAACTGCAAAAAAAGGTATTTTTGGTGGAACCTTTGGGCCAAGAATTAAATCAGGATTAGGCAGCTTTTTTAAACCAGGAAAAGATGCTACTGGAATTTTTGGAGGAAAGTTAGGACCAAATATTAGAAGCGGTATAGGAAACATATTTAGTGGTGGACTTGGTGGTGGCCAGCAATTAGGACAAGTTACAACTCAAACTGGAGAATTTGGAGAACAAATATATACTGCTGCTGATGGAACAGAAGTAACAGCTGCACAGTTACAAGAAGCTGGATATACATTTGATGCAAGTGGTAATCCAATAGCACCAACTCAAACAACAGGACCATTTGGAGGGACATTAGGGCCAAAGCTAAGAGAAACATTTTTAGGATCTGGAGATCAACCTGGTGTTTTGGGTAATTTAGTAGGAGGCGGACAACAAAGCGGAGGCCTAGGTTTAGGGGGAACAGGCAATCTTGCAGCACTAGCCGCTCTTTATGGGTTAGCTACAAAAAAAGCAGCAGAAAAGACAGAAGGTGGTTTACGTGATATACGGTTATCTACAAGACCAGATCTTATGCCTCAACAAACATTCCAAGGATTTGATGTTGGCGTAAGACCAGGCATAGCTTATGGTGGCGGCATAACTGAACTTGATATGCGTATGGGTGGACCTTCTGAAGGACCTGGTACTGAAACAAGTGATGATATACCAGCTATGTTAAGTGATGGTGAGTTTGTGCATACAGCAAAAGCAAATAAAGGACTTGGCGGCTTTAAGATAGAAAAAAACAAAAATTCTATTACGCTTTTTCCAGCAGGCAAACCTGATAGAGAACAAGGTTTTAAAAATAACGATATGATGATGAAAATGTTTGAAAATTATCAAAAAATGATGAGTTAATTATGGGATTTTTAACAAAAGTTTTAAGAGAAAGAAAAAGAGGTAGAAGAGATTTTGGACCGCCTATGGGTGGGAGAAGAATGTTCCCTGCCATACCATCACCAATTCCAAGTAGTGGTAGAGGAGGATTAAAAGGAGTATTTGATAATATACAAGAATTTATTGCACAAAATCCTGACAAAACAAGACAAGGTGGAGGTATTTTAGGTGGAGTAGATTTAACTGGTGAAAGCCTTAGAAAGGCTTATGATGAAGGAAAGGGAGTTTTACAAAGACCGCTATTTGGTGAAATGAATCCTGGAAATGTTTTACCACCAGTAGTAGGCGGACCTGCTTTACCACCTATTGACCCACGTATAATTCCACAAAGACCAATCATTCCACCAAAACGTAATGATTTTATGTCTATAGAAAGAATAAATGAGCCAAAAAATGAGTTCATACCTAGTATGCCTAATGAAACACCTAGTCCATTTATACCGCCTCCTCCATTACAACCAGTTTTACAACAACCACAGCCAATAGGTGTACCTAGTTTAATGGATCCAAGACAACCACAGCCAAATCTTGCAACAGGAGTTATAGACCCTGTAAGTCAACCAATACAGCAGTTGCCACTAGGTCCACAAATAATACCTCAGGTTCCTAATCCATTTGAAAAACCAATCATGCCTCCCAAGCGTGATGATTTTATGTCTATAGAAAGAATAGGTGGTCCAGGTGGCGGGTTTACAGACAATAGAGTGTTAGAGCAGCAACCTTTTGTACCGCCTCAACAACCTACTTTTACTCCAATATCAGAAAGAACAGATATATATGGTGCAGGTAAAGATTACGACCCAGCAAATTTACCAGAAGGGTACACTTTTGACCAATCTCAAGTTCCAGGTAAAGTTATGACCACAGTTATGCCTCAACCTGGTTTTGTGTATGCCTATGGTCCAGATGGCGATAGAATAAGTGTGCCAAGTGGAGCACCAGGAGCAGAAGCTCAACGTGAGCAAGGTGCGGCTAGAGACCAAGCATTTCGTGATTTTCAAAAAACTAATCCTGGAGAGGTTTTTGGTGTAACACCACCTTCACCACCTATATCTACTCCAGTACCAGAGCCAGTAACAACTATACCGCAAGACACTAGAGGTCAAGTAGATCCTGTCTTAGCACAACAAGATACCAGAGAGGTGTTATCAGATCCGTTATTACGTGCTCTTTATTTTGGTACAGCTGATCAACCTGGTTTTATAAATCAACTACAACAAGCCACTCAAAATGTAATGGGTGCAGAATTACCAAGTGCTCAATTTGATCCAAATATGACACAACAGTTTTATAATCCTTATGAAGATAGAGTGGTACAACAAACCATACAAGATGTTATGGAGTATGGAGATAAACAAGATATTGCTCAAAGAGCAGAAGACATACAACAAGGCGGTTTATCTGCTTTTGGTTCTAGAGCAAGATTAACAGCTGGAGAAAGACAAGAAGCTTTAGGTAGAGGCCTTGCTGAAGCATTATCAGGAATAAGAAGCCAAGGATATACAGAGGCACAAAGACGAGCATTAGAAAATTATCAAAATCAATATACAAGACAATTAGGACAAATAGATAGACCTGTTGGCTTATTAACTTCTATAGGTCGTTCTTTACCAGGATACGGAGCAGCGTCTACTACTATAGAATCAGATTATAGAATGCCTGTAGATCCTTCTACTGCAGGACTAGGAGCAGCTTTAAGCACCTATCAAGCCATAAACCCACCAGCAACACAAACAGGTTAATATGGAAGAAAATATTACTATAGATCAGCCTTTCATAACTGACCCAAGTGTAATTGCTGAGTTTGTTAAAATGGGTATCGACCCACAAGGTAAGACATCTACACAATTAAATGATGAGATTAAAACTGCAAAAGCAAAAGAAAATGCAAAGTTAGTTTTTGACGTAAGAGATCCACTAGATTATTTATCAGCTGGCTTAACGGCTTCAGGCGTAGCAGCTGGAGCAGGGCTTGGTCTTAAAGGTATAAGAACAGCAAGAAAAGGCGTAAAAGTAAAAGAAAATATAACTAAACTTAACAAATTAAAAAATCTTTTGAATCCTGTATATAGAAGAGGTCCCACAGGCTCACAAACAACACTTATGGCACCAGGAAGTGTAGGACCGTTGCAAACACAATTACTATATCCCAAAATACCCTTTGGTTTAAAAACTCCACAAAGTTTAATTTATGGTGGTGGTACTATAAAAGCTATTGATGAAATATCTGAAGAGCAACAATTAGCAGATCAAGCTGCACTTTTACAAGATGATATAAATGCCTTGAGGGTTGAAGAAGTTACAATTGCTAACCAACAACTACAAGAAGCACAAGACAATTTAGATAAATTTAAAACAAAAGAAGTTGATGAAGATGGCGAACCCTCTCCACCACCACCTCCTGCTAAAGAAGATGTAAAACCAAAAGTATCTAATGTATTTGGCACCCCGCAATTTGGTGATTTCTTGCGTAATGTAGGTGCATCATTAGTAGAAACTGGGCAAATGGGTGCAGGTTTGGCACAAGGTGCAGCAAGGGCAGCTGAAGAAAGAGCTGCTAAAGAATTGGCTATAGAGATAGAAACAATTAAAGCCGTTGGTAAAGGTGCAATAAATCCAGAACTAAAATATAAAATGAATAAAGATTATATACAAGCAAGTACAGAAATTGCTGAAAATGCTGGCAGTCTTGATTTTCTGAATCAAATCGGACAAATGCTACAAATTAATGATGTTACTGGAATACAATCTTATGGTAGACAAATTGGATATAAATTTAAATCTATATTTAGTGCTAATGCAAAGATGGATCCTAAAACTATCGTTGAAGATTTATTAAGAGAAATATCTATAGGAAACGCTGAAGAGGTACTTGGTCAATCAAGCGGTAGACTTTCTGATAAGGATATAGAGTTAGCAAGACAATTAGTATCTGAAATAGAAGGTATTGGTGGAATTATAGGGTCAACCGACAAAGTATTAAGTATTCTAGCTAGAAGACGAGCTGATATTGAAAGATCACAAGCTAAATCAGGAACTACATTAAGAGAGTTAGAAATGGATTATTACAGATATGGTGTTAGACCACCTGATACTGGGTTATTTGATATTTTAGAAACCCTTAATACACAAGCGGGTGGACAAACCCAAGAACAACAACAAGAAAAAACAAGAATACCTTTAAATCCTAAGGATGAGGCATTAACAGAAGCTGGAGTAAATTAAATGCCTTTATATGAAGTGGAAATATCTCCAGGTGTTTATGAAGACGTTGAAGCTGCAAACCCTGATGATGCTAGAAAAATTGTAAAAGCACAAATAGCTAAAGGCGTATTAAGTCCTGTATATGATGATATATTTTTTGACTATGATACTGGTGTAGATGATTTACAACTTAGAAGGTTGTTATCAAGAGCAGAAAGGTATGATGAAAAAGAATCTATATTAAGAAACTTTGTCGGTAAATCAGGATATACAAGAACTACAGATGGTCAGCTTGCCTTGACACCAAAAGGTTTAAGAGATAGAGGTCAGCCTGTGCAACAAAAGACTCTTAATGACGGAACCGTTGTTGAAATAAATACCGTAATTGATAGCTCAAGTCCTTTTGAAAGAGGTGATTTTGCAGATTTTATGGGAATGGCTGGTCCTGTTATTGGTAGTGTTGCAGGAGTGTTACCACAAAGTAGGTTGTATAAAGCTGCTAGGGGATTAACAAAAGGTAGCCCTTTTTGGTCAAGGGTAATTGGTTCTGCCGTTGGGGGTGCAGGAGGTAAACTAACAGAAGAAACAGCTGATTACATACAAGGTTTTCAATTACAAGATGCTGGTGATTTAACTGCTTTAGCAGCTTATGAAGCTGGAATAGGAGCTTTTGGTGAGTTTTTAGGCGGAGGATTAACACTTTTGGGTCGTCCTTTTTTAGGAGCAAAGGCACCCACATCTGATTTGCGTTTAAGCTATAACGCAGCAAGGGGTTATGATCTTTTTGATATAAAAAAATTAGATACAAATTTAGGAAGAGAAGCATCATCTGCAGAAATTAAAAAAGCAGCAGAGCAAGGTAAAGTAAAAACCTTATCAAAAAATTACGCTGCTGCACTTGATAGTTTGGAAGTAAATCTTGCAGGTAAAACACAACAAATATCAGAAGCCGTTTTAAAAAATGCAAGAAATAAATCTAATGTTCCGTATTTAACAGAGTTGTTTGATAATATGACAAGCAATATAAGAGCTAGAGGTTCAACTTTAAATGCTTATGTTGATGATGTTACTGGAGATGTTGTAAGTGATACTATTAATAAAACTAAAAGAAATTTAGAAATATCAACAAACGAAACAGTAAAAGCAACGAAAGAAGCTGTAGAAGACTTAACAAATAGTTATATTGGAATCACACCTTATTTAGAAACGCCAGGAATTAGAGAGTATGGTGAACAAATTTTAGATCTTTTAGGTAATGCAAAAAGAAAAGTAAATGAAGTTGTTGGTAAAGAATATGACAAAGTAGATGAATTATTTTTTAGCGTTGCAAAGTATAATGATTTAGGACAACCTTTAAATGCTGTAGCTAGTGCGGTTGATACTGTTATTAAGCATTATCAAAGAGAAGGCGGTAATGCAATTACAATGTTTTTAAAAAAAAGGGGGATTGATGAAAAATCTTTTAACTCTTTAGAACCAATAGGCGATATTTCATTAAGAAATTTGCAACAAGCAAGTATAACTTTTAAAAACTTAAATAAACCTCTACCTAGGTTTGAAATTTATGGAGAGGCTGGAAAAGAAAAATTTGGTAAACTAAGCAGAGTTTTGGAAGCTAAAAGATCAATTAACTCATATATACAACAATCATCTGATACTGCTGAAAGAGATTTATTTTATAAACTAACAAGAATGTTAGATGATACAGACTTACACAAGCTTAAAGGAGAAGATTATCTTAAACAACACCCACAAGATGCAGATAGTATTTTTACTACGTTGGGGTTAAACGGTAGAGAGCTTATTAAATTAGAAAATGCAAGAGGTAAAAATATTTTTCAAACTGTATCTTTTGACGAAATTAGCAAAGTTAATGAAAGTATAGATTTATTACGTGCAGCGGATGAATTAAATGCTAATTTAAACATACCTTTTCAAAACGCAGTAATAAAAAGAATGCAGGAAGCTGCAAGAGGTAATGGGTTTTTTGATCCAGATGAAGTTTTTAGTACATTAATACAAACAGGATCTTTGAGGCAGTTAGATGATTTTTTCAAAGCAGTAGATAATTACGATCAATATTTGATTGGTAAAAATCAAGCAGATATGGCCACAAATTTAAACAGGGTTAAAACACAAACCGCACAAAGGTTATTCGCTAACGCTTTTGAGGACAGTATTGATCCAGTAACTGATACAATAGATTTTACAGCTTTTGCTAAATACATACAAAAGTTTGAATCAAAACATCCTGGTAAAATAGATTCTTTGTTTAGAAATACAAGCGGAGCTGCTTCTGGCGAAACAATAAAACAAACTATAAACCAACTTATTAAAATATCACCTAGACTCAAAGCAGCAGATATAGAGGATTTAATATCTGTATTTAAAGGTCAGGATGGACTAGATACAACTGCAAAAGGTAAGGCTTTTATTTTAAAACTTAAGGAACAGGCTGAAGCATCTGCAAAAGAAGCTGATTTTCTTGCTAACCGTAATTTATCAGAATTGCCGAACAAGTCTCCTAGTGAAATAGTAGAAACAATATTTAGGCCAAAAAATAGCGAAAACATAATTAGATTAAGAAAGATTATGGGTGAAGAAGAATTTGCAAAAGTAAAAGATGCAAGTTTGGGTAAACTGTTAGAAGATGCTATTGATTTTAGAACAAAAGGTAATGCACCAATAACTGATATTTTTAAAGTAAATAATCTTAAGACAGCTTTAGATAAATACAGCCCTGAAACTTTAGAAGCTATGTTTGGTAAAGAATTTGTGCAAGATATAAATAGTTTTGCAGATATTATAAATGCTTTAACAAAAGGAGAAGTTGGCAGGGGTAATGGTCCTGGTGCTTTGATTGCAGCTGGTATCGGAGCAGGCATAGTTTTTTATCCTTTGCAAGCAATACCCACTATTGTCGGATTAGGTATAACAAAAGCTTTGCTAGGCAATCCAAGATTTGTAAGACTTCTCAGTAAAACTGACAAAGGCTCTATAAGACAATTATTTGACGGTTTAAGAACAACGGCTGCTCAATTTGGATATAGGCTTGTTAATAATGAACTTATAAAAGCAGATGAATCAATATCTGAATTTATGGATAAAAATGTACCTGATCTACCTGATATAAATATAGATGAGTTTATTGGTGAAAACCAACAAATTACCCCCCCACAAGTCAATATAAGCCTGCCACAAGTATCTCCTGTTCAAGTTGCAGATCCACTTGGGCAAACTCAGCAAGAAAGAATAGAATTTGCTGAACGCTTATTTAGAAGACCTATTATATAAGACCTATCTCGTCCCTATCAAAACCTAACGGCACATCTGACAAACAAGTTAGATGTTCTTTAGGTATGTGTATGTAAGGTTCGTTGTCCTCATCATAATTAGGTGTAGCATTTATGTTCATACGTATATCGTAGTTGTACTCTGGCATCCACTCATGCATCCAAATACCGTCTGTCATACCATACACAATAATAAAGGGGTGGCCAGTTGATTCTGCAAACGAAGCTCCTTTTCGTAATTTGTTTGCAGATAAAATAAAAGTATCATACTTATCACTAGAAAAACTACGGCATTTAATTTCACACCAATACCATTTATCAGCAGACTCTATCCAATAGTCAATACTGTAACTAACTGGTAACTTATGACAGCTTACTGTCCATAACCCTTCTATAAATCCTGCTACCCTATCTTCTCTTTTCTTATCTTGTAATGTCTCAAAACTTGGTGTTTTAAACATATTAACCTCCTATTCTTCAAAGAATGTAGGATCTACAGCAACAAACCTTTTAGTCGGCCTGCCCTTTCCTCCTACCTTAATATCAATTTCCTGGATCTCTCCAGCGTTTTTAAGCCTTTCTATAATCTCTTTTACTTCATGCGACTTCATGCTTCTAAATAGTTCGTGGCGGTCTACTTCTCTTTTAGAGATGCCCTCGCTTTCTCTAGACCTTATGTATGACAATACTTGTTTGATTTTAGCCTCAGTAGCAGAGCTTGCTACTTTATCTCTACATGCCTCTATAAATAACATATCATAGTATCTTACGTAATCTATCGCCCACTTAGTAACATCTGGTGTGATCGTCTTTGATTGAGCATTTGATGCGAGAGAACATACTAGAGCTAAACGCATAGCTTTTTCTTTAGAACGGCTAAGAAGTGGCTCTAAGCCATCTTTTTCTAATATGTCTTGTCTTTTTACAATCTCAGTAGCAAACTCCTGTAGCAGTTGCTCTGAATCACTATCAAAGTTGAGAACTTCTTGTTCTAGGTTGCATTCAGAATTGTTGACCATAGGTTGAGACAACCCACCTCTATCTCTTCTTATATAGTTTACCCAATTAACTAATGTAAGTGGTGGCTTCTTAATCTTTTTTAAATTAGATACACGTCTTGGTTCTTTAGACTCAATAACCATAAATCTATTTAAAAAACCGTCAGCTATACGGCCAGAGTTAAGTGCTTTATAAAAGTTTTTTGGTACTGACAAGCCAACCATAGTTATAGCAGGCTTATGAGTTACTCGGTTCATAATCTTTTCTTTTAGATCTTCAACTTGTATACCCATTAAAGAATAGTTATCTGGTCTTAATATGCCGTGGCACCTACCCCAGGCTTCCATAAGGGTTTGTATGCCATCTTCTTTATTAGTATTGCCTGCTTGGCTAATGCTCTCTAATCTTTTACCAAACTCATCCATAATAGTTACATGCGTAGGCCTCATCTTAAGTACAGAGTGAACAGCACCACTAGAGGTATATCCATCACCAACCACTAATTTATCGTGCTCAGAAGCATTCAAAACAGCTTCAACGAAGGTTTTTATGTTTTCCTTGCCCTGTCCTGACTTAGCTATACACATAAAATATAGGCTAGAAAAGTTATTCATGTTTGTTTTAAAGATCCTTCCACAAGTTACACTTGCTAATGATAAAGCGGCTACAAGTGATAACTCTGGTTGAGATACTTGTGCTATTTCTTCGCAATAGTTAAACATATCTTTTAATAAACCTGGTGGGTTAAACAAATCATCTGGCGGTCTAATATCTTCTTTGGTTTGAACAAACAAAGGAGCAAGTTGATTTTTTCTATCGTGTGTTTTTTTAACATTATCTACAACAGACTCTACTTCTTGTTGTGGTAATGGTGGTGAGTTTTCTTTATTCCAGTTATGTAAAAATATTTTTACAAAATCTAAGTTGACATTTTTTGATATTAAATAACCAGCAATACGTGCTGCATTATCATTACGAGATCCTTCATTAACTCCAGTTAAAGAAAAGGGTGCTGTTTTTTGCACGCTATTTTGTTTTGGAACACCTGTAATTTTTTCAAATTCTTTTTCTGTAAAATCAGGTAAATCTTTGTGATCAAAAATTTCCCAACCAGGAAGAGGTATAGGCTTATACATTTGACCGTTCGCATGACGGTTGTAAGGAGCAATTATTAATCCACCTACACCTCTTAAATCAATCAACCTTTCTACTGGTGTCTCATCAGTTCTCCTTGTAGCAAAGGTTGTGTAGTTTTCTGGGTTGTTGTAATAGTAATGCATACCCTTACCTGTTCTTACTTTATAAGGACAAGTAGGTAAGTTTTCTTCTACCCAGTTCATAGCTTCTGGAGAGTCTGCATCAACCACCATAAATTTACCGCATACCAAAGCAACAACTAAGTTATCTTTATTTACAAACCATTCGTGTACGGTTTCACGACTAGGCCTTTCATTTTTGTATTGTTCCCACCCCTTAAGAAATGGTGGTGGTTTTTTGTTAGATCTTTGGAGTGGTACTACGTTATAACCTTCATCATAAAAAGCCAAAGCAATATCTATCGCTGCCTCATCCTCAGACAGATTAAAGTCAAACATGTTGAATTAATCTTCTGTAAGTAGTTCTGCTATTTCACCATAAATACTTTCAAAATTTAATCTACCTTCTGTTAGTTTTATAATTCTTTTAGCTTGCTTGATTGATGGTTGTCTATGGCCGTATTTCCAAGCCTCAATAGTATGTTCTGAAACACCCCATTCATTTGCTGCTTTTTGTTTACCCAAAAACTCTATATATTGTTTTAAGTTGTATGGATTTACTTTTCTATCTTTATACTTTGGTTCTATACCCATCTCTTCTAATTTCCTTAATTTTTGTCTAGATATAGAATTTAACCTATGATAATAATTTGCGATCCAAACAAAACTTTCTATTGCACTTTCCATTAAACCTCCTTACAGCTTGAAAATATATTATTTTACATATTGTATATTTATAGTATATAATATGCAAGTTACATATTTTTATCAAAGGAGGTTAATATGGATAACAATTTAGCAAGCAGGATTGTAACCCCTGAAAAGCTTGTCCAAAATCAAGGTGCAAAAGTCTTGGTTTATGGTATGGCTGGAGCGGGGAAAACAAGTCTTGCAAAAACTGCACCAGGTAAGGTGTTAGTTATAAGTGCCGAAGCTGGTTTACTTTCTATTAAAGATGCAACTAATGTAGATGCGATAGAAGTTAAAGAAGCTTCAGAGTTAATGCAACTACATGAGATGCTTAACACAGGCCAGTTGAAATACGATACGGTTTGTCTTGATTCTATTTCTGAAATCAGCGAACTGTTACTTCAACAGGAAAAGGCACGACACAAGGATCCTCGTAAAGCTTATGGGGAAGTTCAAGAGTCTGTAACAAATGTCATGCGAGCATTTCGTGATTTACAAATGCATGTTATGTTTATTTGTAAAGAAGAAAAAATAAATAGTGATGGTATCTTTATGCACGAACCTAAAATGGTTGGTACAAAATTAGGTCAATCTATTACTTATTTCTTTGATGAAGTCTTAGCTTTAAGGGTTATAGATGATACAGATGCTGAAGGTAACGCAGTTCAAGCCAGGTGGTTACAAACCAGAGTTGGGCAAGGATTTGTTGCTAAGGATAGGAGTGGTAAGTTAGAGGCTTTTGAAGTTCCAGATCTTACTGCATTAATAAAAAAGCTTGGCTTTACAGCTGTAGCTAAAAATACAGATAATGTAAAGGAGATTGCAAATGTCTGACTTTGATGACGTAGTATACGTAGAAGCGGATGAAAAACCAGTTGGGCCAGGAGTGGCCCCTTCTGGTGATCATGCGGCTAAAATAATTGCAGCTGAGAAATATAAATCAGCTAAAGGTAATTGGACACTTAAGATGACTTTTCAAGTCGCTGGTGGAGATTACAGAGATCATAATGAATGGTATAACTTGTGGGATCCTAGAGAGGATATTAAACAAATATCTACTGATATATTTACTAGACTTAGTAAAGCGGTAGGCTTTGTTAAAGAACCACCAAGTTCTGCACAAGATTATGTAGGAAAAACTTTAATACTTACTTTGAAAGAAGTTGAAAACAACTGGACTGACAACGAGGGGAATGAAAGGACAGGAAGTAAGAACAAGGTGTTAAGATATTTACCTGCTGATTCTGGCGGTATGTCGCCACCCCCTACGGCAGTACCTCCTGATCTGGGATAAAACTAAGGGGCGTTAAGCCCCTTTTTTTTGTTCCTGTTGATGTCGCTGAACTTTCAAACAAAATAATTCGTCTTGTTTATTTTGTAAAACCGTTTTTATATATTTAATTAACTTTTCTAGTTTATCTATTTCTTTTTCTAATTTCATTTTCTATCCTGCAATAATGCAAATATAAATAATAAACAAACTGCTACTACGGCAAAAAAACTCATATCTAATTCACTCATTACATATTCTCCATTTTGTTACGAAGCCTTGTCAAATACCAGATAGCCTTGTCTAAGTCCTGGATGTTTGCTTCTTTGTGATCTGCACGCCATACATATTTAATTGCTGCGGCTTTACAATAACCTTTGAACTCTTCAAAGGTTAAAGCTGATTCTATTGCATCAATACACTCAATAGATCCTTTCTTATAGTGTGGGGGGTGGTTTACATTATCTGTCATTTTGTTTCTCCTTCTTTGTAGACTTCTCTTCCCAAACATTCTTAAGTTTGGTTATGTCTGTTGTCTTTTTTTTATTGAATATCCTATCCCAACCTTTACGCCATTTATTAAGATCTCCAGGCCTTACTTTACTACCTTTACTCAAATTCGTACCCCAACATAACCTCAACTACACTTGGAGTATTATAAATACTGGGTGTTTGACCGTCGCAGACTGCTTTATAATCTCCAAGTGTTTCTTCTAGTTGTTCCCATCCTCTATCCATATCCTCGTTATTCATCTTGAATATTTTTGTCGCGTAAGGATGTTTGGTTTCTTGTGCAACAAACAAAAAATCTTCTACTTTAAATCCAGCTTTTTCAAAACCTCTCTTATACATAGCGGCCTGTAAATCGTAGGTGTACCTTCTAATAGAACGGGTAAACCCAGATACAGAGCAATCGCTAGTAGTCTTATAGTCTATAAGCACTATTGATTCATCTGAATAGGGTTTTATTAAAGGATGTCTAATAACATCTGATCTGACTTTAAGCAAAACATCTTGCTCCCACCAATACAAAGAGTTTTCATACGGTTTAGTAAAAACACCAGGATACTCGCCCTGATCAACGTCAAGAAACTTTCTTGCATCTTCAATAAGATTATCTTTCATTTGAAACAATACATCTCTTTTGTCTTGGTTAATAACAAGCATACCTCTATTTTGGTAATCTATTTTTAACTGTTTATTAACATTTGTGTATGGAGATCCAGATATAACTGCAACCTCCTTACTGAATACTTCTTCTCCTTCAACAATCAAAGAGTGGGCGGCAGAACCGAACTGCATAGCAGTTGTCGGCTCTACCTCCTCTCGCATAGCATGTAACTGCGATTGTCTAAATCTCCTTAAGGTAGATGAAGACACGCCTGGTGATTGGTGATAGTATGTATTATCCATATCAGGAAAATATATAGCATCTCCAATAGCTACGTGCTGATGATCTTTAAGTGAATCGGGTAGTGGTGGATTATCTATCATGTTAATCTCCCTTTATTAATCTGTTCTACTTTTTGAACTAACCTGTCAATCTCGTTAGATATTTCTTTAAGAGTTGCCCTCAACTCAAAGATAGAATAGTTTAAAGCATCTTGTTTTTGTTGTTGTTGTATGTTGTCTATATGGGTATCCATAAGCACACTAGCCATACTTTTTGTATCAACTGACATATTACCTCCGTCAAAATATTGTTTAAGTATAAACAAAGTATAGACATATTACAATACATTATGTAAAATAAATTAATTACATAAAACAAGGGAGTTGATATGAGTAGAACAGGTACATTATATATGATGATGCGATTGTCATACGAACAGGCTATTGATGATTACAATAACAAGAAGGCAGAGTCTTTGCTTAGTGCTTACAAAAAATACTATAAAATTAATGTAGGTATGGAATCTACAGATCCACAAGGCGATCTAATAAATTTTTATGACGAAGATAATAGCATGGAGTGTCCAATATGAATTGTTGGGCTTGTCAAACAAAGCTTATTTGGGGTGGGGATCATAATGGAGAAGATTATGGGAGTGAGGATTATCATATAGTTTCTAATTTATCTTGCCCAAATTGTGATGCTCTTATTTTGGTCTATTGGGATAAGGTTGAAGAAGAAGAAGAAGAAGAAAAAGAGAGTGCAGATGATTGAAGGTCTACAATTCTTTTTTTGGTTCTTTGTAGCTATTATTGGATTACCAGCTTTATTTATAGTGTTATTTGATAAAATATAAGTTTTGTATGCAACAACTTCCGTATAGTGAGCATACTAGGGCAATAGAAATCTACGTTCTGTTGCCCATTTATTATTGTCAATTATTGTCAAGACTATAATGACGCTAAAAAACATGATAAGAATGGGCTTTTGACGATTATTTTATTTTTGGCATTTTTGTCATAGGCAATAAAGAAATCTATCTATATTTATAAGATAATACTTGACAAGGTATAGATCTATAATCTATCCTTTTAATACATATTAGGGTAATGTGGGGTAGGCTAGTATTAAAATAAATACCCTAATTTGCTAAATATGGGATTTAAGAAACACAAACTAGAATACGAACCTATCATATCTGACGAACAGGACGTTCCTCCTGAATTTGCAAACCTAGATAACAAACTTACCAGGCGACAAAGAAACTTTGTATGGATCTCTGTAAATAATCCTAGACTATCTTTGGTGGAGTGTGCCTCTAAAGCTGGTTATAAAGATCCAAGACAGGCTGCTGTTAATGTGTTTAAGAATGAATTGGTAAGGCAAGAGTTTAATTTTTTAACTAATGAAGTAAAAAAGAAGTATGAACTGAACTACGATAGGGCAGTCCAGGATCTATATGATATTAGAGACAAGGCACTAGCTGCTGGATCTTTTAACGCTGCAATATCTGCTCAAAACTCTTTATTAAGGGTAGGTGGCCTTATAGTTGATAGAAAAGAAGTTATGTTTGGTAAAATAGATCAAATGAGCAGAAAAGAAGTTGAAACTAGATTAGCTCAATTAATGGGTAATATTGTTGAAATAGGTGTTGAAACTAAAAAAGAAGATATTAAAGTTGTGGAAGAAGTTGAAGAAGAAGAACTATCTTCTACGCCTGTTGATGAAGTTGGGGTAGATAATACCAAAGATAATAGCAAATAATCCAATCCAATTTAGAATAGTCCACTCCATAAGGCACTCAGATCTTAGGAGAGGAGTTGTAAGTGATTACGGATTGAAATAAGTGCCTTAACGACATACTAAGTTCTTTAGGGTAATTGTGCAACATATTCTTCTAATCCTTTCCACCTTTGTTTGTTAGTATTATACCAAAATGCTTGATCGTAAGTTGTAGATCCTGGTTTATAAACTAAGATCCCAAACTTAGAATGTGGATCTAAATTTGGATCTGTATGTGCTGATACTTCTTTCCAGGATACTAATTTGATACGGTATTGGGATTTATTCATCTTTTATCTCCTCTAAATCTTCAACGGTCATATATTCACAAAGATAGCCATAATTTAATTTATTACAGTAAAACTTTTTAATAGTTCCATCTTTATTTTTTAATATATTTCCTTCATCATTTGATAAGCAAAATGTAATATTAGATACACTTACATTTTGATAATCTTTATCTTTAATACTCATCTTTTATCTCCTCTATATAAAACTCCATTTTGTTTAAATTAATTTCGTTTTTGTCTAATTTATTTTCAAGTTTTTCAATAACTTCATCTATTGAACTGCAATCATCAATTTTGATCGGAATTTTAACAATATAATTTTCATTCCATATATTCATAGGATCCCCCTAAAGAACAATAAATGCTATTACGGTTAATATTAAGGCTATTGGTTTTAATATGTACCAATTAACCCACTCTAGACCTTGCATATTTGCAAAGAATTGCTTTAAATCATTCATGTTTACCTCCCTATCCTGATCTAAATAAATAAAATAAACACTTTAAACGCCACTCGGATAAGTGGCGTAAATGTTCTGGTATTTTAGTTTTGTCAATTTTTGACATCAGTCTTGCTCCTCATAAAGATAAGTATCAGTTTCCTCAATAATAAAATCATCAAGTTCATCAGGTTCAAGCCCGTCTGCTATTCTTTGTTCGTTATTTTCTTCTAACCACTTATCTAAATTATCAGTAGTAGCTAAAAGGTCTGTTTTTCCATAACAGTCTGTCCAATATATATTGTGTAGTGTCATTAGTCTTGCTCCTTAAAATAATCGTTAATTAGCATTATTTTTTCTAATTTATCAATCAATATATCAGCACTAGAAGTTTCTTTTAAGGTTTCCCACTCTTCACTATCAACTATGTGTTCAAGTGTATCTTTAATATCTTCTAATAGTTCTTTATCAATTATTCTTCTTTCCATTAGTCTTGCTCCTTTTTTGTGTGCAATAAATCTTCTAAATAATTATTAATTTGTATTTCTTTAGTCCTAAGTCCACCAACAATAGAACGTTCGTGTAAGTAATTATTTAACCATTGAATTGTTATTGATTTATTTTTTAAATCTTTGTCAAAATTAAAACTTATTAAACTATATATATCTTTCATTAGTCTTGCTCCTTTTTTAAAAACATTCTCATTATTGTTTCAACCTTATCAACAATATCTAAAAATTCATCTTGCTTTTCTTCTGTCCTTTCTGGTATTTCATTACCCTCACTATCGGTTTTCCATATAGGATCTAAAGATGAATACTCCAAAATGTAATCAGATAGTTCTGCATACAGTCCTACCCAAGTTTCTGCATTTAATATTGGTTTTTCCATAATTAATTACCTCTTTTTTTGTTTATGATTTTAAAATATAGTTCTTGTTCATAATCACTAAGCATTTTTATATGAATGTCATCTAAAGTCTTAGCCTTGTATTTGTGCATTAAGTGGTCAAAGAAACGAGCCTTAAACCAATTGTCAACGTGTTTGCTTATGTGAGTTGGCTCAGACATTTGTATCCTCCTTATCTGATATTATTTCCCAGCATTTAACTTTATTAGTTTTTATTAAATCTTCTAAAGTATCGGCTAAGTTATAGTCTACTTGGCTATTATTTTGTATAGGTGTAAATGTTTGTTGAATATCATCAACATTAACTTCATCAATATATTCATTCCAATTAAATTTATCTATATCTAAACTTTCAGGAACTTCAACTGACATTGTTTTAGTCTCAGTTATAGTTATTGAATATTTTTTTGTTGGTATTTCTCTTATGTTAGACATTATTTATCCTCCATAGCTTTCAGTTCTTCATGCGTTATTATTGTATGTGTTTCATCAACAAATTCTTCAGGGCTTTGGCCTGTCCAAGAGCAAGTCTTATGATAATGGTCTTTAAGTTCCATTAAATTAAAAACTGCATTTTCTATATCAGCATCTTTTTCTACTTCTATTTTGTAAAAGTAAATGCCACCACTACCATAATCATTAATGCATATATGTTCTATATTTGTTTTACTCATATTTTATATCTCCCTTAATATTAAATCTAAATCATCTTTATAAATAGCATGAGCACAATAACCAAATATATTATCTGCTTCACAACCTGCGTTCCCATCTTCAATCATTCCTTTAGCAACTAAGTTTTTATATTTTTCAATCGTTTCTTTATCTCTTACTACTTCATGCTCACAAATATTCGGAAATATAGCCACTGCTATCATATCTTTGGTAAGTGGCTCAAAATGATAAGTTCCAGCATCTAGGCAATCATTATCAATCTGATATGCGATAGAGTTATCTGTTATTTGTATTGACTTAAGATTATCTAGAATGGTAATTCTGTCCATTAATCTCTTTTTTAATTCTTCTAGTTTAGGCGTTCCACTAGGATAGTTTTCAACCTCTAATATTTCTATATCGCAATCAGAATAGCCTTGGCCATTCCAAGTATCTGTAACTAAGTATTTTGTTTTATTCATAATGAATAACCTCCACCACTAATTATCTTTTATTTCCTACTAATTGTAAAGGTATATTATTATTAATATAAATATATGTATGAATTTGATGGGAATAATAGCATCTTGTTAGTTCCTGCCACGATCGTGGGAATAAAATTAACTTTCTTTACAAATTGTAATAAATATAATGTATAATATGCTTATATGGTAGATACACAATTCACGAGGTATCTTAAATCAGACTTGTTAACAACTCTTGCCATATTACATATTAATTAATACGGAGGATAATAATATGGAAAACTATTTTAATTTAACTAATAGACAAAGAGAAAAACTCGTAGATGATAAGACCAGAGATGACAGGGTAACAGTATCACTTATGAATGGTGAACAAGTTGATTGTGTAGATGTTCAGCCTAGAGTATTCAACACTTATTTAATTGACAATCTTGGCATGACAAAAAAAAGAGCTTGTATGTTTGGGATAGTTGTTGAGAAATTATTTAATGAATGCTGTTATTTAGATACACATAATAGAAGCAAAGTGATGAACTTAACACTTGCAGAACTGTTAGATTTATACGGCACATCTGAGGAGTTATATAATTCTTTTGTAACTGATCGTGGGGATAATTAATAATGAATAACACACAAGAAAAGAAATGTATTGACCTTGTAGCCGATAGGTTCGCAGAACAAGAACAAACATACAAAGATGCTCAACAGTTCTTTGAAGACTACGAGAACGCAACAGAGGGTGAACAAATAGCCTTAAAAGTAATTGATAAACACAACGGCAACTATTTCCACGAATATGAAGATTTATTTGATTATGTTAATCAAACAGCTTTATGTTGGGATTATGTAGAAGCTGAAGGTAAAACCGCTGGATATTACAGACTGCAATTATCTTGGGGTGGGCCTAGTGATGAATTTAGAATATATACTTATATGGATAAAACAATACAAGTAATAGAGTATTGGTATATGGATTGGTTTGATGGGGCTTGTGTAGAAGTTCCAGAAGATACAGTAAGTTGGGATATATGTTTTTGGTTTATAGACTTAGAATAATCTAGATCCATAGGATAATTAATAACAACGCTATATGGGAAGCGTAGGAGGATGTCCTATAACTAGGGAGCTAATCGCTCCCTTTTTTTATACATGTTTATTACAAATAGTAATGAATATAAGTTACAATACATATATGTTAAATTACAAATACGGAGGTTAATTAACATGAATAAAAAAAAGACAATAAAATTAAATAATGCCTTTTATCCTGGAGATACTGATCTGGTAGATTTTACTCTGGAAGAATATGCTAAAAGATGGACAGACCACGCAAAGCAACTGCATAAATTATGTTGGTGTGATAGCAGAGAAGCTTTTGAAGCTAATCGTAAAACAATTGAGCAAGTTGAAAAGTTAGTTAATCAAATGATTGAAGTAGCTTTTAACGATACATACGAAAAGCAACAAAAGAAAAAGGTAACAGTATGAGTATGAACGCACAAGAACGCTGGAACAAAGAACAAAAGTTAGCTCTTGATTATCAAGAGATAGACAATAAAGAAATGAAACATGATCTATTTATTTCTTTCGTTGATCTTAAAAGATCATTCATTCAAGAAGCAAAGGATATGATTGTCTGGATCAAGAAAGAAGAAAAGAGATCATGTGAAGACTTTGCATATTTTATGGATAACGGGTTTATAGATCGTAAACCAGATCGTTATGAATATAGATCAGCAGTATTTAATGATCTTAAAAAATTGATCGTAGATCAAAAGGATCAGGATCCAGATGTATACCAGATCGTTCAGAAGTGGGATATGTGGTATCACTCGTAAGATCTGCAGATCATAAAGGGGGATCGTATGATCCCTTTTTTTATGGATCAGTTATCTGGGATCTATTCTTCTGGGATCTGTTAGGGCTCTTGGGTTAAATCCCATTCTTATCACATTCTTAAAACAAGAATTGACCAGAGATCTGTCAGGATCTACTAGGATCTTTGTGTTAGATCTAAAAGATCCCAGAGATCTAAAATGATCATTTGCTCTTACTCTAAGCTCTTACTTACATAAACCACCTAATAACATCAGTTAAATAAAACTAATCAATACAGAGCATTTGAGGGCTTTGATCTGGTGGATCTATAAGGATCTCTGGCTTACATTTTAGGGATCTAACAGGATCTTTGTGTTAGATCATGTAGATCTAGTAAGATCCAAGCGATAGATCAGCAAGATCTAACAGGATCTTAGTGCATGATCATGTAGATCTAACAGGATCTTAGTGCATGATCATGTAGATCTAGGTTCCCTTAGACCCCCATTTTTATATACAGATACAATTATTCCAGACCCCCCACCCCCAAAAAAAGTATCTGGCAATATATACCTATACTTACAGACAAGCTTTCTCTCATACAATTTTAATTTTCAGAACATTCTAGTATTTTTTATATTTAATGATACAATCGGAACAAAAGGGGTGTGATCTTATATGTACATCAAATAACCTCCGTACAGATTGCACCCTAATTTGGAGCAACAATTATGGCAAAGAAAAAAACTAAATCAGTTACTCAAAGTGATGTAGATGGTTTTGTTAAATATATACTAACGCCACAAGCAGAATTAAATATTGTAAGAAGAAGCGGCGGTTTTTTTAAAAAAGGTGATGAAAACCCAGATAATAATCCTTTGATTGATTATTATATTAATGATACATCTTATTCTAGACCATTCAACATGACTGGTATGCTTCTTAACAAGAAAAATTTTAGAAAAGATATAACTCCAAAGCAAATAAAGACTATTGATGAGGCTCTTTATTTAGCAGCAAACAATCCACAACTTGAAGATGTTTATGCTGATGTAAGTAGTATGTTTGCTACCGACTTAAGAAGAAAAAAAATATCTCCTAAGTATCTCAGCACTAATATTGGACCAATATCTGAAATTAATAAACAAATGTTAAGCGGTACAATATCAAAGTCTGAAGCAATTATGCAAATTAATGGCTTGTTGCAAGAGTCTGTATCCCAAGATTTGCCTAATATAGTTTTTGATTCTTTAAATACTTTGATGTATAGAGCTGAAGATGAAGGTTTAACAACTTCAGGAATGAAAGATGAAAGAGATGCAAGTGGTGATTTACAACGTTTATTAAAAGATGTTACTCAGAATCCAGTTTTTTTTACTCCAGATATATCTAGCGGGTATGGAGCACTAGAAAAATCTAGAAACGCTATGAAAACTCTAGCTAACTTTGGTTATGATGCAGATAGAGCAGCACAAGCACTATATCCAAGACAATATGCTGAAGATCCAGAAAAAGCGTTAAGATTTTTAAGCAATACTCTTGAAAGTTTTACTGGTTTTGAAGAATATACACAAGATCCAACAGAAATTAATGTTGCTCCGCAATTGTTAGAAGGATTACCATCTGAAAGTAACGTACCTGGATATACATATTTTACAGGAGGTGAAGGTGCCTTAGGATATGTAAACCCAGCAGGTGAAAGAATGGATATGATAGATGATTCAGCTTTGCGTCAAGCAGCACAAATGGGCGAACCTATTATAGGTCCAGAAGATCAGATAATATATGAAAAATTTGGTGAAAAGCCACCACATGATTTTAGTCAATATGGATACGGTATGAGTCCTAAGATTCAAGAAATAATATCTAAAAATCCTGCTTTCTTGCAAAACTTTCCATTTATATCAGGTGTTACACCAGCTGATTATGGATTAGAGATGCAATATTTTGATGATCCGCGTAGATCAGAGGGAGGAACTAACTAATGTTACCCGAGGAACAAGTAATGCAAGGCCCTATGCAAGAAGAAATGATGCAACCACAAATGCCTATGGGCGAAGTTAGTCAAATGGAAATGCAAGAGGCTCAGGGAGCCCTCCAACAAATATTACAAGTTATTGACATGTTGATCCAACAAGGTCTGTCTGCAGAAGAGATAGCTCAGTTCCTAGAGCAATACGGTATTAGTGAAGACGAGCTTGAACAAGCCGCCCAAGTGCTAGGTGTTGATATTAATCAATTACTTGGCGGTCAAATGCAAGCACCTCAAGAGCCTATGATGATGGCAGCTGGTGGTCCTAGTCAAATACAATTAGCTCATATGCAACCAACCCAAATGCCTATAATGCAACAACCTCAAATGCAGCAACCACAATTAGGATTAGGTTCAAGTATGGATGACAACGAGCCTAGATTTGAAGATAGATCGCGAGAAAACCAAATATTTAGTCTTAAAGCACAAATTAATAATCTTATGAATGATTATAATATTGCAGTAAATGATAAAGATTTTAATACTGCTCAAAAAATTTCAGATCAAATTAATAATATAGATGTTGCAATAACTCAATTAAAATCACAAATGCCTATAAGTTTTGGCGAAAAAAAAAATTAAATTTTAGTGCTGGTGGTTCTGCAGCAAACAATAAAATAAAATCTACTTGGTCTTTACACAAACCAGAGCAGTTTTATTTAGAAGCTATAAAAAATAAAAATACAGATTTTGTTGATGATAATAATTATGCTACTGTTGAAGATTTAACAAGGCTGTATGCCGATAAAAAAATAACACAAAAAGATATTATAAAATTTTATAAAAATATAGGGCGTACAGGCGACGCCTTGGACATAGTAAAATATCAAATGAATCCAAAAAACGAAGATTCGCATATTTCTTACGAACTTAGTGTTTTAGAAAAAGAAAAAGAAGCAGAAAAACAATATCGTGCACTAATGCAAAAACTGAAACAAGACCATAATGTTACTGTTCAGGATTATGAATTTGGCAATCCACTTAATAAAAGACAAAAAGTAACTGATTATTTGTTTCAATTTAGTGGAGAAAAAGCAAGAGCTAATGTGCAAATGGCTAGACCATTTATAGACCCCTCTGGTGAGGCTATTATATATATACCTGTAGACGAACCCTATAGCAAAAAACTACGTACTTTAGATCAAGAGTTGTTTCATGTTGGTCAATTTAGAGATGAACAAATTACTGGTAAACCTGTTGATAGGTTAAGAAATGTAAAGTATTTATTGCCAACAGGACTAAAAAGTTTGATACCAAGCGACCCAAACATAAAATTTTTAACTAAGTCAGCTCGTGAAGCTGCAGAAGATTTTATTGGATATAAATTAGGTACACGACCAACTCAATACGGTAGATACTATGACCCAGAAGCTACTGAAGGCATACACAGAAGTTATCAACAATCAGAAGATTATTTAAAACAATTTGGTTTAAGCACCACAGATCCAGAAAGTTTTACTTATAGAGACCCAAAATCGGAATATTTCTTTGAAAATCCACGTAAACAATATGCAGGTTTTGCAAATGGCGGTGGCATAAACATAAATGAATTACCAAAAATTAATCCCATACCTGACGTAGGTTCAATAGAATCAAATAATAATTTTAATGTAGGTAAAGTTGGTGCAGGTCTTGCACTATCTAAATTTTTACCAACTTCTACAGCTTTAGATTTAGCAAATAAAATAAATTTAACACCAGCTCAATCTACTTATATTTCTAGCATGTTTGCACCTGGTGGTGGACTTATAGATGCTGCTGGACAATTTCCATCTTTTCCTGGTAGAGATGTACCTTTAGAACAAGCTTTTGCAGGCGAACCCATGCCAAGCATTAAAGAGAATATAGCAGCAGGCGGTATAGATAGATATTTATTTGCACCATTACAAGGGTTAGGTGTTTTAGGAGATGCAGCTTACGGCATACCTGTCGCTGGTGCAGGAATTGGTGCCGCATTAAAAACTCCTGTCGTATTAGCTAGCATTATGTCTGGGATAGCTAAAGCTGGTAAATCAAGTAAATCTTTTCCGATACAAAAAGAAATGTTTAGGATTCAAGGGGATGTAGAAAGAAAATTAAACCCATTTAGCAAATATGACTTAGAAGGTATCCCGATAAATTATGAAAAATTAACAGAAAGCCAAAAAAAGCTCAGAGGATATTCTTATGAACAAAAATATAATCAAATTGATTTAAATCCAAGGAAAATAGATGAAATAGCAGATTGGGTTAGTGGAGATCTAAGCAAAAAAAATAAATCTCAAGAGTATTTATCAGATATAAATCCATTTATTAAAAATTTAGAAGAAACTGGATTAACATTAAATTCACAAGCTTTTTTACGTCAATTTGCTGATAAGAATGGCAATATTAAAGTATACAGATACCTTAGTATAGGTGAAGGTGGTGGGAAAAAGCTCATGCCAGAAAAAGGTATAGTAAGCACTACCATAAATCCACATCATGCTGTAGGACAAGGAATAATTGAAAAAAGTAAAAATATTACTGTGGCTACAGAAGATTATGTGCAACCTGATATGTTCGCAGATCCATTTGAAAAATCAATAGCATACGAAAAAGCATTAAAAGAAGGTACTTTAAAAAGAAAAGAATTAATACGTGATACTTATGTATTAGAGTACGATATACCTGTAGAAAAAGTAAAAGGCTACATGCCTGCTGTATATGCATCAATACCTAACAGAGCTAAACAACGATATGTTGAAAATCTTGTAGAAGAAAATTATTCCAGCGAAATTGATGATATTATAGAAGAAATGGCAGAGTATGAAGATATTGATATAGAAGATATTACAAGAAGTGATGCAACAGAAGAAATAGCTAGGAGATATCAATTAGCAGAAGATTTAGACTATAGTATACATGCACCTGACGAGTTTGAAGTAATAGCTAATTTAAAAAATGTAAAACCAACTGCAACCTACAATATTATTGACAAAGATACTATTGAGCTGGTAAAAGATCCTACTAAAACAAAATTAGCTGCAGGAGGTCCAACTGTGATTGATGGCTTACCTGTTGTGAATCCTGTGGTTGACGTTGGTTCTATATCCCCTATATCTCCCTTTGAAATGAATGAAGCCTTTGGTGGACCTCTGTATCAAATGCTCAACCCAGGTGCTCAACAGATTGTTGATCGTATGGGTATAAGAGGCGGTGGAGTGAGCGATTTACTAATGGGTATGGCAGGACCAGGCGGTAAAATAAAACTTAGTAAGGCTGCACTTAAAAAAATTAAACCTCTTTTACAAGAAAGGAAAAGACAATTAAAATTTGCTGAAAATTATGATCCTAATGAAAGTGCAGCTGCTCAAAATGCTGTAAAAAGAATAGAGAAACAAATAGATAGAATTATAGCAAATGACCAGTCCTAGTTTTTCTCACCTTTCTGATTCAGAAATACGTGAAACCTTATTGTTAAAAGAAAGGTTATCCCTTATTAATACACAAAAGGAATGCCAAGAATCTTTCTTAAGTTTTATAGATTACATGTGGCCAGAGTTTATTTGTGGCCGTCATCACAAAATATTTGCAAAAAAACTAGAAGAGGTAGCCTCAGGCAAATGCAAACGATTAATCGTAAACATGCCGCCAAGGCATACCAAATCCGAGTTTTGTTCTACCTACTTTCCTGCTTGGATTATGGGTAAGCAACCTAATCGTAAAATTATGCAAACTACTCATACAGGCGAGCTTGCAGTACGATTTGGTCGTAAAGTTAGAAACATGATGGATACTGAGGAGTATAAAAAAATATTTAGTAAAGTAGAACTACAAGCTGATTCTAAATCTGCTGGTCGTTGGGAAACTAACAAAGGTGGCGAGTATTTTGCCGCAGGTGTAGGAGGTGCTATTACAGGTAGGGGTGCGGACTTATTAATTATTGACGATCCACATTCAGAACAAGATGCCCTGTCTCCAACAGCTATGGAGGCTTGTTGGGAATGGTATACCTCTGGACCTAGACAAAGGTTACAACCAGGAGGAGCCATCATACTTGTAATGACAAGATGGAGTTCTATAGATCTTACTGAAAAGCTTTTAGAGGCTCAAAAAGAAGAACTTGCTGACCAATGGGATATTGTTGAGTTTCCAGCTATTTTTGAAAAAACAGGCAATCCGTTATGGCCTGAGTTTTGGGATATAAAAGAATTGCAAAAAGTAAAGGCTTCTTTACCTACCCAAAAATGGAATGCTCAGTGGATGCAAACTCCAACATCCGAAGAAGGATCTATTATTAAACGTGAATGGTGGAATGCTTGGGAGCATGATTCTTTGCCTCCTGTAAAATATATAATACAAAGTTACGATACTGCTTACAGCAAAAAACAAAACTCTGATTACTCTGCTATTTCTACTTGGGGTGTATTTAATCCTGGTCCTGACGATCCAGATTCTATTATCTTGTTGGATGCTCAAAAAGGCAGGTGGGATTTTCCAGAACTAAAAAGAATAGCTTACGAAGAATATAAATACTGGGATCCTGATATGACCTTAATTGAAGCCAAGGCATCAGGTACACCTCTTACACATGAACTTAGAAGATTAGGTATACCAGTAGTCAATTACTCACCAACAAGAGGGCATGATAAATCTACTCGTATGCACTCAGTTGCACCTATTTTTGAATCTAATCTTGTATGGGCACCACAAAAAAAGTTTGCTGAAGATATGATTGAAGAGTGTGCAGCTTTTCCTTTTGGAAAAAATGACGATTTATGTGATACTATGACCCAAGCCTTAATGAGATTTAGGGAAGGTGGTTTAGTTTCGTTGCATGATGATTATTTAGAAGAATCTAGACCTGCAGTTAAAAGGGTATATTATTAATGGCAATAGAAAAACAAGACAATACACCAGATCCAATTGATTCTTTGCGAAGTAATGAAGACATGACTGTTGCTATTGAAGCAATTGAAGAAGCAGGACAAGAGGATTTTGAAATACAAGATGACGGTAGTGCTGTTTTAGGTGGTATGGATGACATGCCTATTGACACAGGATTTAACAGCAATATAGCAGAGTCGCTTGATGAGTCTACTTTAAACAGCATAGCAATAGAACTAACCTCTGGAATAGAAAAAGATAAATCATCTCGTGAAGATTGGGAAAAAACTTATACCGATGGTCTTAAATATTTAGGTATGAAGTTTGATCAAGAAAGGTCTGAACCTTTTGCAGGTGCTTCAGGTGTTATTCATCCATTATTAGGAGAAGCCGTAACAAACTTTCAAGCACAAGCTTACAAAGAACTTTTACCATCAAACGGTCCTGTAAAAACACAAGTCGTTGGTAAATATGATGCTGTAGTTGAAGAACAAGCTCAAAGAGTAAAAGATTTTATGAATTATCAGATAACTCATGTTATGGAGGAGTTTGATGAAGAGTTAGATCAAATGTTATTTTATTTGCCTTTAGCAGGTTCTGCATTTAAAAAGATTTACTATGATGAGTCTTTAGGTCGTGCAGTATCTAAATTTATAGCACCAGAAGATTTAATTGTGCCTTATTTTTCAACAGACTTAGAATCATGCCCTAGAATTACAAATGTAGTAAAAATGCCTGAAAACGAAGTTAAAAAACTTCAAGCAATAGGTTTTTACCGTAGGATAGAAGTATCTAGTGTTGATAGTGATCAAGGTAGTCAAGTTCAAGAAGAAATTAACGAATTATCAGGCATAGAGCCTAGTTATGATACAGATGAGGTGTCATTACTTTACGAAGTACACGCCAATCTAGAGATTGAAGGTTTTGAAGATATAGATGAAATGGGTGAGATTACAGGGGTAAAATTACCATATATTGTAACAATTGACTCAAATACTAACAATATTCTTAGTATTTACCGTAATTATGAGGAAAACGATCCTTTTCGTAAAAAAATAGAGTATTTTGTTCACTTTAAGTTCTTACCTGGACTAGGATTCTACGGTTTTGGTCTTACACACATGATCGGTGGTTTATCTAAAGCATCCACTAGCATATTAAGGCAGTTAATTGACGCTGGTACTCTTGCTAACTTACCTGCTGGTTTTAAAACTCGTGGTATAAGAATAAGAGATGAGGACACTCCAATACAACCAGGTGAGTTTAGAGATGTTGATGCTCCAGGTGGATCACTAAGAGAATCTATACAACCATTACCATTCAAAGAACCAAGCAATACTTTATTAAATCTTTTAGGTATTTTAGTCAACGCAGGGCAAAAATTTGCAGCTATATCTGAAATAAATGTAGGACAAGGCAATCCTAATGCTCCTGTAGGTACCACACTAGCTTTACTAGAAAGATCAACCAAAGTATTGTCAGCAATACATAAAAGACTACACAATTCACAAAAGAAAGAGTTTAGGATCCTTTCAAGCGTGTTTAAAGAATACTTACCTGAAGAATATCCATATAATGTAGCAAACGCTAACAATACTATTAAGCTTGCAGACTTTGATGATAGGGTTGATATATTTCCTGTATCTAATCCAGATATATTTAGTCAATCACAACGTATAGCTATGGCTCAAGAAATGATGCAATTAGTGCAATCAAATCCAGAAGTGCACGGTCCATCAGGTATCTACGAGTCTTACAAACGTATGTATGCGGCAATAGGAGTAGATAATACAGAACAAATATTAATGCCTCCACCCCAAACAGAACCTCAAGCAATTGAAGCTGGTTTTGAAAATAATAAATTATTATTAATTACTCCTGCTAAAGCGTTTCCAGAGCAAAACCATGATGCACATATTGCTACTCACATGAGTCTTTTAAATACTCCACCTGTTCAAATGAATGCACAAGTACAAGCTTTGATTCATTCACATATTATGGAACATTTACAAATGAAAGCTGATACGCTTGCTCAACAACAAATGCCACCAGAGGCTATGCAACAGTTTCAACAGTTGCAACAACAAGCACAACAAGTTAGTCCAGCGGAGCAAGGTCAATTCACACAACAAGCTAATAATATTCTAGCCCAATTTTCTGCTCCAATTATGTCTGAATTAATTGCAGATTTTACATCTAAGATTGCAACTCCAGATGATGAAGATCCTTTGGTTGCAATAAGAAAACAAGAACTAGCTTTAAAAGGCCAAGAGTTAGCTATAGAACAACAACAGTTTGCAACACAAGAAAAACGTAAAGAACAAGATTCTTTAAGAAGAGCTACAATTGACAGAGAAAGAATAGAAACTTCAGAAGAAATTGCAGAAATGCGTGATGATACTGCAAGAGCAAGACTTGATCAACAACGTATACTTAAAAACTTAGACTTGATGAATCGTAATTAATGCCTGTAAAAATCAAAGGTTACAGCACCTTTAAAATTAATAATCAACGTAGAAAAAGTAAAAGAACTTCTATCGGAAATAGTAAAAATACTTATCCAAAAAGTAAACATATAAAAAAACAATATAAAAAATATGCAGGACAAGGTAAATAAAAGTTGCAAAATAATTTTTTAGTCTACATAATATGACACATGATTAAACGAACAGAAGTAAATCAACAGAAAACACCTAAAGTATTGAAAAATAAAAATAGCTATAGCAACAAAGGCAACGTGTCTTTAAAAACTAAAGCTGGGACTTTTTCAAAAAATACTAAGGCAAAACCAGGTATGGGAAAAGGTAAAGCTAGAGGTATGGGTGCTGCTGAGTTTGGCGGCAAGTTTTCTGGTATTTATTAATGGATTCAGTTTGGCTTGCAAAAAAATTTCTTAAAGAAATAGAAGCCAGAAGAGAAGACACTAAAGATGCTATGCTAGCAGGATGTAGTGAATTTTCTCAATATGAATTTTTGCGTGGGCGGTACAGTTCTCTAGCCGATGCAGAAAATATATTTAGAGAGCTGCTAGGAAAAACAGAAAAAGATGACCAAGATACAAGTCCCTGATCATGTCGCAAAGTCAATAGAGGCAGATTTAAAAGTAAAAGAACAAGAAACGCCACCCTCAGAAAATATAGAAAACCCTGCTTACGTCGAAGAATCAGCACGGGTATTAGATCCTACTTTATTAGAACAATCTTTTGTAGACCGTATGCCACAACCTACAGGTTGGCGTATTTTAATTTTACCTTACAAAGGTAAAGCGGTAACAGAAGGTGGAATCCACTTAGTGCAATCAACCGTAGATAGAGAATCTCTTGCTACTGTTGTTGGATATGTGGTAAAAATGGGCCCTGATTGCTATGCAGATACAAGCAAGTTTGTAGAACCATGGTGTCAGGAAAAACAATGGGTATTAATCGGCAGGTATGCTGGTGCTCGCTTTAAGTTAGGTGATGAGTCTGAATGCAGAATTATTAATGATGATGAGGTGATAGCTACTATACTTGATCCTGATGATATTCTTGCAGTATAAGGAGAAAAAATGTCTGAAGAAGCATTAAAACAAGAAGAAAATATAGAAGAAGAAGGTCAAATAGTAGACCTAGATGAAGCTGTTGAAAAAACAGAAGAAACTAAAGATACTATAACAGAAACAGAAGTTGTAGAAGAAACAACTGAAGTTGCAGAAAAAAATGAAACACAAGAAGAAGAACTTGTAGATTATTCTGATAAAGTACAAAAAAGAATAAATAATCTAACAAGAAAACTTCGAGAGGCTGAAAGAGGACAAGATTCGGCATACGAATATGCAAAAAATCTATCTGCAGAAAATCAAAGATTAAAAAATACTGCAACTACTTTGCAAGCAAATACATTTACTGAATCTGCTACAAGGCTTGAATCTCAAAAAGCACAAGCTATGGCATCTTTGCAAAAAGCACATGAAGTTTCTGATTATGAAAAGGTTGCATTAGCACAAGAAGTGTTAGCAAAAATTGCTGTTCAAGAACAAAAAGTTGTAGATGGCAAAGCAAGAATGGAACAACAACAAATAAGTTTAAACAATCAAACACACATCCAAAATCAACCATTACAACAAGCAGGATATAATTCAAAAATGCAAGATTGGATTGATGACGGTAATGATTGGTTTTTGAATAATGCAATTATGCATCAATCAGGAACTGAAATTCACGAAGATTTAATTTCAGAAGGATTTGTGGTTGAAAGTGATGCGTATTTTAAAGAAGTTAATGCAAGAATTAGGAATAAACATCCTGAATATTTTACAAATACTGACGTAAAATCAAAACCATCACAAAAGGTGGCTTCAGCAGGTAGAGTTAGTGGAAACACTGGCAAAAGACAGGTAAAACTCTCTCCTAGTGAAGTTCAAATGGCAAAAAAATTAAACGTACCTTTGAAAGAGTACGCAAAATATGTTAAAAGGTAATAGTTATGACAGAAAAAGATAACAAAGATTTAAACAGAACACCACGTTCTGCCGACACACGAGCTGATAAAGTAGCTCGCAAACCATGGAGCCCACCATCTACGTTGGATACTCCTCCTGCACCTGAAGGTTATACTTACAGGTGGATCAGAGCCGAAATTGTAGGCCAAGAAGATCGTAAGAATATAACTTCAAGATTAAGCGAAGGTTTCGACCTAGTTAGATCTGATGAGTTACATGATTCTGACCAAGATCGTTTTGACACATTACAACAAGGTAAACACGCAGGAGTTGTTGCACGAGGTGGTTTGCTATTGGCTAAGATTCCTAATGAAACACGTGAAGAGAGAAACTCCTATTTCGCAAAACGTGCTCAAACTCAGCAAGATGCTGTAGATAACGATATGATGAAGGAATCAGATCCAAGTTCTCCGATGCTTACGCCTCAGAGATCAAGCAAAGTAACTTTTGGCGGTGGTCAACGTAGTTGATCGCTTAACTTTAAAATAACAAATATAAGGTGACTTATTATGGCTAACAAAAATGCCCCGTTTGGAGCACGAGTAGTAGGTAAATTAGGTTCTGGAGTTCAAAATGGTGGACATACAGAATACGCAATTGCCTCAGGTGCTTCTGGGAATATTTTTTCTGGCGATTTAGTAAAAATGACCAACGCAGGTACTATTTTAGTTGCTGCTGCTGGTGATGAGTCTATCGGTGTATTTAGAGGTTGTACTTTTACAAACTCTTCTGGTGAAACTATTTTTAGTTCTCACTTCCCTGATGGAACTGTATCGTCCGATATTAAAGCATTCGTAATAGATGACCCTGATGCTGTATTTGAAATTCAAAGTGCAGGTTCTCCAGCTCAAACTGATGTCGGTTTGAACGCAGATATTTCCTATACTGCTGGCTCTGTGAAAACAGGGATGTCAGCTTTGGAACTATCTGGAACAACAGCAGCTACAACTGCTACGTTCAGAATTATGGGCTTTTCGAGTGACCCAGATAACAGTACAACAGGATCAGCTAACGTGAATGTGATTGTTAAATTTAATGAGCATTTCTATATCGACCCAACAGGAGTATAAATAATGGCAATTAATAGAGCACAATTAGCGAAAGAGCTCGAGCCAGGTCTTAATGCCTTGTTCGGTATGGAATACTCAAGATACGAATCTCAACATACAGAAATTTTCGATACCGAAACTTCTGATAGAGCGTTTGAAGAAGAAACTCTAATAGTAGGGTTTGGTAATGCAGAGGTAAAAGCTGAAGGTAGCGGTGTCAGATTTGATACAGCTAACGAAGGTTATACATCTCGTTACACCCACGAAACAGTGGCTTTAGCATTCGCACTAACTGAAGAAGCAGTTGAAGATAATCTTTATGATAGACTCGGAGCAAGATACACCAAAGCACTAGCAAGGTCTATGGCTAATACAAAGCAAATCAAAGCTGCATCTGTATTGAACAATGCGTTCTCTACAACAGGTGGTGATGGTAAAGTGCTTGTAGCTACAGATCATCCACTAGGCGGCGGCGGTTCACTAGCAAACAGAGCTACCACTATGGCGGATCTTAATGAAACTTCACTTGAAGACGCATTAATTAATATCTCTACATTTACGGATGATAAAGGTCTTAATATTGCTCTAAAAGGTATGAAGCTAATTATTCCACCACAATTAGTATTTGTTGCTGACAGATTATTACAAACTCCTGGAAGAGTTGGTACTTCTGACAACGATATAAATGCTATTAAGAATACTGGTATGCTACCTGATGGTTATGTTGTAAATAACTATCTGACAGATACAGATGCTTTCTTCTTGAAAACAGACTGTCCTGACGGATTTAAGTATTTTGAAAGATCTCCAATGACAACTTCATTGGAAGGTGATTTCGATACTGGCAACATGAGATATAAGGCTAGAGAGCGTTATAGCTTCGGATATTCAAACTTTAGAGCCGTTTACGGTTCTCAAGGAGCTTAAGGAACGATTTATTGTAGCGTTTCTCACTCAACTACAATTACTTAAGGGAGCTTCGGCTCCCTTTTTTTGTTGATTACTTTCATTTCTAGGTGTAAACTCAAGATAGTTTTAAATTAATTAGCTTAATGAGGATCAATTCGATTTCCATTAATACAAGTAAAGGAGTTCATAATGGCTAATCCACATTTTCAAAACTTAATATTATGGGCAGGTAATACTGTTGCTACAGAGCATAAGAAAAACCAACCCATGTTCGTTCCATATCCATCAGATCAAACGTACTATATGTACCATAATGATTTTTTCACTTATAACTCTGGTGATTGGACTATAACAACTACTGAGGCTGGTACTGGTAGTGCAACTGAAGCTGTAACATCTTCAGCAGGTGGAGCTTTATTGCTTACTAATGCTGCTGGCGATAATGATTTAGACTTTTTGCAATTAAAAGGCGAAGGTTTTAAATTAAGCACAAGCAAAAATGCATACTTTTCTGCTAGGTTTAAAGTAAATGATGTAGACCAATCTGACTTTGTTATAGGTCTTGGCATAACAGATACAACACCTCTTGATACTACAGATGGTGTGTTCTTTATTTCAGCAGATGGTGATGCAGGGTTAGATTTCTTAGTTGAGAAAGATAACAGTGCTACTACTACAGAAGATGTAGCAACTATGGCAGATGATACTTTTATTACAACCACTTGGTTTATAGATTCAAATGCTTCAAAAGTATATTATTCAATCAATAATGCTGATCCAGTAGGAGTTGCAATTACCAACTTACCTGATGATGAAGAATTAACTGTATCATTTGGTATTCAAAATGGCGAAGCTTCAGCACAAACTATGACTATTGATTACGTTGTAGCTGCAGTTGAAAGATAAGGAGTAAATTATGGCTGATGCAGTAACATCACAAACCATTCAAGATGGCGAAAAGACTGCTATTATGAAATTCACTAATGTGTCAGATGGCACAGGTGAATCGGCTGTAAAAAAAGTAGACGTTTCTGCACTTACTACAAATAGTGCAGGAGAGTCTTGTACTTCAGTATCAGTCGCTAGAATATATTGGGCTACTAGAGGTATGGGTGTAAATTTAGAGTTTGATGCTACTTCTAATGTGTTATTAACTGGTTTACCATCAGATAGCACTGGAGATGAGTATTACGATTTATTTACAGGCATACCGAATAATGCAGGAAGTGGAGTTACTGGAGATATTGACTTTACTACTGTTGGACACTCTAGTGGCGACACATATTCAATTATTTTAGTGCTTAATAAAAACTATTAATGAATGGCAGAGTACAAAGGCAAAACCGTAACTCTTAACAGACCTAGGGCTATCTCAAAGGGTAGCCCTGGTTATGGCAAGAAACGTAAAGAAGTATTTGTAAAAGGTTGTAGTAGCGAAAGCTCTAGAGTCAAACGTATAACCTTTGGTGATGCCAAACTTGGTATGCACAAAAACACAAAATCTAGAAAAAAATCATATTGTGCACGTAGTGGTGGCATGAGCGGTACTACAGATAGATGTAGTGCTAACTACTGGGCAAGAAAAGACTGGGATTGTTAAATGGCAAAAGCAAAAAGTAAAGGTAAAATTTGTCCAGAAGGTAAGGCTTGGGCTAAAAGAACTTTTGATGTTTATCCAAGTGCTTACGCAAATCTAGCCGCATCCAAGTATTGCAAAGATCCAAACTATGCAAAAAAAGCAAAAGGCGGTAAAAGAAAAGGTAAGTTTGCTGGTGGTGCAATACGAGGCCAGGGTGCCGTAATGTCTGATAGATTAAGATAATGGGTGAGCTACAAAAATGGCTAGACGAAGATTGGGTTAGGATTGGAGCTGACGGTACTATACTTGGGTCATGCGGTAGCAAAAAGGAGGCAGAAGGTAAGCCTAAGTGCTTGCCACGAAAGAAAGCTGAAGGCATGTCTAAAGAAGCTAGAGCTAAATTAGTAGCTCGTAAAAGAAAAAAAGATCCAAACCCAGACAGAAAAGGTAAACCAATAATGGTATCCAATAAATTAAAATTAGGTGGACGTGTAACAATACGCGGCCAAGGAATTGTTATGACTAACAGATTGAGATAGAATAAATTATGAAAAAATTAAAATCAATACCAGCTGAAAATAAAGGCTTGCCAAAACTACCAAAAGAAGTTCGTAATAAAATGGGATATTTTGTTAATGGTGGCAAAGCAGAAAAAAAGAAAGATGGAAAAATAGCTAAAGGTTGTGGTAAAGTTATGTCTAATAGGCGTAAATATACAACCCAAAGATAGGAGATAAATATGCCAAAGAAAAAAACAAAAGCTGATCCAAAATTGCAAGCAAGATTGGATGCTAAAGTAAGACCAGATGAGCTAGTAAAAGAAGATCGTATTTATTTGAATATGCCTAAAAAGAAAACTACTGCTAAAAGAGGCAGACCAAAGAAAAAGGATTAATTATGTTTAAAAGAACTAAAATGTATGCTAACGGCGGTAGTGTAAAAGGCACAAAGTATATGGCCAATGGCGGAGGCATGAAAAAAAGTAAATATATGGCTAACGGTGGAGGCATGAAGAAATCTAAATACATGTCTAACGGGGGCGGTATGAAAAAAAGTAAATATATGGCAAAAGGCGGCAAAGTATAATTAGGCTTTCACTTGTCGTATTTAATATCAAACATTCCGCAGTTTAAATGCTGGGTTAGAAAAGAATTTACCGCAAATCATCAAAAATATCATGGTGAATATTTACACGCACTAGCTTTTGCTGTTAATACTATTCCAGATAGATCTTTATCATTTCAAGTTGTCTTTACAGGTTGCGAAACCGATTTTGATGGTTATCCTGATGAAAACGTACACGGTGGAGCTATGTGGGCTAGAATGCCCATACAGGCCCTTGTAGCAGACGTGCCTTTACCTGATTGGCCAACACCTATGGAAGATCATTTGGCTCAACCTTGGGATTGTTTGAGCCATCACCATTCAGTTGTAGTTTTAGACAGAGTTAGTTCTTCGCCTTGGTTATGCAAAATAGGAGGTGAGTTTTATACTGGAACTTACATGTTTACGGTTGATTATACTGAAAATAGTATTGCTGATGATTCAGCACAACATAAACAAAGTCATGTGCTATACTTGACTGATGCTGGTGAATATACTGGTAATTTTGTAGCTTTACCAAATAATAGAGTAAGAGCAACTAATCCAGCCTTGTGGCGTACTGGAGAAGGTGCTCCTGATTTTTCTCCTAGCCAATGGATTCATTCAGCAGAAAAACATGATAGTTATATGGATTCAAATATAACATTTGATAATTTATATAACCAAGAGGATAATAAGTAATGGCATTATCAGGCAGTACAAATTTTGAACCAAACGTAACTGAGTTTATTGAAGAAGCTTATGAACGTTGTGGTTTAGAATTGAGAACAGGGTATGATCTAAAAACTGCTATTAGAAGTGTAAACCTTATGTTAGCTGAATGGGCTAATCGTGGTTTAAATCAATGGACTATAGAGCAGGATACACAAACTGTTACAGAAGGTACTTCAAGTTATTCTCTTAATTCAAATGTAATTGATGTTTTAGATGTGGTTGTACGTAGAACAGTAAATCAAACACAAACGGACATAAGTATGAATCGTATAAGCAGAAGTGAATATATAAATATTCCTAATAAAACTACGAAAGCAAGACCCTCTCAATTCTTTTTTGATAAATTAAGCACACCAGCACTTAAAGTGTGGCCTGCACCTGAAAATAGTACAGATATTCTTGTCTTTAATAAAATAGTAAGAATGGATGATGCAGATAAAGCAACCAATACTATGGATATGCCATTTAGATTTTATCCTTGTTTTGTTGCTGGTTTAGCTTATTACATATCATTAAAGAAAAATCCACAACTTACTCCACAATTAAAAACTATATATGAAGAAGAGTTCCGTAGAGCAGCCGATCAAGATGAAGATAGAGCGTCATTTAGAGTAAGGCCTAATATTAGGATGAATTAAAATGGCTTATGCTTCTGGTAAATTTGCAAAAGCTTTATGTGATAGGTGTGGTTTTGAATATAAATTAAACGAACTTAAACAGGAATGGAATGGCTCAAAAACTTGTCCAGACTGCTATGAACCAAAACATCCACAACTAGAACCATTAACAGCAACATCAGATCCAGAAGCTTTATATAAGCCAAGACCAAATAATGATTTAGAAGAGGGCGAAGGTTTTGTTGTTGTAGTAAGTTCTAATATTTTTAAACCAGATTTTTTAAACCCATCAACTTTGCCTACTAATTTTACAGTAAGCGAGATGACAGGTGGACTAGGCGAGGTTACAATAGTTACATGACATTATCAGAGTTAAAAACGCTTATACAAAATTATGTAGAAAATACAGAAACTACTTTTGTAGCTACATTAGATGATTTTATTAAAAATGCAGAAGAAAGAATATTTGAGCTCATACAGTTTGATTTCTTTCGTAAAAATGTTACTGGTACTTTAACAACTGGTAATACTTATTTAACAGCTCCAAATGATTTCCAGATGAGCTTTTCTCTTGCGATTATTGACTCTAATGGTGATTACAAATATTTAGATAAAAAACATCCGACTTTTATGAGAGAGTACAGCGTTGATCCAACAGATACTACGGCTAGAAGTCAACCTTTGTATTATGCAGATTTTGATAAGGAACTATCTACAGCTTCTAATAACGGCTCTACTCTTATAGTAAGTCCTGTTCCAGATGCTGACTATAATGTTGAGTTGCATTACTTATTTAAACCAAATTCATTAGTAACAGACACTACTGGAACTTGGATCTCACAAAATGCTAGAAATGCGTTATTATATGGTTCATTAGTAGAAGCTAATATATTTTTAAAAGGTGAAAGCGATATGCAAAAGCAATACGAGCAACGCTTTTTACTAGAAATTTCAAGGTTAAAAAACCTTGCAGAAGCTCGCGGAAGGAGAGATGAGTACCGTTACGATTCTTTGAGGGCAACGGTATCTTAAAAAATAAATGGAAAAAATTGAAAGTCTAAAGGGCAAATCAGTAGCTATAGTTGGTCTAGGCAAAAGCTGGTTTGATTACAATCTTGCAAAATCACATGGAGTTCATTTTGATGAAGTATGGGCAATAAATGGTGTTGGTACTGTTATTTATCACGATAGAGTATTTATGATGGATCCTGCATCTAGGTTCTTAGATACAGAAGACGCTGGTGGACAGACCGAAAGCATGAAAAAAATGCTCCAAGAACATGAAGGGCCTATTTATACTTGTGAATTAGATGATAGATGCCCAGGTTTGGTTGAATATCCTGTAGAAGAGGTCATTCAAGACCTGAATTGTTATTACCTAAATAACACAGTTGCTTACGCAATAGCATTTGCATTATGGAACGAAGTATCAGTTTTAAAGATGTTTGGTGTAGATTTTTCATACAAAGGTAATTTACATTTTGCAGAAGCAGGAAGAGGTTGTACTGAGTTTTGGTTAAGTAAATGTATATCAGCAGGTATGCAAGTAGAAGTAGCTCACACATCTGGTTTGTTAGATACAGACGTACCAGCAGAACAAAAACTTTATGGTTATCATAGGTTAGCTAATCCTTTAGTAGTTATGTCAGACGAAAATGGCCTAAAAGTAGAAAGAATTAATAATCTTGATATTACTAGAAAATCACAAGAACCTATACTAATAGATCGTAATGATTCACACCTAAAACCACCTGAGCCGAAAAAATGGTAAAAAAATATATACATGTCAATCAACATAAAATTAGAGCTAATAAAAAGAATGGAACTAATAAACCTGTTATAACTATAAAGGAAGGTAGAACTAATACTTACTGTCACGAAGTGAAAGTTTTAGGTGAGTGTATAATTAAATATGGCGGTAACGATAAGCCTCTTTTACCATGTGGTGCTAGAGTTGTTATTGAAACACAAGGAGAAATTGAAATAGTTAATCCACAAAATTTTATACAGGCAAGCTTAAATGAATGAAATAACACCAGCAGGTTTGCCTAGTTTGGGTATTATAGAAGCAAAAACATCTAATTATGGCGGTCATCCTCCAGAGTTTTGGGCAGAGAGATTAACAGAAAAAATAGTAAGTACAAGTGATAGTGAAGATCCATATATAAAAGAACAAGCAAGAGCATACAGAAATATGATTTACAAGGTTTGTTTGATTTATATAAAAAATGCGTTAAAATCTTATAAAGCAACTTTGATACAGGATTTATCTGGTCAAGGAAGTGAAGATATAGCAAAAATAATTAAAGGTATTTAATATGGCCATTACATCAACATTAACTACAAGTTTTAAAACAGAACTATTAACTGCAACACATAACTTTGCAACTAATGGTAATGCTTTTAAACTTGCTCTCTATACAAGTTCTGCCACTATGGGAGCGACTACAACTGCTTATTCAACTTCACAAGAAGTAAGTGGTACTAACTACACAGCAGGTGGAGCCGCATTAACTAAAGTAGCACCAACAAGCGGCGGTACTACAGGGTTTACTGATTTTTCTGACTTAACATTTGGTACAGCTACTGTTACTGCAAGAGGTTGTTTAATTTATAACGACACTAATAGTGATAAATCAGTAGCAACAATAGACTTTGGTGGCGATAAGACATCAACAGCAGGTGATTTCACTATCGTTTTTCCAGCAGCAGCAGCTAGTACAGCTATTATAAGAATAGCTTAAGGTTAGCCAAAAATGGCTAATATAACTGGTTGGGGTAGAGGTACTTGGGGTTCTAATACTTGGGGTGAACCAAATCCAGTTACTCTTACAGGTTTAGCAGCTACAAGTGCTTTAGGCACTGTTTCCATTGTAGCTAAAGCTAACGTTACTCCTTCATCACAAGTAGGTACATCAGCAGTAGGAACCCTTACTTTTGATTGTGAAGCTAACTTAACTCTTACAGGTCAATCAGCTACATCTGCTCTTGGCACACCAACAGTTGTAGCAAAAGCAAATATTACGCCATCTACACAAGTAGGAACGAGTGCTTTGGGCACCTTATCTACAGTTGCCAAAGCAAACATAGTACCAACAGGACAATCTGCAACATCAGCAATTGGAGGAGTAGGTGTTAATGGAGATGCTGTTGCTAATGCACCAGGAGCTGTAGGATCTGTTGGTACCGTTGGTGTAGATGTAGATGGTGAGGCTAATGTTGTTATATCAGGAGTTTCAGCAACTTCAGCAGTAGGATCAGTAACCATTCATCATAATGAAAAATTTAATATTGATGGTGTTAGTGCTACATCTGACGTTGGATCAGTTAGTACAGTATCTAAAGCAAATATAAGTATTACAGGCGTTTCAGCTACAGGATTTGTAACTAATGTATTGGTTTGGGGACTAATAGATGATACACAAACCAAAAATTATGATAACATAAATACTAATCAAAGTTCGTCCTTTGCTGAAATAAATGAAACACAAGCCCCAAATTGGGAAGAGGTAGCGTAGAATATGGCAACTTATGTAAACGATTTAAGATTAAAAGAGATAGCCACAGGTGATGAGTCAGGTACCTGGGGGACCTCTACAAACACTAATTTAGAACTTATTGCTGAAGCTTTTAGCTATGGTACAGAGGCAATTACAACAAACGCTGACACTCATACAACTACAATAGCTGATGGATCTACTGATCCAGGCAGATCAATTTATTTAAAATATACAGGTACTCTTGATAGTGCTTGTACTATTACTATAGGCCCTAATACTGTATCTAAACTTTGGTTTATAGAAAACGGCACATCTGGCTCACAAAACATTATTATTTCACAAGGATCAGGAGCAAGCATAACCATACCAGCAGGTGATGTAAAAGTAGTTTACTCTGATGGAGCTGGTTCTGGTGCAGCGGTTGTTGATGCTTTTGCTAGTCTTTCTGTTGTAGATCTTAAAGTACAAGATGATTTAACAGTAACAGATGATATGACTGTTGGTGGCACATTAGGTGTTACTGGAGTTGTAACAGCTAATGCAGGTGTAGTAGTAGATAACATTACAATAGACGGAACCGAAATAGATTTATCTTCTGGTGATTTAACACTTGATGTAGCAGGAGATATTATTCTCGATGCTGATGGTGCAGATATAAAATTATTAAATGATGGAACACATTGGGGTTCTTTATATACTAATGCAACACCTGCTAATTTATATTTACAAAACATGGTATCTGATGGCGATATTTATTTATCAGGTAGTGATGGTGGTTCTAATATAAATGCTCTAGTTCTTGATATGTCAGCAGCAGGTGCAGCTACTTTTAATAGCACAATCAATGGTGTAGGTATATCTTCTGATATATCTAACTTTTCACAAAGTATTCTTATTAGTCAAGATGCAGGTACGGGTACTTTATCTACAGCCTCTAATAATACAGGCTTAGGATATGAAGTTTTTAATGTGCTTACTTCTGGTGATGATAATACTGGTCTTGGTCGTAAAGCATTTTTAAATTTAACAACAGGTAGTAATAATGTTGCTATTGGTTCTGGAGCTATGGCAGACACTACAACAGGTTCTTCTAATACTACTGTAGGACAAAATGCTGGTTCAGGTATAACCACAGCAGATAATAATACAGCAGTTGGAGCTAGTGCTTTAGCAGTAAATACTACAGGTACAGAAAATGTTGCAGTTGGTAAAGGTGCTGGTGATGCACTTACAACTGGTGGTTATAATACAGTCGTAGGAACAGATGCTTTATCTGCAGCTACTACATCAACTTTTAATACAGCCATAGGTAGAAACGCTTTATTGGTTTGTACCACAGGTGCTTCAAATGTCGCTGTTGGTGGTCAAGCACTAGATGCTAATACAACAGCAAGTAACAACACAGCAGTAGGTACTTCTTCTCTTAGTGCAAATACTACAGGCGAAGGAAATACAGCATTAGGTCAAAATACTTTAAGTGCTAATACTACAGGAGGTAATAATGTTGCATTAGGAATTAATGCTTTATCTACAAATACCACAGGTTCTTATCAAGTAGCTATAGGTAGAAATTCTTTATTAAATTCTGATGGTGTAGATAAAAATGTAGCTGTAGGATATAACACACTTCAAGCCGTAACAACAGGTAACAATAATATTGGAATAGGTTATGTTGCTGCTGATGCTATAACTACTGGTTCTGATAATACTGCTGTAGGTCAAAGTGCTTTAACTTCTGCTACTACAGCTAGCTACAATACCTGCGTGGGTTCAGCTGCAGGAGATGTTATAACTACAGGAGCAGAAAATACTTGTTTAGGATATGATGCTGGTGGAGCTATCACTACAGGTAACAATAATACCATGATAGGTCGTGCTACTGGTGCTCACGATACTAATTTAACAACTGGTTCTCAGAATATTATTATTGGTGATTTTAGTGATGTTTCTAGTTCTAGTGCTTTAAATCAAATTTTAATCGGTTATAACATATCTGCTTCACAAAATAATCAATTTAGATTTGGTAAACCTAGTAATACTGTTCACAATAATTTTGATACAGATGCTTCTTGGACAAGAAGTTCAGATGTACATAAAAAAACTAATATAGAAGATGACACTTTAGGTTTAGATTTTATAAACGATTTAAGAACTGTAACTTATAATTGGAAACCAAATTCAGAGTTTCCTAAACACTATGATGATTATTCTGAAACAGAAAATCACATGGACACAGAAACAAAAATGCATGGCATGATTGCTCAAGAAATAAAAACAGCACTTGATAAACAAGGTGTAGATACTTTTGGTGGTTGGTCAGAAGAAAAAGATGGCTCACAAAGAATTTCGCAAGAAATGTTTGTACACCCACTTATCAAAGCAGTACAAGAACTTTCTACGCAAGTAAATGAATTAAAAGCCGAAATAAAAACTTTAAAAGGAGAATAATATGGCAGTAACAAAAACAATAACAGCTTGTACACCTTATGAAAACTCATCTAGTAAAGTAGATAAGTGGAATATAGAAATGAAGTATGAAAATGATAGTGAGGGTGATAGCACTTACTATACTTCTACTTTTAATACTACAGTTAATCAACTTGATGATGATGGAAACGCTAATTTTACATTAAAAGCTAAAAGCAGTTGGACTAATGCTAATTTAGTAGCTATATGTCCTGTATCAGAATGGGATGTAGTATTCGCTAGTCAAGTAGATAGCGTTATTACTAATCCACCTGTTGAAAGTACACCAGACCAAGCATTTAACGTACCTAGTTAAGTATGACTGAAGGTGAATTTGAAATTCATGCTATGCCTGCGGTATATGTATTAGAAGCACAAATGCCACAGCAAATGATTGATAATGTTAATGATTATATGGACGAGTATAGAAAAGATAAACATAAAGAATCATTAGCAAAAACTTTAGTAGGACAAATAGATAAAGGAGAACAACTACTGTTAGATCATAATGATAAAAGAATGGTTGAGTATAATAATTTTATCTGTAACCTTGGTGCTAAATATATTGATTATTTTGCTGCTTCGGGCAATAGTGTTAAAGGCTATAAACAAGTTCAGATAGACGAAACTTGGTCAGTCCATAGTTATGACGGTGATTACAACCCAATACACGATCATGGCACTAAAACACTTATGGGCATATCTACAACAGCCTGGACTAAAGTACCGCCACAAATAGGTAATGTTAATGCTCAATCACCAACTTATTCACTTTATAACGAAAGTGGACATTCAGATGGTTGTATAGCATTTCAATACGGACAAGTATCAGTTATAGACAGTGAAAGATTAAAACCAGCTCAATCATTTGTTATAACTCCAGAAGCAGGAAAGTTATTAATTTTTCCTTCTTGGTTACAACACATGGTCTATCCCTTTAAAGGTAAAGGTGAAAGACGAACCATCGCATCCAACTTAAACTGTTGGGATGTGCAACAACCAACACCTGAGGAGGTGCAATAATGGCTAAAACCGATATTAAAGAAACTGTTGAAATTGAGTTAACGCCTCATCAACAAAATATACAACTACATATAAATAGTTTAACAAGAAAAATATCGCAACACCAGTTTGAAATAGATGAACTTATGCCTAGTCTTAATATGTATAAAGAAGCTCTGGCAGAAAGCATGAAAGAACAAACTAATAATATTAAAAAAGGAGAAAATAAATGACTGTTTTAAAATTTATAATGATTTGTAATGCTATTGTTACTATTTGTTCATTAATAGCAGCTTTAACACCAACACCAAAAGATGACAATTTCTTTAAAAAAGTTTATTCTATACTTGATTTATTTGCTTTAAATATAGGAAAAGCTAAGGAGAAATAGTATGGGTTGGTTAAATAAAATATGGGGTGTTATTACAAATACTGAACAAGTAGAAGTAAGAGCTAGAAATAAAAAAGGACATTATGTTGCTGATGACAAGTCAACGCCTGATGTTAATGAAGCTTACACAACTAAAAGAATTAAAAAATCAAAGTAATGTCTGACTCACCAGATGCATTTGTATACAACGCAACACTAGATCGTATTGTTGATGGAGATACTTTTGATTGTATTTTAGATTTAGGTTTTGATGTTAAATTGCATAAACAAAGAGTACGTTTAAGCGGTATTGATACACCAGAGTCTAGGACACGTGATCTTGCAGAAAAAAAATTAGGTTTAGCTGCAAAAGCTAGACTAGGTGAATTGTGTTGCGGTAGTTTTAAAGTTAAATCATTAGGTAAAGGTAAGTATGGGCGTATTCTTGGCATACCTTATACAGAAGACGGTAAAGATATTTGTCAAATGTTAATAGATGAAGGTCATGCAGTACCGTATGAAGGTGGTAAAAAAACAAAAGTATGGGGTGATTATTAATGAGTGAAGTACAAGGCAGATTTGGTGGAGATATGGATCGTAACGAAGTTGAAATGGATCTCAACAAATTTATGGCTATGATCCAAGAAATATCAGAATTAAAAGATAAGATTAGAGATTTAGAATCAAATGACAAAGTAAACCCTCATCAAAAATGGATTCATTTAGCAAAGGCTGTAGACTCTTGGAGAATTTTTCCTCGTATGTTTTTAACCGTTTACATAGTTCTTTTATACAAATGTACTATATGGTTTATGGCTTTGCCAGAACCTAGTTTTGAGCAATCAGGCCTTATATCTATTGTAGTAGGAGCTGGTGCAGCTTGGTTTGGTTTATACGCAGGCACAACAAATTCATCAAAAACATTTAAAGGCGAAGATAATTAATGGAGGCTTTTGACCTTATAGAAAAGGTCGGCTTACCAATAGCAAGTGGTTTAATAATGGGATATTTTATATTTCTTATTATGAAACAAATGATGACAGGTCTTGTCAACAAAATTAAAACTGTAGAAGGAATAGCTAAGATGCTTATTACAAGAGCATCAATTATGAACAACGATATGATTCGTATAGATACAAGCGTATCTAGTGCTTTAAATTTAGCACCTGATCTAGATAGAATAGCTAGAGCAGAAAACTTTGTAGAAGATGGAAAGATAGACGCTAGAAGAGATTGATGGACATAGTAGGCCTAATAGAAAAATTTGGTTTTGCTACTGTTATGGTTGTAGGCTTAGGGTATTTTGTTTATTACGTATGGATTACAGTAACTAAAACAGTTGAGCCAGCTATAAGCGAAATGCAAAAAACAATTATAAGGCTTACTGACCAACTTCGCCTGTTAGATCAAGATATGATACGATTACAACAGAAAGTTAATACAGTATTAGAATTGAATGAAAAGAAAAATGACAAAACAAGAACTTATAAAAGAAGAAGCAGCAAAAACTAGAATAATAATTTGGTTAATGTTTATAGGCATTATTATGTTTTTATCTATTATAGGTATGAATTTAGCGGCAGATCAAATAGTACATAAATTTAAGTCGCCTAGTTTTAATGGCGTAGGAACATCATCTCATTACTTGACCATAGAAAACCAAGAACACACCCGCAAACTTACACTTAAAGAAGAAATTAAAGCCTTACAAGATGAAATCAAAAGAGAAAAAGAAAACTCTACTCTTGCAAGGTTTATGCGTAATCTTGAGTCCAGAGTTTACGCAGAACTATCAAGACAGTTAGTAAATAACTTATTCGGAGAAACACCGCAAAACTCTGGTACTATCACTTTAGAAGGCAATACTATTGAATACACAAGTGATGGTGTAACTTTAACCCTTAAGATTACAGAGGCGGATGGAACAATTACCGAAATCGTTATACCTATTGGCACTTTTACTTTCTAGTTGTTCTACATTTGATCAACTTGAAGATACTTATGAACATAGGTTTTCAGCTCATAATGTTGTAAGTATTCAAAATTTACAATCTAAAGAACTTAAAAACGTACCTATACCTCAGGTAAGTCCTGTGGTCGCTGTATATCCATCCGCCTTTACAGATCAGACAGGACAAAGAAAAAGCAACAGCGAGTTTGCATTATTTAGCACAGCTATAACCCAACAACCAAATGCATTATTAATAAGAGCTTTAAAACACGCAGGTAATGGTCAATTTTTTAGAGTTGTAGAAAGAGTTGGTTTGGATAACTTAACCAAAGAACGACAGCTTATAAGATCTGCAAGAGAACAAACCGCTAGTGAAGATGAAAAAAAGAAAGCTCTTAGACCACTTTTATTTGCTGGTATTTTGATAGAAGGTGCCGTAATTTCTTATGAATCTAATTTAGAAAGTGGTGGTTCTGGAGCCAGGTATTTAGGTATAGGTAAAAGTGTAATGTATCGAGAAGACAACATAACTGTAAGTTTACGTATGGTTTCTGTTGCAACAGGCGAAGTCCTGCTAGAAGTGTTAAGCCAAAAAACCATATTTAGCTACGGAAAATCTGAGGACATTTTTAGGTTTATAGAGGCTGGAACTGAGTTAGTAGAAGTAGAAATGGGTAACGCAAGAAACGAGTCATCTACCATAGCCTTAATGAAAGCTATTGAAGGTGGTGTATTAGAGATAGTAAAAACAGGATATGAAAAAGGATTTTGGATTTTACAAAACAATAATGAAGGAGTAGAATTAAATGATGAAGAGATTAAAATTAATAAGCCTAATTGTGATGCTGAGTGCATCGACAATATACGCGGCTGATAATGAAATATATGTAGACCAGTCAGGTACTGGTGCTTCTATAGACCTAGAACAACTAGGTATTTCTAATATCATAGGTGGGTTAAATAGCTCTGCAGGCAATTTAACTCCCTTTGATTTAGATGGTAACAGTATGACACTTGATATTAATATGATTGGTGCAACTAACAAGTTTCTTGGTGATATATTT